>ULUE01040148.1_pt1 | contig 44490 bp, 36 predicted proteins | sample 1958211 | NCBI WGS metagenome assembly ULUE01 (sample SAMEA4835752, study PRJEB28245) | human gut metagenome | biome: gut microbiome; material: fecal sample | place: Denmark | collected 2008 | reverse complement strand
GTGTAGGTCGAGCCTACGTCACAGCCGCCAAAATATTTCATTAGTGTTTGCCTCCAGTATGTATGAATAACAAATTTTTAACTATTGTAGTCTCAGAGCTGCCAACTCCCCCGTAGAGGAGTTGGCAGAGACTTTTATCAGACTTCGTCGTACTTGTATGCGGGGTACTTGTCGATGTCGTAAGGCATCTGAGTCATATCCCTGCGTGCCATGTTGTCGTAGTGGTTCTTGAAGAACGGCTCATAGATGTAGAAGAAGAACTTGCCGTCGAGGTCAAAGAAGTATACGCAAAACAGTGCGACATATGCAATTGCGCCGATACCGGCAAACTTAAATAACTTTTTCATGTTCCTTGTCCTCCTATTACCAAGTCATATCGTCATCCAGCTCGAGGAGAGAAGGATCCAGCGGCTCTTCGTGCATGATGGTGGTCATGAAGTCGTTTATGCCGCGGCGAAGCTCGGCACGGGAAACGGTGCGGCTGTCGGGCAGAGCGTGAGGCATCCAGAATGCGGGGACGTTTCTTCTGCGGAACTCATCCTCGAACAGACCGTGAACGCCCTGAACGCCCTTGCACTGGAGCTGGTCGTACATTGCGACCATGTCGCAGTTGAAGCGCTCCATGTTCTCCCACAGCTCGAAGATGTGCTTCATACCGCCGACTGCCATACGGCGCATGGGAGCCCACATATGGTAGGTTGCGATGTCTTCGAGAGTGTTCTCGTAGCTGTCGGTACGGATGGTCATGTCGAACATGAGAGAGTCCATGTTCATTATGACGTTCAGACCCCAGCAGTTGTATGCCCAAGTGCACCAGTTGGAGTAATACAGAGGTGCGCAGGACCATGCAAGAACTCTGTGGCGGGTCTTGGGGAAGGTGTTGATCTTCTGAGCAACGCACTTCTCCATAATGGGACGAACCTTTGCGTCGGTATCGTGCCAGATGGGGAGATCACCGAACTGAGACTGATAGATACGGTACAGTGCCTGTGCGACGCCGTTGATGGGGTAGCTGTCGGTCTTTGCCGCAACTTCCCACTTCTCCCACTCGAACTTCTGAAGCTCGTTCTGGCTCTCGATGCACTTGCACATGAGGTCGTAGTTCATGGGAACGCCGGTCTGATCCTCGATGAACTTCCAGCACTTCTCGATGTCCTTCTCGACGTACTTATGTACCAGAGGATCGTCGAACTGCATGGGCATTGCAAGGGAGAACAGGGGCTTGTCGGCAAACCAGTCCTGCAGGATGGAGGTGGAGACGGAAGCGTCGCAAGCCTCGTTGCAGGTGATTACCAGCGGGCTGTAGTCGGGAACGTCGTCAAGGACGAAGAGTCCGGACTCGGCCTGGCACATCGGGCAGGGGTCGCCGGGCAGACCGATGGACTGAACTGCGTCGATGTAGTTGTGAACGGTGTGAGAGTTGACGTGGCAGGTGACGAAGTAGGGGATCATCTCCATGGAGACGTTCTTGAACTTGTCGCTCCAGCCGTAGAAGATGCCGCCCCACAGAGTCTCGTTATGAGCAAAGGTGTGGTACCATGCATCGTTCTTCTTGCCGCCGCGGATCTTGGTGTCGGCGTTGAACATGGTCATGAACTGGTAGATGGTCGCATTGACCATTGCACGGTAGTGCCATGCGGAAGCACGGAGTGCCTCGCCGCGCATACCCTCAAGACCGCGGTCGAACCAGTGCAGAACGGGCAGATAGGTCTGACCTACCCAGCGGTAGCGCCAAATGCCCTTTGCGAAGTTTATAAGACCGCCGTACTTCATGACGTCCATTACCATGTGCAGGTAGTTGTACATCCAGATGTGGTGGAAGTAGTAGAAGGTGTCCTTTACGCCTCTCCACTCTCTGTGCTTGTAAAGTCCGGTCTTGGGAAGGTAGAGATCACCCAGACGGCGCTCACCGTGGGGCTTGCCATACCAAAAATCTTTTAAGGCTTTCTTAATATCCATAATTACTTACCCTCCTGGATCTTCTTGATCTCAATGCTCTCGACGAAGGCCTGGAAGCGGGTTCTGAGCTGACCGACGGCGGTGTTTATGTATTCCTTCTCGATGGAGCAGACGGGAATACCGAAGTCACGCTGCAGGATGAAGGAGTCTGCCACACGCTCGTAGCTCCAATACTCGCAGAACTTGTTGGATGCGACTATGACGCCGTCCGCATTGTACTCTTTTGCGAGGTTTGCAAGACGCTGCTTTCTCTGACGCATCTCGTCCTGAGGCATGAAGCGGGGGCAGTTGGAGGTCTGGAGGTAATGACGAACGACTGCGTACAGGGGATCCTCGCCCTTTTCGACGACGATGGGCTGACGGGACTCGACTGCACCGTAGCAGTAACGGTCGCAAACGACCTCTGCACCGCACATTTCGATGAGCTTGGTGAATTCGGGGTCGTCGTTCTCGGAGCCGGCAAGAACTACACGGCAGCGGAAAGGATTGACCTCTTCGGGTTCACGGGTCTTGAGCTCTTTGAGGGTCTCCTTGAGGTAAGGAAGAATGTACTTCTTCGGGCAGACGAGGGAGACGAGCTGGATGACGTGGAACTCATAACCGGTGATGGGCGGATTGTCGAGCTTACGCATATCGCCGATCTCGTTTATGATCTTGCAGACCTCGTTGTGCTGCTTGATGGCAGCCTTGATGGCCTTGTCGGACACGTCGATGCCGAAGTTTTCGTGAAGCTTGCCCAGCACATGGTACTTCATCTGATCGTAGTAGTACTGGTAGTCGTTCTCGCTGTTCTTGAACGGAACGTCGGAGAATTCGCAGAAGAAATCATCGTTGTCGATGATACGCATATCCTGAACGGAGTCAAGATGCTTCTGCTGGAGATGCTCCTGGAAGCGGCAGGTGACGGTGCAGGTCTCGGTCGCCATCTGTGCGTCGAGGAAGTTGAAGCCGCCTTCGAGCGCACGCTCAAGAAGGCTGCGTCCGTAGTGGCAAACACGTGCGGACATGTAGTAGGTCGCCATATCGGGCGATGAGCAGTTGGGCGCTCTCAGACGAACGGAGAAGCAGCCGGGCAGGTCGAGAAGCACTTCAGGCATGAAGTAGCAGGTATAGCCGATGGCACGAAGTCCCTCAGCCTTTGCCTTCTGCACCAACTCGTTGTTGGCTTCCTGGAGCAGGTTCTCAAAGTAAATCAGGTGCTTAAGGTCTCTCACGGATAACCCCCCATAAATAAAAAAAATTTTTGATGTGTTCCCTTCAGGGCATACCATACCCTATATTACTTATACATTTTATCAAAATGTCACATTATTGTCAATTGCATTTTGCTTACAAAATCGACGTTTTCGCCTAAGATTGCCCGTTTTTTCTTGTACAGTTTAGGGCGTTATGTCAAAAGCTTCAATTCCTTAAAGTATTTTTTTATGCTTTCGGCGGATGCATTCACCCTTCCGCTTATCATCTCCGGGCTGCCGCCTCCCCTGCCGCAGAGCGCCTCGTTTATGCTCTTCGATGCCTTTCGGAGGTCCTTTGCGGCGCTGCCGATGATGTAGGAGTAGCCGTGTTCGTCGTCGCCGGAGAACACCGCCGCTGCGCCGCCGCACTTTAGCGTCAGTGCGTTCACGAGCGCACGCGCAGCTGCCGGATCAAGGCGGTTTTCAAACAGGCAGAGGTTCTCTTCTCCCTCAGGCTGAAGCTCGGCGAGCGCCGCAGACAGCGCTCCCGACAGCTCAGCGATTCGGCTTTTCTTCTCCTCGGCGTCGGCAAGTAGCCGACGCACCCCATGCGCCGTTTCGAGACGCTTTGCCGAGAGCAGATTCGACACGGCGTCGTTATTCCTCTGCACGGCGGCAAGGTACTCGTAGGCGTCAAGCCCGCACAGCATCGTGATGCGAACCCCGTCGCCTCCCCTTCTGCGGCGCTCGCTGTCGATGATCTTCACGATCCCAACGCCGGAGGTGTCGGGAAGATGCGGTGCGCAGCAGGCACAGAGGTCGATGCCCTCGATCTCGACGAGGCGCACGTCCTCGATAAGATCGAGCTTGCTTCGGTAGTCGAGGCTCGAAAGCTCCTCGCTCGTCGGGAAAAAGCAGCGCACCGGGTGCCGGGCGGCGACGGCGGCGTTTGCCTCCGCCTCTATCTCCGAAAGCTGCTCGAAAGCGAGATCGCCGTCGAAATCCACGGTCACGAAGTCATGCCCCATGTGGAAGCCGACATTGTTGTACCCGTATTTTTTATGCACAAGCCCGGACACAATATGCTCACCCGTGTGATTTTGCATCCGACGCAGACGCTTTTCCCAGTCAAGCACGCAGTCGTGCTTTGTACCGACTACAAGCGGTCGGTTTACATAATGCAGTATCCTGCCGTTCTTCTCACGGACGTCCGAAACCTCGGCATTGCCTATGCGTCCGGTGTCGGGAGCCTGTCCCCCGCCCTCCGGGAAAAAGGCAGTTCGGTCAAGCTCAACGGCGATGCGTCCGTCCTCCTCGGTGCATGAAACGACGGCGGCGGTAAACTCCCGCATACTGCCGTCGGTATAATAAAGCTTTTCGGTCATACTCTCACCTCACTTGAAATTTTATATCAGGGCGCAAAAAAACTCAACGGATTTTTTGCGTGGTGCAAAAAATCCGCTGAGCCGTAAAATCGTTTGGTCTTACTTGATGGAGAAGAATGCGCTGCGGCCGGGGTACTGTGCTGCGTCAAAAAGCTCTTCCTCGATGCGGAGAAGCTGATTGTACTTGCAGACACGGTCGGTACGGCTGGGTGCGCCGGTCTTTATCTGACCTGCGTTGACGCCGACGGAGATGTCTGCGATCGTGGTATCCTCGGTCTCGCCGGAGCGGTGGGACACGACTGCGGTCCAGCCCGCACGGTGAGCCATCTGAATGGCGTCGAGGGTCTCGGTCAGAGTGCCGATCTGATTGAGCTTTATAAGAACGGAGTTTGCCGCATTAAGCTCGATTCCCTTCCTTATTCTCTCGGTGTTGGTGACAAAGAGGTCGTCGCCGACTATCTGGATCTTGTGGCCGAGGGTCTTGGTCATGAGCTGCCAGCCCTCCCAGTCGTTCTCGCCCATGCCGTCCTCGATGGAGATGATGGGGTACTTCTCAACGAAGCCCGCCCACATTGCGACCATTTCCTCGCTCGTCATAACGGTGCCTCTCTTGGGCAGGTGGTAGCACTTGTCGTCCTCGTTGTACCAGTCGGAGACTGCGCCGTCGATTGCGATCATAAAGTCGTCGTAGGGCTTGTAGCCTGCCTTTTCAATGGCGGCGACCAGAGCCTTGAGCGCATCCTCGTCGGAGTCGAGGTTGGGAGCGTAGCCGCCCTCGTCGCCCACGCCGGAGGCGGGAACGACCTTCTTGAGCGCATGGAACACCTCGGCGCACATACGCAGAGCTTCCTTCCAGCTCTCTGCGCCGACGGGCATTATCATAAACTCCTGGATATCGACGTTGGAGCCGGTTGCGTGAGCGCCGCCGTTCAAAACGTTCATCATCGGGCAGGGCAGGGTCTTGGCGTTAACGCCGCCGATGTAGTTGTACAGGCTCTGACCCGTAGCTTCCGCAGCCGCCTTTGCACAGGCGAGGGAGACGCCGAGGATGGCGTTTGCGCCGAGGCGGGTCTTGTTGGGAGTGCCGTCGATCTCAATGAGCATCTTGTCGATGCCGGTCTGATCAAGGACGTTGAGTCCGACCATAGCCTCTGCGATCTCGCCGTTTACGTTCTCGACCGCTTTGGTAACGCCCTTGCCGAGGTAGCGGCTCTTGTCGCCGTCACGAAGCTCGCACGCCTCGTACATACCGGTGGATGCGCCGGAGGGAACGGCAGCTCTGCCTACGGTGCCGTCGTCGAGGGTCACTTCGACCTCAACGGTGGGGTTGCCTCTGGAGTCAAGAATCTCTCTTGCCATAACGTCAACGATTTCAAAATACTGCTTCATAGTAGCATCTCCTTTATTTTATGAGGCTCCTGCCGCTCATGGCGCAGGGCTTTTGTATATCCATGATTTCGAGTATGGTGGGTGCGATGTCGGCAAGCTTTCCGCCGCTCTGAAGTGCGAGTCCCTTGCGGCAGACGGCAAAGGGTACCGGGTTTGTGGTATGTGCGGTGTTCACCTTGCCGTCGGCACCGACCATGCAGTCTGCGTTGCCGTGGTCGGCGGTGATGAGCAGCACGGTGTCCGGCATCGACCTGACTGCATCGTATATCCTGCCCATGCAGGCATCGACGGTCTCGACCGCCTTCACCGCAGCGTCCATGACGCCCGTGTGACCGACCATGTCGCAGTTTGCAAAGTTGCAGACGATGAGTGCATACTCGTCGCTCTTTATTGCTTCGACGCACTTATCGCAAACCGCCGCGGCGCTCATTTCGGGGATGAGGTCGTAGGTCGGGAACTGCTTCGGCGACGGAACGAGGCAGCGCTCCTCACCCTTCTCCGGCTTCTCGACACCGCCGTTAAAGAAGAAGGTGACGTGCGCATACTTCTCCGTTTCGGCGACACGGAACTGCTTGAGTCCCTTGGCTGCGACCGTTTCGCCGAGGGTGTCGCAAATGTCCTCCGGCGGAAAGGCGACGGGAAGAGTCAGCGTTTCGTCATAGCGTGCGGTGCAGACGTAGCTCAGAGGGTATGCGGTCTTTTTGCGCTCAAAGCCGTCAAAGTCGGGGAGGGTCAGCGCCCATGTGATCTCCCTTGCCCTGTCGGGGCGGAAGTTCATGAATATAACGCTGTCGCCGCTCTCGATCCTGCCCTCATTGCAGCAGACGACGGGCTTTACAAACTCGTCGGTAACGCCCTGCGCATAGCTTTTCTCGACCGCCTCGACGGGGCTGCCGCAGAACTCGCCTTCGCCGCAGACCATTGCGTTGTAGGCAAGCTCCACTCTGTCCCAGCGCTTGTCTCTGTCCATGGCGTAGAAGCGTCCCTGAAGGTCGGCGACCTTTGCGTTTCCAAGCTCTGCGCACTTTTCGCAAAGCCGTGAAACGTAGCCGGAGCCGCTCGTCGGCGGCACGTCTCTGCCGTCGAGGAAGCAATGCACATAGACCCTTTCAAGACCTCTGCGCTTTGCCATATCGAGCGCCGCAAAGATGTGGTCAATGTGGCTGTGAACGCCGCCGTCGGACAGAAGTCCGAGGATGTGCAGCGCCTTGCCGCTGCGCTTTGCATTGTCCATCGCCTCGACGTAGGCGGGATTTTCAAAGAAGCTGCCGTCCTTTATCGCATTGCTTATGCGGGGCAGATCCTGAAAAACGACTCTGCCGGCACCGATGTTCGTATGTCCGACCTCGGAGTTGCCCATCTGCCCCTCAGGCAGTCCGACCGACATTCCGGAAGCGGAAAGCGTCGTATAAGGGTTCTCCGCAAATATCGCATCGAGCCTCGGCGTTGCGGCTCGGCTTATCGCATTGCCGTCGGAAGGCGGAGCAATACCGAAGCCGTCCATTATCACAAGTACGGCTTTACTCATTTTCCGCACCTGCCGCAGCGATTATCGTCGCAAAGTCAGCGGGCTTTAAGGATGCGCCGCCGATGAGACCGCCGTCGATGTCGGGCATCGCCAGAAGCTCGGCTGCGTTCTTTGCGTTCATGCTGCCGCCGTAAAGTATGCTCACGCTCCTTGCGGGACGTGCGCCGTATATCTCACGGATGATGCTGCGTATCTCACGGCAGACCTCCTCCGCCTGCTCAGCGGTCGCAGTCTTTCCCGTGCCGATCGCCCAAATGGGTTCGTAGGCGATGACGCAGCGGCGAAGCTCGCTTGCGTCCACACCGTGCAGCGCCGCACGAACCTGATAGTTAATGTGCGCCATGGTAAGCTCCATCTCACGCTGCTCAAGGCTTTCGCCGACGCAGATGATGGGGCTGATACCGTTATCGAGCAGCGCTCTCGCCTTTGCGTTTACGAGCATATCGCTCTCCTTGTGGTACTCCCTGCGTTCGGAGTGACCGACGATGCAGTATTTAACGCCGAGGTCTGCGAGCATATTCGCTGCGATCTCGCCGGTGTATGCGCCCTTTGCGAAGGCGGAAACATCCTCCGCACCGCAGGCGATCTTTGCGTCCTTGCCCCAGCGCAGCATTGCCGGAATGTTGACCGCCGGAACGCAGAGGACCGTTTCACAGCCCTTGAGCTTCGGCATTGCGGCTTTAAGCTCCTCAACAAAGGGTCTTACCTCGCTCGCCGTCATGTTCATCTTCCAGTTGCCGGCAATAACGGTCTTTCTGTACTTCGTATTCATGCAGCTACCTCCTTTAAAAAGCGGCTCTTATTTGTTCATCAGGCACGCAACGCCCGGCAGCTCCAGTCCCTCAAGGAATTCGAGAGATGCGCCGCCGCCCGTGCTGATGTGCGTCATCTTATCTGCGTAGCCGAGCTTTTCGACTGCGGCTGCGGAGTCGCCGCCGCCGACTATTGTTACGGCGCCGGACTCGGCAAGCGCCTTTGCCATTGCTTCGGTACCCTGTGCAAATGCGTCGAACTCAAACACGCCCATGGGTCCGTTCCACACGACGGTGGCGGCGCTTTTTACGGCGTCGGAGAACAGCTTTATCGTTTCGGGTCCGATGTCCATGCCCATCCAGTCGGCGGGTATCTCGCTGACCTTCACGACCTTGCGCTCGCAGTCGGGCGCAAACTCGCTGCCGACGGCGGTATCGACGGGCAGGAGCAGCTTTACGTTCTTCTCCTTTGCCTTTTCGATCATGCTGCGGGCATAGTCGAGCTTATCCTCCTCAAGCAGCGATTTGCCTATCTCGTAGCCCATGGCTTTTATAAATGTATACGCCATGCCGCCGCCGATGATTATGGTGTCGGCCTTGGAGAGCAGGTTGTTTATAACGCCGATCTTGTCGGAGACCTTAGCTCCGCCGAGTACGGCGACGAAGGGACGTGCGGGTTTCTCAAGAGCCTTGCCCATCACGGACAGTTCCTTTAAAACCAGGAGTCCCGCATATGCGGGCAGGTACGCCGCAACGCCCGCAGTCGAGGCGTGCGCTCTGTGTACGGTGCCGAAGGCGTCGGAAACGTATATATCGGCAAGGGATGCAAGCTCCTTTGCAAATTCGGGGTCGTTCTTCTCCTCACGGATGTCGTAGCGCAGATTCTGCAAAAGCATTATCTCGCCGGGCTTTAGCGCCGCAGCCTTTGCCTTTGCGTCCTCCCCTATTATGTCGTTTGCGAAAATGACGGGACGGTCAAGGAGCTTCGACAGATGCTCCGCAACGGGAGCAAGACTGAGCTTGGGCTTCCACTCGCCCTTGGGCTTTCCGAGGTGCGAGCAGGCGATGACCGCCGCACCGTTATCCAGAAGATACTTTATGGTGGGCAGAGCCGCTTTGATACGCTTGTCGCTGGTTATCTCCCCTGTCTCCTTGTTCTGCGGTACGTTGAAGTCGCAGCGCAGAAGCACCTTTTTGCCGCTTACCGCAGCATCGAGTACGCTTTTTTTGTTGTAGTTCATAACGAATCTCCTTTCAAAGAAAAAGTTTACATAACACTCATTTCCCCGCTGTGCTTTAGTCCGGGGAAGCCCTGCTGCCGCAGCGCCTCATACGCAAGTATCGCAGCCGAGTTCGAGAGATTGAGGCTCCTCGCCTCGGACACCATCGGGATGCGTATGCAGCGGTCACGGTACTTTTCACGAAGCCACAGCGGCAGTCCCGCCGTCTCCTTGCCGAGCATGATGCTCACGCTGTCGGCGGTAAAGTCCGCTTCGGAATAGTCTCTCGGCGCTTTGGTCGTTGCGAGCCAAAGCCCCTCGTCGCCGTTTTTCTCAAAATACTCGTCGAGACAGCGGTACACGGAAATATCGACGAGATGCCAGTAGTCAAGTCCGCAGCGCTTTACCATTTTATCGGAAATGTCAAAGCCGAGCGGCTCAATGAGATGAAGCCTTGCACCCGTTGCGGCGCAGGTGCGGGCAATAGCGCCGGTATTGTGCGGTATTTCCGGCTCAAGCAAAACGATATTCAGCATTTATTCTAACCTGTTTCGTTATAAAATATCTTTACAGATATCATTTTATCACATTTTTCCCGTAAATGATGAACTTTTTTGCAGTTTTTAATATTTGTTGCACAATTAACAATTTTGTACTATAATGAGTGCCGTCAGGCTTTGATAAACCGACAATCTGCACATTACGGAGAGGTCTTTTATGCTGTGTAACGACTGTCCGAGGCGCTGCGGTGCCGACAGGGAATTTGACAAAGCGGGCGGCGTCTGCCGCTCCCCGCTCACGCCCGTCATCGCAAGAGCCGCTCCCCACTTCGGCGAGGAGCCGTGCATCAGCGGCGAGCGAGGCTCCGGCACCGTGTTCTTCTCCGGCTGCAACCTGCGCTGCGTGTTCTGTCAGAACCGTGACATAAGCCGCAGCAGCGCCGGAAAACCCGTCACGGTCGAGCGCCTGCGGGACATTTTTCTTGAGCTTCAGGACGAGGGCGTTCACAACATAAACCTCGTCACGGCGGCACATTTCATCCGTCCCGTGACAGAGGCGCTTGAGGGCGCAAAGCTAAGCATCCCCGTCGTGTGGAACTCCTCCGGCTACGAAAGCGTCGAGTCGCTGCGCAGACTGGAGGGGCTTGTGCAGGTGTATATGCCCGATCTCAAGTATCTTGACCCGAAGCTGTCCCTGCGCTACTCGGCGGCGAAGGATTATCCGGAGGTCGCAGTCTCGGCGATCGCCGAAATGTACCGTCAGCGTGGGCGCTTTGTCCTCGACGACGAGGATATGCTCGTCTCCGGCGTTTTGGTGCGGCACCTCATTTTGCCCGGCGCAAGGGAAAATTCCGAGAAGGTCATCCGCTTCATTGCGGAAAACTATCCCGGAGACAGGGTCTTATTCTCGCTCATGTGCCAGTACACTCCCATGCCGGGGCTGGAGAAGTACCCGGAGCTGCAAAGAACGGTCACCGCAAGCGAAAACGATGCGCTGTGCCGATACATGGAGGACTGCGGCATAGAGTACGGCTTCTTTCAGGAGCCGGAATCCGCAACCGACGAAATGATCCCCGACTTCGACCTCACCGGGGTGTGATAAAAGCTAAAAGCCCCGCCTCCCGGCAGGGCTTTTAGCTTTTATTTCTTATAGCGGCTTATGCGGGCAAGACGTATGAAAAGCGGTATGAGCAGCAGCGAAATGATCTCCAATACGGTCTGATATTTTGTGAGCTTGGGAAATTTCATCAGGGTTCCTCCTCGATCGAATACAGGCAGGAGCCGAAGTCGCCGAACATATGGATGTCGGGGGTGTAGCCCGTACCCATGAACTGATCGTTCATGCGCATACCCACGCCGAGGGCGGCTCCCGTTGCGATGTACTCCTCCGCACCGTCGGGCATCGCAAGGAACTTGTTTGCGGTGCGAAGCACGAAGCCGTCAGGATGCAGCTCCACGGGCATGATGTGCTTTACAAGTCCGCCCACACGCTTTACGAATATGCGCTGCGGCTTGCAGCTTATCTTATAGTGCCTGCCGGAAACGAGACCCATGACCCGAAGCTCGTCGCCGCCGGGAGAGGCGGTGCAGAGCTTTTGGAAATGCCCCGCAATATGCTCTCTGCCGTCCGGGGACGAGACCTGCAAATGCACCGTGTTGTCACGAAGCTCATCAAAGCGCCGGAGCCGTCCGAACTGGAAGCAGGCACGGTGCTTTTTATAATACCGTATCTGCTCCTTTATCTCACGAAGCTCGATCGGAGTGAGGTATTTAAGGTCAAGCTCATAGCCCAAAACGCCGAATGCGGCGACGTTGAAGCGGGTTGAAAGCGGGGTGTTGCGCAGCGTCTGCTGATGCGGCGCCGCCGAAACGTGCGCCCCCATGCACGACTGCGGGTACAGGTAGCTCAGTCCGGTTTGTATGTCGAGGCGCTCTATGGGGTCGGTGTCGTCGGACGTCCATATCTGCGGCGAGTAGCACAGCATTCCGAGGTCAAAGCGGTTGCCGCCGGAGGAGCAGCTTTCAAACAGGATGTCGGGTCTGGGCGCAAAGATGCGCTCAAGGCAGTCGTACAGTCCCATGATGTAGCGGTGGTAAAACTCGCCCTGCTCGGAAAGCAGCGGCGAATATGCGTCCGCCATGTGGCGGTTCATGTCCCACTTGACGTAGCTTATCGACGCCGAGTCGAGCGTTGCGCCGACATTCTCGACGATGTAATCACGCACCTCGCTCCTCGTGAGGTCCAAAAGGAGCTGATTTCTGCCAAGCACCGCCTCGCCCGACGGCGGCAGTATCGCCCAGTCGGGGTGCGTTCTGTACAGCTCGGAATCCTCGTTCACGCTCTCCGGCTCGAACCACAGACCGAAGCTCAGTCCCATTTTGTTTATCTGCTTTGCCAGCTCGGAAAGTCCTCCCGGCAGCTTCTGCGTATTAACGTTGTAGTCGCCGAGACCTGCGGTGTCCGTGTTTCTGTCGCCGAACCAGCCGTCGTCCAGTACAAAAAGTTCGACGCCGAGCTTCTTGGCGCTGCGGGCAAGCTTTATAAGCCCGTCACGGTCAAATTTAAAGAAGTTTGCCTCCCAGTTGTTTAGCAGCACCGGACGCTCCCTGTTCTTCCACTTGCCTCTTACGATGCAGGAATTCACAAAGCGGTGGAAGTTAAAGCTCAGTCCGTTCAGTCCCTCGCCGGAGTAACTCATCACCGCCTCGGGCGTTTCAAAGCTCTCGCCCGAACCCAGCTTCCACTCAAAGCAGTGCGGATTTATGCCGAGCTGCACACGCACAAGGTCGTGATTCGACTTCTCCGCAAGTCCGAAGTGGTTGCCGCTGTACACAAGATTAAAGCCGTAGCAGCGACCGTGTTCCTCCGTTGCATACCTCTCCGAAAGCAGGAAGCCCGGATTGTGACGGTTGGAGGAGGAGCCGGTGGTGGAGGAGTTAATATACATTCCGTAATCAAGCTCATGCACATGGCGGTGCGCTTCCTTGATCCAGCCCCCGTCGAAGGTGTGCATTTTAAAGCCCCTGTCCGGCAGATCGAGGCTCATGCTCATAATGCGTCTGAGCGAGATCTCGCCCTCGCCCCGATTCTCGATAACGCAGCGGCGGCTGATGACGTCACAGGACGGGAAGACGGTGTAGTACAGGTAAAGCTCCGCTGTGCCGCTCTTTTCGCTCAGATGCACCCTGAGCGTTTCGGCATCACCAAAGCCGTCGTAGGCGCTCGGCAGCGTTTCCGGCGCGAGGCAGCCCTCGTGCTTTTCCCAGTCGCAGAACACAAAGTCGTTGGAATAGCAGCCGTTTTGCAGCTTCATCTCAAGGGGGCTTTGACGATAGTCTCCCCTACCGGTACCCGACCATTCAAGACACATGGTGTCAAGGCAGTATTCGCTGCGGCTGCGGCTGTACATTATGCTGCTGCCCCGCTGAATGTTGTTCTTAACGCAAAGCAGCGGTGCATCCTCGCTCTCCACCCGCTCGCCGTAGTGTATATGCTCAAGATGCCCAAACTCGCTTATGCGGAAAAGGTAGCTCGTGTTTTCCGTGGACAGATTGAATACTCCGTCGTTAAATTCTATACTCACTGTCATCACTCCCGCTCTGATATGGTTTTATTATACCACGTTCCGTGTTTTGCGGCAACATATTGCCAAGGGCTTTAAGAATGTGATATAATTGATAAGATATTAAGATACGAGGTAAACGCCATGCTTACAGTCAACGATCTGTCCATAAATTTTGCGGGCAACATCCTTTTTTCAAACGTCGACCTGCAATTCACCCCCGGCAACTGCTACGGCATCATCGGCGCAAACGGCGCCGGAAAATCCACCTTTGTGAAGATACTCTCCGGCGAACTTGAGCCGTCTACCGGCTCCGTGCATATCGCCCCCAAAAAGCGCATGAGCGTTTTGAAGCAGAACCAGAATATGTACGACGCCTACACCGTCATGGACACCGTTATCATGGGCAACGAGCGCCTGTATAACTGCGGCAAGGAGAAGGACGCCATCTACGACAAGCCCGATTTCAGCGACGAGGACGGCATCAGGGCTGCCGAGCTTGAGGAGGAGTTTGCAGAGCTTGGCGGCTGGGAAGCGGAGTCCGACGCAAGCAGGATCCTTCAGGGGCTCGGCGTTTCCCCGGACTTCCACGCAACGCTCATGAGCGAGATGGACCCCCGCTTAAAGGTCAAGGTGCTGCTTGCACAGGCGCTGTTCGGCAACCCCGACATCATTCTGCTCGACGAGCCGACGAACAACCTCGACCTCAGCAGCGTCGTGTGGCTTGAGGACTTTCTCATGGACTACGAGGGAACGGTCCTCGTAGTCAGCCACGACCGCTATTTCCTCAACAACATCTGCACCCACATAGTCGATATAGACTACGGCAAGATAAAAATGTACGTCGGCAACTACGACTTTTGGTACGAGTCCAGCCAGCTCATGCAGCGGCTCATCAAGGACCAGAACAAGAAGGCGGAGCAGAAGATCGCAGAGCTGCAAAGCTTCATCTCCCGCTTCGCGGCGAACAAGTCGAAGTCACGTCAGGCGACGAGCCGCAGAAAGCTGCTTGACAAGCTCACCGTCGAGGAGCTTCCCGCATCGGGCAGACGCTATCCGTGGGTGGGCTTCAAGGCCGACCGCGAGCCGGGCAAGGACAGGCTCTTTGTCACCGAGATCTCCAAAACGGTCGACGGCGTGAAGCTTTTAAACAACATAAGCTTCATCGTCGGCAAGGAGGACAAAATAGCGATCGTCGGCAAGAACGAGCTTGCGGTCACGATGCTGTACAAGATCCTCATGGGCGAGGAGGAGCCGGATTCCGGCAGCGTCAAGTGGGGCGCTTCCATCACTACGGCGTACTTCCCCAAGGATCACAACTCCTTCTTTGAAAACTGTGACCTCGACCTCATGGACTGGATGCGCCAGTTTTCCGACGACAAGCGTGAGAGCTACCTGCGCACCTTCCTCGGACGTATGCTGTTCAGCGGCGACGACGTGTACAAGAGCGTCAAGGTGCTGTCCGGCGGCGAAAAGGTTCGCTGCATGATAAGCAAGATGATGCTGTCCGGTGCGAACTTCCTCGTTTTCGATCAGCCGACGAACCACCTCGACCTTGAGAGCATAGCAGCGCTCAACAACGGCATGGAGGCGTTTAAGTATAACATCATCTTCTCCAGCCACGACCACCAGCTCACGCAGACCGTCGCAAACAGGATAATCGAAATAACCGACGACGGCATCATAGACAGAAAGTGCAGCTTCGACGAGTACATGAACCTCACCGGCAGCAGCATCGAAACAAGATAAGACATAAACGAAAACGGCAAGGCGTTCCGCCTTGCCGTTTTCGTTTATGTAAGTAAGCTCATTATTACCGGGATCGTTATCATGCTCAGTGAGGTACTTATGAATATCTCCTCGGAGGACTCGATGCCGTCTCTGCCGTTTTCCAGACCGAGTATCGTACACACTATTGCGGTCGGGGTCGCCATGAGCGCAACGATTATGCCGAGCGACACGGGGTCGGATATAAAAAAGTGCAGCACGAACCACACCGCCAAGGGGCAGACGATGAGCCTCACGAGGCTCAGAGCGTACAGCCTCGGATGCGAAAGTGCGTCCTTGACCGACACGGGACCGAGCGATATGCCGACGCACATCATGCTCAGCGGCACCGTCGCTGCGGCAAGGGTGCCGCACACATCGTCGATGATCGTCGGCACCGGGATGCGCAGCGTGAATATCAGCGCCGCCAAAAGGGTTGCGATTATCGGCGCATTTATCGCCTTTTTGATATTAAATCCGCCCTTTTCGCCCTTGCCGAGCATCATCACGCCGACGGTGTACAGCAGCAGGTTAAAGGGGATATTCAGCAGCGACGCAAAAAACAGTGACTCCTCACCGTACAGCGCCGTGACGACCGGGAAGCCGACAAAGGCGTTGTTCATAAACGCCACAAGCAGCCTGTACATCCCTCGGTCGCCGGTTTTTATGCCGAGCAGCGTCGGCGTGACATAGGCGATGCCGAGGGTTATGAGCATGGCAAGGCACATCATCAGTATGCCGAAGCCCAGCTCCTTCCCGCTCAGGGTAAGCTCCTTGTTTATGACCGAGTCGAGTATAGTGGCGGCAAGAAACACGTTCATCACGAGCTTGCTCAGCCCTTTGTTGAATTCTGCGCCGACTATTTTCAGTCTGGCGCAGAGATAGCCTGTTACAAGCAGCACGAAAAGCACTGCCATTTTTCCTATAAGTCCGCTCATACGTGTATCAAAAGCCTCGCAATTTCAAGATAAATAAGCAGGGACACGGCGTCGGATATGGTCGTTATGAGCGGGGTGGCGACCACCGCCGGGTCAAGTCCGATCTTCTCCGCAAGTATGGGGAGCAAGCTTCCGACGACCTTTGCAAACATTACGGTCAGGACTATCGCAAGGCTGACCGTGAGCGCCACGGTAACGGTGACGTCGGGGTTGTTCATAAGAAGTCTGTCCACAAGCAGCATCTTGACGAAATTCACCGCCGCGAGGCTCACGCCGCAGAGGATCGAGACCCTCCACTCCTTCCACACGACACGCAGCACGTCCGCAGGCTCGGTGTCGCCGAGGGATATGCTTCGTATTATCGCAGTCGACGACTGTGCGCCCGAATTGCCGCCCGTACCCATGATGACGGGGACGAAGCCTATAAGCACGGTCTGCACCGCAAGCGCCTCCTCGAAGGAGTTGAGTATCATCGTGGTAAAGGTCGCAGACAGCATGAGAAACAGCAGCCACGGCACACGGTTTTTCCAAATGTCGAAGGCTCCCGTCCTTGAGTAGGGCTTGTCCGAAGGCGTCATTGCCGCCATGATTTCGAAGTCCTCGGTCGCTTCCTTTTCCATAACGTCGATGACGTCGTCAACGGTGACTATGCCGACGAGCCTGCCCTCTCTGTCCGTGACGGGGAGAGCCATGAGGTCATAGTCCGAAATCTTCTCGGCGGCCTCCTCCTGGTCGTCCTGCGTCATGCAGAAAACGACGTTGGTGTCCATTATATCGCCCACGACGGTCTCGTCGTCGTTTAAAAGCAGATCCTTTACGCTGATTACGCCCTCAAGCTTCCTGTCCGCCGAGGTGACAAAGCAGGTATAGATCGTCTCCTTGTCCTCACCGATGCGGCGTATCCTCGCAATGGCTTCCCTGACGTTCATGTACTTTTTCAGGTCCACGAACTCGGCGGTCATAATGCTGCCGGCTGAGTTTTCGGGGTACTTGAGGTACTGATTTATCAGGTTTCTCGTCTCCCTCGTCGCCGTGCGCATGACACGCTTTACGACGTTTGCTGGAAGCTCCTCCATCATGTCAACGGCGTCGTCAACGTACAGATCCTCGATGATTGCTCCAAGCTCGGAGTCGGTGATCGAGTTGATTATAAGCTCCTGCTCCGGGGCTTCGAGATTTGCAAAGACCTCCGCCGCCTTGCCCTTCGACAGGAGACGGAAAACCATAGGCATACGCTGCGTATCGACCTCGGTCAGGAACTCCGCAACGTCAAATTCGTTCATTTCCTCAAGGCGGTTTTGCAGCGCCTTCATGCGCTGTGCGTCAAGCAGTCCGGAAAGCTCTTCAAACTGTCTGTCGTGCATGGTCTCAAAGTCCATGCCTTCGTTTTCGCCCATATGCTTTCCTCCTTTCAGGGTCTTTTATCTCGCTTATACGCCGAGATACTCCGCCTGCTCACGGCTGAGCGTGTCTATCGAAACACCCATTGCGGCAAGCTTCTTGACCGCAACGGCCTTGTCTATATTCTCCGGCACCGGCAGTACGCCGCACTTGAGCTTGCCTGCGTTCTCGGCAATGTAGCGTGCGCTGAGCGCCTGTATTGCAAAGCTCATGTCCATGATCTCCGCCGGGTGGCCGTCCGCTGCGGCAAGGTTCACGAGTCTGCCCTCGGCGATCGTGAACAGCGTTTTGCCGTCGGGCATGACGTAGCCCTGAATGTTGTGCCGTGCCTCGTACTTTCTGACCGCCATGCGCTCAAGCCCTTCCATATCGACCTCGACATTGAAGTGACCTGCGTTGCTGAGTATGGCGCCGTCCTTCATCAGCGGAAAATGCTCCGCCGTTATGATGTCTCTGCCGCCGGTCACGGTGCAGAAAATGTCGCCTATCTTTGCCGCCTGCGCCATGGGCATGACCTCGTAGCCGTCCATGACCGCCTCAAGTGCGCGCACGGGGTCAGTCTCGGTGACGATGACCTTTGCGCCCAAGCCCTTTGCTCTGAGACTGACGCCCTTTCCGCACCAGCCATAGCCGGATATGACGACATATTTGCCGGCGATTATCAGATTCGTGGTGCGGCAGATGCCGTCCCACACGCTCTGACCTGTGCCGTAGCGGTTGTCAAACATATGCTTGCAGTCGGCGTCGTTCACACGCACCATCGGGAAGCGCAGAGCGCCCTCCCTGTCCATTATCTTCAGACGGTTAATGCCCGTCGTCGTCTCCTCACAGCCGCCGAGGACATTGGGGATAAGCTCCGTAAACTCGGTGTGCATGAGATGCACAAGGTCGCCGCCGTCGTCGATGATGATGTTCGGTCCGACCTTGAGGACTTCTCTGAGGCAGGCTTCGTATTCCTCGCTGTCACAGCCGTAGCGGGCGAACACGTTCATGCCGCCGGAGACAAGCGCCGCTGCAACGTCGTCCTGCGTTGAAAGGGGGTTAGAGCCGGTGACGAACATCTCCGCACCGCCCATTTCCATGACACGGCACAGGTACGCCGTCTTTGCCTCAAGATGCACCGAAAGTGCGACCTTCAGCCCCGCAAAGGGCTTTGTTTTCTTAAAATCCTCGCCGATGCTCCTGAGAACGGGCATATTGCGCTCCACCCAGCTTATCTTCGTTTCGCCGGACGGGGCAAGCTTGATGTCTTTTATAATGCTCATATCCATACCCCCTTGTAAGTTTAAACACTTTATTTTAACACTAATTTTACCCTCCCGCAAGGGCGAAAAGACGGATTCCAAACAGGAATCCGTCTTTTCCGCTATTTAGTGCGTTTATTTGTCGCTCAGGCTCTCTTTGTTTTTGCCCGCCTTTTTTGCGCTTGCCACCACGAGTCCCGACAGCGCAAGCAGCGCTATGACGTTGGGCAGCACCATAATGTTGTTGAACATATCGGTAAGCTCCCAAACAAGGTCGTTTTTAAACAGCGCACCCAGCACAATGAATATGACCGCCAGCACGGAATATGCCGTGACCGCCTTCTTGCCGAACAGGTACTGCACGTTTATGCGTCCGAAGAAGTTCCAGCCCAAGATGGTCGAGAATGCGAAGAACAGCAGGCAGACCGCAACGAAGATGCTGCCGAGGTTTTTGCCGAACACGCTGCCGAAGGCAAGCTGTGCAAGGTTGTTGTTGCTTATGCTGAGTGCGGTAAGGCTCTCCGTATCCGTGACCTTTCCCGCAAGCGCACCGTCGCCGACGTACATGGTCGAGATGACGACGAGCGCCGTGAGCGTAAGCACGATGAAGGTATCTATGAACACGCCCATCATTGCGACGACGCCCTGATCATGCGGCGTTTTCACGTTCGCCTGAGCGTGTGCGTGCGGGGTGGAACCCATGCCCGCTTCGTTGGAGAACAGTCCCCTCTTTGCGCCCTGAGAAATTGCGGCATATATCGCAGCGCCGAGGCTTCCGCCGATTATCGCAGTCGGGTCAAACGCAGCTTTTACGATGAGCGCAAAGGTCGCAGGTATATACTCGATGCGGCAGGCGAGGATAACAAGGCTGCCGAGGATGTACAGCACCGCCATCACCGGGACGAGCTTTTCCGTCACGGAGGCAAGGCGCTTGGTCCCGCCGAGGAATATCGCTGCGGCAAGAACTGCGATGACCAGTCCGACGATCCACGTCGGGATATTGAACGCCTCCTTGCAGGCTCCGGCTATGGAATTGGACTGCACCATGGTTCCCATGAAACCGAGTGCCAGTATCAGCGCAACGGCAAAGAAGCCGGCGAGGAAGGTCCCGAACTTGCCCTTAAACGCACGCTTTATGTAGTACACGGGTCCGCCGGAGATGCTGCCGTCCGGGTTTTTGACTCTCGTCTCCTGCGCAAGCACCGCTTCTGCGTATATCGTCGCCATGCCGAAGAATGCGATTATCCACATCCAAAAGATCGCACCGGGTCCGCCGATGAGTATCGCACCGCAGGCGCCGACGATGTTGCCGGTGCCGACCTGTGCCGCAATTGCGGTCGTGAGCGCCTGGAACGAGCTCATGCCGCTGTCGTGCTTTTTGCCCTTGAGCGAGATGTTGCCGAACACGCTCCGCCACGCCTCGCCGAAGCAGCGCACCTGAACGAACTTCGTTCTGATCGAAAAATACAGACCGCAGCCCACCAGCAGTATGACGAGCATATAGTTTGACAGATAGTTGTTGACGAAGCTTGCCATCGTCATCAGTGCGTCCTGCACCTTCACCAATAAGCCTTCCATTTTGATTCCTCCAAAAAAACAAAAATGCTGCTGATAATATCAGCAGCTCCGGAGTAAAAAGAAAACATATCGAATTTCATGCTTTCCTCTGTCCTTTTGCCTGAGAGATTCGGCTTTCGCCTTACACCTTCGGCACCCTTTCGGGATTCTCCAGAGCTTCCTCCGCCTCCAGTTTCTTTCGATCCTTGAGGCTTCATCGGAACAATTGAGCAAAGTTTACCACAGTAAATTGCCAGTGTCAATACTTTTTATTGTCAAATTTTTGGCAGTTCAAAGCGGCTGCTTTTTTATCTGCGCCCACTTGCGGGGGTACCTTTTCGCCGTGGGGAAAAGCTTCTTCACCAGCACGACGCCGTGACGGATGTCCGTACCCGGCACCGTATAGCGCTCGACACCGATAAGCTTGCCGCCGAGCTTTTTTATCGCTTCCTCGGAGGCTTTGACCTCCTCGTCGCAGTCGGGACCCTTCATTGCGGCAAAGACTCCGCCCACCTTGACGAGCGGCAGACACAGCTCGCAAAGCTGCGGCAGGTACGACACCGCTCTTGAGACCGCAAGGTCAAATCCCTCACGAAACTCCGGCGGCACTTCCTCCGCCCTTGCGTGGATGCACGAGACCCCCGAAAGTTCCAGAAGCTCGCAGGTCTCCGAAAGAAAAGCGATGCGTTTATTCAGCGAGTCGAGCAGCGTAAGCTCCATGTCGGGCTGTGCGATCTTCATCGCAAGTCCGGGAAAGCCCGCTCCCGTGCCGACGTCGATGACCTTCCTGCCCTCGGTCTTCACATACTTCAGCAGAGCGGCGCTGTCGAGGAAATGCAGCCGTGCTACCTCGGTCTCTCCCGTGATAGCCGTAAGGTTCATCACCTTATTCTTTTCCTCAAGGTATTCGCAATATTTTTCGTAGCGCTCAAACGCCCTTTCGTCGGGCGTAAGCCCAAGCTCCGCAAAGCCCTCGGCAAGAATCTCTTTCATGGCGGCTCCTTAAAAAAGTAAAATGAGCTGTAAACACAGCTCATTTTACCATAAAGCTCAGATTAAATCAATCATCTGTAAAAAGTGTGATCCTCTATCGTGACCACATAGCTCGACTCGTTGCAGAGCCAATTTGTTCCGCAGCCCGTGAGCTGGAAGAACAAGGCGTCGTCCACCGTGTTGTAGCCCTCAAGACAAAGCTTCGCCGCAGCGACGCTTATGTCGTAGGGCTTACCGTAAATTGCCCCGGTGTCCACCACCATAAACTGCCCCGGCTCAAACACAACTTCCTTAACACTGTCGTTGAATCGGGGATTTTCCACTCGGTTGAGTACGACGTTGCCGACGCCGATCTGTCCGTCAAGAGGCTGGTTGCCCGCCTCCCATGTAATGACTCTGCTCAGCCAGTACAGATCGTCGGCGTCATAGTATTCGTCGCCGCTCATAAGGATCTCTTCGTTTGCCGTGTCGAAATTGTAGGCTCCGTCCTCGTTTTGGCTCAGCTCAAGAGTGAATATCTTGGCTACCGCCTCAAGCGGGAAAACGGGTGTGCCTCCGATCTCTTTATAACCGTCGGGAAGGTACAGGCATCTGCCGTTTGCCGTAAAATAATCGTCGTCGGCGCAGGCGGTGATCTTGATGCCGTTCACATTGACGGTCAGGGTATTTGTCTCTATATTGAAGTAACTCGCCTCATCATAGCCGAGGACGCCGCAAACGGCGTCGAGGGAAACGTAAGTGTCCCCGTCGATGGTGTAGCCCCGGCAGGAGAGGATACCGTCAACGTAGACGGGAACCTCACTGTAATCGGCGGTGTCGTCAGTTCCGTCCGCAAGAGCAGTCGTGCAGCACAGAACACACAGCAAACAGATAACGAATACGAGTGAGATATTGAATTTGCCGATTTTGCTCATATAACGCTCCTGTTCATAGATTTTCCCTTTCGGTGTTTCGCCGAAGGAACAAGCCTATTACAAATAGGCAAGTCAATTATATCTAACTGAACAGGTACACTTCAATAGCTATTTTGCACAATCGAAGGCAGTCGAATTTGTGCAATTCTCACATACTACGAACATTACGCACAAGATTTAGGGCTGTTTTTTATGTAAAAGCACTTGATTTTGTGCCTTGTACAAGTTGCACAAAAATTCAAAATCGACATCATTTTGCAAAAAATCTGTAAAAATTATTACAATTCCTAATCACTTGTATAACTTTATGTTAACCGTTACCGTTATGCAAATTTATTATGTAAACCAAATCGGCAATTTTATATGCAATTTTTCAGCGCTTTTGCAAGCTGATCGGGGCAGGAAGTGTCCTTAAAACCGCACCTTATGCCCTCCATTCTGGCGATCGCATCCTCCGCCTTCATGCCCACAAGCAGGCTCGAAATCCCTTGAAGATTGCCGCTGCAGCCACCTTTTACAACAACTTTTTCGATGATACCGTCCTCAACGTCTATCTCCATAAGCTGCGAGCAGACGCCCTTCGGTCTGTATGTAATATGCATTATTATACCCCCGTTTTATTCATAATTCGGTTTACATAATTCGAGTTGCTCCGTCGCATTTCGACCTTCTTCGGCACGCCCGAACCGTAAGCTCCTTTTACTATTAAAATAATGTAGCATATTTTTACCGCCGTGTACAGAGATATATTTCGGACCGTCGGCGAATAGGATTTCTGACAGGAGGTGATCGCATGAAGCGTATACGGCTGCTGCTGGTTTTGGGACTTGCAGTCCTTGCGCTGTACCTTGGCTTTGCTAACGGCTCCCTTTCCGAGATCCTGAACGCCTCCGACGACGGCGGCAGGCGGCTTGTCTTTACTTCCGAGCTTCAGCGGCTCATAGGCGGGGCATCGCACGAGGTCTCGGTGCCCGATCCCACTCAGACGCCGACGGAGGAAACCCCTCCTCCCGTGCAGCCGAGCGTCGTTCCCACGACGATCAGCGGCGGCTTTCTTATTAAAAACTCCACGGACTACGACATAGACTTTCAGCAGATACTGAGCGAGGGTTGCTCACTCAGACTCCCCGCCGGAGAGCCGCAGATACTCATCATCCACACGCACTCAAGCGAGGCATACACCCCGGCGGGGCTTGACCGCTACGAGGCAAGCGGCGACAGCCGCACCCTCGATCAGAATTTCAGCGTCATAAGGGTCGGCAACGAGCTTACCGAGATCTTTCGGAGCTACGGTCTGAACGTCATACACGACACCGGGGTGTACGACTACCCCAGCTACACGGGGTCGTACAACCGCAGCGGCGCAAAGGTGGAGGAGTATCTGGCTCAGTACCCTACTATTAAAATTGTAATAGACCTGCACCGAGACGCACTCGGCAGCAGCGACGTGCTGTATAAGGTCGTTGCGGACGAGGAGGGCGTCTGCGCATCGCAGGTGATGCTGTTTGTCGGCACCGACGCATCCGGGCTTGAGCATCCCAACTGGCGGCAGAACCTCAGCCTTGCGGTTTACATTCAAAATGCGGTGTCCTCAAAGTATCCCAGTCTCATGCGTCCGGTGCAGCTCGTGAAGTACAGGTACAATCAGCACCTCACTCCCGGCTCGATGATAATCGAGGTCGGCAGCAACGGCAACACGCTTCAGGAGGCGCTCGCCGCAATACGGCTGTTCGGTCACAGCGCAGGTCCCGCTCTGGCGGAGCTTGTTGAATAAAGCTTTGCACTTCCGTCAAGAATAAATCCGACGGGAGGGATCATATGAAAGTTTACGATCTTATGAGCGAGCAGGTCATCAGCGTCGGCGTGTCCGAGCCGGTGAGCGCTGCCGCAAGGCTTATGAAGCAGTACAACATAGGCGCAGTACCCGTGTGCGACTCCGCCGGCAAGCTGCGGGGCATGATAACCGACCGGGACATCACGGTGCGCTGCACCGCCCTCGGCGCCGCCCCCGACGCCATGAAGGTCGGTGAGGTGATGACGAGGGGCGCCGTGACCATCGACGAGAGAGCGCACGTCGGAGAAGCCGCAAGGCTCATGGCAGACGCAAGGATACGCCGCCTGCCGGTGTGCCGCAGCGGGGTGATGGTCGGTATGCTCAGCCTCGGCGATCTTGCCCGAAGCACCGACTGCGACACCGAAGCGGCGGCGGCTTTAAGTGAAATTTCTCAAAACATTCGAAGACTTTGAGTTTCCTGTAGCATACGCTACAGGAAACTCATTTTTTATCCGTTATAATTAGGTCAGACAAAGCGAAAAACCGTCACAAAAATCAAAAGAAAACTACCATAGGAGGGAATATATTATGAAAAAATGGGTTTGCCCCGTATGCGGTTATGTTCACGAGGGAGATACTCCTCCCGAATTCTGCCCCCAGTGCAAGGTCCCCGGCAGCAAGTTCACCGAGATGAAGGCTGAGCAGAGCTGGGCAGCAGAGCACGTTGTCGGCGTCGGCAAGCAGTTCGGCGCAGACGTTCCCGAAGAAGTAAGACAGGAGATCATCTCCGGACTCCGTGCGAATTTTGAAGGCGAATGCTCCGAGGTCGGTATGTACCTCGCAATGGGCAGAGTCGCAGCCCGTGAGGGTTATCCCGAGATCGCTCTCTACTGGGAGAAGGCAGCGCTTGAGGAAGCGGAGCACGCAGCAAAGTTTGCGGAGCTTCTCGGCGAGGTCATCACCGACTCCACCAAGAAGAATCTTGAAATGCGTGTAGACGCCGAGAACGGCGCAACCGCAGGCAAGTTCGAGCTTGCAAAGCTCGCAAAGCAGTACAATCTCGATGCGATCCATGACACCGTCCACGAGATGGCTCGTGACGAAGCCCGCCACGGCAGAGCATTCAAGGGTCTGTTGGAGAGATATTTTAAGTAAGCATAAAAGAGTACACCGGGTGGGGCTTGTCCCCACCCGGTTTTTGCGCTATAATGGCAAGCTTTATGAAGGATATGCGTTTTGCATATCCTTCATATGTTATATTGCACGAATTGCATTGCTTTTGCCGCATACATATTATATAATCTATACACACTTCTGTCATGGAGGCCCGGAAATGAAAAAGCTTGCTCCTCTGATGATCCTTACAATGCTGCTCACTCTGTGTGCCTGCGGCCGGCAATGCGGCGATAAGCCCTCCGAAAAGACGCCCGACTCGGTACCGGAGGCTTGCAGCGCATACTATGACTACACCTCGCTTGAGCCGATCGTTTCTGAAAACAGTGAGCTGCCGCTCTCGGACGACGCCCAAATCGGCACGACCGACCACCTCGGTCTGTGGTACAATGGCGAGTATTCGTTTATCAAGGCGGGCGGCGACGGCGGTTACACGGTCGATGAGCTGACGGACGGCAAAGGCAGCGAGCAAAGCGAATACGGTCGCTTCGCTTGGGATGGCAAACGCTATCACTGCATACATCTCAAGGTAAGCGACGGCTTTGTCCCCGGCATCGTGAGCGAAGGCGGCGTCCTTTGGCTTGAAATAGACGGCGATTGCACCGCCGACACGGGCGTTGACGATATATCGTATTTTTCGGGCTTTGACTGCGTTGTCATCACGGGAAGCGGAACGTTCACGCTTGAACAGGGCATAGACTGCGGAAGCTCCGGTACGCCCTTCCCCGCTCTCATCGTAGACGGCGTGGATGTAAGCTGTCCCACCGTCTCCCTTGCGGCAAACTCAAGTCCCAAGGACGTGCCGAACCTCGTCATGCTCGGCGGCTCGCTCACGGTCGATACCCTCATCGTTGAGGGCGACGTCGTGAACGCCGGAGGCGAGCTTTCCGTCGGAACGCTTGTTAACTGTCTGCGGCTCGTTTGCCGCAGCGGTGACACCGTACTCGACGGTTGGGGCGGCGTTGACGCCTTTGAGACGCAGAGGAGATCGCTCCTGCTCTCCGGCGGCAGCTTCAAAACGGAGTGGCCGGACGAGGGTACCGACTACCTGCTCTGGAAGGGCAAGATAAGCTGTCAGGGCATAAAAAACTTCCCGACGGTGGAGGTCCTCGGCGACGAGCTGACGATGATCGACCCCATGGACGAAGGGTGATATAAAGCACATAAAAAACAGACGGTTCAATGAACCGTCTGTTTTTCATATAATATAGGTTTACATAACTAATTAAGCGTATCGGCGTTTATCTCGAAAAGCCGTTTCACCGCAAGCTTTAGTCTTGCATTCTCAGGTTTACATAAGTCTGGGTCGCTTGCCGTCAGCTCATTTGCCGCAGTCTGCGCCGTTTGAAGGACGTTCATGTCGGCACAAAGGTCGGCAATGTGCATCTCCGGCAGACCGTGCTGCCTTGAGCCGAAGAAATCGCCGGGACCTCTAAGCTTCAGATCCTCCTCCGACACCTTAAAGCCATCGCTCGTTTTCGTCATTACTCTGAGCCTTGACACCGACGCTTCGTTGTCGCTGTCCGACACAAGCACACAGTAGCTTTTATGCTTGCCTCTGCCTACTCTGCCACGAAGCTGGTGAAGCTGACTCAGTCCGAACCTCTCGGCATTTTCGATTATCATAAGCGCCGCATTCGGAACGTCAACGCCGACCTCGATGACCGTCGTGGACACGAGTATGTCCGTCCTTCCGGCGACGAAATCCTCCATGAGTGCGTTTTTGTCCTTTGCCTTCATGCGTCCGTGGATGCAGGCGACCTTCATGTCCGGGAAGTACCTTTGCAGCTCCCGTGCGTGTTCCTCCGCAGAGCGCAGCTTTTCCTGCTGCTCGGCGTCGCTCTCCTCAATCATCGGACACACGACGAACACCTGCCTGCCCTCACCCACAAGCTTGCGGATAAAGGCGTTGAGCCGCAGTCTTAGCGACTCCGTCACGAGCACCGTTTCGACCGCCTGTCTGCCGGGCGGCAGCTCGTCGATGACCGAAACGTCAAGATCGCCGTATATGATGAGTGCAAGCGTCCTCGGTATCGGGGTCGCAGACATGACCAGCACATGGGGTCTTGCGCCCTTCTCGATGAGCGACGCACGCTGATTTACGCCAAAGCGGTGCTGCTCATCCGTTATAACAAGACCGAGGTTTTCGTACTCCACGTCCTTTGAAAACAGAGCGTGCGTTCCCACGGCAAGGACCGGTCCCCCCGCCTTCAGCTCCGCCTTTGCCTCACGCTTTTCCTTGGCGGTCATTGCGCCCGTGAGCTTCACTATGCGTATGCCGAAGCCGTCGAGAAGCCCGGTTAAGGTCTGATAATGCTGCTGCGCAAGTATCTCCGTCGGCGCCATGAACGCCGAGCCGAGCCCGTTTTTCGCAGCCGCCCATATGAGCGCCGCCGCAACGAGCGTTTTGCCGCTGCCGACGTCACCCTGCACGAGTCTGTTCATAACGCCGCCCGACGCCATATCGCACAGTGCGTCGTTTATCGCACGGCGCTGTGCGCCCGTCGGCTCAAAGGGCAAAGTTTTGAAAAACTCCTCCGGGTCGGGAGGAATGATCTTCTTACCTTCGGCTTTTTTACTGCCGTTTTTGAGCTTCTTCATTGCGCAGGCAAGCACGAACAGCTCCTCGAAAACGAGCCTTCGCCTTGCAAGCTCCAAAGCCTCGAAATCCGACGGGAAGTGTATATTCTCATACGCAAAGCCGCTCTGCGCAAGCCGGTACTCCTCACGCACCTTCTCCGGCAAAGCGTCCGGCAGCTCGTCGGCGCAGGCGTCGAGCGCCTGACGCACCGCCGACGACACGAGCTTTTGATTAAGCCCCGACGTCAAGGGGTACACGGGTACGATGCCGCCTATGCTGCCGACGCTCCCCTCCGCCTCGTACACGGGGTTCGTCATCGTGCGCATACCGCCCACGACGACTATCCTTCCGTATATACGGCAGAGGTCGCCCTTGTGAATGCGCTGTCGGATGTATGGTTGGTTAAAATATGTTATGTCAACCGCTGCACTGTCGTCCACCACACGGAACTTGACAAGCTCCAGCCCACGTCTGACCCTTGAGAGCCTCGGCTCGGTCGCAACGAGCGCTTTGATGCAGACACTCTCACCGTCAAGCGCCGCAGCGATGGGGGTAAAATGGCTGCGATCCTCGTATTTCCTCGGAAAAAGCGACAAAAGATCACGGAGAGTGTACACGCCGAGGCGATTAAACGCCTCGGCTTTCTTCTCTCCGATGCCCTTCAAGTATCTGATCTCGGTGTCGGAATACCCCATTTTTACCTCTGAAAATTAAGTCAATTTAAACCTTAACAATGCGTTCCTGTCGGCGTCTTCGGCGTAGTCTATGCCGACTCGCTTGTCTGGTGTTATGTTAACCTTCATGCCGTCGTCCTCAAGCCAAAGCTCGGAGCAGGACAGCATATCCTCGCCGTTGAGACTGCGGGTGATCCGAAGCGCCTTTGTCAGTCTGCCCGGTCCGGGGTAGCCCTCACAGCAGCGGATAAGCACCGCCTGTGCGTCGCCCTCGCTGCCGGAAACTATGTTCATCATATTGTGCATTCCGTAGCACAGGTACACATAAATCGTGCCGCCGTCCCGCCACAGGACCTCGGTGCGCTGCGTTTTGCCCTTGTGGGCATGGCAGGCGGTGTCGTCAACGCCCGTGTACGCCTCGGTCTCCGTTATCCGCAGGCGAAGCTCCGTGCCGTCGGGCAGTCTGCGCACGAGTATCTTTCCGACAAGCGCCCTCGCAAGGCTCACCGAATCCTGCCTGTAAAACTCTCTGTCTATCATCAGCCGACAATGCTAATCGTGTAGTCGTCGCTATTCGTGAGCGCAAAGGACTCCATAAGCCCGCTCGTGCAAAGCACACGGTTGTCCTTCGTTACCATTATCATCTCAAAGCCGCCGTACTGCTGCCAGTATTTGAGCGCCGCATTCTCGCCAAGCACGAACATTGCGGTCGAAAGTGCGTCCGCCATCGTGCCGTCGGTGCAGACGATCGTCACCGAGCTGAGCGTGTTCTCCGTGGGCTTGCCGGTACTCGGATCAATGAGGTGATGGTACACGGTGCCGTCGGGCGCCTTGAAGTAGCGCTGATAGTCTCCGCTCGTGACCACCGCCGTCTCACCGACGCTGAGGGTACCGAGGTAGGAGCCCGTGTCGGCGGGATCCTCGACCGCAATGGTCCAGTTGCTGCCGTCGGGCTTGAGTCCCAGCGTCTGCACGTTGCCGCCGAGGGAAACAATACCGCTTTCCACGCCCGCATCACGCATTGCACCGATCGCATAGTTTGCGGCACAGCCCTTCGCGACGGCGCCGAAGCTGATCTGCGTCCCGTCCGGCAGACGGACGGAGTAGTTCTCCTCGCCGGGGAAGCTCATAAGCTCCATCTTGCCGAAGCCGAGCTTCTGCCGCAGCTCCGTCAGCTCGTCACTCGACGGCACGCGCCCGGTCTCCTCCTTAAACTTGCCCCAGGCAAGGTATATCGGGTAGACCGAAAGGTCGAGAGCGCCGCCGCTGCGCTCGTACACGGTGTGCGCCGTGCTGAGCATTTCGGCAATCTGCGGAGTGACGACGACATTGCCGCCTCCGGCGTTGTTGATGGCCCATGTGTAGCTGTCCTCGGATTCGGGGTCGAGCATGGAGTCCATCGCCTTGATGACGCCTGCGGCAGCGTCAACTCCCGCTTCGGCGTTTGAGCCGTAGGCGGTCACGGTCATCACCGTGTCCATTGCAAAGACCTGCTTGCTGAGCGGCTCCTCCTCCGAGCAGGCAGACAGCGACAGCATGACCGCAAGTGAAAGTGCAAGCGCCGTAAGTTTTATAAAAAGCTTATTTCTCATTGTATTATCCCTTCGGGCAAAATCTTTATCTTTCAGTATAACATACATTTATTAAAATGAAAACAAAAATAGTTTAACTACATATTACCGTCTGTTGTTGAAAAATAATCGGAGTGTCCGCAAAAAAATCGCCTGAATTCATGGAAAGTTAACAGCATATTGCGCCTATGCCCCCTGAGCTTGATTGACATAATTCGACTCTTGTGTTACAATTTGATTACGATTTGATAAATTTCATCTGACAGGAGTACGCATATATGAAAAAAAGACTGATAAGCTTATGCCTTGCGGTGCTGTGCTGCGTTTCGCTGCTGGCAATTCCCGCAATGGCTCAGTCGGAGGGCGGCGCCGTGACCACGACTGCGCTCAACCTCAGGTCGCAGGCAAACACCTCCTCCGACATTATAGTTACCATGCCCAAGGGCGCACAGCTCATCGTTATCTCAAGCGCTAACGGTTGGAGCAAGGTAAACTACAACGGCACCGTGGCATACGCCTGCTCCGACTATTTGAGCAGCCGCAGCAGCGTCAGCGGCAGCTTCGGCACCGCCGTCGTCACGGGTAACGACGTCCGCATGAGAAGCGGTCCGAGTACGAGCTACTCCATAATCTGCGACTTTGACAAAGGTACTCAGGTGAGCGTGACAGGTGCCTCCGGCGGCTGGTACGCCATCTCCGTAAACGGCAAATCCGGCTACATGAGTTCGGATTATCTGAGCTTTGCTCAGGCATCGCAGCCCACTCCTTCCCCCGCACCGACAACTCCCGTGACCCCTGCTGCCGACGGCTATGCGGCGCAGGTCATCGGCACGAGCGTGCGTCTCAGACAGGGTCCCGGCACGAGCTACGGCATCGTCACCTACTGCTCCAAGGGTGCGGCGGTCACGGTGTATTCCTCCGAAAACGGTTGGTACAAGCTCAGCTATAACGGCAATGTCGGCTATATGTCCGGCGATTACGTCCGCATAAGTCCCAAGGAAAGCTACAGCCCCGCAAAGAGCGCTTCCATGAACGCAAACGGCGTGAACCTCAGAATGGGTCCCTCCACCGATCTGTTCTCCTCCGTTAAGAAGATCGGCAAAGCCGACCAGCTCAGCGTCACCGGCGTGTACGGCGACTGGTATCAGGTCAGCGTAAACGGCAGCTACGGCTATGTGTATTCAGAGTTCGTGACCCTCGGCTCCGCATCCGGCAGCACCCCGACGGTCGATAAGATTGACGGCAAGATCGGCACCGTCACCGGAAACGGCGTCAGGATGCGCAGCGGTCCGGGAACGAGCTACTCCGTCGTCGGCTACTACAACAGGGGAGTGCAGCTCACCGTCACCGGCAAAAGCGGCGACTGGTATCAGGTCAGTTCCGGCAGCGTCACGGGTTACATGAGCGCAAGCTACATAAGCCTCAGCGCCACAAGCTCCCAGGGCGAGCAGATCGCCAAGACCGCACTTCAGTACCTCGGCGTTCCATATGTCTACGGCGGCGCTTCGCCCAGAGGCTTTGACTGCTCCGGTCTGTGCTACTACGTCTATCAGCAGTACGGCTACTCGCTGTACAGGGGCGCAACGAGTATGTGGAACAACAACGGCGTTTTGGTCGCAAAGTCCGATCTTCAGCCCGGCGACCTCGTGTTCTTTAAGGACAGCACCAGTCCCATCGGCCACGTCGGAATGTACATCGGCGACGGTAAGTTCGTCCATGCTGCCTCCGGCAAGGGCAAGGTCATCATAACCGAGCTTGAGGACTCCGGCTACTACGCCCGCAACTACGTCGGCGCAAAGAGAATAATCGGAAGCTGAAAAGCTTTGCATATTATAAAAGCCTGTCGCAGAGATAGGCTTTTATAACTTTTTATCGTGAATATTTTATTAACTTTTATTTATTTTACTTGACTTTTTAAATTTATTATCGTAGTATTCCCACCATAGGTCGCCGACGGCACGACGATCTATGATCCCCCTCATATACATTTTTCCATCCCCATTTTCAAATTATTGCGATAATACAAAGCGGTCTGCATTTGCAGACCGCTTTGTATTATTCAAGTCTTTTCCCGATGAGGAGATAGACAAGCGCCAGCACAGCCAGCAGTGCAATATCCACGGCAATGTGAATATTCATAAGCATAATGTCGGAGCAGAAGAGTATTCCCGCAATACCGATCGCCGCCGCAAGGACAAATCCCGCTATGAGTGCAGCAGGCTTCGGCGTGAAAACGTTTTTGGTTATGTAAACCACTATCAGCACCGCCGCAGCGACTATCACCGTTGCCGTGATGAGGTCTGAAAGTCTGAGGGGTAGAAGATACCAAGGCTCCTTTTTGATGAGCTGAATAATGGGAGAGAACACGGTCCAAATCGCAAGCAGCACGATGACTCCCGCCAAAACCTCCTGAACTGCGGTCATTACACGCTGTGCCTTGCTGAGCTTCGGCACCTCGCACATTACGGCGTCGCAGAAAGCTTTGTAGTCGTCACCGATGATCTCCGCTGCGCTCATGCCCCGACGCTCGCCCTCGAAGAGCATTTCGTCGATGTCTCGACGCACCCGCTCCTGATCGTATTCGCTGATGCTCGTACTTCTTATGTAAACCACAATGTCGGTCAGCACATCGTTTGTCTCTTTGCTGAGCTTTTCCTCAAACTTGTTGTTCTCATTTCTGAGTATTCTTGCAGGTTTATTCATTTTCGTCCCTCTTTAAGAGCTTATTCACCGCTGTCTCAAGCTCAAGATAGCTTGAGCGAAACTCCCTGAGCGCAGCGCCTCCCGCCTCGCTCAGGGAATAATACTTGCGCTTCGGCCCCAAGTCCGACGGTCGGTACTCGGTCAGCACAAGCCCGTTTCGCTCAAGGCGCAGCAACAGCGGATATATTGTACCCTCGGCGATCCTGCCGAAGCCGTAGCCGGAGAGCGTTTCTGCGATTTCATAACCGTATGTCTCCTGCCTCGAAATTATCTCCAGAATGCAGCCCTCAAGCACTCCCTTTAGCATTTGTGACGGTATCATGGCACACCTCTACTTTGTTTTGCATGGTAGCTGAGTGTGTTGTAATGCAAAGTAGTGCCTTTGCCATGGACTTTTTACAGCTCGATGCTTTTATTTGCAATGCCGTCCCTGAACGCCGCATCATGCTCCGCAAAGATCATCGTCGGCGAAAAGCGACGGATAAGCTCCTCGATCTGAAGCCGTGAGAAAACGTCTATGAAGTTCAGCGGCTCATCCCACACATAAAGGTGCGCTTCGGTACAAAGGCTTTTGGCAAGCAGCAGCTTTTTGCGCTGACCCTCGGACAGCTCCTCGATTCGCTTTTCAAAATGCACCCGCTCAAAGCCCATCTTCCGCAGTATCGCCTTAAACAGGCTCTCGTCAATGCCGCCCTCCTCCGCAAAGCTTCTGAGGTCACCGCAAAGGCGGGAGCTGTCCTGCCGCACATACGACACTTTAACCTGACGGGAGCCGAGGATGAGCGTCCCGGTGTGCGGAACGTCCTCGCCCGCAAGGAGCTTTAATATGCTGCTCTTGCCGCTGCCGTTTTTCCCGACAAGGGCTATTCTGTCGCCCCTTTTGATCTCAAAGCTCTGCGGCTCACAAACCTCTTTCCCGCCGTAGCAAACGACAAGGTCCTTTAGCTCCGCAAGCCTTTCGGAGCGGTAGAGGAGCGGTCGCAGCTTCAGCTCCTCGGCAGTTTCGGTGTCTTTGAGAAGCTTCGACTTCTGCTCGGCGGCGTTTTGCCGCCGTGACTCGATCGTCTTTGAGCGCTTCATCATTCTTGCGGATTTTGCGCTCAAATAGCCCCTGTCCACCACCGCATGCTTTGAGGTATCGCCTCCGTATTTTGCCGACTCTGCACGCTCCGACCACGCCTCCGCACGCTTTGCGGCGGCGCCGAGCCTGCGTATCTCCTTTTTGAGCTGTTCGTTCTGCGCCTCCTCGCTGCTCTGCCGACGCTCGTAGTTTAAAAGCCACGACGAGAAATTGCCGCTTTGCAGCTCGATGCCGCTGCGGTTTATCGACATAATGTGATCGACGCAGCCGTCTATGAATCTGCGGTCATGCGACACCAAAATAAAGCCGCTTTTCTTCCGCAGGTACGCCGACACCAGCTTCCTTGCCTCGGCGTCAAGGTGATTTGTCGGCTCGTCGATGAGCAGAAAGCGCCCCTCGTTTAAAAACAACGCCGCAAGCAGCGCCTTTGTCCGCTCGCCGTTTGAGAGCGTGTCGAAGGGGCGCTCAAGCGCATCTGAGTCAAGGTCGAGATATGAAAGCTCCCTTTCAATCTGCCACTCCTCGGCATCACGGCATACGCTGTGCAGCACGCTCTCGGTCGTCTCACTTCCGTCGGGCACGGCGTAGGGAAAATAGTCAAAGCCCACGGAGGAAATGATTTTGCCGGAGTATTCAAGCTCCCCGCAGAGGATGCGCAGAAGCGTCGTTTTGCCTCTGCCGTTTCGCCCGACAAGCCCCAGCTTCCAGTCGCTGTCGAGGGTGAGATCTAAGTTTTCAAATATGTTATCGTAGCTTCCCGGATAGGCAAAGCTCAGGTTTTCGATTTTTATCACTGACATGATTCGTCCTCCTTTCAGACGCAAAAAGAGCCGCAGAAAGCAAGCTTCTGCGGCTCTAAACAGCACAAATGCTCCGCCACACGGGCGGTATAGTTAAATAGAGTTTGGGACAGATAACTTCCTGCAAATGGGCGCAGTGACCCCTAAGGGCTGCACTGCCGATTCATTTATTTGCAAGAAGAAATAATCATCCTTCCACCCCTTTCGTTTTCCTAAGCTGACGGGAGTCGAACCCCTGCCGCCTGTCGGCGCACTCTTTCGGTTATTTCCGACTTTTTTGCCTTGATGGGCGTCAGCCCATCTTCGTCAAAGAAAGCCGAAAATTCCTCGAAAAGCACTGTCGACAGGTGCTTTGCAGTTTTGCCGGAGCGGATTTTTGCTCGGGCAAGGCAAAGCCCGCAGAGAATACTTGACGTATTGTCAAGGGATTTAACGCAGCACGGGCGGAAATCCGCCCGTCAAAACCGACAGGAGTTCAACTCCCGTCAGCTTAAGTCTATCCTATCCCGCCGAAAATGTCAATGAAAAAGCGGTTTAAAGTTACTTAAACCTCTTGAGTCTCAATGCATTGGAAACGACCGAAACGGAGCTTAACGCCATTGCAGCGCCCGCAAACATGGGGCTGAGGAGGGGTCCTCCGAATGCATAGAGCAGACCTGCTGCTATGGGGATGCCGATGCTGTTGTAGAAAAATGCCCAGAAGAGGTTCTCTTTGATGTTCAGCATGACCTTCTTTGACAGTCGCACGGCAGTCACGAGCGGACTGAGTCCCTCGCCGAGCAGCACGACGTCCGCCGATTCGATGGCAACGTCCGTACCGCTGCCGACCGCAACGCCGACGTCGGCGCTTGCGAGTGCGGGAGCGTCGTTTATGCCGTCGCCGACCATAACGACCTTGCCCTCACCGCCCTTGAGTTTTTCAATCTCGGACGCCTTGCCCTCCGGCATTACGCCGGCGATGAAGCTGTCCACCTTCGCACGCTTTGCAATTGCGGCGGCGGCTTTTTCGTTATCTCCGGTTAACATAATTGCTTTGATTTGCATTTTATGCAAACTGTCTATCGCCTCTCCGCTGTCGGAGCGTATCTCGTCAATGGCACCGAACACGCCCGCTGCCTTGCCGGAAACTGCGGCGTACATGAGCATACAGCCCTCGGATGCCATCTCCTCCGCCGCTGCGGTGAGTGCGGATACGTCGATACCCCGCTCGTCCATGAGCGTCTTGTTGCCGACCAAAAGCGCCTTGCCCTCGACCTCGGCTTCAATGCCTCTGCCGGGCAGCGCTTTAACGGCTGTGGCTTCGGGGACATCCAGCTCCTTCTCCGATGCTGCGGCAACTATCGCCTTTGCCACCGGATGCTCCGAACCCGCTTCGGCGGCGGCGCACAATTTCAGAAGCTCGTCCTCCGACGTTTCGGGAGCGAAGATACGCTTTACTGCGGGCTTGCCCTCGGTGAGCGTGCCCGTTTTGTCAAGCACGAGGGTCTTTGCATAGGCGAGCGCCTGAAGCGCTTCGCCGCTCTTGTACAGCACGCCGAGCTCCGCCGCTCTGCCGGTGCCGACCATGATGGCGGTCGGGGTCGCAAGTCCGAGAGAACACGGGCAGGCGACGACAAGCACCGACACGAACACGTTCAGCACAAACTCCGCATCCTTGCCGACCAGCGCCCAAATGATCGCCGAGACGACCGCAATGCACATGACCACGGGTACGAACACGCCTGCGACTCTGTCCGCAAGCTTTGCGATGGGTGCCTTCTTGCCCTGCGCATCCTCGACCATGCGGATTATCTGCGCAAGCGCCGTGTCGCCGCCGACCTTGGTGGCGGTGAACACTACCCTGCCCTCGCCGTTTATGCTGCCGCCCGTGACCTCACTGCCGACCTCGACGTTCACGGGGAGGCTCTCGCCCGTCAGCATACTGAGGTCTGCGCTCGAAATGCCCTCGGTGACAACGCCGTCGCAGGGGAATCTTCCGCCGGGAAGCACGGTGACGACGTCGCCCTCACGAAGCTCCGACACCGGGATCTCGCCCGTTTGACCGTGCCTTGTGACGGTTGCGGTCTCCGGCGCAAGCTCCGTCAGCGCACGGATGGCGTCGGAGGTGTGGTGCTTGCTCCTTGCCTCAAGGTACTTGCCGAGCAACACCAGCGTCACGACGACGGCTGCGCTCTCGAAGAACAGGTTGTGCGCAAAGCTGTGGTCGCCGCCGGCGATCTTGACCAGCGCATAAACGCCGTAGCAAAGCGCCGAAAACGTACCGACCGCAACGAGCGTATCCATATTCGGATGACGTTTAACCAAGCTGCCGAAGCCGTTTGTGTAGAAGTTTCTGCCGCCGTAAACTATCGGCAGCGTAAGCAGAAGCTGCAAAAGCGCAAAGGTGAGCGGATGCTCGCCCGGTGAGATGGCGCTCGGCAGCGGAAGCCCTATCATGTGACCCATGGACACATACAGAAGCGGTACCGCAAAGCAGATGCACAGTATGACCCGCTTTTTCATCGCATTCAGCTCACGGAGCTTTTCCTGCTCCTCCTTTTTTCTCGCCTCGGACAGCGCCGCATCGCCGGAAACGTACTCCTCCGCCGTAAAGCTCAGGCTCTTTACAAGCTCACAAATCTTCTCGACGGTGAGCGTATCGTCGTAGCGTATATTCATTTTCTCGGTAGTCAGATTTACCGATACCTGCTCCACGCCGGGCTGACGGCTCATAAAGCGCTCAAGGCTTGCAGAACAGGCGGCACAGTGCATCCCTCCGATTTTAAATGTCTTTTCGTTCATATTATCACCCACGGTCATTATATACGAGGTCTAAAGAAAAAAACAGTTGCCTATGCAACAACTGTTTTTAAAAACCTATTAAATTTATATGAGTTTACGCAAGCAGCAGCATCAGCGCAACCGCAATACCGCTGCCGCCGAGTCCCGACGCCGCAATATACAGCGGAAGTCTGCTCTTTTTCTTTGCCGCCGACACCCTGCCGACGTAGCCTGCCGCAGCCCGACGTGCCTCGTCGAGCAGCTGCGTCTGTGTAACTCCCGGTGATCGCATATAGTCCTCCTTTACAAGAAAAATGGCCTCCTCAAAAACGTTCGGGTCGGGCGACCTCACCACAATGACCCTGCGGGCAGTTCCCTTCACCACGTCCTTGTCCTCCTCTCCGATTTCCTTTTTCTGTGATTTTGCCCGCATTTGCTCAAGAATATTCATCAGGCTCTCGCCTCCACACGAACCGCAAGCACGGTCATGTCGTCGTTTTTGCCGTAAAGCTTTTCCGCCTCACGGAGCGTGTCCCTTGCAAGCAGCTTCATGTCATCGCTTTTTGAGTCGAGTATCTCACGGAGCCATGCGTCGTTTGCGTCGCTTATCACGCCGTCGGAGGCAATTATCGCCGTGCTGCCGGGCTTTAGGCGCATCCGCACGACGTCGGGTGCGGCGTCGCTTTTCCCGCTCAAGCCCGGGGCAAAGCTCTCGCCCCGTATGCGCTTTATGCTTTTGCCGTTCATCACATAGCTCGGCGCAGCGCCGTATTTGTAAAAGCAGGTCTCGCCCGTAAACAGATCGACGCACATGAGGTCAACGGTGGCAAAGCCCCAGCCGTCGCCGCTTTTTAAAAGCATTACGGAGTTTAGGGTCTTCATCGCAACCGCCGGATTTATCCCTGCACGCAGGAACTCCTCAAGTATCGCAATGACCTCCGCACTCTCGTCCGCCGCCTCGTCGCCGCTGCCCATGCCGTCGGACAGGATAACGCACAGCACCCCGGCGTCGGTCTTGAAGTATGTACCTCGGTCGCCGCTGACCTTCTCGCCCTTCTTCTTCATCGCTGCGATGCCGACGCTGACCGCCAGCGGCTCCGCTTCCGTCAGATACAGCCTTGCACAGCCCTCCGTGACGTTTTTCGGCTTGCTGAGCCGCAGCCCCACGATCTCCGACAGCCTGTCGAGATAGTTTTCCTGCCGCAGCAGCGGTGCAAGATTCCCGCTCTCGATGACCGCACGCAGCCGTCCTCTGCCGTCACGGAACACAGCGGCATCCGCCTCGATGTCCAGCGTCCGCAGGTAACGGATGAGTCTGCGCTCTGCGAGATGGTCTGCACCGTTTATGCTGCCGAGTTCCTTCGACACCTCGTCGAGCAGCGCCGCCATATCGCCGTACTGACGCCACACCGTGTCACGGCTCTCACGCAGGTTCCCTGCATACTGACGCCTGTACGCCGCCGCTTTAAGCTCGGAATTCACCGCCGTCACGAACGCCTGCGGGTTGAGACAGCGCCGGGAAAAGTGCTCCGGGATGTCGCTCAGCTCGATGCGCCCCTTGTCCCGTATCGCAAGCCCTGCGTCGTTCATTGCCGCCAGCGTGTTCATGTACTCACGGTTCCAGCAGCGGTTTTTGTCCTTGCAGCCGACGCATACGCTGTCCGCCGCCCTGTCGAATATTCTCGACGGGTCGGAGTCGTTAAACGGCTCCTCGACGTTGCGCCTGACCATCTCGTATACGCCGGAGTACGCCGATGCAAGGCGTGCGACCCGGCGTGATACGTAGCGCCGCAGTCCGGATTCTCCGCTGCCCGCCGCCGTCTCCTGAAACATTGCGCCGACTCTGCTGAGAAAGCCCGACGGCAGCACCGCAAATATGACCGCCGCACAGAACACCTCGAACAGCGCCGAGGTCTGCGGTTCAGTCTGCCATACGCACACCGCCGAGGCTGCGTTTGCGAGGATGAAGGCAAGCACGAAGGTGAGTCTGCCGTGCTTGCTCAGCATCCCGGAGATCAGTCCGGAGAGCGCATACGACATCGTAAAAAACGGAATGCCGCCGAGGGCAAGGTCCATTGCCACGCCGAAAACGCAGCCGACGGTGCAGCCGTAAAGCGCACCGCAGCGCAGAGCGCAGGTCATGACGCACAGGAGCGCCGCCAACCTTCCGACCGAAATTTCACCGAAAAGCACGATCCCCGCAGGCGCCATAAGCGCAACGGCAAAGCTGATTAAAACGGCACTCAGGTGGCGCAGCTCGGCGCTTTCCGTGCTTCGCTCCTCGTCTGACAGCGCCTCACGGAAAAAGCCGCAGCAGGCGAAGGCAAGCACCGTCTCCAAAAGCGTCAGTCCGACCGTCTGCGAGCTTAGCGTACCCACGCCGACGAAGGACAAAAGCCCCGTCACGAGCGTGACGACGCCCGCAAGCGTCGGCGCAAAGAGCCGCATCGTGCCGAGCTTCGTTTCCTGAAGCGCAAACTGCGCCGTGAACACGAGCATCACCGTCGCAGCGTAGCGTATGCCCCACGAAAGTCCGCCCGTGACTATGTAGCCGAGTCCAGCTCCGATAAGGCAGCCCGCTCCGTATATCCCCGGTCCCGCCGCAGCGACCGCCGCCACGCCGAAGGGACTTCCGCTGCCAAGTAGCCGTGCCGCCGAAAGCATGAAGCCCGCAAGAAAGCTGAGCATGGTGTATGCGGAGCGCACAAGCTCCGGCGAGGTATTTCCTCCCCTTGGGAGCGCAACCGCCGTCTTTATCGCCGCCACTTTTTCTTTCACATCCATTTTGCACCTCCGCAGTTTACATAAGAATATAATTATTATACTTATGTAACTTGCAAAAGAGCGTCACACGGCGCTGTTGATTATTGTTTTTTAGTCGTGAGAAATAATCGGAAATGCCAAAGCCCGTAGAGCAACTGTTGCAATTCATGGGCGGTAGGTGGTATAATCGGAAAACAAAGGAGTGATACGCATGAGTGTGTTTAAAAAAGTGCTTGCAATGATCCTTGCGGTTTCGGCTGTTTTTGCGCTTGCTGCCTGTTCCGGCGCCGAGACCGATTCCGACCGCATTCTCGGCACTTGGGAAGCGGAATTTGACGTTACCGACGATCTTCTGCGCCTTGCCGCCGGGGACGATTCCTCCCTGCGTGAGTATTTTGATTTCGACGACATTCGCTTTGTCGCACGCTTTACCTTCTTTAAGGACGGTCACATGGAATACGGCTTCAACAAAGAGGCAAGCGCCGAGGGCTATGAGAAGTTTAAAGCAGCCTACGAAACGGGTATGCGCAAGTTCTGCGACGAGGTCTATGCCGAGCAGTACGGCAGCTTTGAGCAGTTCTGTGAGGACTACGGCACAACGCCCGAAACGGTGCTTGAGAATATGCTACTGGACCTCGGTCCCGACAAGCTTTTTGCCGTCGAAAAGGGCCGCTACAAGGTCGAGGACGGCAAGATACTTTACAGCACCAACATGGGCAAAGCGCCCTCCGGCACCACATACTGGGTCTACTCCGTTCTTGACGAAACGACCCTCAAGGTCGACGAAAGCTACACCGAGAATGTGAAGAACGAGACCGCCGCTTACCCCAAGACTTTTACGAAGTGTAATTGACTGAATTTGTCTTTAATTGTTGTTGACAAGCCCTGCGCCCTTAGATATAATTTTTATATCTAAGGGCGTAAAATTTTGCCCGATAACGGAGGAAAAACATGAAAAAACTCAAAAGTATAGCGGCGCTTTTACTTGCGCTCGTTATGGTGTTCGCTCTCTGCGCCTGCTCTGCCGGCGGCGGCAAAGACAAGGACAGCAACAAGAAGGAAGAGGTCAAAAAGACCGACGCCGAGCTTATCGTAGGCACTTGGGAAAGCTCCGTCAACATCGGCGACGAGCTTGATAAAGTCCTCGAATCCGATATGGATATGGCGGAGTTCATGTCTTACTTTGACTTTGGCGGCATCGACATCACCATGCAGATCGTTTTCGACAAGGACGGAAGCTACTCCGTAGCCTACGTTGACGACGGCTCAAGCAAAAAGATCGAAAAGGCTTTCAGAGACGGCTTTGTCGAAATGTTTGATGCTCTCCTTGAAGGCACCGGCTATACCTTTGCCGATGTTGCTGCGCAGGAAAACATGACCGAGGATGAGTACCTTGACGCCATGGTCGAGATCGCAATGCAGTCCATTACGCCGCTTTACGATGAGATCTCCGCCGGCACTTACGAGATAGGAGACGGTAAGCTCTACATGATCGAAGACGGTGATGATAAGGATGACGATACCTACACCACCTACAAGCTGAGCAAGAACGAGCTTACGCTGAAGGCATCCTACACGGACGGCGAGAAAGACACCGACTCTCCCTTCCCCATGACCTTCAAGCTTGCCGATTAAGCTAAAAGTTATATAAACGAAAAGTGACGTCCGAGTGTCGGACGTCACTTTTCGTTTTGCGGTAATTTTATTTATGCAATTTGCATATTATTGTCATGTTATTTTCAGCAAAATGTAGAATCGTCCGTTTTTGTTTGACTTTTGACAGTGTTAATTATTTAATTATATGTATAGGGTGAGAAAACAAAAACATTGCAAGGAGGAGTAATATGTTCACAAAGCACACCGATCCGATGTGGAAGCAGGAATACGAAACATGGGTCAACGGAATTCGTCCCGACACAAAGTTCGGCACCGAGTTTGACAAGGAACCCCGGGAGATGATCCAGAAGCTTGCTCTGCACATTACGGACCGCAAATTTGTCAAGGAGATCAAGACCTCCGACGCCGAATACTACGGCATGGCGCCTTGGGTGACCGACGAGATGGCCGAGGTAGCGCTCACCATGAAGGTACACAAGGTCTACAAAGTCGATGAGATCCTGAAGATGAACAAAAAACACACGAGAGAGCATTTGGTTGATCTGCTTGAGGAGCTGTGCCAGGTGGGCATCGTGGAGTACAAGTTTGAAAACGACTTTAACGCCACGGGCGAAAAAATGTACTCCGTGCCGCCGTACATCGTGGGCAGCGGCGAGTACATGGGCATGAAGAAGTCCATGGTCGAAAAGGAGCCGACGGCGGCTATGATATTCGACCGCATGGCGTTTGAGCCGCTCGAAGGCTTTACACAGTTCGTTCCTCCCGGCGGCGCAGGCATGGCGATGCACGTCATCCCCGTCGAGAAGGCGATCCCCGCAAAAAGCGAATCCGTTTCCCACGAGCATCTTTCCTACTGGCTGAACAAGTACGAGCTCTACGCCACAGTCCCCTGTGTCTGCAGAATGTCCAAGGAGATTATAGACGAGGGCGCAGGCGAGGATTATGAGGATATGTGCGTTGCCGTCGGCTCGATGGCGAGATACGCCGTCGAGACGCACCGAGGCCACTACATCACCTACGACGAGGTCATGGCGATCATGCAGCGTGCCGAGGATCAGGGCTGCGTTCATCAGATAACCAACCTTGACGGCGATCAGCGCATACTCGGCATCTGCAACTGCAGCCCTGCGACCTGCTGTGCGATACGTTCGAGCCAGTTCTTTAACTGCCGCAACCTCTCCCGCTCGGCATACGTCGCTCACGTCGATCCCGAAAACTGCGTCGCCTGCGGCAAGTGCGTTGAGGTCTGCCCCGCCGGTGCGGTGAAGCTCGGTCAGAAGCTCTGCACCAAGGACGGTCCCGTTCAGTACCCCAAGGCAGAGGTCCCCGACGAGACCCGTTGGCCGAAGGAGAAGTGGAATCCCAACTACCGCTACGACGCCCGCACCAACTGCCACGACACCGGCACCGCCCCCTGCAAGACCGCCTGCCCCGCTCACATTGCGATACAGGGCTATCTCAAGATGGCAAACGAGGGCCGCTACAAGGAAGCGCTTGCGCTCATAAAGCAGGATAACCCCTTCCCCGCCATCTGCGGCAGAGTCTGCAACCGTCGCTGTGAGGACGCTTGTATGCGCGGAAGCATCGACGCTCCCGTCGCCATTGATGCGGTCAAGAGGTACATTGCGGAGCTTGACCTCAACGCCGAGACCAGATACGTTCCCGAGATCAAGTCCGAGAAGCGCTACGGCCGCTACGACGACGTCAAGGTCGCAATAATCGGTGCGGGTCCCGCGGGTCTGAGCTGCGCCTACTATCTTGCGCTCATGGGCTACTACCCCACCGTGTTTGAAAAGAACGCCTACCCCGGCGGCATGATGCGCTACGGCATCCCCGAATACAAGCTGGGCAAGAAGGTCATTGATGCGGAGATCGAGATCCTCAAGGAGCTTGGCGTCGAGATACGCTGCGGCGTCGAGATCGGCAAGGACATCACCGTTCAGCAGCTCCGTGACGAGGGCTATAAGAGCTTCTACGTCGCAGTCGGTGCGCAGAAGGCGGCCGCCCTCGGCATCCCCGGTGAGGAGCTGGCGCTCGGCGGCGTTGACTTCCTGCACGAGGTCGCCGAAGGCAAGAAGCCGGCTCTCGGCAAGAAGGTCGTCGTGGTCGGCGGCGGCAACGTTGCGATCGACGTTGCCCGTACTGCGATAAGGCTGGGTGTCAAGGACGTCACCATCGTCTACCGCAGAAAGGAAAGCGACATGAAGGCGGACGCTCTTGAGGTCAAGGAGGCCCGTGAGGACGGCGTCAAGTTCCTGTTTGAGCATAAGCCCGTTGAGATCGTGTCCGAAAACGGCAAGATCACAGCGTTTAGGTGCGAATGCGGCGACGTGAAGTGCGACACCGTCATTGCGGCGATCGGTCAGAAGATCGATCTCGGCGGCATCGCAGCCGAGGGTCTTGCGCTCACCGACAAGGGTACCGTCATCGCCAAGGAGCTTACATACCAGACCAACGTTCCCGACATCTTCGCAGGCGGCGACGTTCAGACCGGTCCGAAGTTCGTGATCGACGCCATTGCGGCAGGCCGTGAGGCGGCAATATCCATGCACCGCTTCATGCGTCCCCACACCTCGCTCACGCTCAACAGAAACCGCCGTGACTACATCGAGCTTGACAAGAGCAAGGTCGTCCTCCCCATGGAGAAGGTCAAGGCTCCCGAACGTCAGTGCGAGGCCTATGAGTCTCTCACCGAGGAGCAGGTCAAG
>ULUE01039191.1_pt1 | contig 44766 bp, 48 predicted proteins | sample 1958211 | NCBI WGS metagenome assembly ULUE01 (sample SAMEA4835752, study PRJEB28245) | human gut metagenome | biome: gut microbiome; material: fecal sample | place: Denmark | collected 2008 | reverse complement strand
ATGCAGTATGAACAGAAAGCTTGGCATTTGGAATTTCATGAACAGATGCCTCTAATGAATCATAGCATCTTAGTATTTACTCCACCTCTTCTTTACTACGTACTCTTTTAAATCCAAAATTTGTTTTAATAAATCTTTTATAAACTACATAATTTTCTTATTCTACATATATTTCTTCTTTTACATACAGTTCATTATTACAACAAATATATTTCAAGTCATCATCATCTTTAATGCTAAAGAATGGAACCCTATTCTTGTTGTAATAATCGAATACACTATCATAAATCACATATTCATTATTTGGATACATCTTTAAAAAATCATCAATGTCATCCTGACGGATAATATAACCAAGTAGTTGTCCTATTCGATTATTATCAACTCTTATATTTTTATCAACATACACGGAGTCATGAAAGGTGAAACTATTAGGTATAGTTTTAACCAAAAATGTTTCATCTGTTTCACTTTTATTGTCACTTGATTCATTACTATTGTTTTCATAATTAGAATTTTGATTAAAATAGTCTTTAGAAGATATACCAAGTTTCATAAGAATTTCGAGAAATTCATTATCCGATTTTAACGTATCGACATCAAAATTATGAGTTAATTCTTCTTCTTTTGGAGGATTTGATACCCTAGCAACATAAGGAATAGCAAAAGTCTTATTATAAGATTTCAATATTTCTTTCATAGTGTTGATTGGACATGGTAAATCGTCTTGTAGTTTTTTTATTTCATAAGTGGTTTTTAGCATATTTGTACCACCAGTTAAGACGCAAAACCAATCGGAAGACTCTTTCCAAGCATAAACTTCTATGCCTTTCGCAGCTTCTCCATATTGATAATACTCTTTATATTTTTCAATTATTTCAGGATTTTTCAATGTATTACCCTCCATATTATTTCCACAAGAAGAAATTGATAATAATCCTATAATTAAGAATAGACATTTTTTTATTACTCTCATACTTATTCTCCTCATTAAATCATATTACTCACATTAACTTGATAAAAACCTACAAATTCAGAATACGATGGAAAGCCAGTTGTTCTATCACAGGATTCAGGATCATAAATAAGATTACCTTTTCGATCAAGATTTGTAACAGCTGTTCCACCTGGCTTATGTGACCATGTTCCATCATAATTTTGCCTATACCAATGATAATCTCGATTTGGAGCTATTACTAAAGCTACCTTATAATATCCTATGTCACAAGCATCATATTTACCAATGGGTTTAAATGAAAAATTGTAGTTTTGTCCATCAAGTAGCACATATTCATATAGTTTTGAGCCTGTTAAATAGTTTGAATCATACGGATTATAGCTTGAATCACTTGCTCCTGGTTGCATAAAACCATGAAGTTTTGTATTTAGAGCATATGCATAGCAATTGTAGTTACTCATACTATTATTATTCCATTCGCTTGGTTTATATTCCAACTCAGAACCATTTAGAGGCATATAATTTTCTGATTGCATCCATACATTCATATTGCCGATACATATCCTACCACGGTTAGAATCTAGAGTTGACGTACCATTATAATGACAAAAAAATCTAAAAACATAAACAGGATGGTCAAAATCAATTGTGTATGTTGTAGGATTGCTTCTATTAGTTGGTAAGGCTGTTTCTTTTGATAGCAAATCAAATTTATTAGACCACCCTTCACCATTTTTAATTTGCAATACAGCCGATCCATTTGAACTGGATAACCATTCATTAGAAACCGAACGCCAATAAGCTAAATCTACTTCAATACGTGTAACAGGTGAATTAAATGAATATTCAATCATTGCTTCGTTTTTAGGAATTCCCTTGCGAATAGATGACATAACAATATACTCGTTGTGAATATATCCTGTCCTATATCTTCTTGTTCTAAAATCCAAGCCATTATCAAGGCTGTGGCTTACAAAAGTGTTTTCAGTATATGAATCAACAGGATAAGCATCAGCATAGTTATAATCTGTAGGTTTAATTTGATAAACCTTATCTCCAGTTACAAAACTATTGAAAAAAGCAAACATAAAACTATCAATTCTAATGCCACCAGTATAAGAATTTCCTACAGAATAAGTATGAATTCCACAAACGTATGTATTGCCATTTATTGTCACTCTATATGGTGAACCACTTTGTCCACCTTCCGTATCTAAATTTGTTCTATAGTACCAGCCATTATCTTCAAATTTAGTCATAATTCCTGTAGAACTATACATAAAACCATTTTTGCTACCTGGATATCCAAAAGTTGTAATTTCATAATCTTTTTCGTAAAAATTGCTTATTTTACCAAACCAACCAGTTTGATTACCTATAGGATTAGATAATTTACAACATCCCCAATCTTTTTGTTGATTTAAATAATATTCTTTTTCAATATATGAACGTTCAATTTTGACTCCACCATATGGATCTACATTTCCATTTCGAGCTGGATAATAATAAATTTCATCAGCGAAACGTGGATTATTTATATGGTCTTCGTAATCGCCACTATTTGTTACATCACCATATAAGCAATGACCGGCAGTAACCAACAAATCGGGCCCTTCTAAAAATCCCGTTCCAATGAAATACATATTATCCTGATTCCCAGTGACATTATTTTGAACAACATATTTTATAACTAATTGTCCAGCCGCTTTATAAGGCCATGAATTAGGGTTAGAAATCAATTGTCTATCATCAGAACCTATTATTGATTTCATTGAATAATTACATTTTTCAGTTCCAACAATATTGTCTGAAGTAACAGAAGATGATTCATCAGTGTTTATTATTTTTGTTTGATTATTTGAATGAACATTTTTACTTATAGACTTTTTTGAATTGCTAGCATTATTTGAATCAAATGCAAATTGCCTATATGAATAATGATTTTGATCAAAATTTATAAATTGTAAAGTGTTGTTAGTATAATTTTTAGTTGCGATATTCCATTCTTGTTCATTACTTTCAATTATACTTTTTGAATAATTACTACTATCATTATTTATAATTGTATCAACTTCCAATGCTTCTTGCCCATCTATATAATAACTTTGATTTATTTTTTCTAGTCTAGGAGCATCATTTGAATAAATAGTATTGTGAGATTTTGAACTAACACTTAAGTGTGCAAAAAGTAAAACAGTTAAACTTAATAAAGCAAAAATTCTTCCTTTCATTTTTTCCTCCACATAATTAAAAAACATAGTTGTTATAGCATTAAATCAATAGATAATTTGAGCATAATTAAAGTTGCCTTAATTATTTTCAAATAATATGTATTTTTCATTCTTTCCATATATGCGCCCCCAATACGTTGAATCGACTTGAAAATGTTAAAGTTCATTTAATTTTTTTAGAGTTTAGACAACACTCCTTTCGATAATATTTTAACACAAATACACCTAAAAAGCAAATTTATCTCCAATGCATGCAAATAAATGTATAAAAATGAATATATTTAATTGAAAAGTCAGAATTCTTTTTGCTTATTTATTCTTTAAAATGTTAATAGTAGCCTCAATATTTGTATTTATCCAAGTATCTAAATCACCATAAGTTGAGGTAATATAGTTCTTAACATCATCAGTCATTTGGTTAAGTGCGATATCTCTTGCTTTAAGTAAAGCGATCTTTTGACTTGCTTCATCAAACTTATCTTCTTTTTTCAAGGCTTCAACATAGGTTTGAAATACTGATCTAACAGCATTGATAATTATCGTGGTTGCTGTAGATAAGAAATTAGCAGCTTTGTTATTCTTGATTTTTGAATTGATTAATTGTACTAATTTTGCTCCTGCTATTGAAAGTAAAGGAAGCACAATTGATGTTACTACTACACTTATAATATTGATTAAAATTTCGTTCATGGTTATTTGTCTCCTTTCACATGAATTGAATCATTTTTAATGTGGTCATCGACCTTTTGTTCAATCTTAATAATTCTTGAATGTAAGTCATCATATTTTTCTTCTAGCTTGTCCAGTGTTTTTTCAATTCGATCTATTGATGATTTGATATAGCCGACATCAGAAATAAGGACACCTTCATTCTTTCCTTCTTGTTTATGGTCTCCTTTGTTGTTTCTATGGAATGCTAAGAAAGCAAAAAGAATAGATGACATTGTTCCTACAATACTTATAATTGATAAAACGATATTTGTTGCATCCATTAAGCCTCAGCCTCCTTTTTAAAATAATCTAGTGCTGCTTTTAATTCGTTCTTATAAAGTTTCTTATCTGGTGCAGCTTTGAATTTTGCTATCCATTCTTTTACATCATTTGAAAGCTCTAAAGAAAAAGAACCAGTCACCTTGTATCTTTCAACAATGCTTCTGATTCTAATTAAGTGGTACATGTTCTTTTCAATAAAATTATTAGAGTAAAAGAAATCATAATAAGAATATATTTTCTTGCACCAGATCTTTATTTTCGAAGGAAATACACTTATATACTTTTCTACATCTGCTCTTATAGTTTCAGACATATACACAAGATTATCTGGAAATGCCATAATTTCATCATTAAATATTTCATTATACTCATCGTAAGAGTCACTAAATTCCATCTTACCTTTCCAAGCTCTAAGGCCATAAATGAAGTATTCCTTCTTACCATTATTCCTATGAGTCATTCCTTTGAAATCCTTTAAAACAACGATGTAATCTTCATCACTATTTTCATTTGAAGTTCCAAAAGCATATGAACCGCATCTATACATTAAAAGCACTTCATCATCTATAAATTCATTTTTAATAAAGTCCATTTCTAAATCCTCCTATCTATATGCGTAAACCATTTTGACGTAATGAGATGTTGTATTGCAGGTAAAAATCAATGCCTTTTCCTTTGATGAAACACCAAGTACAAGAGTGTGATTTGCACCACCATAAACATAATCAATCGTGACATTTGACATTCCACTAGATCCACTTCCTGGTATTGCAACCATTATACCTACACTTAATTTCACAAAGAATATTGTCGAATTATAAGTGTTATATTCATCCTCATAAAGATAAATTGTGCATTTATTTGAAGTGCCATAGTTCTTCTTTGTATAAAAACCATAACGACTATCGACGTACTTTACTGCATCTTGATAACCACTACTTGCCACAGATAAAGGTGTTTCAATATAGTTAGGTTTGAAAGTTGAATCAAGAGTCAAGGATGTGGTTGTTTTTGAGTATTTTGCTATAGCCATTTGATAAATCGTACCATTATTATGGAGGTTTTGCTGTGTAAGTGTTGGAAATGATGTACTTTCAACCTTCGTTAATGTTGCCGTATTATTTGATAAATTTATCTGAATAATTACATATCCATTCTTAGTTGAATCTAAAGAAATATAAACCTGACTACCTTCTTCAACATATAATCTTCTTCCATAAATTTGAACATAGCCACTTTTAAATGTTATGTAATTGTTAGAAGCTGATACAGCAAGTTCTCCACCTAAGCCTCTAATTACTCCATCAGCTTTTAGACCTGTTAAATGATAATTGATATCGGCATCTTGTTTTGAAGACACGCTACTACCATCGAATGTTATTTTTACTAAAGCCATCTTAAAACCTCCTTATTTTTTGCTAAGTAGCTTAATTTTTTCTGTTAAACTAACTCGATATTCACCAAGAGTCACATTCGCAGTGTGTATATTTCCATTAAATGTGATCTTTGTAATCATGGTTTGATATGTTTTATTTGGTGTAATAAACTCAATAAAATCACCCACGTTTAAGACATCAAACAATGGTGCGATTTTGTTATTTGCCAAATAATCGAATGTTATTGAATGCTCAAGTGATGATGTTAACATCTCTTTTTGAGCAGTTGTGTATAAAGAATTATAATCACTATCAGAGTAAGTTTTAGCTAGTGAATTAATTGATTTATGACGTTTTGTATTATCATTTTGATTTGAAATTGTACCATCAGTGAAAAGATAATAATTGATTGTATTTTTGTATGTAACATTTGAATCTTTAGGATAAAAAGTGAACTTATTTACTGCTTGCGTGTTATTATCAGTAATCACTAAATTACTAATACAGGCAATACTAGATTTTAAGGTCACTCCTTTTTTACATTTTGTAATATGAAGGTCAATTCCTGATATCTTTCCATTATCATAAACAAGGCTATAAACTAATCCAATTGAGTAGGCTTTATTTAGAGTTGAAACAACACTTGAAATAGAATCTACTGTGTCTTCTTCAAATGTTAATGCTCCATTTACTACTTCAGCATCTCTACTTATTGTTAAATAGCTCATATTTTGAAGCGAATCAGAATTAGAAATAAAAGCCTTTTTTATTAAATTCAAAAGATAAATTGATAGATTACCAGAATATGATGTTAACTTCATCTTATAATCTAAAATCGATATAAAATCCTTCGTTTTAACCTCTGTAACATGATTTTTTAAATCAATTGAAGTGATAATTCCTATGTAGTTTATCTTCTTATCTTTGACGATAAGGTAATCGCCAACATTCGCATTAACCGCTTCTTTATTAATTTCAAAAGATGAACTTTGAGGTATGACATTATCAATAATAATCGTGAAATTATCATTAGCGTATCCATAATCAAGTACAGATAAAGTTAAATAATCTAAAAATATAACTTCCATTAGTTACCACCATACCCTTCAAGAATCTGAATATTACATGTCGTTTTAGCATTGACTCCAGGACTAAATCTTATCTTCTTTTCACCCTTATCAATGAATAAAAAATTATCACATGAGAAGTCTTGCATTTGATAAGCATTTTTGGTTATTCCATTTTCAGTAATAGTTATAAATTGATCTGATTCATCTGAATTAACAGTTATAATACAATCATCAGATTTAACCATAATCTTTAATGAAGATATAATCGTATCTCCATCAAGAATATCAACTCTAGGATTATTGACTGCACCAGCAATAATGATATTTAAAGGTGCTTTTACTTCTCCATTATTCTTCACATAAATTTCACCATTATATGATGAACTATAAATATGAGGATAACCAAATGGAAATGTTTTACCTTTTACATCTTCATTAACAGATATTTGATAATTAACCTTATTAAGCCACAAAGACAATTTATCCAAAGATAATGAACTTTGAATTGTATTACTTTGAAGCTCCGTTTTGGTTATTGATTTAAATGAAACATAAGCATATTTTGTATCTTTGCCATTACTATAAAAAAGCCTTAATTCATTAGAAGATCTAATAAAATCAAGGAACTTTGAATAGCCATTATAGCCATTTAAAAATACAACTTCAAAATCAAGTGATGTTTGAGGATTTTTAATTTCAACACAGGTATATCTATTTGAATAAGCTACATAAGTATTTTGCTTTTCAACTCCTAAATTACCAATACTTGAAATCAATGTTGAAGTCCTATAATCAAAAAAATAGGTAGTGCCTATTTCATTTACAAGATATACCTTTCTCATTATAAATAGGCACCTCCTAACGCTTTATTTATTGAATCAACATCAAATTCTGATGATGAAGTATTTACTGTTACATTGTTTGTTGTTTGGTTATTATTTGTAGTTGAATAGTTAGATGTTTTATTTCCATTAAGATTAAAAGTATCACTAAACCAATCTCCAACTGAACTAAACCATCCTTTTACATTATCCCATGCTTTTTTAGCCCAACCTGATACTGCATCAGTTGCTTTCTCAATTGTTCCTTTTACACCATCAACTGCTCCTTTAAAGAAGTTTCCAATGTTCTCTCCAACCTCTCCAAGAAAGCCTGTAAAGCCTTTAAATTTATCTTTAAGCCAACCAAACATACCTCTAAATTTTTCAGTTATACTTCCAACTACACCTGATATCTTATCAACTATTCCACCAGCAAAATTAGATACTCCATCACTTATTCCTTCAAAGATATTTGATAGATTATCTGCAAGCCATTTAATTGCATCAATTATCCAATTTAAAACATCTAAAATAGGTTTTAATAGTGTGTTTAAAAGTTCTAATGCAGGAGATATAACTGTTTCAATGACATTTCCTATTGTCTCTAAAATTGGTTCAAAGGCTGATAAAACTGAACTAATTAGTTGAAGCTGCAATTCTAAAGGTGTAAGTAATACTTTAATTAAAGGTTCTAGTAATTTAATGATACTTGAAACAAGCTCAATAACAATTTTCAAAACCTTAATAATTGGTTGTAACAAAGTAACGATAACTTTTAAGATTGGTTTTAAAATTGAAGATAAAATCTTAACTACATAACCAACTAGAGAAACGCCTACTTCGATAATATCAACTAGGGCATTTAAAACATCCATGATAGGATCTAAAACAGCATTTATTAATTCTAAAACTACATCAACAAGATCAGCAATTAAGTCAATAACTACACCTAGAACTTCCATGATTGGTTCTAATATTGTCGTAATTAAATCTACTACTTTGCCAATTAACGAAGTTATAACTTCAAGAATTCTCTTAATTAAAGGCATTAATTTTTCAAGTAAACCAATAACCACATTAATAATTGATTCAAGTGGAGGTAATATTTTATCTATAACCTCAACCAACATATCAATTACTTTATTTATTAAATCCATTATCGTCTTAATAATTGGCATTAAAGAATTAACTATTTCTTGAATAAAGCCCATTATTTTATTAAGTAGTTTTGAAATGATATTTATTATCTTTCCAAGCAGCTCTCTAAACTTCTCATTTTGAAGTAATATAACTGCTAAAACTGCAATAAGGCCTACAATACCAAGTGTCGAAGCCTTAATTGCTCCACCAGCTAGTGTAATTGCCCCTTTTAAAGCAGTGAGTCCTACCTTAATTTTTGAAATCAAAGGTATCAGTTTACCAATGATAGCTAAGACTGGCCCTGCTGCCGTTACAATTCCAAGTAGCGTCCCAATAAACACCTTCATACCTTTTGATAGATTATTCCACCAATTAAGCATACTTTTAAGGGCTGGTATGATCTTATTTGTGATCATTGCAACAAGACTATTCATTACTGGAAGTAAGGCTTGAGCAAGCTCATTTTTAAGACCTGTTAATGCTTGGTTTAATCTTGAAATGGCATCAGTAAACTCTCCTGCTTTTTCAGCATCTTCATTTGATACAATTCCAAGTTCTCTACATTCATTTCTTATGTCTTCTACTTGACTTGTTGAAGCAGATATTACCTGAGTAAGCTCAGCACCTAGTTTATCACCAAATATTTCATTAGCTACCGCTGTTCTTGAGGCTTCATCACCAACTGAAGATAGAGCATCTCTAATTTTCATGAAAGCCTCATCAGTATTAAGTCCTGCTAAATCCTCACTAGTTAATCCGATAAGTTTTAGCTTTTCATTAACACTATCAGCACTTCCGTTTGCGATGTCTCCCAAAAGAGCATTAACCTTAACAAATGCTTTTTGTAATTGGTTTTGATCTACTGCTAAAATCTCTGCAGCATAGCTCCACTCCTGGAATGCCTCAGCAGATAGATACACTTTAGATGCAGTATCAGCTAAGTCATCTGATGCAACAAGTGACTTATAAGAAAGAGCGGATAAGGCTGTACCTGCTGCAACAATAGGAGCTGTTACACACTTTGTGAGTTTATTACCAACTCCTGCTAGCTTATCCCATTTAGCATTACCAAGTTCTAGTATTTTAGTACTAGTATTGTTAAGCTCTGTATTTAGCTTTGAAACATCAGCTTCAGCATACTCTACCGCTCTTTTAAGTTTCTTAAATTCTGATTCACTTATTGCACCAACTTTGACTGCTTCCTTAGCTTCTTCTAATTTTTGTTTTTGAAGTTCTAATTTCTTTTTAGTTGAATCTAAAACCTCATTTAATTTAGTTTGTTTATTCTTCCATAAATCAATATTTGAAGAGTCATATTTAAGTCTTTGATTAATAGCTTTTAAGTCAGCTTGTTGTTCTTTTAATTCCGCTCTTACTTTACCTAAGGACTCGTTAAGTTCAGTAGCATCAAGTCCTAATTTAATGTTTAAACCTTTTATTGTTTCACCCATTCGCTTAACCTCCTATAGTAAAAAATTGTCAATGTCAGATTGTGTCGCCTCTCTTGATGAGCTTTCACTTCTTCCCATTGACTCCATAAACAAATCAACAAGCTCAAAATAAGTATCAATCTCAATCAAAAAGGCATCCGTTAGTGAGATGCCCATTTGAGATAAATTAAATATGATATTACTAGTCGCTTGATGCTTCCGTTTTACTTTCTCTGGGACTTTTGCTTTGCTCTTTTGTCCCTGGAAAGAGTAAGCCAAATACACCAGTTAATTCATTCATAGCTTCAGTGCTTTGGAACACTCCAAACTCAAAAGTATCCATAAACTCTACAAATGTTTTCTCTTTTGCATAAGGCTTATGTAAGATATAAATAATTTGGAATGATGTATTAATAACTCCTGACAAGCTACCAATAGAATCGCTTTTAATATTTTGTATCTTATCTAAATCTTCAAACAAATCAGTACCAAAGGTAGACTTGTAATCGATTAAAGTTTTTAATGAGGCATGAACTGGTAATTCACGGCCTCCAATCTTAATAATACTATCCATTATTTAAGCACAGGCAAAACTGGTGCAACACTTAAGAATGTCGCATAATTTGCGTCTCCTTTCGAAGCTGTAATATGTGTTGTGTAATTATCTGCATCAATAGCAATAGGTCTAGCTGTAATTGTTAAAGAGATTGAGTTTGCTTCAACTGAATCAGCTTTACTCTTAGTTGCTTCATTAATTGGTGAGGCAGTACATAAATAAAACCATGTTCTTCTTGCCTTAGCATCACCTTGTAATTCAAAACCTAATGCAAAAGTAACTACTTCAGCATTTACAATTTCCACAAGATTTCCATTATCAAGTTTCTTATAACCTAAAATATCAGTCTTGAATTCATCAATTAATTCAGTAAGTTTTAAGGTTAGAGTTCTACCTGCATTTTGAATTAATGTAGCCACTACTTGATCATCAGCATAAACCTGTGTTGAACTACCAATTAAATCACTTGAAAACTCTTGTGCTCCTGGAAGTGCAACTGGTGTAGCAAACGACCAAGTTCCATCAACAGGATTAAATGTAGCCTTAGAATAATGAACATTCTTAAGACCAAAAGTTACAATATTATTTGCCATTTAAAAATCCTCCATTTCAATTTCATAAACTCGATTTATTGATTTATCACTATTATGCGTTTCACTTAAAACCGAGAAACTTAATCCGTTTTTTAATAATGCCTTCTCTAAAGTTTCCTCAAGAGTAAGGTCTTTTTTCTTTGTGACAAGAGTAATCTGAACGCTTGAAACATAAAAAATAGGAACATCGTCATGATATCCCTTTGGCTTTTTAGTTATTTCTTGATAAACGATATATGGCATTGGAGCGTTTTCTTCATTGTCATAAACATTTACTGCATAGAATACTTTGTCTTTTAAAACTTTATCTAGAATGGAATAAATAGTTTCTAATGTCATAGGCTATCCTCCATTTATAATCTTTTTAATATCTTCAAGCATTTCAGGTGTAAATTCACTGTAAGCTGGCCTCATAAAAGGTTGTGCTGCAACGTGACGTCCACTTCTATGTTTGAATCCAAGTTCAATTAAATGAACCAATCTACTTTTAGTTTTCGATGAAATATAAATAACTTGATTAACTCCTGTTCCAACTTTGGTTTTAACAAATGAATCAGCTAAGTGATTAGTGCTATTTCCTTTTGGAGCATTTGTTTTAATATAAGCTAATATTTCATCAGCTGTATGATTAAGCCTTTCTACAATTTCTTCTTGAACCTCTTTAGTGTATTCATTTACAAGCTCTGAGATCTTTAAAACACTTTTATCTATTGATAGTGGCATCTTCAATTTCCTCCTTCTTGTAATCACTTAAAGATAAATATAATTCGGTAAATTGTCCATTTTGATAAGTTCTATCTACTTTATAGATTTCACCCTTCAATAAAACAAACTTTTCACCAGAATACAAAAAGCATTGTAAGCTTATTTTTATTTCACTTTTCACATTCAAGGCAACGCTTGTTTGATACTCAGTAGCAGTAATAGATTTCATACATCCTATTACTTCTTTTTTAAAATTTATAGTCGGACACCTTATTCCTAAAGCATCCGACTTGTTAACGATGGCAAGGAGATAGAGAGTTACATTGGCAGAATTAGGAAACATTAGGACTCCTCCGAATTAAGAGCAAGTTGGCGGACCAATAGCTCAAAATTAGAAGGTAATTCCTTAACACTTCCATCACTTTTGAAGCCAAAGAATGTCTTTACATATATCAAGATTAATCCTTTAACAAGAGGATTATCGCTACGTACTGTGGATTTATCAACGCCTATCGAAATAAGCAATTGACAACACGATTCAATATGTAGTTTTATCTCGCTATCTGCATATGTCTCCATTGCTGGAATCATTAAAGCCTTCTTGATTTCAATTAAGAAATCGTCATCATTTCTTATGTTCATACACAACGTCCTTTCTTTACATACATTCCGCATCCCTGTTCATTATTCCGTTTTACTTATACTCTTTTCTGTTCATTGTTCCATTTTACTTTTACTCATTTCTTTTCTTTGTACCATTTTACTTGTACTTTCTTTGAGTATTCCTTTTTACTCGTACTCACTTTCAGTATTCCTTCTTACTTTTACTTACTTTGATTGTACCTTTGTACTCCTTTCGGGGAAGCCTTGCGGTCAACCCCTATTCGTTTCCTTGTTCCTTTTCTCCACGTTCATTTCATTGTACTTTTTTACTCGCTTTTCTTTCATTGTACTCTTTTACTCAATTTCCTTTCATTGTTCCATCATACTCATACTTTTTTCAGTTCATTGTACCTTTTTACTTATACTCATTTCTGTTCATTGTGCTTTCTTACTTAGTTAAGCTTCAGAAAACTCCATCAACCTTTAAACGACCATCTGTTTTACCTACTTTGATGAGGTAGATTTAACTTCAGCAGCTTTCTTTTTGATTCTTAAGAAGCCGTTGAAACCTACAACATTACCACCAGTGAATACAGATGATTTATAGCAAATGATGCCATCTTTAAATTTGTAATCACTTGATTTAGCAATCTCAACTGCTGAGAATACTGGTACTTCATAATTGGTTAATGCTCCATAAGCTAAGCAATAATCTCCTGCTGAAGTATTTGGATCACTAATTGCCTTGCAGTTTGAATTAATGATATAAGGAATACCATCAATAGTTCCTGCTTTGTAATCAATTGTGTGTACTTTTCTTCCTTCAGGAGTTCTTAATTTAGCAAATGCTCTTAAATCATTTTTATTTAAAATTAAGACTGCTCCACCTTCAACTTCTTCATCACCACCATAAGCAAATACAATGTCATCAAGAGTCGAATCTGTGATTTCAGTAATTTCAAGTGGTTTTGAATCAGCCAAAGCGACTGCCTTATCAGAGAAAATACCTGTAAAAGTATTTGATGTTCCAAGGCCATGTAAGATTTGTTGAGAGATCTTCTTTCTTAAAGAAACATTGATGTTCTTTAAAACTTCTGCTTGGTATGGAATTGCAGGTAATTTTTCAAGTTCTTCAGTGATTTCAGTATAAGCTGTAACCTTAACCTTAGTGATTGTGCAATAACCAAATTTAGGTTCAGTTTCATTGTAGGCTTCACCTTCACCAGTAAGTCCTGCTTCACCATGAGATTTTACAAAGCTCTTTGTGTAAGTTTCGCCACCGACTAAATTAACAACATGTACTTTATCTACTAAAGTTGAAACTTCAGCAAAAGGAACTGGTGCTAAGTTATTATCAACATGGTTAGGAAGTAAAATCTCATCACTAGATACAGTGATTGTTCTCTTTTCCTTTAAATCAACTCCACGTTTTTCTAACATTTCTTTATTCATTGAATTTTCCTCGATTTTAAAAGGCTTCATTTCAGTTTTGTTCATAATGTTCATCTTTGATTCAAGTTGTTTTCTTTCTTCTTGAAGTGAGTCACATTCCTTACTCATTGAAGCCAATTTTTCAACATCAGTTTCTTTTTCTGATGCACTTCTAATTTCATTTAATCTTGAGTTAATTTCACTCATTCTTGCCATTAAATTCATCTTTTTAATCCTCCTAATAATTTGTTTTAATATGAATTTTTAATTTTAAGATTTCTGCTTCCTTCTTTGCCTTTTCCATATCCATGGCCTTAAGCTCAGTATCCACCAAAGCTAAGGAGCGACCGACAACTATCGAAGTTTGATCATAAGCAGGTAAATCGACAACACTCACATCATAAAGTCTATCAATACCTGTGATAGTCCTTTTTGGAATGCTGCCACTTCGATCAATCTTCTGAGAGCTAACGGTAAATGCGAAGCTCATTTTATCTAAAAGTCCTGCTCGAACCATCTTATAGATATCCTTGTTAGATTCTGTATCAATGAGTTCTGCTCGAACCTTTAAACCAATTTCATCAACCATAAGCTGTAAAGAATTATTACGTGTTCTTGCAATAATCAAAAACGAATCATTATGGTTATATTTCATAGGGACATCTTTTAAATTGGCATTTGCTAATGCGTTTCTATCGATTGACTCAATAAATCCGTTTTCTTCATCACCAATAAGTGTCTCCTGATTAAACACCATTGCATATCCTTCAATGACCATTTTGTTATCTTCTGATTCATTGAACTCGACATCCGCTAGTCTATTTTCAATTTTCGTTTTGTCCATTTTCATTTCCTCCTTCATTCTCGCCTACTTGGTAAACATTAGCTTTTGAAGCATCAACATAATTTAGAGATTGAAGTCTCTTATCTCCACCTTCAATCGGCTCAAGTCCAAGTAAAGCTCTTGATTCATTTAAGCTCATAATTCCTAGTCCCATTAACTTTTCAATAGCTCCTACTTTGGTATTCCAAGAAGCGTATTGTAATCTTTCAGAGAAAAAGATAATTTCTTCCCCTCTTTCAAGCTGGTTATTGGTAAGTAAGCCCATAGAAAAAGCCTCGCTAAGTTGAATAGCTAAAGGCTCAATTGTTGACTCATAAAATGAGTTATATTCATTTTCATCATAATTATTTGAAAACACTGCTTTACTAACACCATAGTAATCAAGTATCTTACTTTGAACGAAATCTAGTGTAGTTGATTCAACCACTTTTGGATCTGCTGTTAAAGGTACATATTCAGCTTTTGTATCCATAGGAACGATTGAGCTATCACCTTCAGTAGCTTTTAAAATTGCTCTTTGAAATTCATCAAGTTGCTTCATTTTATCGGCTTCTTTTAGCATTCCATTTATCTTCAAGATACCTTTGATTTTAAATGATGTTTGAATTGCAGCATTCACTCCTTGAAGCAAGGCATCATTAGTTTTAACTGTCTTAAGCAATGCTTCATGGTCACCACTAGAATTAGATCCACCAAAAAAATCACTTTTATAATAGAACCTTCTTAAATGAATCACATTCTCAGTAGGTATTTCATAATTGCTGCCATCTTCAAAGTAAAACTTATAAGTATGGTTTCCATCCTCGTACTCAATTGGCTCAACAATTATCGGATTAATCGGATACAAGCCTTTGAGTGTCAGATCACTTTTATCGTAAAGCGGATACACAAATGCATTATCATTAAGTAGCAATAATGAAACCACCTTATATAAAAACTGGTAAGGAGTCATAAGTTCATTAGGTTTCCTTTTAAGGCAAAAGGTAATAGGTCCATTCTTCTCAGTTTGAATTCCATTTTCATCAACTTTAATGTATCTACCTTTTAGCTTTGCACATTGTGAAGCTATCCTATCGATACAAATCATGACAACATCACTTTTGAGGACATTATCACCAAAAGGAATAAGTGGAACTTCGAGTCCTTGAACCATCTTAAAACCTGTAACAGGATTATTAGATTTATTTTTTCTTTTGAATATTCCCACAACTATTCCTCCTAACTTTGCATATTTTCATACTCTTTTATGTATCTATTCAAAACTGCATAAGCGATGATTAATGCAACTGCACCATCTATTCGTTTAAACCTTGAATTAACCTTACTTGGCTGTATGTTTCCATTGATATCTACCTTGGCTTGAGTATTAGCTAAGCACCATTTTAAAACAGGATTATTATCATAAATAACATCCTTATTTTTGATGTCAGCCTCTAGCTGTTTCATTGGTTCAGATAATGTATAAACACCTTGCCTTATCTTCTCTAAAGTAAAGCCAGTTTCTTCCATTTCATCAACCCAATATTGAGAGTTCCATGGATCATAACCAACCCACAAAGGTCTTATTTCATAATCTCTAACAAGATGTAAAAACCATTCTGTGACCTTTGAAAAGTCATTCTTACTTCCTTCTGTTAGAGTTATAAATCCTTTCCTAACCCAGATATCATAAGGCACGCTATCCTCTTCAATTCGCTTTTGTAAAACTTCACTTGGCATAAAAAAATGAGGAAGGACATACTTCTTACCATTTTTAACTACTACAATAACTGCAGCTGTTAAATCGGTTGTCGCAGATAAATCAACACCTGCAACTGCGTAGGTATCTCTTATTTCTTCAATATCAAATTTAGTTTCATTATTAAGCTCATCAAAGGTTAACCAAGTACCTGATTCAAGCTGTTTAATATTGAAATCCTTACATAGCATTGTAAGTCTAGTTGATAAATCATTTTTAGCTTTGTTCATAATATCTTCAAGGTAATGTACTGTCTTTACTTTACCTAGTGATGGATTTGATTTTTGCCATGATGATTTATCAGAATAGATTTCATTTTCACTGTCCTGCGTATAAAGCCAAGGAAGTACACGCTCATCAGTAATTTCACCCTTTATCATCTTTCTACAATATTCGAGCTTTTTATCTAAAAAACCACCGACTACATTACCTTCTGTTGTGATAATGAAAATCAGCGGTTCTTCTTTAGTTGATTGTGATTGTTTAATTGCATCATATACTTTTGAATCAGTCATTTGATGCACCTCATCAATACAGCCAACCTCTATGTTATATCCATCCAAATTACGTGACTGACCAGATAATTTCTTAATCTTATTTTTGTTTCTTGGTGAATAAATATAGAATATATTTTTCTTGCTTCGATTAGCTTTTGAAAGAGCCTTTGACTGCTCTCTCATATTATTGATTTCTTCAAAAAGGATCGAAGCCTGATCATTTGTGTTCGAAGCACACACAATATCAACTCCACCTTTAGATAAGAAAAATTCAGCAAGGTCAATACCTGCAACAAACGTTGTCTTACCATTCTTTCTAGCAATCAGTAATATAACCTCATTAAATCTTCTTAATCCTGTATCTTTAAACTTAAATCCATAGGCAGTTTGAAGCATTGCTTTTTCCCATAGTTCAAGAATAAAAGGTTGGCCATTGAATGGTGACTTAGTATGTTTACAGAATGTCTCAATGAAATCAATTCTTATTTGTCCAGGCTTTTCATCATAGGTGTATCTAGGATTATCTAAATCTGCTATTAACCTATCTAAGACAACCCTTAGTTCATTTCCTATGATGATATTTCCTTTTTGAATTACAGAATAATACTCTTTTAAATAATTCATGATTCATCATCTTCTATTACTGGTGGATCAACCTCTTCGTAGTTATTGATTGAATCTTCTTTACCTAAAATTAACAAATCCGATAAGTACGCTCCATCAATTTTCGATTTCCATATTTTACCTTTGCTTGCTTTGTGTTCTTTATTTCCCATAATGTCCTCCTATGACAAAGTCCAATTTTTGTTGAGTGCAATAGCCTTCTCGGAATCGGATAGTTTCTTTAAATTTGTTTCACCAATAGCAAGTACTCTGCTATCTTTGCCAGTCCTATCACTTAGTGCAGTTAACATGTTAACGAGTGCCTGCTTAGTCAAGTCAACGCAAGTCACGAAGTTAGCGGATACGTCAAAGCCATTTTGGAGTTCGATCGTCCAGAGATTCTTCATACTATAGAAGGCCGTTTGCGGGATTATCGTTTTGATAGTGTTTGGAATCCAAAGATACTTTATTGTGCAATCTCTGAAGACATAGCCGTTTCCTGCAAATCTCTCCAAATGATCCGGAAGGTAAACCTCAGTAGCGTTTACTGTGTTGAATGAGTTTGCATACATTGTCGTGATTTTGGAATTCACATCAAAGCGTATCACCCTGACATTCGCACCCTTGAAGCAGTAATGCCCAAAGTCCGACAATGATGCTGGAAACAGCAAATCCAGTGTTGGTGCCTCTATCCTGCTAAATGCATAGATGTCGAGCATCTCAAGGCCTGATTCTCTTTCGAACGTTATCTTCTTTATCCCGCAGTTGTAGAACGTGTAGGAGCCAATCTTCTTGACATTTTTTCCAATCGTTATCTCCCCATCAACCATTTTTCCGTTATAGAGGAAATAGTCACCTACTGATTCAATATAATCAGGAATAACAAGTTTTTTTAAATTCATTGAAATTAAATCTTTCTCTAAAATTTCCATACTTTGAATTTGTGATTGTTGTTCTTCAATCTTTTTTTCATTTTCACTTAAAATATTAATTTCCATTAAGCCATTACTTATTTCAGCTTCAATTGGAATCGTTGAAAACAAATAATCAAATGTATCTCTGGAATAGTTGACTGCATTTGTTGATGAGATAAATGAAATAAGCCACTTACCAGCTATGGAAGTAACATTAGAAGGAATAACAACTTCATTATTTGAAAGCCTCAATAGGACAGTTGATTTAGGATGATAGAATTTTAAATATTGATATCTTCCTTCGATCAAGTTTCCAATTTCACATTTAATTTTAGTGCAATTTCTATCACCTTTTGTTCCAACATGAAGTGGTAAGATAGATTTTGAAGTCATCGTACCATCATTATTTATTTTGCAGTAAATTGTATACATTATCTTTCCTCCACTTTCTTTAAGAACTCATCAAATGAATCATCACCATCATCTTCAGTTCCACCAAGTATGGTATTTAGTGTTTTTATGATATTTGAGTAAATAGAAATTGATTGAAGGTATGCTTTATAGGACAATGTGATTCTTGCATTACCTTTATTTGATAACTGCATGACACCATTTCTTCTTATTCCATTTTCAAGTGAGTCAAGTTCAATTTTTAAAAAAGCAGCTTTCTTTAAAAGCTCATCAACTAGATTAACCTTTGCTTCATCTGCATTTGCAAATAAATTTTTTAATCTTTCGTATTCTTTTATTGCTAACTCTTTCTTATCCATTTGGTATTCCTCCTTTCTTCGAACGTTTGGCCTGTGTTGGCTTTTTATTACTTCTTCGAACAATTAACCAACAAGGACTAAAAAAGCCAACGTGGCCGTTTGTGAGGCTTTTGTTGGCAATCGTTTTTATTTATCTTCATCCATAATTGGAATTACATTAATAATTTTATCTTGTTCCTCTTTAGAAATTCCCATGCTTTCAAGGGCTTCTCTTGTTCCACAAGTAGGACATATCGGTGTAACATTATCCTTCCTTGAAATTGCTGGATGCCCTTTATAAGTCTTTTCACACAAAGGACAAGTTTTAATCAAGTTCTCTCTAGTTTCCATTTTTAAATACCTCCACTCCTACACTATAAATAAATGCTTCCATTAAAATTTCAATATCAAAACCAAAGTCGTTATAACCTTTAAGGCAAGTATCAAAATAATAATTGGTTGGACATCCAAGCTTTCTATCTTCGTGCATGATGTAGATAATTCCTTCGACGTTGGCCTGTGTGCCGCTTTTATCTTTGAATGGCACATTTACTCGCTTTCGATAATAAAACGCAGGGTAGCCCTCGTAAACGTCGAGTCTTGCCAAGTCACGCTCGCTTACCTCCCATACTCCTAAAGGAACTTGATGCCTTTTTGCTTTCTCAATAGTAAGGTATGAACCTGTTTTACTTCCTTTAAACATTAATCGGTAGCCATCGAGAACTGATGTTCCTACTACCACTGCATCAGGGCATCTCTTTTTCATTTGTTCAACATTAAGGTTTGAACCATAAGCTAAGTAATACATTTTTCCCATTGTTTTGACCTCCTAGATTGCAGCTTGATGAGCAGGTCTTAACCCACTTCTGAAGCTTGCATCTCCTCTTAAATTTTTCGTTAATATTTCTCTTGCTGTTTTGAATTCCTCGCCAATGAAGCCTAGTCTTAATAACCAAGTTCTCATTGCGTATTTAGGGTTTTCATTTTGTTGAGGTTTTGATGAAGCTCCGCTTACCTCTTTTGCCATTTGGCTTAAGGCTAAGCAGAATTGAATGTAGCTTTTTAATTGTCCTGCGTGAAGTCCATTTTGTTTTCCATCTTTTGGACTCTTGAATTCAAAGCATCTAAATTCAATTGTTCCTTTTGTGAATGTTGCATGGAAGTTTAGGATGTGGTAGCGGCTGCTATTATAATGTTGAGTTCTTCCAAAGTCGCAATTTTGACTTTCGTACCAAACATCTGCAAATTGGCTCATTGTTTGAGGTTTCTTTTTGTTGACTGCTTTTAAGAATCTAGGGTCTACTGTTTGGCAGTATCTATCAATTCTAAAATTGTCAATTCCTAAGGCTTCAATAATTAAGCTTTCGTGTGATGCCATAATGTTTGTTAGGTTTCTTAAGGTTTTAGGTGTGTGGCCATTTGCACCTATATGAATGTGTACTCCGCATCCTCTTGAAGCATCGCTTTTTGCTCCAGCTTTTCTTAATGCTCTAACAATCTCTTGTAAGTCCTCAATGTCATCGTAGGTTAAAATTGGTGTAACCATTTCGCATTTTTCACTGTCAGGTCCTGCAATTGATACATCCTTTTGAAACTTCCAAACTCTATCTTTTCTATCTTTGCAGGCACAAGCATCGTAACCATAATCTCTTGCTGCGTACCATGGTCTTGTTCCAAAGTATGCTGCAACCACCTTTGCTGCATCCATTCTTGTGATGTTGTTCATTTCAATTTCAACACCGATTGTTTGCTTCTTCATTTCTTCAATTTGCTTTTCAATTTTTTCTTTCATCTTCGTGTCCTCCTTGAAGGTTTTTTCTTCCCTTCGTCGTGTATATATATCACTCTAAACGGACACTATAGCAAGTTAATTGTGTATCTTTTTTTAACTATTTTTTGAGGCTTTTATCACCTAAAAAGGAGCCTTTTATTTAGCTCCTTCAAGTAACTTTTCCATAGCTTCTTGGCATTCTTTTTCACCTTTAGCTAATGTTTCCATATTTGTTAAATCTGCTAATACAATAACCCCAAGTCCATTAACTCCAATCTTGAATCTTCCATCAGTTTTTTGGCTCAACTCGTTATAAAGTTTTGTTGTTTTCTTCTTAAGACTATTTAAGATTTTGTTTAATTTTTGTAATGACATTTTTTGTTCCTCCTTGGAAAGGTTCTTTTTCCCTTTCCTTGTGTATATATATCACTCTAAGAGGAACTTATATCAAGTTAATTATGATACTTTTTTATATCTCTTTTCCGTCTTTTCCAATGAACTGAATTTCTTGAATTGTACCATTGTGAAATAATCCAATTGCATAATCGACAGCTTCTTTTTCTGACATACCAACTGAGCTAACATAATAATCAACAAGGTGGTTCATTCCTCTTAAGCCTGTTCTATTCTTTTCACACATCTCAAACAAAGGAATTCTCTCATCAGGTAAAACCTCAAATTCATCAACTTCAGGTATCAAAGCACATCCACCCCAAGTTCCATGAATTTGATTTGCATCATCAATTAAGATTACTTTACCAACTTTACCTGAATACTCAGGCTCACTTTTCATATTTTTTATTTTGATATAACATCCAGCTTTTAATTCGGCCATGTTTACATCCTCCTTATTCGTGTTATATTAATCACTCTAAAAGCAATAAATATCAACTTGAAAGTAAAATAAAAGAGCAGCATTTTACACTACTCTTCACATAAACCAAGATTTACTTTGATTATTATTCAGTTTTTCAAAATTTCAGAATTTCAAAAATTCTGGGCCACGCATATCTGAGGTGGGGCCGAACGGTACTTTAGAAATTGCTAGATATTTAGACTGGGGGAGGTCATTATTTAAACAATGCCCATATTGCAACTCCTAAAGATATAATAGAAATACCAATTGCAATTGATGGTAATAATATTTTTGACATTTTATCATCCTTATATGATTCCATTTCTGCACGAGCTATTGATGATATTGTGATTATTGGACAACTAAGAGAATTTTTTTCAAAATAACCCAATTTTGAATATTCACAATATTCATTTAAATCAAATATCTTATTTTGAATAGACAATTTATTAACTATTTTATCGTATTCAGCTTTTTTCCCAAACTTATCAATATACTTTAAAATTTTATATGTTCTTTTTGAAATCATATATAACTTCACCAACCTTTATTGATGAAATTATACCATGAAATCTACTTTTTTACCATATTACCATCTTCATCAAACTTATATTCTTTCTTATCTGTAAAGCGTTCATGTTCTTTGTTGTGACATTCTTTACAAAGCAATAAAAGATTATCTTGGTTGATACTAATTTCAGGATTATCTACATTTTCAGGAGTCAAGTGAATGATGTGGTGCACTTCAGTACCAACATCACCACACTTTTCACATCTTCCGCCAGCTGAAGCTATCTTCATTGCTCTAGCAATTTTCCATTCATTTGATTTATAAAATCTTTCAATGTCTGGATGCTTCTTAGACATTAACTAAACCCCACTCAGCAAACTTTTCAAAACCACCGATTTTTTTAATAAAGGATCTAGCAATTTCTACAATTTCATCATAAGGTCTTCCATCAATAAATTCATCACCAATTGCACAACATAATTCAACAGGTTTATTTGTTTCCTGAGCTTTTAAGAAAGCATATATATTAACTGACACATCAGCTTTGGATAAGTCCTTACCATGAAGTCCTCCTCCTGTTACAGAATCAGCCATATCAGAACCAAGTTTTCTATTTGTTGCACCTGTATCTACATCAGTTCCTCCAGTCCATTCACCAATTGGATTAATTTCTGCTTCAGGATAAATTTTTCTTAAATCAACATTTTTTGCATTACTTTGGCAAATGATTAACCTAGAACCATTAAGGATGTATTTTCCATCAAATGGATATTTCTCATAAATTGATTTAGCAATATGAGCTAATTCTTTTTGTTCTTTTGTTAAAGGCATACCTTTAAAAATACCATTATCACCACATCTGATTTTTCCATTTTGATTATCTGCTAAATGTATATCTTGAGATACTTCAACATAATCAACAGAAATATTAGACTCAACAATTCTATGAACTGAGGCAACAATATCACTTGGATTTAAATGAACTGAAGTTTCAGCAATAATATGACATTTTCCATGTCCAAGTAATACCTCTACTGCAATTCTAGGATTATCAGTTTCTTTATATGCTAAATCAACTAATGCTCCTGCAATTCTATCTGCTAATTTATCAGGATGTTTTGGATTTACTTTTTCAAACATTTTTAGTTCAATTCCTTTCTAAAATTTATTTTTTTGATAACTTTGATTTAGTTTAAGAAGCTATCATCTTCGATTTTATAAGCCTCAATTTCTTTTAATGGAGTCTTAATTCCATCACGAATTAGATAGCAATCATCATAAGTTTGAATGAATCTAAGCATTCTTTTTACAATTACATCAGTGTACTTTTCGTCAAGCTCCATCAAATATGCAACACGATTAATTTGTTCTGCTGCAATCATAGTAGAACCTGAACCACCAAATAAATCTAGGACAATTTCACCATTCTTTGATGAATTCTTTATTGCTCTTCCTACTAGTTCAAGTGGTTTCATTGTTGGATGTAAATCATTTACTTTTGGCTTGTTATATTCCCAGATGGTATCTTGACTTCTATCATTAATAAAATAATGACCAGCTCCCTCTTTCCAACCATAAAGTATTGGCTCATGACGCCATTGATAATCTTGACGTCCTAACACTAAAGAATTTTTAACCCAGATTAAACATTCAGCAAGTTTAAATCCAGCTGCTTTAAATGCATTTCTAAAATTAACACCTTCACTATCAGCATGGCATACATAAATTGCACCGCCTGGTTTTACTGATTCATGCATATTCTTAAATGCATTTAATAAGAAGTTGTAGAAATCTTCATCGCTTTGTTTATCATTTTGAATTTTCATACCAGTTGAACCTTCATAATCCACATTGTAAGGTGGATCAGTAAAAATCATATCAGCTTTTGTACCATTCATTAGCTTTTCAACATCTTCTGATTTTGTTGAATCACCACACATTAATCTGTGCTTCCCAAATACAAAAACATCACCTTTCTTTGAATATGCAGTTTCAAGCAATTCCTCTTTGAAATCATCTTCTAAAACATCTCTATCTAATAGCTTTTCTAAATCATCAAAGCCAAATTGCTCCATATCCATTTCGATAAGTTTTAATTCTTCAGCTAATTTATCCATATCCCAATCAGCTAATTCAGCAGTTTTGTTATCAGCAATTCTAAAGGCTTTAATTTGATCTTCATTTAAATCATCAGCAATTATAACTGGTATTTCTTCAATGCCTAATTTTTTTGCTGCTTTAACTCTTGTATGTCCACAGACTAATACATTGTTTTTATCAATAATTACTGGGACCTTAAAACCAAAGGAGTTTATTGAATTTGCTACTGCTTCAACTGCCTTATCGTTTTTTCTTGGATTATTTTTGTAATCAATTAGATCACTAGTCTTCATCATCACAACATTCAGCTTGTTGCTCATTTAACCATTCCTCCTTTGCTTGTTCAAGTTTCTTTTCAGCTAATTCATAATCTTCGAATCTTTGTGAATATTCACGTCCGAATTTCTTAGTTAATAAATAAACAATTGCTTTAAAATCAGGACCTATTTCTTTTTTAGTTCTATGTATTTTTCTTTTTTGAGCTTGGCCTGATCCTTTATCTTCAATATCCTGTGTTTCTTCAGTTAAGGTATAGCCCATAGCTAGTTTATATAAAGCACTTGCTAAGTCATCTTTTAAATCCAACTTTGCTTTATTCATAGCTGCTTGAATTTCTGGATGCCTTTTTTTCAATCTTGAAAACGTGGCTTCATTAATTCCTAAATGTTCACATATCTCTGATTGAGTAATTAGCTTCTTTGTGCAATCAGTAATAAAAGCCATAACTTTAGGTAGATCACCTGTATCACGCCACATGTCATAAATATCTCTTTGATTGCTTGCCACATTATCCCTCCTAACAACATGAAAAAAGGCCAGCAGACATAACATCTGTTGACCTGTAATTCTATAGCTTTTTCCAATTATAATTATATCATACATTTTAAAAGGCGCAATGTGACAGAGAGTGTCATTGAGTGTCAACTTTTCTTATTTCATCATTTTTGTGTATAAATTTGAGTAAGACACCTTAAGGCCACCATGTCTTTTCCACAAGACTTCATTAAAAGACAGTTGTCTTAGACCTTTGAGACATGAAAAATCTAGCCGTATTTTCCGCAAGACAGGCCAAATATGCCAAATATCTTGAAAGTCTTGCTGTCTTCTTCAAAGTCTCGGCAAGTCTCACCCAAAAGTCTAAAAGGAAGACAACCACGTCTTTTGATGTCTTATACACAAAATTTAGTGGAAGACAAGTGTCTAGACATCATTATCTTGGTCATCTATTTTTAATAATTTCAAAGCTGCATCGTGCCATCTAATTGCAGTCCTTTTAGATATAAATAATGTTGATGCTATTACCTCCCAACTTTGACCTTCGATGTATCGTTTAACAAGAATAGTTTTAAAATTCTCATTTTCAAGTTCTTCAATTTTAAGAATTGCCTCACTTTTAAGATTCTTTAATTTTTCTTCTAGTTTAACTATTTCTTCATCAATTTCAATTTTCTTATAAATCCACTTAATGAAAGGTGCATCTGTATTTCGATTAGGATTAGATCCTATTTTTTCTCCATAGGATGGACCTGGAATTGTAAGACTCATCCTGTCATATTCTTCAGAACGAAGTTTCATGCAGTAAATCTTATGTTCAAGTTTTATTATTTGTAATAAATATTCTTTTGCATCCATATTTTAAGTCCTCCCTATTTCTGCTTTTACTGCATTTATTAATGCATCTTGAGTTTTCTCTTTTGATTTCAAGGCACTCATAACTGATTCGTCAATTGTACCTTTTGTAATAATATGATGAATTACAACTATTTCTTTTTGACCTTGTCGCCATAATCTTGCATTAGTTTGCTCATAAAGTTCTAAAGACCAAGTAAGTCCAAAATAAATCATTGTACTTCCACCACTTTGAAGATTAAGGCCATGACCTGCTGAAGCTGGATGAATTACTGCTACTTCAATTTTTCCTGCATTCCAGTCTTTGATATCTCGGTCTTGTTTTATTTCTCTTACTTTAAATCTTGATTTGATTCTTTCAAGGTCATGTTTAAACCAATAAGCAATTAAAACTGGTTTCCTATTAGCTTGTTCTATTAAGTCCTCTAAAGCATCTAATTTTTTATCATGAATAATATGATATTTTTTATCTTCATCATAAACTGCACCATTTGACATTTGAAGAAGTTTATTAGAAAGAGCTGCAGCATTAACTGCATCAATATCCTTTTCATCATCCAATTGCATGATCATGTTATTTTTCATAGATTTATACACACTCATTTCTTCACCACTTAATTCTACAGTTACTTCATTCATGATTTTTTCAGGCATATCAAGATAATCGACTGCTTTCATAGAAATTGTGATGTCAGAAATTTTATTGTAAATAGCTTCTTCTGCTCCTGGAAGTAATTTATAACTAAATACAACTGCACCATTTCTTTTATCTGGTTTAAAATATTCATTTCTATAATGAGTAATATATCTTCCTAGTCTTTTACCATAATCAAGAATTCTATATTGAGCCCATAAATCCATTAAACCATTTGATGTAGGTGTTCCTGTAAGTCCAACAATTCGATTTATTAAATGCCTTACCTTAAGAAGTGATTTAAATCTTTTTGCTGAATAAGACTTAAAACTTGAAAGCTCATCAATTACCACCATGTCAAAGTCAAATTTAAGTCCACTTTTATCAATAAGCCATTCAACATTTTCTCTATTGATAACATAGATATCAGCTTTAGCTTTTAATGCATTAATTCTTTCTGTAACACTACCAGTTGCAATTGAAAGTTTAAGATGTTTCAAATGTTCCCATTTAGTAACTTCATCACGCCATACATAACAAACTCTAAGAGGGCAAATGACTAATACTTTTCTAACTTCAAATTCATCAAACATTAAATCATTGATTGCTGTTAGTGATATTGCAGTTTTACCTAATCCGCAATCAAGCAAAACTGCTGCTTCATTATGACTTTTTATAAAGTTAACTGAATACTCTTGGTATTTATGTAAATTCTTTCTATCAAGCATCATCTGCTCCTCCTTTAGTTTGATTAATTATGTTTTGGATTTGTGTCTCATCATCGAGAATGAAAACCTTAAATCCTAAATTTCTTATTTGATTAATTCTTTTAACTTGAAGAGGCCTTGGCTTTTTTCCTTTTGCTTTCACTTCTACAAATGAAATATGTCCATAAGCAATAAGGAGTAATCTATCTGGAACTCCGTCAATTCCAGGACTTACAAACTTTAAAGCCATGCCACCCTGAGCTTTTACAGCTTTTACTAGCTTTTGTTCTAATTTCTGTTCTTCTGCCATGTTTTTTCTTGTTCCTTCCATTTTGTAAAACATTCATAAAAAGCTCTTAGAATACTATCACTAGCACTGCAATAAACCTCTAAATACTTTCTATACAAATCATGACTTCGGCTTATAGGAAAGTTTTTACCATCAGCTTTAATGCTTCTAGCTAAGCTTCCAGCAGGACCTTTATCATTAACATAATTTCTCTTCATAAATGTAATAAATCTCATCTTCTTTAACCTCCATTTTTTTCATCAAATGACATAGCCTCAAATTCCTATGGTGTAGGTGTTAGAAGGTCTCTGCGCTATATTTATGTATATAAAAATTTTTTTATTTTTTTATATATAGGAAGTTATAGTAGAAGACCTTCTTTGACCATCACCTTTTAATCAAAATCAGTCTCTTTCTTTATAGAAATACCTTTAATAATTACACCAGTTTTAAGTCTTTTTCGTTCAAAGCCAGCATTTTCAAGCTCAGTATAAAAATCAGTAGTACTTCTACAATACTCGCCATTCCTTAAGCAGTAATTTCGATATTCTGTATAGAACTCTCCTGATTTTTGCATTGCTTTTTCATCAATGACACACATCTCATCAAAAAATTGTTGAAGCCAGTTATTCTTCTCTTTATACCTTTCAATCGCATTAGTAACAATTGATGGCTCTGGTATTTTGCCACCTAGTTTATATGCTTCTTTTGCACCTTCTATAATCCATTTCATGATGTAACCTGACGCATTATCAATTAAGAATTTTGTATAGTTTTTCTTATCTGATTTTCCTTCAATTTTTGCATTAAAAGGGATTACTTTTATACGTCTCCAAGTACCAGAATCAATAGCGCCAACTCTAGGTAAATGGTTTGTGTATAAAACCGTCAAATGTGAAGGGACAAATTCAAATGGTGGCTTATATTTCTTTTCAGCATGAATTGGATCTGTTGATGATAATTGTTTAACAATAGATGTATTCATACGCATTCCTTCTTCAAGCTCAGCTGCGATAACAAGTCGCTTACCTTTTAACTCCGCTAGTTCAGGTTTGACGTTGCGCTTGCATCCAACTGTCAAAGAGTCCGCACTTATTGCACCTGAATAGATACCAAGTACATGGACTATCGTGTTCCAGAATGTTGATTTGCCATTACGTCCATCACCATAAGCAATTACAAGTATTTCACTTAAAACACATCCAATAGCTGCAAGACCTACCACCTTTTGAACATAGTCGATTAATTCTTTGTCAGCTAAAAAGAATGTATTAAGTGCATCAAGCCATATTTGTTTTCCAATATCACTAGGACTTGCATTAGTTTGTTTTGTAATAAAATCATTTTTAGAATTTGCTCTACCTAGTCCTGTTCTTAAATCATAAGTACCATCTGGAGTATTGATTAAATAAGGATCATGATCAAGCTCAGAGATTTTATGTAATACCATTGGAACTGCTGCTTGAAGTGTTGAATTAATATACTTCATGTTTCTTGTACGCATAACAAAATTTTTATAAGTATTAGCAGCTTCATATTTTTGTAGTGCTTCTAATTGTGCCTCACCATTCATTGCATCAGTTCGTTTTTTAGGAGTAAGCATTAAATCTAATTCTTGAACACCAAGTGACATAAGAAGGTTATAAGAATCTTCTATTTGCTTTTCAGCATCAGCTAATTGCTTGTCCAAGAAATCTTCCATAACTGCTACAGGAAGTTGCTTAGACTCCTCCCAATAGTCGCCATTATAAAATAAATATTCCGTTGGTTCAGTGTAAATTAAATCCGCTCCATAACCATTAATTAAGGCTTTAGCCTCACCCATATCTGAATAATCTTCAGGCCATAAACCTTGAATACTTTTAAATTTATCAGGTGTCACATAATCCTTATTTTTAGAAATCTTATTAAAGAATCGAACAGCACTATTCCATATAGTTTCAAGCTCGTCATCTTCAAGAGGTGGTTCGCACTTTTCAGCCTTTTTATCAAAGAGTTTTCTTGCTTCATCTGTTAATCCTAGTCGCTTCAATACCTTAGCTGCATACATAGACATTGTGGCATTTCTACTTCCTTCTTTGATTTTATCGATATTCTTATCGAACTCTTCTTCATCTAAAAATTGCGATAGATTAATACTCCCTTTAAAGAACTCTACCTTTGGTGATGTCGTTCCAAAAAAGAAACGTCCAGCATCTAAAGCATTAGTATCAAAATATGGATAATTTGTACTTAAATAACTTTTTAAATTTTTATATGCGGCTGAATCAGTAATTGTGTCAATTTCAAAAAATGCGTGAAACCTTGGTCTTGCAGTAACAATTTTAGTCACTTCACCATTCTTATCTGTATAAGCCTTATCCTTCATGTGATTACGACTATAATGAACTGCAAAAGTAACTCCTGGAAATAAATCTCTTAATTTTTCAGGTGTCATCCATTTTATTGGATCATTTGTTGTGTCATTATCTACATCAACTGGTAGGCAGTTTGATTGAATGAAATTAGCATCAGAGCGATAACCATCTTTATATTCAGCACATACATAATCTCTATCAATAGCTTTTAGTAGCGATGCTTCATCAACTACCTCTATCGGAGTTTTATAATGAACATTCTTTTTATTATCTATAACGTTTGATTTATAAATTCTAAACATAATTATCTCCCTTCTGGTGTTTCACCAAATTCGAACCTAGCTTGTCTTGCTTTATTGAAAGCAGCTAGTGTTTTTTCATTATCTCTATCAGCTAAATAATTACTGTCATCACCAAACAGCTCAAATTTACCTTTCTTATTGATTCCTGGATGTGCTGCAAAATAGTCTCCATCTATGGTTTCAAAATTAAAAGCGTGTGGCCAATTGCAATCTGGATAAGGTGATTCATAATAAGCCATTTCTTCTATTTCAGAATCAATATCTCTCATTGTTTCACCTTCTGGAATTCTTCCTACAACAAGAACCGCTGTATCTGACTTTCTAATTCTATTTGTGCAACTTTTACCTATTTCAATAAAGCGATTAATCTTTGCTGCTGCGTGTTCGTTCATTATGCCTTTAACCTCAACAAACAGATCTCCACCATCACGACCGCATACACCATGGAGTTTAAAATCAGGAAGGTAGCTCATTCCATTGCCTAAGTCGTATCCTTCAGGTTCGTATTCCCAATCAACTCCACAAGCATCAAAGAAAACTGCCCATCTTGCTTCAAGCCTTGACCTAAAGCGATAGCCTTTATAATACGTGTCTTTAATTTTTAATCCGTACATTAATCACGTACCTCCATAATTTGGTCTTCTAAAACTTTAACTGCAAACTTTAGTGAATTAAGCAAGCCATATAATTCTGAGTCACCGCTTAGCGCTAACACAAAACCACCACTGCAATTAGCATTTTTACATAAAGGTAAAGTAGCAACACTAGCACCATTTCCACTTTTAATTGAGAGCATAGTTCTTGAACCCTTTTTAGCGTCTCCACCTTTATATCCATTCGTTCCTACTTCAACAGTGAAATTACAAGCATCATGTATAGTTCTTTCATAAGTATCAAAGCCGATGCCATTAACTTTGACCTTCTTTTGTTTAATTTCGTACATGTTTAGTACCTCCTTCACTCCTTTAATGGCGAGGTACTATTCTTTTTGCCGACATTTTTCAAAAACAGCAAAAAAAGCCTCATTTTTATTTGCTAAATTCAATGAGGCAAAAATTCTATTAAAAAATAATCGCCTCAACAATCAATTATGGCAGCAAAATTTGCAAAAATTTTCACTGCTAAATTTATAAGAAGGGAGGCTATTATAATGAGATTTTTTAAAATCATTTCAATAATTTCTGACTTTAAGTCTATTGTAGATATCTTTAAAGACATTATTCAGTTTATTTCAAATGCCATTAAAAACCGTAAAAACTAATCTTTTTTGTAATATGGGGTTTCATAGCCATCAGCTCGGAGTACTAAACCTGCTGCCCAGTCTGGTGCTTTCCCCATCTCCTTACAAATAAAGGCTAAATCAGTATCTTTAGGAACTTCAATAATAAGTTCATCGTGTATATGGGCTACGATATTAAATTTCTTCAAGTTCATCATTGAATTCATAAGGATATCTCTTGCTACTGCTTGAGTAATATTCTCGACAAACTTTGGACCATAGCTCTCAATCCTAGACCACTTCTTCGACATATCAAGAGCCCAATACACAACTGATTCAGAGCCAAACTTATTATAATCAAGTTTAGGTTTTACGTAGGATAATCTTCTACCAGAAGGGAGCGTGATAAATAGCATACCACTTTTATACTCTATACCAATTTTTCCTACACTCTTCTTTGACTTATACACAATGCAATGCTTAATGGCTCTATCGATATCCCACCAAAATTTAACGATATTTGGATTAGCATCACGCCATGTGGCCACCAGTGGTGCTAGTTCATCTTGACTCATTCCGGCTTCTAATGCACCCATAGCTATCATCGCATTTGCTCCACCGCCATAAGAACATGACAAAGTACATTGCTTACCTTTTTGACGTAATTCTCCATTAACTCCATGTTTTTTGACAGGTACGTGAAACATTTTCTCAGCAGTAACACAATAAATATCTTCATTGTTTTCAAACGCATCAAGAACCCATTTTTCACCAGCAAGCCATGCAACAACTCTACACTCAATAGCACTAAAGTCAGCAACCGCAAATTTAAAGCCAGGTTTGGCGACAAACGCAGTTCTAACAAGCTGCGACAAAGTGTCCGGTATATCTTCATAAAGCGCTGTAAGGGCCTCTTTTTGGCCTTCACGAACAAGCTCTCGTGCTTCATCTAAATCCGGCAGATCATTTCTTCTTAAATTTTGAAGCTGTACAATTCGTGATACCCAACGACCTGTTTTAGCACCATAAAAGCCAAACATACCTCTGATACGATTATCAGTACATAAAGCAACCTTCATAGCATAGTACTTCTTAACCGATGACTTAGCTAGCATTTTACGAAACACCATCATTTGACCTATTTGTGTTCCTTCATAATCCAATGCAAACTTCTCTACATCCTTTTTACCAAGTGATGCAACATTTACTTCTTGTTCTTGAAGCCATGCCTTTAATTGTGATACAGAGTTAGGATTTTCAAGTTCAGTAAGTTCTTTCATTGATGATGTTAATTCTTGCTTCGATGAATTATCTAAAGCTATAGCATTATCAATTAGTTTCACATCAACCAAAATACCTGTATCATTGATTTTTTGGTCCATATAAAACTCTTCCCAAACAAAATCAGGTACAGGATATTTACTTAATCTTTCTTCAATCTCCATTTCAGTAACGACATCACGTTTATTATATTCTTTCATTATTTGCCATTTATCTGGAGCATGATATGGATAATTTCTAGTTCTAAAACCATTTGATTTAGTTGGCTTACAAGGAACACAAAAATAACGAATTAAATCTTTACCTTCCGTCATTTTCTTATCAGTAAGTTTTAATACTTCACCTACTTGTGCCAGTGAGCGTGGTAAGCCATTATAAAGAGCTAAAATCATCGTATCTTTCCAACCTCTTGGTGATAAATAATGACCTGTTTCATAACCAAGATATCTTGATAAACAAATTCTTTCAAATTGACAATTATAAGCAATTTTAGTTATTTTCTCATCTTTTAAAGCTGCGATTATTTCATCAGGTAATACATCACCGGAAGCAAGATCATACACAATTGGTTCATTACCGTTAATTGATATAGCAGCAAGTAATATTTGAAAATCAGGAGCTTCCACGTATGGATAAACTCCTGACTTTGCTAAATTTACAGATGAGAACGTTTCTAAATCTAAAACAATTGTCTTAATATTAGTCAAGGAAGCCATCGTCATCATCTGAGAAATCAGCCTCCGCAGATGCCTTGCTTCCTAAAGGTTCTCCATCGAACCACTTTTGTAAATTATTTAAATTACATGCAATACCACGATTACCTGAATTGTTGAATGCATAGAATGTAACAGAAACTCTACCTTTACATCCTGAATAAACTTCAGAATGGTCAAGAATAGGATTTACATCTTTATCAACAATTCCAGGTGCTGTATTAGAGTTTGCATTAATGAAGTAACAACCAGCATAAACTGGATCTTCAGGCCTTTCTAAATCACCATCACGTAAAGGTGTTTTGATTGCTTCTAAAGCAGGTACAGATTTAGAGTTTCCTTTTAATTTAGATAATCCTTCTTCATAAGCAGCTTTAATTGCAGCCTTTACCTTTTCGACATCTGGTGAGTCTTTCTTGATAATACAGCTAACACTATATTTTGGTGTAGCTCCTTCTGCTATTGCCTTAGGAGTCCATGCATTTACATAGCTCCACACTGTGTTTTTTCCTAAGATTACTTTTGTTGAATTGACTAATTTTTTCATTTTTTTAATATCCTCCATTTTTCTAGTCATTTACATCGTTGAAATCTGATTCAACTGGATTTACTTCAGGGCGTTTATCGTCCCTACTAACTAAAGTTAATTTGCCTTTTGGCTTTATAATTAAGCTTCCTAATAATTCCTCAAATTTTGCTTTTCCAAGTCTTGATTGCATAGCGGTTACTGATAGCAGCTTTTCTTCAAATGGGTTATAACCAGCCTCTTTGACTTTGCTAATTACAGCTTCATCACTTGAGTATTTACGATTAGATCTACCTTCGACTAATTTGTAATGTTCATATCGTTTTCCACGCATAGCATCTTCCAAGGCATAATCTTTTACTGAATTAATCCAACTAACAAATTCCTCTGATTTATCTAATACTTCTTCAATTTCAGAATCATCCATTAAAAATGCTGGTCTAAATTCATATTTAGCAAGTTCTAAATTTTGATCTCTTAGAGCTTTACATAAAGGTTTTGCTTTACAAAAAATACAATGTTGAGAAGGATGGAACTCCTCACTGCCAGATTTAATCTTTTCAATTCCAGGCTTTAAAATGTTATCTGCCCAGTCATATAATTCCTTAACTGATAATGACCACTCAGATACATTATTAAGTCGAGGTTGAAAAATACATAATTTGATAGTTTCAATGTCATAAAGATTACCGAATGTTTCCATAGCACATAAGCCGTAACACATTTCTTGAGTATTATTTTTTGCAGAAACGGATACACCACGTCCATATTTCAAATCGATAATTTGAAGCATACCATCAGATATAATCGCAACATCTGTACTACCAAATAGCGACTCATCATATCTTGCAGCTGCTACTTTTTGTTCAACAAGTACAGTTGCATCAGGACATTTCTTCTTAACTTCTGTAATAGTCTCCATAACATAAGAAACATAATCAGAGATATAATCTTCCATTTCTTGGCTATACCAATTAAGGTCTTCTATCTTTTCTTTTGTTTTAAATCCAAGTTTTTCACTTAGACGAATTTCCGCTAATGCATGTGCATCGTGACCTTCACTTGCAAATAGTGATTGTTGATCAGGTATGCCTTTTGATGCTTTAGCTGAGCCTGGACAAGTTAATAATCTAGCTGAGGAACTTGGACTAAATAAAGTACTATGTTCTTCATTGGCCATATTATTTTGCCTCCGCTTTTCTTAACATTTCTGCATCTTTTAAGATTGCTTCATAGTCTTCTGGTTTAATACCAGATAACTTTTCAGAACCATATTTTCTAAGAAGTGCTTTCACATCATTGGTGTAACCATCTTTAGATAATGAAGCTAAGACAGTTCTAACTTCAACAAGTGTTATTTCCTTCTTTGGTTCTTCAACTACTACTTGAGTAGTTTTTTCTTCAACTTTCTTTTCTTCCTTTTCAGGCGCTACTTTTTTAGCTGGATCAACAACTAAATCAATAGCATTTGCAAGTTGAAGAGATAACTCCTTGATTTTTACAAGGATGGGTAACAATTCATTTGATTTCATTTTTTTATTCCTCCATTTTACTAATGAATATTTACTAAAGCATTTAAATCACCATCATTTTTGTAGGACTTCTGATTGACATTTTATTTACCTCCATTTGCGATTGAGTTAGGTGATTCATCCCTTCTCACTCTTTTAATGGCAGGCAGCATTAATTTTTGCCGGAGCTTTTCAAAAATGTTATTTTATGAAAAAAGCCATCATTGGAGTGTATCGAGGTGTTATCCCTTTCTCACTCCTTTGATGGCGAGTTACTTTATTATTTGCCGGCTAGAAAGTATTTTTTAATATTTCCTTTTGCCATATGTACAGGTTCTATTGCTTTCTTGCTCTTTTAAACCTTCATAATATGATGACATTTCTGTTTTAAATCGTTTTTGAAGTTTAGTTCTTCTTTCTTGTGTGGCACTTCTACTAAGACCAACAATATTAGCTATTTCTCTATCACTATTTATTCCTGATAACAAACATTCCAAAATTTTCAAATCATATTTATCCTTAGCTAATGACTTAGCGGTTCTAATAGTCTCATTCATAAAAGCTAAATCCGATGGTGATGGCGCTGTTTTATCTTCGTATTCAATAACTGTCACATCACCATTTTCATCTTCAATTTCTCTTTCAAAAGGAACAGCATTATTACCAATATGTTCATTGTATGAATTTTGTTGACGTTCTTCATTACGTTCAAGATTTCTATAATCGTAAAATTGTTGTTCAGTGCATCTAATGTAGCCGTCATACTTATCATCAAAATAATTAATGATTTTAATATAGAAGAATTTTTTATTCTTTACTGCTTCCTCTGAGTATCCTGGGATATCACGTAATCTTCTATATGCGACGTTGCCGTAGTTTACTTCTTCGGCTTGAAGGTTCTTCTTTGAATTTGCCATTAATTTTCTCCATTTGTCATTGACGTCCGTTGACGAAATGGATCTTTGATACCTAATGGCAACTCAAAAAATGGGCGCAACAAAAGAATATGGACGTACTATTTTTCCAATTTCGTTTTGTTTCGCACCCATTACGAAGGCTTGAAATTTTTATATAATTTGATGCTGCGTAATAACTAGTATCAGCATCGATAGAAGGTAGCTAGTCTTCTATTTTTTTTAATTGTTATTCTTGGTCATATAAATCAAATGAATCATCTTTTTTTAAATTATTATCAATGTTCTTTTAAGCCATGAATAATTCATAAATATATTAAATGATTGATTAAAGTTAAATTTCTAAAACTAATCTTTCATTTGCTTACATTATAAAGCAACTACTTACATGGGCGTCTTTTGCCAAAATACAAATCAAATTGTAATATGATAAAGCTATGAAAAACGCCAAAAAAAAGCGATTTTCTTATTGAAAATCACTCTATTTTAGTTAAAAAAATTATTTGTATTTTATGGAATTATTTTTTTCTTTTTTGAGTTCCTAATTTTTTAAAACCTTGAGAATTCAGAAATTCATTAGCATCATCTATATTTAAATGAGTATGTAAAATAATTTTATACGCAATATGTTCTGAACTATCATTTAATGCGTATCCTTCACGTTTTAACATATCGATACTTTCATCGTATGATAACTGCAAACCAACAAGTATAGCAATTATAATTGGAAGCTTAAAATTCGATTCATCTTCATTTTTTATTTGTGAGAATATATTACGAGATAATAATGTATATTCCCAAAAGTCTGTGCTATCCCACTCTCTCTTCTCAATTATTTTTCTACATTTAATATTAAAAGTATTTTTAGTAAACTTTGAAACTTTAACTTCAGATTTATAATTTTTAATAGCATTTTTTACATTATATTCGTTAACAAAAGATAAACCTTGACTTTGAACTGATTTACAAAATGCTGTCCCAGTAAATACATCTTTTTCTGAATAGCAAAAATTCAAAAATTGCACATGTCCTTCTTCATCAATTCTAGAAAAACTTCCATTGTTGTATGTAAATAATCCAGAGTCAATAACTTCTCTAAAAGTTTTATCCTTTAAAGCTAATTCAAAAATTTCTTGTGGTGAAATATTTGTTCTCGTAACCATATCCAATTTAGATTCAGCATAATATGAATAAATTTGTTTAGCATCTTTATCAAATTGCTCAACATCGTATCCGAGATAAGACAAACGATAATATGCCGAAAGTTTTGAAACGTGAAAAAATTCAGCAACCTTTTCTATCGCAGCCTGTGTGGTATAATCAATTAAAGTATCGCCAATAGTTAAAGACATCTTTTGAGAAAATGCTTCATCAGCCTTTTTCTTTACCATTTCTAATGGCATTAAAATCGCTGGAGCCAAATTTTTAGCTTGCCATTCTATTAAACCAAGGTATTTATCTTCAATTTCATCCTTGGCACACTGTATAGCTGCTGTATCATTATAGTTTCTAATAAAATATTTACGATGATAAAAGTAATGTACTGCTTCGTGTGCTAATGTGTTATTTATCTGTCCAGCATTATTACTAGAAACATCCACAACAATTGTTCTAGGTTCAATAATGTAATCAACATACTCATCATTTTCAATATCATATAAAGGGATTACACCACCATTGAACGCTATTAATCCAAAAATTTTCCCATCACTTGATATTTTATTTTTATAGATGATTTTTAAATTCATCTTCTTTTGAATAATCTCTTCGATTGGTATTGCCATTGGAATTGCCAATGCTTCTGGACAATACTTTTTAAGAAACTCAGTAGCAGCACTTTCAACAAGACTTTTATCTATAAAAGGCATTAAATTTGTAGAATTGTACTTAATCATTTTTTATTTCTTAATGAGTCATATATTTCTCTCATAAAAACATGAAGCAGTCTGTTTTTTTCATTCTCATTATTTAATAAGAACTCAAAGAAATCCTTGTTACTCTCATAACCTTCTGTAAGTGCATCGTCAACATGATCATCAAAACTAAATTTAAAGTCATCGAACGAATTACTTACAGCACTTTGCCTTAATGTCTCATCATTTATAAGTTGTGATCTTATTTGTAATAAAGCCTGTGATGCAACATCCAAAGTAAAATCCTTACCATATTGAGCATTTAATTCCTCAAGAATTACAGATAATTTCTTTTTTGTATCTTCAATTATAGATGTAGGAACAGGTTTTTTAATAGTAATTTCTGAGTTACCATCTAATGTAGTAACTGTTATCTCACCGCTCTTTTCTTGTCTAAAATCACTAACTGTAATTTTATCAGCAACATCAAAGTCATTGCCACTACCTATTTCTATTTCTTTAATTAAATATGATAAATAATTATATTTTTTATGAAGTTCGACATTTTCATAACATGTAGCCTGAATTAAGAAAGAATAACCCTTTAAGAATTTTCTAATTGTTGATTTAATTTCAGCACGATTTTTCTCAGGTCTTTTCATTATCTTCCTTAATGCATTATCTAACAATGACCACATAGCTTGTTTATCGTTATTATTTCTTTTTTCTTTATATAAATACTCATTGAACTTTTCAATATCATCATCGTCCAAGATGTCATATTTTTCAATTGCACTATAAAGAGATCTGATGTCTGCTGGTCTGATAGGTTCTCTTAAAACATTATCCTTGTAGTATTTATCAAAAGCACTTTTAATATCTTCATAATCATTTTTGAAGTCTAAAATAAAAGTTTCTTTTTGATATGGAGGATATATTCTATTCAATCTTGATAATGTTTGAACCGCAGCAACTCCTCTAAGTTTTTTATCAATATACATTGCACATAATTTCTTTTGATCGAAACCTGTTTGATATTTGTTTGCAACCAATAAAACTTGATAACAACTCTTATCAAATTCTAATCTTAATTGTTCTTCTGGGATTCCACCATTCATTGACACTTCTGTAAAAGTTTCACCGCCAATTGTTTTACTGCCAGAAAAAGCAACTAAAGCTTTTATATCATCATAGTTATTTTCAGCAATATATCTGTCAAATTCTTGTCTATATTCTATTGCTGCTTTAATACTTGAAGTGACAACCATCGCCTTTGCTTTTCCGTCAAGTCTGTAAGCAATATTCTCTCTGAAATGTTCAACAATAATTCTAACTTTCTGAGCAATATTTGTTGGATGTTCATCAATAAATTGTAAAATTTTTCTTTTTGCAGCTAAAGATTTTAATTCCGGATCATCAGCAATATTTTTATTTAATTCAAAGAATGTTTTATATGTGGTGTAGTTATTTAAGACGTTTAAAATATAACCTTCTTCAATAGCTTGTTTCATTGAATAAATATCAAACGCTTCTTTTTTGCCTTCAGCATTCAATGTTCCAAACAGCTGCAAAGTATCTCCTTTAGGAGTTGCAGTAAAGGCAATCATTGAAACGTTAGATTGCTTACCTGTTTTATTGATTTCTTCCACAATTTTGTCTTCCACAGTGATATCATCGTCTTCATCTCCTGCTAAAACCGTAGTAACAGCTTGCATTAAAGAACCTTCTGTAGACTGATGAGCTTCATCAATTAAAACTGCAAATCTCTTTGAACCAAGATTTTGTAACAATTTACTTCCTAAAATATAGAAAAATTTATGAATTGTCGTAACAATAATGCGAGTATTCCCCTTTAAGGCTTGTTCTAAATCACCTGAATCACATTTATCATCCATTACTTTAACAGTTCCTAATTTATGTTTTACACCAAGAACTGCATCTTGTAGCTGTCTATCAACAACAATTCTATCAGTAATAATAAGAACAGTATCAAATACACCATTATTGTTTGCATCGTGAACTTGGCTAAGAATATGTGCCAACCAAGCAATAGTGTTAGTCTTTCCACTTCCTGCACTATGCTCAATTAAATAATTTCTTTCAGATAAATTTTCTTTGACATCAGCACATATTCTTCTTATTGCTCTTAATTGATGATAACGTGGAAAGATAAGACTTTCCTTTTTAATTTTGTTACCAGTATCTGCATCTGTTTCTTCTGAATATTGGACAAATATAAAATGAGTAATAAGTAAACTGATTGTCTCCTTAGTTAAAATATCTTCCCAAATATACGAAACATTGATTCCGTTTTTATTGTGAGGATTTCCAGCTCCATAATTATCACCTTTATTAAAAGGCATAAAATAAGAAGATTTACCATTAAGTTTTGTAGTAAACCAAGCTTCATTTAAATCCATTGCAAATGCAGCAAAAACACCTTTTTTATATAAGAAGAGTCTAGTAGTTGCATCACGAGTATTCTTATACTGAATTATTGCATCCTTGTAATCTTGATTTGTTGTATTGCACTTTAATTCAAAAGCAAAAATTGCAATTCCATTCAAGAAAATTACTAAATCGATTCTTTCTTTATCCTTATGATATACTTCTTCCATTACAGAAAAAATATTATTATTATAGTTTTCAATTGTTATAGGATTTAACGTCGTTTCAGGTTTTGGATAATACAAATCTAATGTTGTCCCATTATCAAATTCAACACCATTCTTAAATGAATCTATTAATGAACCATTCTTAGCACAAATATCATTATTGATAACATTTAAAACAGTACTCTCAAAGTTAGTTTTGTAGATTTTTTTAAGTTTTTCCATCTTATCAGCTTGTGTTGAATACAAAAATTTAAAAAGTAATTCTGTATCCATTGCAAATGCTTGGTTATAGCAAGTATCGGATTTTCTTAAAATATAACCATTCTTTTTTACCAATTCATCTAAAATAAGTTTTTGATAATCAGTAGTTTCTTTTAATTGATCTGCTCTTACTGGCATATTACTTTACCTCCACTCTTTTCTTACCTGTGACATATTCATAGATAAGAGATTTTTTATAAGCTTCTAGTCTTTCAATTCTTTTTTCATTGTTTTGTATGTTTTCATTAATTTTTTTGCATTTTTCATCAAGATAATTTGCTATTTCTTCTTGTTCATGTAAAGAAGGAACAGGTAGCACTACTGAGCCATGTTGAAGGTTGTTTATAATCAATAGCACATTTGGATTGGCTATATTAATATGTTGTTCTTCCTGGGAATCAATCGCATACATTCCAAATCTATAATTCATTATTTTGTCATTAAAATATACTGCATTAAGCTGTTGATTGAATGCCGAATCTTTTTCTAGACAACCATATTTTCCAATCGAACCAATACAACAGACAATGATAGAATGTTTTTTTGCAATTCTTCCATACTTGATACCTTTTTTTGTCAATTTTTGTTCACTATCACTAATTGGTTGTTCATAAAATAAATTGTCAGCCTTTATCCAATCAATACCATCATCAGCTGAATAATATTCCTCGTGATCCATTGACGGAGTATTTCCCGTTTTAATATCTGCTAAATATTTTAATCGCATTAATTTCCATTCTTCTGGTATCTCAGGGATATATTTATTTCCTGTTTTTATAATTTTATAGTTTTTTCTAATACCACAAGTAACACATTCTTTTATTAGTGAACGTTTATATTTTTTTAGAATTATATTTTGTTGCTTATATTCATTTATTATGCTTTCTATGTTTGAAACCTTATCATCAAGGAAAGCTACAATACGAATTTGTTCTTTCAAATTTGGATGAGCAAATGAAAAGTTATTGAAATTATGCTGATACAAATGTGTGATTGTGCTATTTCCAGAATTATCTAAATTAAACCAAGTCCAAAAAACATCAGAGCGTAATACGTAAAATAAAAATTTATTATCAAATTCTTTATCTGGTCTAATTAATAATACACCACTATTTAATGATGTTTCATACGGCATGTTTTTAGCTAATGCAACTTTGCCAACAGTACCATCTTTTGTTATTAAAAGATCATTTTCTTTAATTTGTACTCCTACAGCTTCTTTCCATCTTTTAATTGGAATATGCACACATGAGTCCCAATTAATTACTCCATTTTCAAAATCAACACCAGTAATTAAATAAGCCCCTTCATCTGTATATTCTTCAGAGGTTAAACCTTGCCATCCAATTCTTCCACTTAAAGAAGCCATTGCTTTTATTTTATTTATTTTCCATTCGCTTGGAATTTTTCCAATCCAGGTGATGCCACTTTCAATATAATTTTTCATAACTTTCACCTATATTTTCTTAACTCTATCAGTTATATCTTTTTCAAGTTCATAAAATGCTGCCAACAAATCTTCTGATTTTTCAGGAGCATTGTATTCATAGAAATACTTAGTGAATGGAATTTCTGCACCAATTTTTTCCTTACTTCCTTTTTTATTTGGATCGTAATCATATGAATAAATTGCATCTGGAATGAAAGGATAAACTTCTCTCTTAAAATACTCTTTTACATCTTCAGATAACTTCACTATTTCAGTGTCTTTTGTTGATGGATCAACAATGATTTTTCCATTTCTATCTTTTTGAATGACAGCAGTTTTATCCATATAAGATAGCTCCATACAAATAGAATTTAATCTACTATCAGAATAACCATTAATTTCTTTAATAAGAGACTTAATTTTCTTAGTGAATTTTGAATAATCTTTCTCAATATCATCAGATAAATTTTCTCTTAAAACCCTTAATACTTGTTCGCAAAAAGCTTTACCAACTATATATCCTTGATATTTCTTCTCTTGTTTAGAATCTCTTGGATCTGTTTCTGATAATTCTTCAAATTCAACTTCATTAAAAATGCTATTAGTGAACAACTCACTATTCTCTAATTTATCAACCCATTCTTTATTTAATAAACAAGTTCTTTGTAATGGTTGATAAACTGTCCATTCTTTATATAAAAATTCTTCATTATCAAAAACCTTGCATTGCTTTGTGGGATTATCAATATATTTATCAAAATCCTTATAAATTTGTAGTATTTCTTCAATTTGCTTAGGAGTAATTTCTCTGCGCTTCTTTCCAAGAGATTTTTGAAGAGGCTTATAAATATCAGTAGCGTTAATCAACTGAATTTTTCCTTTTCTTTCTTTTCTCTTATTCTTTGATAAAACAAAGACATAAATAGCTATATTAGTATTATAAAATAAGTCACTTGTAAGTGCGATAACAGCTTCAATCAAATCATGTTCCACCATATATCTTCTTATTTGTGCTTCACCACTCGTTGTACCGCCTGAAAATAAAGGTGAACCATTAGAAATAACACATGCTCTACCTATTCCTTTTTTCATCTTATAAATAGCATGTTGCATAAATAATAATTGCATATCTCCTGTTCCAGGAAGTCCCGCAAAAAATCTACCATTTTTTCCATTGTTCTTATATTCATCGTTTACAGCTTTTTCTACACCATCACCAGCATCCTTACCACCCCAAGGTTGACCGAATGGAGGGTTTGTAATTACAAATCGCATTTGAGTATTAGGAAATCTATCAGCCTTCATTGTATCTTGAAAACAAATATGATCAGCTTTTTGTCCTTTTATTAACATATCTGCTAAACAAATAGCATATGATTCAGGGTTGTTTTCTTGACCGAATAATTGAACATTTGCGGTAGGATTAATATTGTTTACAATTTCATCATATGTAGTTGAGCACATACCACCAGTTCCGCATGCCATATCTAGAACAGTAATTTCTTTTTGAGGTTCAAGAATATCTTCACATCCTTCTGCAGTCATAATTTTAACAAGCAATCTGATGACCTCTCTTGGTGTATAGTGGTCACCATCTTCACCAGCTTTTTCAGAGAATCGTCTGATAATCTCCTCAAAAATATATCCCATTTTAATATTAGGAACTCTTTCTGGATCAAGGTCTAATTCTGAAAATTTTTTAATTACATTAAGAAGACGATTATTTTTATCCATTTTCTCAATTTGTTTAGAGAATTCAAGACTGTTAATAATATCCTGTATATTAGGTGAAAACGAATCTAAATAGAATTGAAAATCTTTAACCAACAAAGCACCACTTTTAGTAAGTTTTGCCAAATTTAATTCACTTGTGTTATAGAATTCATATTTAGATTTATTCTTTAAAATTTTGACTGGCGTATTTGGATTTTTTTTATACTCAGCAACAACAGCATCTTTAGTTTTTTCCAAAGCACATTCAATTCTTCTGATGATAAGCATAGGGATAATAACATCCTTATATTTATCAGCTTTGT
>ULUE01073035.1_pt1 | contig 45173 bp, 39 predicted proteins | sample 1958211 | NCBI WGS metagenome assembly ULUE01 (sample SAMEA4835752, study PRJEB28245) | human gut metagenome | biome: gut microbiome; material: fecal sample | place: Denmark | collected 2008 | reverse complement strand
GCGGAAGGATGTATGCTTCGCCATCGGCTCCTCTGCCAGCAAAGGCTTGGCAGTACAGCCTGCGAAAATCTCCTGCAACGTCATTATTTCTCTCCCATTGCCTCTTTGACAACGTCCTGAATAGTATTAGTAACGTCCATCAGCATCATCTGGAAACGAATCAGAGCGTTCAAATATTGAACTGCATCTGCATTCAGATTCAAAATGCCCTGCAGCTTCTGCATTTTATCAACAGAAGCCTGGTCGGGAGTTTTGCCCTGATGCTTAGCAAACTCTACTTCCTGAGCAACCATCAGATACTCGTTAACCATTTTTTTAGCATCCGGATCCTTCTCCAGAACAACAGCTGCTTCCTTCAGTTTTTTGTACTCGTGGCTTTCGCGCATAGCCTTAGCCAATTCGTTTGCGTTATCATATACGTTCATAATTAAACACCTCACTAATGATATATTTTTACACTAACGTAAGAAAACCAAATATAGAAAAAAGAACAAAACACATACGCGGGTTATACTGTTAAAGCTTGCAGATATCACGCCAATGCAAGCAAGCGGTATGCCGTGCAGCGAATAGCAATTTTAGCAAATGAGTGTCTGGAAGCACAGAAATGCCGCAACTGTTTGAGCGCTACGCTTAACTCATACAGAAGAATATGTTAGCTTAGCGCGAGTTTTGCGGTATTTCGTCTTTCTTCCACACGAAATTTGCGTCCGTCAACTCGCTTCTGCAAACCTCTCAGGAAAACTTAACTCATCAAGCGATTGACGTAAAATTTCTCTGAGCGGAACGGTATATCGCTTGCGACGCTATTACTAATCACTAATTACTAAACACTAATTACCTACATTCAAATGGGCGAACTTAGAGCAGTCGCCAAACTCAAAATGCCACCACTCCATCTCAATTCCCTTGAATCCCTGCAGCTCCATCTCCTCGCGCAGCAAACTGCGCAGATAGCGCTCGCGCGACGTACCGCCGACATAGCCGGCGTACTGGCGCAGCGACGGCTCATCAAAGCCGCAGCCCATATCCAGCTCCTCGCCGCTTTCCAGACTGTACAGGCCCACATCCACAGCATTACCTGTGTTATGCGTGCTGCCCTTAGTTTCCGGGTTCTCCAGCATATCCTTATTATCGGCAGGCAAAGCCAGATTAGCCAGCTTGCTCACCGACCAGGGGCGGTAGGCATCCCACAGCACCAGGCCGTAGCCGTAAGGTGCCAGACGCTGCTGTACCTTGCCTAAGGCAGCAGCTGCCTCTTTAGAAACAAAGAGCTTGGGCGTAGTATAAAGCGGCGCACCGAAAAGGTTGTCACTGCCTGCGTAGACAGAATTAACCTTAACACCGGCAACAGTTGCAGCGTCCACCAGCTGTGCCTGCTCACCTGCTGCCAAAGCAGCGGGAACGGTTGCTTTAGCAGCCTCTGCACGCAGCTTGGCCCAATCCTCGGCACTGCGCTCCTCCAGACGGAAGGGCTTCGCCCTCTCGCCCGCAGTCGTACCTAAAAAGTAACGGCTGTAGGTATTACCGCCGACGCGGCAGGAAATACCGTAGCCGTCAGGATCACGCTCAAAACGTACACCGGCTTCGGTATTGCTCATCGGCCCGGATTCCTGCAAAGTGTAGAAATCAAAATGCACCTTGCTGAGCGGATAAAGATTGGCCGCCGCAAAGGACTTATCCTCAAATGCAGTACGGTACAACAGCTCCAGACGGCCGTTATTCTCACGGATAAGAATATTTTCGCCGTTACCATAGTAAAAGCCAAGAATATACTTGATATCCTTTGGCGCATCCTTGGGCACGGCAGCCATAGCAAGCTCCGCTCCCGTCTGGGCATAGAAAAGCAGACCGGCCGCCAGGCCGACCAGCAAATTTCGGTAATTCACTATTGAATCAGCTCCTTGCGTACATCAGCTAAAGCATTAAGCCTGCTGCGTACTCTCGCAATATCCGCCAAATCGATTTCACAGGAAACAACTTCCTCCTGCATACCTGCTTCGGCAAGAATCCTGCCGCTGGGCGCAACAACCATAGAATGACCGTAAAACGGCGCACTCTTAAAACTGCCAGCACAATTTACCGCTACCACAAAGGTGTGGTTTTCGGCAGCACGTGCCTGCACCAGCAAGCGCCAGATATCTCCCCTTGCTTCAGGCCATTCAGCCGGGCAGAAAATGAGCTGTGCTCCTTGCAGAGCCAGATGACGGAAAAGCTCGGGGAAACGCAAATCGTAACAGATAGTCGAGCCGCAGCACAGACCATCTAATGTAAAGGCTTGAAAATTATTGCCGGGAGCAAAGAAATCCTCTTCATGGAAAAGGCCGAAAAGATGCACCTTATCATAAAGATTAACGATTTCACCGTTTTTATTGATAGCCGCAGAGGTATTGTAAATCTTGCCATCGGCATGACGCATAGGTACAGAACCAGCAAGAATAGCGCACTGCTCATTGCGTGCAATCTCGGCAAGCTGCGCCAGTACAGGCGAAGCCGGCGTTTCGGCCTCCTGCTCCAGGTGTCCCAGGCTGTAGCCAGTTGTCCACACCTCTGGCAGCACCAACAAATCATGCTTTTTGGCAGCCTCTGCTGCCAGCTGCAGGCCATGGGCTACATTAGCCGCTTTATTCTTTTCCAGAACTTCCAGCTGCAGCAAGGCTATTTTCATAATACGCGCTCCTTAGGCATCATATTATTGCTATGCAGGCGACCAAGGAAGAATTTCTCCAGCTTGCGGGTGCAGCGGGTAATGAAATGCTCCTTACCGCCTAAGGACTCAACAAAAACTACAGGATGACCGGCAACCTTTGCGCCTAAAACGTCAGTCAACAGCTGATCGCCGACAAAAAGAATTTTACCGCCGCCCATAGCTTTAGTAATCTGCTTATAAGCCATCGGCAAAGGCTTAGCGGCACGCATAATGGTGCCAAGACCGGTCTGACGGGTGATACCTTTAATGCGGTCACCGCCGTTATTGGAAATCAATGCAACATTGATACCCATCTGATGCAGCTGACGAATCCAGGTCATAGCACGAGGGCCTACCAGGTTCTTGTCGCGCGGCAGCAGGGTATTGTCAATATCAACAACAATTTTGGTGTAACCATTGCGCTTCAGCCATTTTGCGGAAATGTCAAATAAACTTTTTACTCTGTAATCGGGGCAAACATACTTTAAAATCATACTACCTTATCCTTTGGAAATTTTATTTCAAATGTGGTACCAGAACCACATTTGCTGATTACCTCGGCACTGGCGCCGTGGACACGAATAATTTCTTTGGCAATAGCAAGCCCCAGACCGGTTCCCGGAACACTGCGGCAATGCGATTTTTCAACCTTGTAAAAACGCTCCCAGATAAAGGGAATATCCTCTTCGGGAATACCCTTGCCCTGGTCAGAAACCGTTACAAGCACGCTGCCATCATCGAGCTTATTCGCACCTACTGATACAGTACCATTTTCCGGCGAATATTTCAAGGCATTATCGCACAAAATCATAATTAACTGTACCATTTGGTCTCCGTCGCCCAAAATTTTGATATTATCGTCGGCATGAACATTAATAGTAACATTATTCTTCACGCAGCGCACCGATAATTTTTCGGCGACATTACGGATGATACCGGCCAGCGGCAGCTCATCCATGTTGCTTACAGTCAGCGGGTCGCTGGACTCCAGTCTGCTGATATCCAGCAACTCGCGTACCATACGCTCCAGACGGACTGTTTCTTCATTTATCAGGCCACGGTAACGCTGAATCAGATCAGTATCCGTTACCATACCGTCACAGATTGCCTCATTGTAGCCACGGATAATCGTAATCGGCGTACGCAGCTCATGCGATACATTGGCCACAAAATCACGGCGGATTTTTTCCGTCCGCTCCATCTTGGCAATGTAATCACCCAAATCCTTGCCTAAAGAATTAAGTGCATTTCCCAACTCGGCAATTTCATCATCGCCATGCACCTGCAGCCTGTGGGAATAATCTCCCGCCGCCATCGCCTGCGCATTGTCCTTCATATCCAGCACCGGCCGGATAATCATACCTGACAGACGTTTGACTAAGAACAGACTGAAAATAATGGCAATGATACCTACAATCATAATATAAATATAAACATTTCGCAAGAATTTTTCGAAACCGCTCAAGGGTTCTATCAGCAAAATAGCGCCTGTGTGTCCTTTACCGAAGGTATAAGGAACGCCGACCAGGATTACCTGCTCCTTGTAATACGGATGATAAATCTGCGATTTGAAGGACTTCCCGGCATAAACATCATTCAGTATCACTTTAATGCGATACGATAAATTACTGCTCTTCATATCCTGATCCAGTTTTTTGACGCTTTCCTGCAATACCTGTTGCGAAGGAGCACCATACTTAAGGAAATCCTTCATTGAAGCATTTTCTCCGGTCTCTTGTACATTTTCGTAATTAGAGGCCGCCAAAAGCTCGTAATTATCATCAAACAGCCAGATGCGTGCGCCAACCAGCTTATCTACAGCTAAAATATAACGATAAAGCATATCCCTGTCCTGCAAGCGGATGAAGGCTTCAACAGTTTCCCCCATCTCATTTCCCTTTTCGGCCAGCTCCTGCTCCTTAATCTGGAAAAAGTAGTCGGCAATCAGGTAGGATATGCCTGCTGTAATCCCCACAACGACGATAATTATGATAGTCATAAAACTATACATCAGGCGTGTGCTTAGGGATTTTTTCATAGGTTATTCGTCCTTTAGCTCGAATTTATAGCCTACACCCCAGATAGTTGTGATATCCCATTTGGAATCAGGCGGAATGTTCAATTTCTGTCTGATGCGTTTGATGTGCGTATCAACAGTACGGGTATCACCGTAATAGGAGTAACCCCAAATTGTTTCCAACAGCTGGTTGCGGCTGAAAGCCTTACCCGGATTTGATGCAAGGCACCACAGCAGCTCCATTTCCTTAGTCGTAAAGGTCATTTTGTTGCCGAATGCAGTTACCTGATACTGATCCATATCAATAATCAGACCGGGATAGGTGATGCGCGAAACCTCGCCCTTCTTCTCCTGCGTACCTGCACGGCGCAGCACAGCCTTCACGCGGGCTACTACCTCACGCGAATTGAACGGCTTGGTGATATAGTCATCAGCGCCGATTTCCAGACCGGCAATACGGTCATCATCATCATCCTTGGCCGTAACCATGATAATGGGCAGGTCCGACATCTTTCGTACCTGCTTGCAAACCTCACTACCGTCCAGAACTGGCATCATAATATCCAGCAGCAGAATATCCGGTTTTTCGGACTGCACCTTCAAAATTGCGGCAGCACCGTCTTCGGCTTCAATAACCTCAAAGCCTTCCTTCTCAAAATATATGCGCAAGATTTCGCGAATCTGCGCTTCATCATCAGCAATTAATATTTTCTGTTTTGCCATAATCATCACTCCTGCCTTTAAGCTGACTCGTACCGTTTATTTATCAGAGCAAACGGCAGAGTCCTACAAGATGTTACTATAATTATAGCACAAATACTTGCTTTCTTAGTATGCTTTCACAAAAGATTTACATATATATACTGCTTTTATCATAAACGTAAACGCGAATGCATTATTTGTCACAGAAAATGCTTATAATTTTTGTTTTAAGACAGATATTAAAGCGGCTTAAAGGCTGCCAGCATTTTTTTGCGCTCACGCCACATGGGCAAATAGCGTTCGACAATCGCGTGGAAGCGCGGTGAATGATTAGCCTCGTGCAAATGCGCCAGCTCATGCACCACAATATATTCCAGACACTCCTGCGGCCAGCAGGCCAGCAGCGTATTCAGATTAATGCTGCCTGTGCGCACGTTGCAGGAGCCCCAGCGCGTTTTCATACGATGCACCTTAAGCCCTGTATGACGCACGCCCATTTTCTTTTCCCATGCCTGCAGCAGCTGCTCTCCTCTGCCAGCTAACTCCTGCTTATAGAAGAATTCTACAAAGGCGCATTTAGCTTCATTATTCAGCTCACTGCGGTAATAAAAGTTAACAGCATCAGCCTGCACCTCATAGGCACCATGCTTTTTGCCGCTAAGCAAAAAGTGCGCCGGCAAACGCTTGCCCCACAGCCACACATGCTGCCCGTCAAAGGGAAGCTCGCCCATGCTGTACTTCGGCTCCTGCTTTTGCTGCGACTGTACCTGCAGTACCTGCTGCAGCTTTTGGCGCAGCCATTGCTCCCTGCTCTCTAAGAACTGCTGCACCTCGCTTACGCTCATTCCTATGGGAGCAGTGAGAAAAATGCTGCCCTCCTCTTTTATGCGCAGCGTAATATTTTTGACCAGTTTAAACTGAAGCTTTATCTTCAGACCGTGCAAGCTCAGCACGGTCTCGCGGATTATTCTGCTGTTCACAGCTTGTCTACCAGAATATTACGTCCCAGCATACGGTTGAATTCCCAAGCACTTTTACCGTCATGCACGTCAAACTGGTTCATTACGGCGTTAATTTCGTCGGCGTAATGCACAACAAAGGCCTCACGTGTAGAGCAGGCTACCGGAGAACCCTTTTCGTTATCGCCATGGTGCGACAGCAGAATGTGCTGCAGCTGCTCCAAACGAGAGGACGGCAAACGCAGCTTGGCAGCTGCCTCCTGCACCATCATGCAGCTCATGGTAATGTGTCCGAGCAAACGTCCTTCACTGGTATAAGGGAAGCCGATTTCCGCAGAAATTTCGCGGATTTTGCCGATGTCGTGCAGCAGAGCGCCGGCAATAACAAGATCCTTATCCACGCCTTCAATCTGCTCGGCCAAGGCCAATGCCAGACCGGTAACATCCACAGAATGCTGCAGCAGGCCGCCCAAATAAGCATGATGCATGCGCATGCCTGCAGGATTAGTCACAAAGCGCTCATAGGTTGCACCGCTGAAAATAGTTTCCAGCAGCATACGCAGCCCCGGAGTGCGTACTGCCTTGATATAATTGGCCAGCTTGGTTTTATAAGCCTCTACATCAAAATCACCATGCGGCAGCAGATTGCTGATATCATCCTGCGGCAGCAGATTTTCCAAACGCTGGATTACAACCTGCAGCGTCATATCATTATTGAATTTGTTGATGTCGACGTTACCGCCCATCATAAAGGCAGTAGGGCCCTCCAGCTCGCGCAGCTTGTCTACAAGCATTGCATCAAAGCAGATAAAAGCAATGCGTCCGCTGTTATCCTCCAGCATACCGCGGGCAAAAACACCGCCGTTAGAGGAATTGCCTACCTTCTGTACCCTTACCAAAACTGCCTGACACACCTTGATGCCAGCTTTAAAATCTTTAATCATTCTTCTATCACCTGTTTTCTATATATGCTTCAGCAGCAGTGTTTCGCGTGCTACCTGAATTGCCACATCCCAATGCTTTTCCGTAAAGCGCAGCGATAATCTGTCGGCCAGGTCATCAAGCACCGGCAGCTCTGTCGGCTGATGGCCTGCATCGATAATGTTCAGACCGCTGAAAACAGCCTGCTGTGCCTCATGGTACTTCACATCTCCTGTTACCAGCGTATCCGCACCCTGCGCCAAGGCCAGCCCGATTAAATCGGCACCGGCACCGCCACAGACGGCCACACGCTTAACCTTGCGTCCCGCATCGCCTACGGTAAGATAATCGGCCTGCAAAGCCTTTTTGACGAAAACTGCAAAATCATGCAGCTTGCTCGGCTGCTCCAGCTCACCTATGCGTCCGAGTCCGCTGACAGTATCCAGCATATCCGCATCCTGCAGGCGCAGTCTTTTGGCAAGCACGCTGTTGACACCGTTAGCAACACAGTCAAGATTAGTGTGCGCGCTGTAAACAGCAACGCCATTTTCTGCCAGCTGCAGCAAAAGCTCCTGCTGCCAATCGGCATCAGTCACATTGCCCAGCTTATGAAAAATTGCCGGATGATGCGTAATCAGCATATCAGCCTTTTTCGCCAAGGCCTGCGTCACAGTTTCCTGTGTCATATCCAGCGCCAAAAGCAGCCTGCGTACAGGCTTATTGCGCCTGCCAAGCATCAGACCTACGTTGTCCCAGGACTCCGCCAGCTCCGGCGGTGCCATTTCATCCAGCAGGTTGATGATATTATTTACTGTCACTACGCTTGCCATTTTGCAGCACCTCCAGTTCTGCCTTCAACGCTTCGATTTCCTTATACTTTTCGCTCGCGCGTGCGCGCTCGCTGCGTCCCATATTCTCCAACAGCTGTCGGCAGGTAGCAAGCTGGCGTTCCAGCTGTTTACCCAGCAACGGATGCTTCTGTGCGAGCAGCAGCGGGCCTACAGCGCACTCTGCCGCACTGTAAACAGGCGCTAAGCCACGCTTAGCAGCGATAATCTCGTAAAAATGCGGGGCATCATCCACCAGCTCTTCGGCAGCCAGCTGCCAGCCGTGGCTGCACAGCCACGCACGCAAGGATGCGGCACCGGCCATCGGCTGCAGCACCAAAAGCTCTGCGCTCTGCGCTACCTCCATATCATCCTCCAAAATACTGACAATGGTAGAAGCACCCATGCCTGCAATAGCAATGCAATCCGCTTCACCCGGAGCCAACACCTTAAGACCGCTGCCCTGACGCACCTCTACATGCTCATGCTGCCCATACTGCGCTACTGTAGTACGCGCCGCCTGGCAGGGTCCCGCAGCAATATCGCCGGCAATCGCCCGCGCAATTCTTTGCTTTTCCAACAGCCACACGGGTAAATACGCATGGTCCGTACCGATGTCTGCCAGCACGCAGCCCTGCGGCACCAAGTTGGCAATAGTTTCTAATCGTCTATCAATATGCATTGCGTCCCTCCTGAATTTGCTCTAAAATCTTAGTTTCTGAATCGTGACAGCCACAGCCTGCAATATTTTTCGAAGCTGTCCGGAACGTAAATACTCTAACACTTTATTATAACACAAATCAACGAATATAGAAAACAAGTCTGCAAAGTGATGCCTGCTGCCAATGCTATGACAACTACTGAAACAAAGCAAAAACCCCCGCATTGCTGCGGAGGCCGTGATTGACATTCCAAGCTCAGTTTTTCAGTTCGTTCTTTACCACAAACATTACCCATTGGGCGATATTTGTGGAATGGTCGGCAATGCGCTCCACATATTTGGCAATCATCAGATAGTCAACATATTGGGGTACGTATTGCGGTTTTTGCTGCATTACAGTGGTCAGATGCTGACGCATTTCGGCAAAGTAATTGTCTACCTCATCATCGGTAGCAATAACCTTATTGGCCAGCTCCAGATCATTTTCGCTGATGGCGCTGATGCTATCGTACACCATCTGGCGCATAACCTGCAGCATATTCATAAAGTTATCCGGCAACGGCACAGGCTCCTTTTCAATCAGCTTCAAGGTATATTGGCTGATATCACTGCAATGGTCGGCAATGCGCTCCATATCGCCCACCAGCTTCAGGCAACTGGCAATCTCACGCAAGTCAGTTGCTACCGGAGTTTGTGTCAGCACCAGCTCCAGGCATTGCTTTTCGATATTGACCTCGCTGTTGTCAAAATTATCATCATCGCTGATAATCTGCTGCGCTAAAGCTGCATCCTTCTGCTCCAGGTTGGCGATAACCTTATCCAGGGTATCCTCCAGATTTACGCCCATCACGCGCACACTGTTGAGCAGTTGCTTCAGCTCCTCGTTGAATTTGTTACGTGTCATTTTATTGTTCCTTTCTCAACAAATTTAAATTCAAAGTAAGCAGCGATACATGAGAGGCTCCCCTTGGGGGGAGCTGGCGCCCACAGGGCGACTGAGAGGGAACTGCACTTATTAGCATTTCGACAGTATACCTTACTTTGTCCCCTAGGAGAGCCTTTCAGTATCGCATTTACACGCCTCTCCTTACATCAACCGAATCTGCCGGTAATATACTCTTCTGTCTTAGGATTAGACGGATTAGCAAACAGCTGCTTCGTTTCGTTGAACTCAATCAGCTCGCCCAAAAGGAAGAAGGCAGTTTTATCGGAAATACGTGCAGCCTGCTGCATATTATGCGTAACAATAACGATGGTGTAATCCTTCTTCAGCTCCAACGCCAAATCCTCAATCTTCATCGTAGAAATTGGGTCCAGCGCACTGGTAGGCTCGTCCATGAGGATAACCTCCGGCTGCACGGCTAGGGTACGTGCAATGCATAGGCGCTGCTGCTGGCCACCGCTAAGGCCCAGCGCACTCTTATTCAGTCTATCCTTCAGCTCGTCCCAGATGGCAGCCTGACGCAGACTGCGCTCTACAATCTCGTCCAGCTCGCTCTTTTTCGTCACGCCATGAATACGCGGGCCATAGGCAACGTTGTCATAGATGCTTTTTGGGAAGGGGTTAGGCTGCTGAAAGACCATACCAACGCGGTGCCGCAGGCTAATGGGGTCAATCTCCGCAAAAATATCCTTGCCATCCAGTGCAATGCTGCCTTCAATGCGCACGCCCTCCTCCAGGTCGTTCATTCTGTTCAATGTTTTCAAAAAGGTGGATTTGCCGCAGCCGGAAGGACCGATAAGCGCGGTAATTTCCTTTTCCTTAATATCAAGATTTATTTTTTTCAACGCCTGGAATTTGCCGTAATACAAATCCAAATCCTGCACTAAAAATTTAGTTGCAGCGTTATCATTTGTCATTTTCTGCTACCTCCGTTTTTGTGTCTAAATAAGTGCTCAGGTAACGTGCGCCCAGGCTAAAGGACAGCACAAGCAGCATTAAGATTGCTGAAGAAAGGTTGGCCATCTGCGCCGCATTGGCTGCCAGCGCCTCGGTGCGCGATGCCCAGATATGCAGCGCCAGCGTTTCGCCCGGACGGAAGGGATTCAGCGGGCAGGTCGGAGACAGCAGGTTCCAGCTGTTCCAGTTGATATCCGTGCTCATGCCTGCGGTATACAGCAGCGCTGCCGCTTCACCGAAGCCACGGCCTGCAGCCAAAATCACACCCGTCATAATACGCGGCAGGCACGCCGGCAGCAGCACCTTGTAAATAGTCTGCCACAGCGTTGCGCCCATGGCCAGACTACCACGCTTATAGCCCTGCGGCAGCGATTTGAAGGCATCCTCCGTTACCGTCATAATCAGTGGAATACTGAGGATAGAAACTGCCAGCGCACCGCTGAACAGGTTCCAATGTGAGCCGGTCATTACGATAAATACCAGGTAACCGAACAGACCGACAACAATGGACGGCAGTGAAGACATCGTTTCGATACACATGCGCAGGAACTTGGTGAACGTGCCCTGCTTAGCATATTCCGCCATGTAGATGCCGGCAGCGACACCAAGAGGAACGCTCACCAACAGCGATAGGAAAACCAGATAAATAGTGTTGAAGAACAAATTACCGATGCCGCTGCCCTCAAAGGAAATCAGGCTCCAGCTGAAATCCTTGAAGCCGTTGATGATAACATACAGGGCAAAGGCTACCAATAGCAGGATAAAGAAGCCTGCTACGCAATAAAACACAGCTGTCATCAGCTTATCAATAAACTTTGCACGCGCTATACTGTCATTCATGCCTGCTTCCCTCCTTTAGCAGTTAAAAAGTGGATGGCAAAGATGCAGGCAAGGGAGATGATAAACAGCAGCAGCGCCATCGTCCACAAAGCAATGTTGTATTCGCTGCCCTCCATTGCACCGCCCATATCCGCCGCAATCGCCGCCGTCAGATTGTTGGTCGGAGAAAGCAGCGAAGTCGGAAACGCACGCATCTTGCCGATAACCATTGCTACAGCCAGCGCTTCGCCGAAGGCACGCGCCAGGCCCAGGATAACTGCCGTCATCAGGCCGGTAACTGCCGCAGGCACTACCACCTTGGCAATAGTCTGCCAACGGGTTGCGCCAAGACCATAGGAAGCAGCGCGGTAGCTTTTAGGGATGCTGCGCAGTGCATCTGCTGCCAGACTGGTGATGGTCGGAAAAATCATGACCGCCAGCACAATACCTGCCGCTAATACGGAAAAGCCGAAGCGCAGGTTAAAAATGTTTTTAATAAGCGGCACCAAAATTGTAAGGCCGATCCAGCCGTAAACTACGGAAGGAATGCCTACAAAAATTTCCACAGCCGGTTGGACAAAGCGCTTGCCCAGCTCCGGCGAAATCTCCGTCATAAAAATTGCGGTTGCCAGGCTGAACGGTGTAGCAATCGCCAGCGCCAACGCGCAGGTAATAACAGAACCGAAGATGAAGATGGCTGCGCCAACCTTGCCGCCGCCCTCAGCACTGTCACTCGGCGCCCAATCCGCCGAAAAAAGAAACTCGCTGATGCTGTGATTATATGTAGTGAATGTGCCTAAGCCCTTGTAGCATAAAAAAGCACCAATAGCTATGGTCAAAACAATAAGCGCCAAGCCGCAGCCAGTAATAATGTAGCGCCACAACGCATCCTGCCTATAAGCATTTGTTGTAACCTGTTGCATAAACTATTCTCCTCTGATGTAACTCGTGAATATATTTGTCTTTTCAAAGCTAAAGGCTATGCAAAGGCTCGCAGCTGATAACTTTACCAGCTCCTGCCCGGCACAGCCTTGATGTTTATTCTAAAGGGAATGAGAAGACCGGTAAGACGCATCTCTTGGCGTATGCTGTCTTCCTGCTTCTCGTTTAGATGGAAGCGTAATAATTTTAATGACTCAGGGTATGACGCAGATGCGCCTTATCCGAAGTCCTAAGTTATCTCTTTACTTGCATTTTGGCAGTAACACCATAACCCTGTTTTTCAATTTCCTTGCCATAATCAGCAGAGAGGATGAAGTCCAGGAACGCTTTTACAGCGCCAGTAGCTTCGCCTTTAGTATACATGTGCTCATAACCCCATACAGGATATTTACCGCTGTAGGTGTTATCCAAAGTAGGCTCTACGCCGTCGATAGCAACTGTTGCAACGTCCTTGTTATTTACGAGGTAGGACAGAGCAACATAACCGATAGCGCCTTTGTTATCCTTTACGCTTTGCAGCAGAGTGCCGGAATCATCAGTTTCCAGAGATTTGTTGGTTGCTTCTTTAGCACCGCCCAGAGCGAACTCCTGGAAGAGAGCGCGGGTACCGCTGGTAGCAGGACGGGTAATCAGAACGATAGGTTCATCCGGGCCGCCAACCTGTTTCCAATTAGTTACCTTAGCAGTGAAGATGTCAGTCATCTGAGCCTTGGTCAGGCTTTTTACTTTAGCTGCCAGGTCTTTGTTGATAACCGGAGCCATGGTAACTACGCAAACCTTGTGGTCTACAAGTCCTTTAGCAACTTCGGGTTTCAGCTTGCTTTCTGCCGGTACGTCAGAGTTACCGATGTTAACGCTGCCGTCTGCAACCTGTTTCAGACCGGTGCCGCTGCCGCCGCCGTTAAGGGTGATGGAAACATCCGGGTTAAGCGCTTTGAATTTGCTTGCTGCATCCTTTGCCAGCGGCAAAAGTGCGGAAGAACCGCTGCCGGTTACACTGCCGGTAACCTTGCTGCCTGCTTTGTTATCTGCAGCCTTGTTATCACTGCCGCAGCCCAAAGCACCGAGTGCTACCATAGCTGCCAGACCTAAACATGCGACTTTTTTCAATTTCATAATATATTTCCTCCTTCAACCATCGTGAAAAAAATTATTTCCGATAAGTTCTGCGCCTTATCAGTAGTGTTCGTGGTTTATGATGCTAGTATAATATATCATTGTTAAGGAAGTATTATGCCGATGTTAAGAGCATGTTAAATAGCAAAAAATGCGCAAAAAAAACACCTGCCTATCATTTTGCTGATAAACAGGTGCCTGTACTTACTGTATTTTTGTTTTTGCGGTAATACCCTTTTAGCTTACGCAGACAGTTTGGAAGCCAATTCGCGTACCTCTGCTTCTGTAAGCTTAGAGTGACGGACGGTGAACTCGATACTCATACCGTCAGCCAGTAAGCCTTGGGCAAGCTCTATTCTGTTTGCCTGCTCTCTTTCTTCAGCTTTTTTCGCTGCTTCTTTCGCTGCTTCTTTCACTGCTTCTTTCACTGCTTCTTTCGCTAATGCTTCGGCCTTTCTTGCAGCATATTCTTCAATTACATCAGTCATTTTTTCTTCGCCCTCCTTGCTGTATTTCAAAAACTCCATGCGCTCGGCAAATTCATGATAATGCAGATTCTTTGGCTCTGTACAATATAAATCCTGCATCAGTTTACCAAGCGCTGTATTATCTCGACGCTGGCTGTTGACATAGATAATGCGCGAACCATCTTCAAAGCATTTTGCATTTTCATCGATTCTGCGCCTGATATTATACAGTGGCAAATTATCGTGCAAGACGTCGTTTTCTGTGATAAAAATTACGTAGGTATCCGGCAGTTCTTCGTAGAGCTTACCAGGCTGCAGGAAGTGTGTATCAAGGATACTGCTGTAAAATCTGGCGCGTCTTGCAGGTGCGCCTTCATCGCTTCTCTGCACCTCTACGTTAAAATAACGTCCTTTGCTATCCTGCGCTAAAATATCCAGTTGAGAAGAATGTCCGAAGATGTTTTGGATAAAGCTCTGTATTCTGACATTTCTCACCTTAATTTTATCATCTCCCAGGATAACGCGCAAGAAAACCTGCGCTGCTTTTTTGTTGTCATCTAGCATAAAATTCATAAACCTGTTGTTCATCATGCAAAGGCTGCCGATGACCTGCTTGATTGCGCTGTTTTGACCTACTTCGGTTGTTTGCATTACTTTAGCTCCCTTCTTAACAAAAAACGCCCTATGTACTACTCAATAATACATAAGGCGTTCTCAATGACGCTGCGACGACCGTACTCCAGGCAGGCGTGCAAAAATCTTACGAATATATATTATCTGATTTTTCAGATTTTGTCAAGAGAAAAGAAGTTATAAGTTTTTCCCTTAAAAATAGGGTAATTTTAAGGGAAAGCTTTGGGATGTAAGGGAAAAGCACCTGCCTATCATTTTGCTGATAAACAGGTGCTTTGAAGTTTAGGTTAGATTAGCTTACTTGCCCTCTTCAAGGATAGCGCGCTCAACAAATTCTCACTTCACAAAGCTTTTCGTCGGGGCTTACTTCCCCTCTTTCTTGCTCCCTATTCGGTCGCAAGCGAGGATAGCGTGACCAACGAGTTTTTTATTCGCGAAGTGTGTAAAAAATCGGGTGTCTCATTTATCCTCTTTCTTGCTCCCTATTCGGTCGCAAGCGAGGACAGCGCGACCAACGAGTTTTTTATTCGCGAAGCTCATAAAAACTCGGGTCTTACTTGCCAGTTCTGCCACGTTTGGTGAACGGTATGCCTTTAGCGCACAGCGGGCAGGTTGCCGGATCAAAGGTTTCTACGTTCAGGTGCAGCAGAGCTTCAGTGCGAACGCCAAAGTCTACCTTGCCGCCGCTGCGGTCAACCAGCAGGCCAACGCCTACGAGCTCGCCGCCATGCTCTTTAACTACTTCCATAACCTCTTTAACACTGCCGCCGGTGGTTACGATATCTTCAACAACCAGTACGCGGGTGCCTGCCGGAATTTGGAAGCCACGACGCAGAGTCATTTTGCCGTTTTCACGCTCGGTGAAGATAGCACGGGTGCCAAGAGCCTTGCCAACCTCGTGAGCCAGCAGGATACCGCCGGTCATCGGGCCAACTACCAGTTCAACATTGTCGTTTTCATAACGACGTGCGATTTCCTGGCACAGACGCTCGGTATATTTAGGATGCTGCAGTACGTTGAATTTTTCAACATACATAGGGCTGTGCAGACCGCTGGTCAGCAAAAAGTGACCATGGAGAACTGCTTCGGTTTCCTCGAGCATTTTCATAACATCTTTTTCTTCTAAAACTGCCATTTGCTTACACTCCTTTAATCTCTTCTACAATTGCCAATGCTGCTGCTTGTCTTGCTTCAGCCTTAGTAATAGGTCTGCCTACTACGATGTGACTGCTGCCGTTTTGCAGAGCGCCTGCCGGTGTTGCTACGCGCTTCTGGTCATCCAGAGAGCTGCCCGCAGTACGTACGCCCGGGGTAACAATCAGGAACTCGGGGCCACAAGCCTCACGGATAGCCGCAGCTTCCTTAGGAGAAGCAACAACGCCGTCCATGCCTGCTTCCTTCGCCAGCTTAGCCAGGCTGATAACCTGCTCGGCAATGGTATTTTTATAATTCAAATCAGCAAACTGTTCATCATCCATGCTGGTAAGAATGGTTACAGCAATCAGCTTCGGTGCCGGACGGCCAGCTGCCTCAGCAGCCTCATGCACAGCCTTAACAGCCTCTGCCATCATCTTTTTGCCGCCGACAGCATGAACGTTCATCATGTCTGCACCCAAATCGCTGAGTACGGTAAGTGCATGAGCAACAGTGTTAGGAATATCCTGCAGCTTGAGGTCCAGGAAAACATGCTTGCCCTGTTCCTTCAAGAAGCGGATAATTTCGCTGCCTACTGCATAATAAAGCTCCATGCCAACCTTGTAGTAGCTTACTGCGTCACCCAATTCGACAACGCAAGCCTTAGCCTGTTCCAAGGTAGGAAAGTCGAGTGCGACTATTAATCTATCATCAGATTTCATAAAAATCTCCCTTTTGTCATTCTTTCTAAAAGACGCTGAAGAATGCGTCAGATGCGAAGAACGGCGACGACGGCGTACATACTCGTACTCCTCACCCTTCGGGTATTAGCACGACCAACAGTTTTTACTGCATTTACACTTGTAAAAACTGGGTCTTAGCGTCAGGAGCCGTTCTGAAGCAGATGGCGTGTTATACAGCGTCGTTATACAACGGCATGCTTGCCTTGCCATTCGGTAATGCAAGTCCGACAATTTCAGAAATATTCTGCGCGTTGTGTCTGTCCAAATATGCCAGCATACCATGAGCAATGGTTTCAGCGATATCAGGCTGTACAAAGTTTGCGGTACCAACTGCTACCGCACTTGCGCCTGCCAGCATGAACTCAATTGCATCCTCGGCACACATGATGCCGCCCATGCCGATGATGGGGATATGCACAGCCTGTGCTACCTGGTAAACCAGGCGCACTGCTACCGGACGTACAGCAGGACCGCTGAGGCCGCCGGTTACGTTGCCGAGCACAGGACGCTGACGCTCAATATCAATCTTGGTACCGAGCAGCGTGTTAATCATGGAAATTGCATCTGCACCTGCTGCTTCTACAGCCTTCGCCATTACCACAATATCAGTTACGTTCGGAGAAAGCTTGGCGATAACCATTTTGCCGGTGTTGGCCTTAACAGCACGTACAACCTCAGCAGCTGCCTCCGGCACAGTGCCGAAAACAATACCGCCCTCTTTTACGTTCGGACAGGAGATGTTGATTTCTACTGCATCAACACCGTCTACATCCAGCTTTTTGGCAACAGCGCCGTATTCCTCGGGGGTATGGCCGTAGATGTTGACAATCACAGGTACGTTATATTTTTTCAGCTCAGGCAGAGTATGCTCCAAGAAGTACTCGCTGCCGGGGTTCTCCAGACCGATGCAGTTCAGCATACCGGACGGGGTTTCTACCGCACGCTGGCCCTTATTGCCTGCTGCAGGCTCCAGAGATGTACCCTTTACAGTAACAGCGCCAACCTTTTCCAGGTCTAGAAAATCGGTAAATTCCAGGCCAAAGCCAAAGGTGCCGGAGCCGGTAGTAACAGGAGTAGCCATCTTCACACCGGCAATATCAACTGCCAGACGGCCATCATACAATGCTTTTACCATTCTCCTACCTCCTCTGCCCAGAACACCGGACCGTCCTTGCAGACCTTGATGCGCTTGCCGATGCCTTCGCAGGCACAGGACAGGCACGCACCCAGACCGCAGGCCATATATTTTTCCAGAGATACCTGACATTTTACGCCGGCTTCTAAGCAAGCGTTGGCAACTGCGCGCATCATCGGTACAGGACCGCAAACGTATACGCAGTCATAGCCACCCTCTTTCAACAGCTGCGGCAGCAGGGCCATTACAGTACCCTTAGTGCCGACACTGCCGTCATCGGTGGTCAGGTAAATATTTTTGCTGAGGCTTTCATAAAGCTTGGTCCAGAACAATTCCTCGGCACTGCGGCCGCCCATCAGGATATCGGTATTGCCCTCACCGAAGCCCTCTGCCAAAAACAGCAGCGGAGCCAGACCCAAGCCGCCGCCAACCAGCAGCGGTTTTTTGGCGCTCATATCAAAGCCGTGCCCCAGCGGACCGACGATGCTCAGCTCGTCGCCGCTGCAAACGTCAGCCAGAATATGAGTGGCTTCACCAATGATACGGTAGATCATGGTGATGGTTCCCTCAGCCTTGTTAACTCCTGCTACGCCGAAGGGACGGCGCAGCAGCGGAGCAGTATTCTTGCACACCTTCACGTTGACGAACTGTCCGGGGACAGCCTCGGCAGCGATTTCCGGTGCATAAACATTTATTAATTTTGTCGTACTATTTAAAACTCGTTGACCAATTACCTTGGCACTCGCAATAGTTTTAGACATAATCAATCCTCCCAGGTCAGGTCCTGCAGAGCGGTAACGCGTACAACGCTGCGACGACGCATTGCGCTCATAACGTTCAGCAGCTCACGTGCAGTATCCATAGAGGTCAGGCAGGCAATTGCATGCTCTACAGTAGAACGGCGGATTTTGAAGCCGTCACGTTCAGCGTCACGGCCATGGTTGGTGGTGTTGATAACCATACCGATGCGGCCGCTCTTGATATCATCAATCAGGTTCGGATGACCTTCGCTTACCTTGGTAGCAACCTCAACAGTTACACCGTACTTCTGCAGGTATTCCGCAGTCCCGTCGGTTGCGATAACGGTGTAGCCCAGCTCTTCAAAGCCGCGGGCAATAGCAACTGCCTCAGGCTTATCCATATCAGCAACGGTAATCAGAATTGCACCTTCATGCGGTACATTGATACCGGAAGCGATGCAGGCCTTATACAGCGCACGGCTGTACTGGTAGTCGCAGGCCATAACCTCACCGGTGGATTTCATTTCAGGTCCAAGGGTGATATCTACGTTGCTCATCTTATTGAAGCTGAATACAGGAGCTTTAACAGCATAGTAGTCCGGGAAGAAGCGTAAACCTGCTTGCAGGCCCTGCTCTTTGAGGCTCATGCCCATTGCGCATCTGGTAGCAACGTCTACCATGGAGATGCCGGTAATCTTGCTCAGGAACGGTACAGTTCTGGAGGAACGCGGGTTAACCTCGATTACATATACATGCTCGTCACGAACGATGTACTGAATGTTGATCATGCCCTTAACTTCCAGACCCAAAGCCATCTTGTTGGTGTATTCGATAATGGTACGGATAACACTCTCGCTCAGGCTGCGCGGCGGATATACGGCGATGGAGTCACCGCTGTGTACGCCTGCACGTTCAACGTGTTCCATGATGCCGGGGATTAATACTTCCTTGCCGTCGCAGATAGCGTCAACCTCTACCTCAGTGCCCTGCAGGTAATGGTCAACCAGTACCGGATGCTCGTGAGAAGCCTTAACAGCGTAGGTCATGTAGTTGCGCAGCTCGTCATCGTTATAAACGATTTCCATAGCACGGCCGCCCAGTACGTAGGAAGGACGAACCATAGTCGGATAGCCAACATTGTGGGCAGCAACCAGCGCACCCTCGGTATCGAATACGGTGTGGCCCTGCGGACGCGGGATATCGCAGCTTGTCAGCAGCTCGTCGAAACGTTCACGGTCCTCAGCGCGGTCGATGCTGTCAACGGAGGAGCCCAGAATCTTCACGCCTGCGCGGGAAAGCGGACCAGCCAGGTTGATAGCGGTCTGACCACCGAATTGAACGATAACACCTTCCGGTTTTTCTTTGTCGATAACGTTGAGAACATCCTCAACAGTCAGCGGCTCAAAGTACAGCTTATCGGAAATATCGAAGTCAGTGGAAACGGTTTCCGGGTTATTGTTGATGATAATGGTTTCATAGCCCATTTCCTTCAACGCCCATACGCAGTGTACGGAGCAGTAGTCGAATTCTACGCCCTGACCGATACGGATAGGACCGGAGCCGAGTACAACTACTCTCTTTCTGTCACTTACTTCAACCTCATCCTCGGTTTCGTAGCAGGAGTAGTAGTACGGGGTTGCAGCTTCAAATTCCGCAGCGCAGGTATCAACCATTTTGTAGGTCGGCAGAATGCCGTTAGCCTTACGCATATCGCGGATTTCAAACTCAGTCTTGCCTACGCGTTTACCGATAACAGCATCGGCAAAGCCCATTCTCTTAGCCTTACGCAGCAGGCTCGGAGTCAGCTCGTGAGTTTCCAGAGCTTTTTCCATTTTAATGATGTTTTGGATTTTGGAAAGGAACCACAGGTCAATCTTGGTGATATCGTGAATCTCTTCCAGAGTAATACCGCGGCGGATAGCCTCAGCAACAACGAAGCAGCGCTCGTCATCAATGCGTTTGATGCGGTCATGAATTTCTTCATCGCTCAAAGCCTTCAGCTCAGGCATTTCCAGATGATTGAGGCCGATTTCCAGACAGCGAACTGCTTTAAGCATAGAAGCTTCAAAGCTGCGCTCAATTGCCATAACCTCACCGGTAGCCTTCATCTGAGTGCCCAGGGTGCGGTCAGCGGTTACGAATTTATCGAACGGCCAACGCGGGAATTTCAGTACGATATAGTCAATGGTAGGCTCGAAGCAAGCCTTAGTCTTTTTGGTAACAGCGTTTTCGATTTCGTCCAGGTTGTAGCCGACAGCAATTTTGCTGGTAACCTTAGCAATCGGATAACCGGTAGCTTTGGAAGCCAGTGCGGAAGAACGGCTTACACGCGGGTTAACTTCGATTACATAATAGTTTTCGGAGTACGGGTCGAGAGCCAGCTGTACGTTACAGCCGCCAACTACGCCCAGCTCACGCACGATATCGATAGAAGCCTGACGCAGCAGCTGTACTTCTTTATCGCTCAGAGTCTGTGCCGGAGCCACAACGATGGAGTCACCGGTGTGTACGCCAACAGGGTCCAGGTTTTCCATGGAGCAGACGGTGATGCAGTTATCAGCAGCGTCGCGAATTACTTCGTATTCGATTTCCTTCCAGCCGGCAATGCTGCGTTCAATCAGGCATTGACCGATGGGGCTGTAGCCCAGGCCCTTTTGCACGATGTCAATCAGCTCTTCCTCGTTTTCAGCAATGCCGCCGCCGGTACCGCCGAGGGTATACGCAGGACGGACAATCAGCGGATAGCCGATTTCCTTGCCGAAGTCGCAAGCAGCCTCAATGGTTTCTACGATAGTGCTTTCAGGAATCGGCTGATGGATTTTCTCCATAGTTTCCTTGAACATTTCGCGGTCTTCACCACGTTTGATAGCGCTGATCTGAGTACCCAGCAGACGAACGTTGTATTTGCTCAGAATGCCTTGCTCTTCCAGTTTCATAGCCATGTTCAGGCCAACCTGACCGCCAAGTGTTGCCAACAGGGAATCAGGATGCTCACGTTTGATAATTTTTTCAATGAATTCAACGCTGATAGGTTCAACATATACACGGTCAGCCACATGCACATCAGTCATAATGGTTGCAGGGTTACTGTTAATCAGTACAACCTCCAGGCCTTCTTCCTTCAGAGCACGGCAAGCCTGGGTGCCTGCATAGTCAAACTCTGCTGCCTGACCAATAATAATAGGGCCGGAGCCGATAACGAGAACCTTTTTAACATCTTTAAGTTTCGGCATAATTAACGACCCTCCATCATATCAACAAAATGTTTAAACAAATAATCATGATCACCAGGGCCGGGGCAGGCTTCCGGATGATATTGAACGGTAAAGGTAGGATGCTTGGTGTATTCCAGGCCTTCGATAGTACCGTCGTTCATGGAAATATGGCTGATGTTGATGCCCTTGCCTTCCAGAGATTTTTCATCTACAGCATAGCCGTGGTTTTGGGCGCTGATGTAGATGCGGCCGGTTGCCAGGTATTTTACCGGTTGGTTAATACCGCGATGGCCGAATTTCATTTTATAGGTATCAGCGCCGTTAGCCAAAGCCATGAGCTGATGACCGAGGCAGATACCGAAGATCGGTTTCTTGCCGATTAATTTCTTAATGTTTTCAATAACCTCAGGCAAATCCTTCGGGTCGCCGGGGCCGTTGGACAGGAAGATGCCGTCCGGATCGCATGCCAGTACCTCTTCTGCAGTAGCGGAAGCAGGGAATACTGTCAGGCGGCAGCCAAAGGCTTCAATGGATTTCAGGATATTGCGTTTAATACCGAAGTCCATAACAGCTACATGCAGCTTGCCCTCGCCCATAGTGTAAACCTCGGGAGTGGTAACCTCCTCAACCTGGTTGTGTACTGCCGGTAAAGCCAGCAGCTTCTGTACCTCCTCCTCAGGCATTTCTGCCGGAACGATTACGCCCTGCAGTACGCCGTGATTACGGATTTTACGGGTGATAGCACGTGTATCGACACCTGCTAAGGTCGGGATATCCTGTTCAATCAGGAAGTCCTCCAGGCTCTGTTCATTGCGCCAGTTGCTGGGGCAATCGCACAGCTCGCCGATAACGAAGCCTTGGAAGAAGCATTTCTTGCCTTGGTTAAACAGCGGGTTGCAGCCATAGTTGCCTACCAGCGGATAGGTCATTACTACAATCTGACCGCAGAAGGATGGGTCGGTCAAGGTCTCCTGGTAACCGCTCATGCCGGTGGTGAATACAACCTCACCTACAGCATTGCGTTTGCCACCATACAGAGTGCCTTCAAAAACGCTGCCGTCTTTTAAAACTAATTTTCCTTTTCTTACTTTTTCGTGCATACTACACCATCCCTCATTACAAAATTACCGTGCAGCATAGTGGCAACAGCCTTACCGGTGCAGGCCTTGCCTTCGTACGGGGTGAATTTGCCGCGGGTATAGAATTTGGAGCTGTCAACAGTCCATTCTTTATTTAAGTCCATAATAGTGATATCAGCAACACTGCCCTCTTTCAGAGTACCGCCAGCAAGCTTGAACAGCTTAGCAGGCTCGCAGCTCATTTTGCTGATGATAGTATTCAGGTCAAATACATGGGTGTGATATAAGTCAGTCAGCATTACTGCCAGAGAGGTTTCCAGACCGCAGAAGCCGTTCGGAGCATAACGGAATTCAACATCCTTTTCTTCCGGAGCATGCGGGGAGTGGTCAGTAACGATTGCATCAACAGTGCCGTCCAGAACAGCCTCACGCATAGCCTGTACATGGTCTGCACTGCGCAGCGGCGGGTTAACGCGGGTTGCGGAATTGTAATCAGCGCAAGCCTCATCAGTCAGAGTCAGATGATGTACGGTTACTTCACTGGTAACATTTACGCCGCGTTTTTTAGCCTGGCGGATGATGTCGATAGCACCCTTGGAGGCAACGTGGCAGATATGTACATGTGCGCCGGTGTATTCAGCGATGATGCAGTCACGTGCAACAGCGATATCTTCGCTGATTGCCGGTACGCCCGGAACGCCGATACGTGCGGAAACAGCGCCTTCATGCATGTAGCCTTCGGAATCCAGCTCAGGATCAATTGCATGGCACAGCAGCGGTTTGTCAAAAGCAGTTACATATTTGGCAGCCAGCACCATCAGGCGGGAGCTCTTTACATAGTGACCGTCATCAGAGAAGCCCATAGCGCCTTTTTCTGCCATGTCGCCCATCTCTGCCAGCTCTTCGCCCTTTTCGCCCTTGCTGATTGCGCCGATAACTTCAACGTTAGCGTAGCTTTCCTCGCGAGCGCGTTCTTTAATACCGCTTACTACGATGGAGGTATCAATAACAGGCTTGGTATTCGGCATGCAGGCAACGGTGGTTACACCGCCGGCAGCAGCAGCCTTGGTACCGCTGATAATATCTTCTTTAGCTTCCAGGCCGGGCTCACGCATATGAGTGTGTACGTCAATCAGACCGGGAGTTACTACGAGGCCGGTTGCATCAAAAACCTCGTCAGCTGCTTCGGCAATATCCTTGCCCAAAGCTTTAATTTTGCCATCCTCAACGAGGATATCCATTACAGCATCTAATTTTTGGCTGGGGTCTACTACCCTGCCGTTTTTAATCAATGTTTTCAATGTGTTTACCTCCTGTCAAAGTCAAGAATAAGAGTGCCATACGTACAGCTACGCCGTTTTGTACCTCAGTACGGATTGCGGCGTTATCGCAGTAACCAACCTCCCAGGAGATTTCCAGACCACGGTTCATCGGGCCGGGATGCAGCACGGTTACGTCAGGCTTAGCCAGCTTCAGGCGGTTTTCGTTAATACCGAAGATACGTGCATATTCACGCGGAGACGGGAACAGACCCTTTTGCTGACGCTCCAGCTGAATACGCAGGATATCGATTACGTCAGCGCCTTCGATTGCTTCTTCAACGCGTTTGTGTACGGTAACGCCAAGAGAAGCGATGTCATGCGGCAGCAGAGTCATAGGACCTGCAACGTGTACCTCAGCGCCCATTTTTGTCCAGGCAGCAATATTGGTGCGGGCAACACGGCTGTAGAGAATATCGCCGATAATTGCCATTTTCAAACCCTTCAGGTTTTTGCCCTGCTCACGGATAGTAAACATATCCAGGAAGCCTTGAGAAGGATGTGCGTGTGCGCCATCGCCGGCGTTGATGATTACAGGGTCTGCAACCTTAGCAGCATATGCTGCAGCGCCTTCAATGGGGTGACGCATAACAATCGCATCACAAGCCATGGATTGTACAGTCAGGATGGTGTCGCGCAGGCATTCACCTTTGACAACACTGGAGGAGGATGTAGTGATGTTTACTACATCGGCACCCAGATATTTGCCTGCCAGCTCGAAGGATGTACGGGTACGTGTACTGGGCTCATAGAACAGATTGATGATAGATTTACCGCGCAGTGAGGGCACCTTTTTGATATCCCTCTTCATAATCTTCTTCATTTCCTCAGCGGTTTTCAAAACCAGCTCGATTTCCTCAACGCTGAGGCTTTCCAGATCCAGTATATCTCTGCCACCCAGAGATACATTTGATTTAGCCATTAGCTTTACCTCCTGTTTTTTATAATAAAATTGCATAATAAAAGGCCTTCTCATCCCATGATGGTGCAAAAAGGCCTTAGGTTTCATAATAACTTATACCTTGCAGTCTCACAGGACCAATTTAAAGGTGCAAATTGATTGTATATATTTTACACCTTAATGAAGAATACGTCAAATATTTCGAGGTAAAATCTTGGCAGGAATTTTTTACTTATAGTATAATAAAGAAGACTAAAAATTAGCGAGGTACTTATGCGAAACACCATTATAGATAATCTGCGTGGCATCTGCATGCTTGGCGTCATCGGTATTCATATCGGCAGCCTGGCACTTGCCCCTGACAACTTTACTCTTTACTTATTACTGGAGATTTTAAGCCGTTACAGCGTCCCCTCCTTTTTCTTTATCTCCGGCTACGGCCTGGCCTGTACGGATAAAGGCCTTTTAAGCGGCAGCCGGCTGAACTATATCGACTTTATGAAGAAGCGTCTGCGGGGAGCAGGCCTGCCCTATCTCAGCTGGTCGCTTTTTTACATGCTCTACTTCTGGCTAATTCTGCCACCGGGCTTCGTCAGCTGGAATCCGCTGCATGTGGCTTATGTTTTATTCTTCGGCCTTGGCTGCTACCATTTGTATTTTATGGTCATCCTGCTGTGGTTTTATGCAAGCTATCCACTCTGGCGCCGGCTTCTTCGTATAATTATACACCAAAGCATACCGTTTATGCTAGTGCTTTTATTCATTTTCCAGCTTGCTTTCAACTGGTGGACAACGCATCCCGGCTTGAACACAGCGGGTTGGAGCGCCTTGGCTAAAAATCTCTTTGATTATCGCCTCAACTATCTTCCCTTGCATTATCTGCTTATTTTTATAAGCGGCGGCCTGGCAGCCTGCTATTGGGAAAAATTCATCGCCCTCCTGCGCAGATACAGCGCCATGGTATGCATAATTTTTGCTGCAAGCGTTGCCTGGGACGTGCAAAGCTGTTACGAAGCAGTTACGGTCAAAGGCTACACGCTGATTGATCTGGCCAACACCTATCACCAGCTCAGCCCGCAGGGACTCTGCTACACCGTAGGCTCGCTGCTCTTCTTCTGCCTGGTACTGGATTGGCTGGAGCGCAAGGCGCAGGCAGCGACACAAACAAATGCATCACAAGCTATACCTCAAGCAACATCACGCACAGAGGCTCCCCTTGTCGTCGCAAGCGACATTAGCACGACAAGCTGGGTCTTAGCGTCGGGGAGCTGTCACCGCAAGGTGACTGAGAGGGGCTCCCTCGCCAACCTCCTCTATAAAGCCATCAGCATTCTTTCCGCCTACTCCATGCTCATCTACTTTGTGCATCCGTTGCTCTTGGACTGGCTCAGCAGCGCCTATAACCATTTCGGCATTATCATGACCGTTAAAAAGGTAGCACTGTCCTACGTGCTGCTGGTGCTAGGCTCGCTGGTCCTCAGCATCCTGCTGACGAAAGCGTTTGAAAAATGCAGTACGGCAAAGCTGCTGTTTACCGGCAAACGGTGAATTCAATACAAAGCAAAAAGACGTTGCGTGCTTTTTCAAGCACACAACGTCTTATTTTTTATTCTATTAAATCAAAGCTGAGCCTTCATTAATTTCTTATATACCTCAACGCCGGGCTGGTCAAATGCATCCACATCCGCCAGCTCGCCCTCATAGGCAATCGTCAGCATCAAAAAGTACATCAGCTGGCCAAGATAATACTCATTCAGCTTCGGCAGCGTAAAGCGCGCATTGTAACGGTTATCACCCGTCAGTGCCGCTTCATTGGCATTCAGCGCCGCTTTAAGAGCCTTCGCCATATCCATGCCCTCGTATTTATCGAAGAACGGTACATCGGCAAAAGGATTGTGCAAGACTGCCTCAACCTCAGGATTGGCAACCTCCAGGAACTGCACCACCTTATTCAGACGGCCGTCCTGATGCTGCTGCGTCTGTGCATGCATATCCGTTGTGCCGACAGCAACAATCGGCGTTCTGCCGTAGTGAACAGTTGCACCCTCACGATTGCAGCGCTTGCCCAACGATTCCGCCAGCAGCTGCACATACCATTCGCTCAACGATTTCAGGCGCATGCTGTACGGCATGAACACTTCAATATCGCGTCCTCGCTCATAGGCCATGAATTTCAGTAAAGCATTGAGAAGCGCCGGGTTTTCCGCAGGCTCTGCCTGCTGGCAATAGATATCCATATCACGCGCACCGCGCAAAAACTCCTCAATATCACCGCCCAAAGCAGCCATCGTTACGAGTCCCGGGTCAGTCATAATGCAGAAGCGTCCGCCAATGCCCTCCTTGATGTCAAAGCGCTCCCAGCCAAATTTTTCCGCCAGCTGCAAAAGCGGCGCATTTTCCACCGGAGCCTTTAAATCAGTAACTACCGTGCAGTCAAGGTCGATATCTGCGTTTTGAGACAGATTAGCATAGAAATACGTAAAGGCAGAAATTGTTTCCAGCGTAGTACCGGATTTAGAAATCGGCACTAGCATAATCTTCAGCTTCTTGCCTTCTTGCGCACTTACTCCAGCCATACGGCGCATCTTGAACAGCAGTGAATTGCAGTCCACCGGGTCAAGATTGTTGCCGGAAAAATAAATGCAGGGCTGGCCTTGGCGCAGTGTTGCACTGGTATTCCAATGATAACCGCCAAAGGCATCAAACAGCACCTTGTTGCCCAAGTAGGAACCGCCTACACCCAAAAAGATTACGACATCTTTACTGCGAAGATGCTTGCTGTAGCGCATCAGCTTGATAATCGACTGCTCCGTATTGGGATTGCCGTCGGCAATATATGGCATGCGTGGAAAGTAAACATGTTCAGGCGTGCCGTCCTTAGATAAATGCTTCTTGGCAAAGCCGCTGCGGCGCAGCTCGCACACAGCCTTATCTGCTGCCGCTCCCTGCTGCTGCAGTGCCTGCTCCACTTCCTGCGCTTGCAGTCTGCCCGCTCCAACCATATTGCTGAAGTCAAAAACAATACCACTGGGCATAACAATTTTATATTCCAAAATATACACTCCCAAATATTAGTTGCACCTATAATGTGTTATTATAACATATTCATACAGCAAATTCCATAGACTATAAGAGCAAGTAATATTTCATCGCAAACAAGACTGAAGCTTTATTTTACCTCTACCAGCTCGATATGGAAGTTCAGTTCCTTACCAGCCATTTCATGGTTAGCATCAAAGGTGATATTGGTATCATCCTTTTCGGTTACCAGTACAGGTACGGGCTGACCAAATTGGTTCTGCAGGTAAACTCTCTGACCAACGGTCAGGTTTTCAGAACCCGGCAGTTGGGCAATCGGCATGGTGAAGATAGCCTTCGGGTCAGCCTCGCCATATGCTTCTGCCGGCAGCAGATGGATATCAACCTCAGCGCCGACCTCCAGGTCAGCAACAGCTGCATCAAAGCCTTTAATCATCTGGCCTGCGCCGCAAACAAATTCCAGCGGCTCGCCGCGGTCATAAGAAGAATCAAATTGCTTGCCGTCATTAAAGGTACCTTTATAGTGTACGCGACAGGTTTTTCCTACATTACGTCCGGTTAATTCATTGCTCATTATTAATTCACCTCATAAAAATATTTGATATAAAGCCGGTATAAGCGTATATCAGTTACAGTTATGTATATTATACTATAAATTTCGCCTTATTTCACCTCAAAAAAACGGCAGCCGGTTAAATGCCGACTGCCATAATATTTCAGGCTCTGCACATCAGCCCTTTTATTCACCTTCCTGCAGAAAGATACTGCCTCATCAGACCCTTAAAGCCCTGCTTTTTGAAGTCCTTCAACGGCAAATATTCAATTTCAACACTGTTATTAGCATATTCAGACCTCATTTCATTGAACTCTTCCACAGTCATATCTGTTTCCTGCGCAGCATCTGCCTCACTTCTACAGTTCATGTTGCGGTAAACGCAAAGGCCGTCATCCTTCGGCCATGTAAAATAAAGCTCATAGCATCCGAGGTTGCCGTCAGGCTGCAAATGCTCCACAGCAAGCACCTGATGCGAAATGCCGGTGCCGCCTCGTGTCACCAGATTGTCATTTGCCATAAGCTGCAGACTGTTGCGGCTCCAGCCCTCCGCAACGTATTTCACTCTGTCGTCCGCAAAGGTGTAAATCGCATAAATCTCCTTACCGTAATGCCCCACGCCGCGTTTTTGGCTAATCCAACCGATAAGCAGCTCCGGAACACCGTCGCCGCTAATATCCTGCAGCGTGTAGCCAAGCTGCTGCAGGGCTGCCTCCCGGCTGGCGAAATTCCGCACCTCGCAGATGCCTGTTCTTCCCTGCTCCGGCAGGTTATCACTCGTACCGTCAGAGATAAATTCATAAACGCTGTCTACAACCTTCGCATATTCCTGCTCATAGACCGGCGCTGCTTTGGCAGCAGCCTCCGTCTTAGGCAGATTCATCTGCGGTAATACGGCATTTTTCTCTGTGCCGTAACCGGCAAACGCCACCAGAAGCATTGCCAGACACATGCTCTTCAACAGCTTCCGCTTCATTACGCCACCTCCTGTCAAAAGATGCTTTATAAAAAATTGCTTTGTCCTTTACTTTGCTTAATGAACGTCATGCTCGCAGTAAATAATTTCCGAAATCACCTCTTTAGAATCCAATTTCACATAAAAGCTCTTGTGCAGGAATTTTTGCCCTCTTGCGTTATAGGCATATTTCAACCAACCTATCATATGATGCGTATCAGAACGGCCTCCGCCCATATAATCATACTCCCAGCCGTTCATTTTCAGGTAACCGTCCAAACGAATCTGGCTGTCAGTATTAAGCAGCTGGCCGACAGCATAGCCTGCCATCATGCCATGAAGCTTATTGATTTTCACCTCACTAACTATGTTTTTTGCCGAATCTATATAGAACAAGCGCGGTCCGACCTGCAGCTTCTTATCGGCATATGAGATAGTATCATCCGTATTCTGCTCCACAGGCCCCGGGTAATAGGCACCTGAAGCAAAAATCTCGGGATCCATAATCCAATCTGCCTCCAGGGCAGCATTAAAGCGTCCTGCTGCGCTGGCAGCTTTCGGTGTTACATCAAGATATTTGCTTGCCATAAAACCAACATGGCCCTTTTCAGTAGTACCAAGAAGCCATTTGTATTCACTGTTTACTACATCCGCAACTCTGCTTACATAAAATTTATCTCCCCTTTGCAGCATGGTGATAACATCACAATCGGTGTTAGGCTGTGTTCTGACATTAACATCGGTTGCGTTGCAATATACCTCCAGCGGCCATCCGGGATAAGACCTGAGCTCGTTGGCCAAATAATCTGTATTAACCTCGGCAAAGGCAGTGTTGGCAAATATTGCCAGACCAAGCGCTGCGCTTAAGAATAATTTCTTTTGCATATCCATCCCTCCTATTCCTGCCATCTGCGTTACGGGCAGTTGTTTTCCTGATTATATTTTAGCGTGAAAATAAGCAAAGCGCCCCACCCGAAAGCGTGAATTCGGGTAGGGCGAGAGGGATTTGGGGGAGGAATGGTATATTTTTATGCCTCATCAAGCTCCTGCAAACGTTTTAGCCATCTTATAACAGCGCCATTTTTGATAAATCCTAATAACGCACCATCACAAAAGCGCTCTGCCCTAAGAGAAGCTATCAGTAAAGCCAATATACATTGAGCATCTAATTCAGAAGCATCGGCTTTCATCATGGAATCATAACCCCATTTTATGCCATTAGCATTAAGAATATCTGCATATTTACTCGGTACTATTTCATCACTTTCTTTGGCAAATTTATAGATATCATCTGTCAAGTTATTAACCGCTATAGAATAAATGACGAAAGGAACGTGTATCGGTCTTTCCGAAGAACCATCATTTTCCTTATCACAAATCCATTCTCCAGCATTATCATTTTTCAAAAGGTTGATATATTTTGTCAATGCAGAGTATTTTTTCATCACACTTCATCCCTCTTCCAATCTTTCCACACTATCATAACACGAAAATTCATTTTCATTATCTCTATTATACCATTAAAACCCGAAAACTTTCTTGCCTCATGTGTTATTTTTATTAATTCAGTGTATAATTAAAGCATAAATAATTTCAAAAGGCGTTCTACAGCATTTCGTGGTAGAACGCCTTTTACTCTTATACCATCAAATCACTTGCCCACATTCACATCACTGTAAAGCTCCGGATAAGCCTGTTCTGACATGAACAAAATAGCATCAGCCATATACTGCGAAGCACTATAGCGATATCTGTCTGCAATAATAAAATAACTCTTATTTTTTACAGCCTTAACCGTCTGCAATGATTGGTCATTTAAAACATCCTCACGCAGCTTATCTACATCGCCTTTTTTCGTGGCACTGTACCTAGGGAAAATAAACAAATCCGGATCAGTGCTGACAATTTTTTCTTTACTCAGATGCTCTCCCCGCTTCAACCCGGCTATAGCAGCGCCGTTGCGCAAACCTGAACGTATGCAAATATCATGAAACAAGCCATTTTTACTGCCAAAAGCACCCATCAAAGAATAAGCAATAGCAATTTTACGCTTTTCTTCAGGTATTTTTCCTACTTTACTTTGCACAACTGCAAGTTTCTTATCCATATCGTTTATAATTTGCTTGCCGCGTTCTTCTTCGCCAACAGCTCTAGCAATAAGAGCTATACGCTTTTGCACCATATCAAGATTCGTCGGCACCTTTGTTACCATAACCTTTAAGCCGGTATCCTTTAAAGCATCTATAAAGGCCTTATTATGGTTTTCTTGTACAATAACCAGGTCCGGTTGCAGGGCTAAAATAGTTTCTACACTTATATAAGCGGGAACAACCTTTTTAACATGCTCTGCTTTTTTCTTAATTAACGATGTATTACCATCCAAAGCATCTTCAGAAATTGCAGCAAAACGATCCGCAGCAACTAAATCCACTAAAAGCTCTTCTATACTCAATGTTCCGGCATAAATCTTTTTCGGCTTGCTATCAAACCGCAACACATTGCCGTAATCATCTACAACGCTATAAGTATCATTTGGCTTATTATCTGATTGAGGCTGTATACCACAACCGGTAAATATCATCATTAACAAAACAATTACTAAACAACGCACATTAATCACCATTTATCAAACTTAAAAAGTAAATCTGTAACCAACCTCAAAGTTCCTTCCAAGGCTTATATAGCGGGAGGACACGTGTGAAGTAATATCATTTCTGTTTAAAAGGTTATCCATATTCAGATAAAATTCATGCTCTTTAACCGGTTTATAAGAAGCATGCAGGCTTGTATATAAATAAGGTTTAACAGGAATCTGATATTTTTGCAGAACACGATCTGCCATCATGCTGGCATTCAAAGCAATATTAAATTTGCTCACGCTGTAGCTTACGCCACCATTAAGAAGCCATCTGCCATAATTACGTTTCCAGATGCCATTGTCTTCTTTCGGTGTTTTGTACTTGGGGTCACTGAAAGAAACACCCCAGTTATAGCTAAAGCCTTCTGCCTTATTCATTTCACAGGATAATTCAACGCCCATATTTTTCGTATCTTCATTGATAGCAACATTTTCACCTTGAGCATTTTCAGAATTGGTAATAAAGTCCTTTACATTACTCTTGAACAGAGCTAATTTCCAGGAATGATCACCGGAAATATGCTTTAAGCCTGTTTCATAATGCATGCCAACCTCAGGTCTGATATCGGAATTTCGAATTATATTACTTTGGCCATACATATCATTCATAGTCGGCAAAGTAAAGGATTTACCAACGCTGGCGTAAGCACTTGTATCCTCCGTAATTTTGTAGGAATATTGGATTTGCGGAGTAAATTCACTATAATTTGTTCCGTCCGGAGAACTGCCCGTCCATGTTTCGCGAGCACCGATAATCACATCATGTCTGTTATCAAATTTATGATCCAATTGGGCAAATACAGAGTAAATATTTCTGTCGTAAGCATAATTTATAGGCGTTGCAACTTTATAGCTGGGATTATAAAAATTATAATAGTTATATTTTTCATTATAGGCTTTAGCACCAACCAACAGATTATTGTTACTATCAAGATCAATATCTTTCGTTATCTCTATGCCCTTGATAACATCATCATTACCATAAAAATAGGAATTTGAGTACAATTTTGTCCCCTTCCAATAATGATATCGGGAATCAGAGCTACCCTTATGATAGAAAATATTAGCCTTCAAACCATTATTATCATAGTTTAAAGTAAATCTATTATGTTCTTTCTCAATAAAACGTCTATCTGTCGGCAGCTTAGTTTTTTCAGACATGTAACCTTTGCTATAATCATGATTACTATAATCAAAGGTCATCTTCCAATGCTCATCAAAGGCATAATTGGTTGAAATAATTGTTTTCTCACCACCATAGAACTTAAAATATTTTCCATTCGGAGCATACCCACCCTTACTGTCCGTAGCAAGAGATGTCTGGTCTACACTGCCTTTTTTATTCCAGCTGGCACCAATGCCAAGTTTACCTGCCTGCAGGCTTGTTTGATACTTTTGCACACGGTTATCGCCTACAGCTGCAGAAATTGAATTAGTGCGTTTCTTTTTGGTGATAATATTGATAACGCCACCGCTAGTATCACTGCCATACAGCACCGCACCGCCACCGCGAACAATTTCAACTTTTTCTACATCGGCAATGCTAAGCGAGTCCAAATCATAATAACCGCTTCTGAAATTCATGGGCACGCCGTCAACCATAACCAAGGTACCACGACGCTTACCGCGGACTAAAAACTCACCGCTTCCCTCACCTATAGGCTCAGATTTATAAACAACGCCAGTGGTATACTTGATAGCACTTTCCAATGTGGTTGCACCGGTATCTTCTAATCTTTTACTGGTAATAATTTCTGTCGTTGCTGGTACATCAACATCACGTTTTTCTGTTCTTGTTGCCGTTACAACTATTTCATCAATTGAGTATTCGTTTAAACTCTCTTCGGCAAAAGCTGGTGCTCCACCCCACACTACAGAGCTTGTCAACAATGTTGTCAGCAATAAACTTTTGGTAATACTTTTCTTCAAAACACATCACTCCTTATAACTTCTGATAATACTCAAACCAAGAATTAAATTCCGTTACCGCTATTTGCAGAATGTATTATATTTGGAATTAATTCCTATTTTCATCACACTATGTTATAACAAACTGTCTAGCAGCTAGACTGTCAAGGGATTTTAAAGTTTTTTTAGATTATCTTGAAACTTCCTTTCCTCATGTGCCATTTTCAACAATTCAGTGTATAATTAAAGCATAAATAATTTTTCAGAAAAGGAGAATCCTCACATGAAATGCTTACTCATTAAAAACGCGGACGTCTACGCTCCTCAACCCCTCGGAATTGTCGACATCCTGATCATCAATGACAAAATCGCCAAAATAGGCCAACAGCTTGCAGCTCCGCAAGGCTTAGACTGCCAAATTCTTGACGCCCAAAAGCGCAAGGTAGTCCCCGGTTATGTTGACCAGCACGTGCACATCATCGGCGGCGGCGGCGAATCCGGTCCCTACAGCCGTACACCGGAAATCAACCTCAGCGAGCTGACCAAGGTCGGCATTACTACCGTAGTAGGAGTTTTGGGCACAGACGGCACTTCCAGACACAACGAAAGCCTGCTGGCGAAGGCCAGAGGCCTGACGCATGAAGGCATCACCGCGTACATGCTCACAGGCTCCTACGAAATCCCCCTGCATAACATGACCGGTGATGTGCGCCGCGACATCATCCTGATTAACGAATGCCTTGGCATCGGTGAGGTTGCCTTATCCGACCACAGAAGCTCGCAGCCTACTCGCGAGGAGCTGGAAAAGGTGCTTACGCAGGCTCGCCTGGGCGGTATGCTTTCCGGCAAGGCCGGCGTTGTGCAGTTCCACATGGGCGTAGGCAAGCGTGGCATGGATGTCCTGCTGGCGATTGTACGCGAAACGGAAATCCCCGCCCGTCATTTTATCCCCACCCACGTCAACCGTGCCTTCCATCTTTTTGAGCAGGCCAAGGAATTTGCCCGCTTAGGCGGTTATGTGGATATCACCTCCGGCATCAGGGAGCAGGATGGCTTCCCTGCCTGCGTCAAGCCCAGTGACGCTATCAAGATTCTTTACGAAGAAGGAGTGCCGCTGGATAGAGTCACCATGAGCTCAGATGCCAACGGCTGCATGAGCGTAACGCTTTCCGACGGCAGCCAAAAGCAGCTTGCTGTATCGCCTGATTCCTTCCAGGAGGAGGTTAAGGCTGCTCTGCTTGCAGGCGTTCCCCCGGAGATTGTGGCAAAGGTTGTCAGCAGCAATCCGGCGCAGGCCAACGGTCTGTATCCGCAAAAGGGCTGCCTGCAAACCGACAGTGACGCCGATCTGATTATTTACAGCGACAGCTATGACGTAGATACCGTAATCGCCAAAGGCCAAATCATGGTGGCAGCAGGCGAAGCGCTTGTTAAAGGTACCTTTGAAAAATAAACATTGTAACGAAAAATCCCCTGCACAAGCCTCTGCTTATGTAGGGGATTAGTGTTTTATGATATTTTTCGTTATAGCTTGACGCACTCAGGCCGTCGCTTATCTGGCAACAGAAAGCTGCTGCTGCATCAGCGGAATCATTTCCTCGATAGTTTCATATGCCAGCTCATGATTTACATACTGCGGCTGAACGCACTGCAGAATCTGCTTGGCTGCCGTGGTAGAAAAAGGCTTATGCAGGTCAATCGCCGCAATATGACGCCAAATAACTTCCGCACTTGAATCAGCCGGCACCTTGCGTTCAAAGCTGCGCAAATACTTGCCGGAAAGCGAGCAGGAAAGATGCACGCCCTTAATCAGCTCAGCATACGAACCGAGCTTGTCCACCGTGCAGCAGACAAAATCCGCTGCCTCCGCCTCCGTGCGCAGACGCGGATTCGTATTCATCAGATGACCGGTATCCAGCATAATGCCGACGTTTTTGCGCTCAATGCGCTCAAAGAAAAACTTCACCTTGCGCGCATCCGTCAGGCGCAGACCGGGCCACCACAAATTCTCAAACAGCACCGTAACATTGGCAGGAATCTCATCTGCCACAGCATTAAAAACATCTGCCGAAGCAGCCAATACCTCACGGTCATCATAATGGAAATCAAAGGTAAAGATTGTTTCGGTATCAGCCTCCGCCACATGCCACACCAGATATTCCGGCTTCTGCGAAATGGCAGCGCAGATATTACGGCGGATTACAGCCAGCCATTCATCACAGCTCATGGCTGTCTTAAAATATGTCTGGCGTTCGTGGATACTGCGGAATTGCTGCTGCAGGCGTTTAGCCTTTCTCAGCCAGAAATCCATCCAGTACGGCCAATAATTCAAATGTGCGCCAATAGTCAGCTCCTTGTAATCAGGGAATGTTTCCGGATCTCTGTAAACAAACTGTTCAATACCGTCAACACCCAGCTGCTGCACTAAACCGGCTAAGGTCATCCCCTTACGCTTTAGCTCATCTTCATACCAATCAATCGGACAATAGTTAATAAGATGCTTAGTCATTTCTCACCCTTCTTTGCTACATACTGCACGCTCTTAGCGTTTGCTCTAACTGTGCTACCGGCAAATAGCTTGAAATTCTTGTTTCATAAAAAAACTGCGGCGGTAACGCTGCAGTCATAATTTAGCTCACGCAAGCAGCACTACTCGAATACTAAAGATGGTTTTACCATCCTTCCTTTCACCTGTACATCGCAAGCTTGCGGAAAAAACTTTTGGGCATAGGCACTCTGACTAAGCTCATCGCCAGGGCAGCATCTTGTGAGGATATGCGCTGCCAAGCTCACATTACAGTTGCGGTACAGTACCAGATTCGCACTGGTTTTCCTTCTGCTCAAAGCATATTAAGTTTTTATTGTCTTGCTTTCTTTATCTGACGAAAGCTGTGTAATAGTAACATCTACTATTTATAGTATAATTAGTATATCATCAATCAAAAATTTTGGCAAGAAAGATATGAAAATTTTTCCGTATCCATACTGCAGAAATAATAAACTCCCGCAAGCACGATGCTTTCGGGAGTTTAAATTTTTTTATTAGTTTATTCGTACTCCTCACCCTTCGGGTATTAGCACGACCAACATGTTCTCGCTTCACTACGCTTGCGACAACATGGGTCTTTGCGTCAGGAGCCGCCATGACGCAGACAATGGTTTAGCGACAGACTGTAATTGGTACAAGTGCAGGAAGTCCATTACTGCACGCAAACTCATCCGCCTGTACGCGGAACACGTCCGCCAGCAGCTTAGACGTAACAATTTCTTTAGGCTCACCGCTGACTACCAGGCGTCCTGCCTTGATAACGGCAACATAATCAGCGTACTGAATGGCATGGTTCAAATCATGGATAACCATTACTACAGTAAGTCCCAGCTCCTTGTTGAGCTTATCAAGCAGCTGCATAACCTCCAGCTGGTGACAGATATCAAGATAGGTCGTAGGCTCATCTAGCAGCAGTACCTGCGGTCTTTGCGCCAGCGCCATCGCTATCCAGGCGCGTTGACGCTCGCCGCCGCTCAGCGTGTGCAATAGACGGTGGCTCATCGAGGTCATATTGGTCTGCTCCAGTGCCCAGGCAACGTGCTGTGCATCGTCCTTATCCCCGCGCCCTAAAAAGCTGCGATGCGGAAAGCGTCCCATTTCAACCAAATCCTGCACCGTCAAATCCGTAGGCGCAACCGGTGACTGCGTCAAAATCGCCAGGCAGCGGGCAAATTCGCGGTGCGACAGGCTATGAATATCCTTCCCCAGGAAGCTGATGCTGCCCTTGGCGCACGGCAAGATGCGGGCAATCGCCTTCAGCGTTGTACTTTTGCCGCAGCCGTTGGGACCGATGATAGCAGTAATCTTGCCCTCGGGTATCGCCAGCGACAAATCATGGATGATTGTTTTTTTGTTAATTGCTATATCAATATGCGTTGCCTCTAAAACAGCTTTAAAGGGCGCTGCATTATTTTGTGTCATCAGATTTCCCTCCTTAACAGGAATAAAAAGAAGGGCGCGCCCAAAAAGGCCATAATAATACCAACAGGCAGTTCAATCGGCGCAAAAATTACACGCGCAAAGGTATCACTGAGCGTAACAATGGCAATGCCCAAAAGTGCGGAGGCAGGCAGCAGAAAGCGGTAGTCGCTGCCTATCAGCAGTCGCGCCGCATGTGGCACCACAAGGCCGACAAAGCCCAGCAGACCGACAACGCTGACAGCGCTGGCTGCGAGCAAAGCTGCAATAGCCGTAAGGATAATGCGCGTTACCTCAACATTGACACCAAGGCCGCGCGCCATCTCATCACCCAGCTGCAGGATGTTCAGATAAGCGGCACTGGCAAGCGCCAGAATCAGGCCGATAACAGCATACGGCAAAATAATATTTACATGCGGCCAGCTGCGTGCGGCAAGACCGCCTACCATCCACATTAAAGCGCCATGCACTCTGTCACTGTAAAAAATCATCAGGCCGCTGATACCTGCACCCAAAAAGGCAGATACCGCAACACCGGCCAGAATAATACGCACCGGCTTAATGCCGTTTTTCCACGCCAGAATATAAATACAGACAGCAGCCAGCATCGCACCGATGAAGGCAACAGGCGTAATCAGATATTCCATCGCCGGGAACAAAATCATAATCACAACACCTGCCAGTCCTGCGCCGGAGCTGATGCCGATAATATGCGGGTCTGCCAGCGGATTACGCATAATCGCCTGCAGAATTGCACCGGAAAGCGACAGGTTAATGCCGACCAAGGCACCGACGATGGTACGCGGCATACGGATGTTCCAGATAATCTGACTGCGCGGATCATTACCGGGATTAAGCAGAATATCGGTAATCTCCTTGATGCTGATAATGCTGGAGCCTTTTGTTAAGCTCAAAAAGCTGCCCAATACTGCCAAGAACAAAAATATCACAAGAATAGTAATACGCCATTTAGTACGGCCGATACCGAAATGCTCCGTCTGCTCTGCAGACTGCTTATTTTCCATTAGTAAAGACCTCCGGATAAACCTGCTGTGCCATAAACTTTACAGCCTCAGGATAGCGCAGGCCGGGGTTAATTAAAAACAGCTTTTCCGGCAGCACATATACTCTGCCTGCTTTTACAGCCGGCAGACTGTTCCATGCGGGGTTATTTTTAAAGTCGGTGCGCAGACGGTTTTCAATTTCCTCAGGCTTACCCATAGAGGTAATAAAGATAATTTCCGGGTTCTGCTCAACCAGTGTTTCCATGCTGTAAGGAGTTTTATTGGATTTTCCCTTGAGCGCTGCAGCAGCAACGTTTTCAAAGCCCAGGATATCGCTTACACAGCCGGCAATGCTGTGCGAGCCTTCTACCGTAACGGCGCTGGCTGTTGCATGCATAATAACGATGCGTTTCTTTTCCTTAGGCAGCTTGCTCGTAACGGCGGCAACCTGTTTATCAAGCAGCTCATTTTCCTTTTGGGCCTTATCCTGCGTACCATAAATATCGCCCAAGGTTTTGATGGCACCCTTAACATCATTAAAGGTTTGGGTATCAAACTCTACTACGTTGATTTTGTTGGATTGCAGCATGGGAATAAATTTATCATGCTGATTTTTGCTGGCCAGAACCAGATCAGGCTTCAGGCCCACAAGCGCTTCCATATTAATATTGTAGACCATGCCTACCTCCGGCACAGACTTCATAGATTCGGGAATCTTGCCTACCTTAGAGCTGGCGCGACCGACTACAGTACCGCCGACAGCCTCAATCATACTCAAATATGAAGGGCTGAGGCTTACCACTCTTTCAGGTTTTTTGGCAAGCGAAACCTGTCTGCCTGCAGCATCGGTAAGCTGCAGATAAGCCTTGTCACCGCCAGTCTGCGTTCCTACACCGCCGCAACCGGCAGCAACCAGCATAGCCACACATAATAGACCACAAGCAATTTTTTTCAAGAACATGTTAATCACCTCATACTCATCTTATATTACCCAAGCCCAAGGCTTTGGCAATATATATAACTCTCTGATAAAAAAAGCTTAATAATATTGCCCTCATAATAGCACAAATCAGAAGTGTAGTCAATGAAAGTTGCTAAGAAGCGCTCATAATAGTATAATAAAATAATAAGCTTGTTATAACAAAGACTAACTATAAAAAGTCAAGGGGGTAAAGATAAAAAATCTTAAACCACATAGATATATTGACTTTTTATTAAGTTAGTCGAAAAAACGCATGACAAATAAAGCATCGTTTACGATGCTTTCAAAAACAGTATTCAATTAAGTAAAGTCAAGAAGCTTTCAGAAAAGCCTGCTTTGTTTTCTCAAGGTGGAAAATCACTCTAACCAATTTCTTCACGGCATGAGATATAGTAACATAGTAATGCTTACCTTCTGCTCGCTTTTTTGCCAGATAGGCCGAAAACGTGCTATCCAAGTGACAAACTCGTTGTGTAGCTTGAAATAAAGCATATCTCAAGTAATGAGAGCCTCGCTTCTCCATATGAGCATAGCAGTTATCGAGTTTACCAGATTGGTAAGTAGAGGGAGAATAGCCTGCATAAGCTAAAATCTTATCCGGAGAAGAAAAGCGACTGAAATCGCCAATTTCTGAGATAATCATAGCTCCCATGTTATTACCGATTCCAGGTATTGTAGTTATAGGAGAAGCAATCTTATCCATCATTTTAGAAATCTCTGCTTCTATTTCTCCAATATCAATAGTCAGTGCACGAATAAGCTTAATAGTATGCTTTAGCTCAAGAGATTTAGCTTGCATATTAGAGCCGATATCTCTAATCTTAATAGCAGTTTCACGGTTATAGTGACCTTTTAAAGCCTTAGAGAGCAGCTTCGTAAGCCTTGTCAGATGTGCAGAAGCTATAGCTGACGCGCTAGGAAATTCTTCCAGTAATTGGTAAATAGAGGTCATATGAAGAGTTGGGACGAGTTTTTCAAGTTCTGGGAAAAGAATTTGTGCTAAGCGGGAAAGAGATGTTTTAAGCTTAGCGCGTTCTTCAACTTTAGAAAACCTGTAACGGGTTAGTGACTTTAAATCTTCGTTATGGTAAGATATATCCGAGTAGGATTTTAAGCTTACATCGGACAATAACATCATAGCAATGGTTTTAGAATCAATCTTATCCGTTTTCGTCTTTCTAAGGCTAAGACTTTTTCTGTAAAGATTTGTGTGGAGTGGGTTAAGAATAAAGGTGGCTAGATCTTTGTTCAACAAGAACCCAATGATGTTATAGCTGTAATGACCGGTAGCTTCAAGTCCTACTTTTATTTTGTCAGAAGAAGAGACAGATTGGATTTTTTTGTAAAGAAAATCGAAACCTTCTTTGTTGTTGAGAATAGTAAAAGATTTGGCAAGAACTTCACCTTCGGAGTTCATAATGAAGCAGTCGTGCTTATCTTTAGCAACGTCAATACCAACTAAAATAGTCAATTGAAAACACCTCTTGAATAAATATTTGATACTGTTTTAGAACCACGGGTACTCCTTGCAATTGTAGCCTCGTTCTACATAAACCGTCATGCGGTATCTAACTGATTAACAAATTAACAAAGAGACTGTGGTTAGAGCCTTTGCAAAACCATCTAGTGGTAGGAGTTGAAAACTAATCCACAGTATCTAAAACAATATAGCTTAAATTTTTATTAAAAACAACCTAAGCTATAACTATATTATACGAGGAGTAGAAATATTATGGAAATCAATGCAATGATTAACCGCATAAATGCATTAGCCAAAAAGAAGAAAACCTCCGGTCTGACCCCGGAGGAGCTGGCAGAGCAAAAGGAGCTGTACAAGGAATATCTGGCAAACATCCGCAGCCAGCTGAAGGCACAGCTCGATAACATCGAGGTAGTCGACGAGCTGCCGGATAAAAAACAGCTGCACTGATGGCTGCCATCCTGTCACCATCCATGCTGGCTTACGAGGACGATTTTCTGCTGATTATCGATAAGCCTGCAGGCATGCTGGTACACCCCACCGTCAGCGAGCGAGGCACTACACTCTACGATTACGTCAAAGCATATTATGAAGCCAACGGCATTAATGCCGGTATACATCCCGTATCGCGCTTAGACCGCAACACCTCCGGCCTCGTTATTTTCGCCAAGGAGCCTGTTGTACAGCACTGGCTGAGCCAGCAGCAGTTTGAAAAGGAATATCTGGCGCTGGCCTGCGGACGCTTTGAACACAGCGAAGGTATTATCGAAGCACCTATCGCCCGCAAGGAGGGCAGTATCATCGAACGCTGCATTGATTACGAACGCGGCAAATACGCTAAAACAGCCTATGAGGTTTTAGCGTCTTACAGTAATCATACGCTGCTCAAGGTCCGTCTTTTCACCGGACGCACGCACCAGATACGCGTCCACCTCGCTTCCATCGGCCATCCGCTCGTAAACGACAATCTTTACGGCACTCCCGGCCCCCAGGCGCGCCATGCGCTGCATGCCTATCGTCTGGCCTTTAAGCATCCGGTAAGCGATGTATTTTTAGAAATTACCCGCGCTTTGCCGGAGGATTTACAGAAACTTCTGTACTAAATAAGCAGACCATGATATAATTAGTGTATACTAATGTAAAGACAGAGTAGCTGTAAGGCTACCCTGAATAAGGAGGAATAGACAAATGCCCTTAGTTACATCTACTGAAATGTTCAAAAAAGCTTACGAAGGTCACTATGCTGTTGGTGCCTTCAACGTCAACAACATGGAAATCATCCAAGGTATCGTTGCTGCAGCACAACAGGAAAAATCCCCGCTGATTCTGCAGGTAAGTGCCGGCGCCCGCAAATACGCTAACCACATCTACCTGATGAAGCTGGTTGAAGCAGCAATCGAAGACACCGGTCTGCCTATCTGCCTGCATCTTGACCACGGCGAAGATTTTGACATCTGCAAAGCCTGCGTCGACGGCGGCTTCACCTCCGTTATGATTGACGGCAGTAAGCATCCTTTTGAAGAAAATATCGAAATGACTCGTCGTGTTGTTGAATATGCACACGAAAGAGGCGTTGTAGTTGAGGCAGAGCTTGGCCGACTGGCAGGCGTAGAAGACGCTGTTAAGGTTAACACCAAGGATGCTACCTACACCGATCCCGATCAGGCTGTAGAATTCGTTGAACGCACCGGTTGCGACAGCCTGGCTATCGCTATCGGCACCAGCCATGGCGCTTACAAATTCAAAGGCAAACCGGAACTGGACTTTGCACGTCTGGAAAAAATCACCAACATGCTGCCCGGTTATCCGCTGGTTCTGCACGGTGCTTCCACCGTTATCCCGTCCTTTGTTGAAGAATGCAACAAGTACGGCGGCAAGCTGGACGGCGCTCAAGGCGTACCTGAAGACATGCTGCTCCAAGCAGGCAAATTCGGTGTTTGCAAAATCAACATCGACACCGACTTGCGCCTGGCAATGACCGCTTCCATCCGTAAGCACCTGGTAGAAAACCCCGGCGACTTCGATCCTCGCCAATACCTAAAACCCGCACGTCAGGCTATCCAGGACATGGTAGCTCACAAAATGCGTGACGTACTCAACAGCAGCAACAGACTGTAAGCTATAACGATTTAACAAATCAAAATGCACCATTCCTTACTGTCACGGAATGGTGCATTTTTTTATTTATGCAAAGCGTATATCATTTTTTCTTACAAATCCTTCAGGATATCGTCCATATATTTATGCAGCTTTTCCAGCTTCTTGCGTACCATAACCGCCTTATCCGGGTTACGCGCCACAATCTGTTCGATTTTGCTGCGCTGCAGCAGATAATCGTGTTCCATGCCACGCATGTAAGCACGCAGGTCGATAGCAGCAGGCTCAACCTGAACAATTTCGGATTCATGCATCTGCCACTCGGTACCATGGATTTCGGCACAGTCACCAAAGTGCGGGATGTAGGTTGCCGTTCCCAGATTGCGTCCCAAAGAATCTGCCAGCTCCATAGCTGCATCAAGCTCGCCGTGCGTAACGAAAAAGGCCTTGGGCACCTCCTTCATGCTGCTATACCAGGCTAACAGCTGTTGCTTGTCCGCATGGGCAGAAAAACCCTTCATATTGTAAATTTTGGCGTTGACTCTGATATCCTCGCCCATAATCTTAATGCGTTTAATACCTTCTATCAGCCTGCGTCCGATAGTGCCCTCCGCCTGATAGCCGGCAAATACTATGCTGCTGTCCTCACGCCACAGATTATGCTTAAGGTGATGCAGAATACGTCCGGCATCTGCCATGCCGCTGGCCGAAATAACAATCTTGCTGCCCGGAATTTCGTTAATTGCCATGGATTCCTGCACCGTGGCAGTAAAGCGCAAGTTATGCATAGACACCAGCCTGCGTCCCTGCATAGCGTAAAGCGCCCGCGCTTCCTCATCATATTCCTCGGGATTCGTCATAGTAATCTGCGTAGCTCTGTTGGCCATAGGACTATCTACGTAAATAGGAATCTCCGGAATTTTGCCTTCCGCCTGCAGCTTTTGGAAATAGTACAGCAGTACCTGCGTACGCCCTACAGCAAACGCAGGAATAATAACGTTACCGCCACGCTCGACAGTATCGTTGATAATATTCGCCAGTTCGCCCTCTTTATCGTAAGCTTCATGGATGCGGTTGCCGTAGGTGGATTCCGTAATAATAAAATCCGCACCGCCTGCTGCCGCCGGGTCTTCAATAATCGGCTGATTCGGCTGACCGATATCGCCGGTAAAAATCAAGCGCGTCTTTTTATCGCCTTCGTTAACAGACATCTCTACGAAAGCAGAGCCAAGAATGTGTCCCGCAACGCGGAAGGTTACGGTAACACCGGGAACAACATTAAACGCTTCACCAAAGCTGCGCAGCTTGAACAAATGCAAGGCTCTGGCAGCATCATCAACCGTAAACAGCGGCTCAACAATCTTTTTGCCGGCACGCATACCTTTGCGGTTGGCGTATTCCGCCTCACCCTCCTGAATGTGCGCACTGTCCGGCAGCAAAATCGAGCACAGCTCCTCTGTCGATTTAGTGCAATAGATGGGGCCGCGGAAGCCTTCCTTGACCAGCTTCGGCAACAGACCGCTGTGGTCAACATGGGCGTGCGTCAATACAACAGCCTCAATCTCTCCCGGATGAAATAAAAAGTCCTTTTCGTTCAGCGCTTTTATCAGCTTGGAGCCTTGGAACATGCC
>ULUE01042660.1_pt1 | contig 49181 bp, 42 predicted proteins | sample 1958211 | NCBI WGS metagenome assembly ULUE01 (sample SAMEA4835752, study PRJEB28245) | human gut metagenome | biome: gut microbiome; material: fecal sample | place: Denmark | collected 2008 | reverse complement strand
CGGATTTGGAATCCGTGTAATATGCCCCGCACTCTTTTTACTGTGCGTGCACTCAGAGAGCAAATCCCTTTTTTTCAATAATTTATGTTGAAGGGTACGGTTTGTTTCTCAACATCAAACGGCCATGGATACTTCTTCCCGGAAAACGTCTCTTGTTGTATTGTTCAACCATCAGTATGAACGTAACATTCCGGTAATCAGAGAGCTTTATTCAAGACGCTTTTCCGGGTTGCTTTAATTAATGCCCTACTACAAGGGAGATGCCCCTGACGTATGTTCCGTCTTCGGGAATTCTTTCCAGTTCTATAATTATATTTTGCAGTCCAGGGAAAGAATCAGGCGGTTGGATGGCGATTATCTTCTCATCATTGGAGACGATCTTCTTTTAAATCCCAGGTTTGATGAATTTTCAACGCCGTCCCTGCTGGGAATCCATGGGGAGGATACGTGTTACCTTGACGGTTTTGTGGACGTTTCTCTTCCGGTGTGTTACCGGGGAACGGCGGAAGCTCACCATTTTTCCATAACCCCTCCCGGTATTGATGCGGAAAGCGTCAACAGGAACGTTCCGTCCTATGAGGAGGCCAGGCGGATTTTAAAATCCAGGAACCTCATGCGGCATGATGAATTGTCGCGCGTACGCATGTTTTTGCCCAAATGGAGCTCCGGGGGGATTCATGCGAATTGGAAAGTGTTGAAGGGCAGGGTATGGCATCTGCTGAATTACTGGAAGCACCGGATTAAAAAATACCGGTATTCCTATCCTGTCGTTTTCGGATATTCGGACATTGTCTGCATTCCGAAAGGGAAATTGGACGATTTCTGCCGTATCCTTGAAGTGTTCTCCGCATGGAACATGTTTGTGGAGCTGGCCATTCCCACGGCGTTGCAGCTTCTTCCCGGAACAAAGCTGGCTACGCTGGAGGACACTCAGTACAAGTCGGGAAACGTCTGGTTTCCCCAGGATCCGGAACACTTTGAAGCCATGAATGCCGTCATTGAAGGGCTCGTGTCCTCTTCCGGAGGAGACCTCGGCAAGCTGCTTGCCTCCTTTCCGGAGGAATACCTGTATCTCCATCCCGTGAAATTGTCCCGCTTCGCCAGATAGTAGCGTCAATAAATTGGTCTTTTTATCCCATGATGAAATATGCTGTGATCGGAGCCGGTGTTTCCGGATTGTCCATGGCCGGAATGTTGCTGAAGAAAGGGCATGAGGTGGTCGTTTATGAGAGGGATTCCCGGCCCGGCGGTCTGATTAAATGCACGGAAGTACAGGGGAACCTGTATCATCGTGTGGGCGGCCATGTGTTCAATTCCCGGCGGCAGGAAGTTCTGGACTGGTTTTGGTCCCGGTTTGACAGGGAGCGCGATTTTGTTTCCGCCCGGCGACGGGCTGTCATTTCCCTGGAGGGCGGGGATGTGGTGGATTATCCCATTGAGAACCACCTCGACCAGTTTCCCGAGGCCGTTCGTTCCTCCATCGTCCATGAGCTGCTGGAACTTTACAGGAATCCTCCCGCGGAGCCCCGCTCCCTGGGTGAGTTTTTTCTGAACCGTTTCGGAAAAACCCTGAACAACCTTTATTTCACGCCGTACAATAACAAAGTGTGGAGGCAGGATATCAGCCAAATTGCCATGGATTGGCTGGAAGACAAGCTTCCCATGCCGAGCGTGGCGGAAATCCTGTTGAACAATATTGGGCACATCAATGAAAGCACCATGGTGCACAGTTCTTTCTTTTATGCGAAAAACGGCGGTTCCCAGTTTCTGGCGGATACGCTGGCTCGCGGCCTCAAGGTCAGGTACCGGCAGGAAGCTGTAAATATCCTCCCGAAGGACGGGAAATGGCTCGTGCAGGGAGAATTGTTTGACAGAGTCGTCTTTACGGGGAATGTCAGGCAGCTTGGGGATTGTTTCCCCTGCGTGGATGAATTGCGCCCGTTTTTCCCCCGGATTTCAGAATTGCGCTCTCACGGAACCACTTCCGTGCTTTGCCGGATTTCCCCCAATGATTACAGCTGGATTTACATGCCCTCTCCGTCCCACCGTTCCCACCGGATCATTTGCACGGGGAATTTTTCCAGAAATAATAATAACGGGGACATCACCACCGCGACTATTGAATTTTCCGAGCAAATGACGGAAGGGGAAATCAGGCGCCAGCTGGAGCTTATTCCCTTTTCCCCTGTGTATCTGGCCTATCACTGGGAAGAATATACCTATCCCGTTCAGGATGCTTCCAGCCGAACCCTCATACGGGAACTAAAGGAGCGCCTGGAACCGAAAGGCATTTATTTATTAGGCCGTTTTGCGGAGTGGGAATACTACAATATGGATGCGGCCATTGGCGCGGCTCTTGATTTGGATAAAAGGCTGGCAGCGGAGCAGATGCCACGGGGATAAGTCAAATTCTGGACATTGTTGCGTATTTGAACGGGGGATTGTAAATCCGCCTGTTTTTAAAAAAGTTTGGATATAGTTATAAAAAGATAACTATAAATAACTTATAGTATTGAATGGTTTTTTGGCAATTAAAAAAATCCTGTTTCAATCCGTGGTTCCATGCACGGAGATGATTCTCCGTTAAAGTTTTCCATTGACAGCGGATTTACAACTCGTTATAGGTGCGGACGCAGAAGATGTGTTCCCGTTTTTAGGGACATGGTTTCCACCGGAATCTGGGAGTATGGCTATCCGTTATTGTTCTTTCGCGACCCGCGGCTATCATTTGCGGCAATGGATGCAGATGATGAGCCTGAGGCTGGCGGATTCCTCAGTGGCGTTGTCCTGTTGGAATCTTAATCGCCTGGAGAAGGAAGGAATCAGGGAGGCTATTCCATGGTTTGACCCGAATTTACAGGGCGCCGGGTTTTGGGTATGGAAACCCTTCATCATTCTCAAGGAGCTGGAACATTTGGAGGAAGGGGATTACCTGCTTTATACGGATGCGGGGCGCCCGCCGGGGAGGCTTTTCCATCATTCCTTGGAGCCGTTTGTCCAATGGCTCCAGGAGAAGGGGCAGGATATGATGCCGGGCGTGAATATTTCCTATTATACGGGAGGCCTTACGCGGTGGTGCAAGCAGAGCGTTTTTGATGAATTGAAGCTGGATAGCGGGTATTTTGAACAAGTTCCCCTGATTCAGGGCTCCTTCCTTTTTTTGAAAAAATCGGAACAAAGCCTCCGAATTCTCCGTGAATGGATGGATTTGTGCCGTCAGTTCAAGTTGGTGTCTTCTGCCACTACGGAAGAAGAGAGCCGTTGCCGCGATAATTTTGTAGCTCATACGCACGATCAGACGCTGCTGTCTCTCGTGGCGGCGCAACATCATCTGGACTGCCTGTATTCCGGGAAGGGCGTTATTCATCTGGAAGGCCGCCGGGCGTTTGAGCGGCATCCCGGTTTTGACGACAAGGACCCGGACCGGTTTTTGGAAGAGCTTGGCGCAAAGAAAGCGGAGCATCCCTTAATGCCCGTGCTTTGCTGCATGCAACAGGCGTTTTTCCTGTATGAAAAAGCCATGAATAAATTGATGAAGCTGGCGGGCTTAAGACCCCTCCGCGGGTTTTACGGTTGATGGACGGTTGTGTGCGGAAGGGGAGTTTGCCCGTCTCGGCCTCCGTGACGGATCTCGCCGGCCTGCTATGGACGAAAATAAAAAAAGCGCCGGAAAAACCGGCGCTTGGAAAGGCAGTTTCCCGTGTGACTTTTACCAGGAAGCGTCGAATTTGGGGATAGGCGTTCCTTTGCCTCCGGGGCTGTTTTCCGGAACTTTATAGGTTTTGCGCAGTTCGTGGTAACGTTTCTTGAGCTGTTCCACTGTAGTCTTGTAGGCAGGATCGTCAATGACGTTTTTCATTTGCATGGGATCCTTTTTCATGTCAAAGAGCATCCATTCGCCGCTGGTCCAGATGTAGGAAAGCGTGTAGCGGTCCGTCCGGATGCCGTCGTGGCGCGGGGCGTTGTGTTCGCCGGGATTTTCGTAAAAACAGTAGTAAATGGCATCCCTCCAGTTGTCGGGAGTTTTACCCGTGAAAGCGGTGGAAAGCAGGGATACGCCCTGGAAGGTATTCATGTTTTCCGGAGTGTCCGCCCCTGCCGCAGAAACGATGGTGGGAGCGTAGTCGATATTCTGCACCATGGTGTTGTTGCGGATGCCCGCGGGAATTTTGCCGGGCCATCTCATGATGAGGGGCATGCGGAGGGATTCTTCAAAAATCCAGCGCTTGTCGTACATGCCGTGTTCTCCCATGTAGAACCCCTGGTCTCCGCAGTAGATGACCAGCGTGTCTTTCGCAAGCCCCTCTTTGTCCAGATATTCCATAAGGCGGCCGATGCTGTCGTCCACGGACAGAAGGCATCCCAGATAATCCTCCATGTAGGCATGCCACTTCCATTCCGCAAACGCTTTCGGGTCCTTCAGTTTTCCGGATTTCATGCCGTCCACCAGGGATTTGGTGCGCTTGGCGTAATAGTCCGTCCAGGTTTTCTTTTCTTCCGGAGTCATGCGGTTCAACTCGCCCAGGTCCCAACCGTAACCGGGGGAAACGATGCTTTTGCGCATTTCTTCCGGAACCTGGTCCTTAAGCACTTTGAGGTCGGAATAAATCGCCATGTGATTGGCGACTGTCTGCTGGTTTTTCTTCAGGAATTCCGGACGGTTGGCATAGTCGTCATGGAAGTTGGCGGGCGGCGTCATGCTGGAAGTATCCACCTTGCCCAGGTGGCGCAGAGCAGGGCACCAGGCGCGGTGGGGAGCCTTGTGGCCCACAACGAGCAGGAAAGGCTTGTTCTTGTCCCGGTTTTCCAGCCACTGGATGGATTTGTCCGTGACCACGTCCGTGGCATATCCGGGAAAACGCTTTGTCTGGCGTTTGCCGTCCGGCTTGAGGCTGATAAAGTCCGGATTGTAGTAGCTGCCCTGGCCGGGGAAGATTTCCCACGTGTCGAACCCGGTGGGATTTGATTCCAGGTGCCATTTGCCGAAAAGACCCGTCTGGTATCCGGCTTTCTGCAGCATTTTCGGGTAGGTGGGCTGGGAGCCGTCCAGCGGTTTCTGTCCGTTGAAGACAAAGCCGTTCATGTGGGAATGCCTGCCGGTCAGGATACAGGCGCGGGAGGGGCCGCACAGGGAGTTGGCGCAGTAGCTGCGGTCAAAAACCATGCCTTGGCGTCCCAGTTTGTTGAAGTTGGGCAAGGCGACGGGGGAATCGTCTTTGCCGGTGCCCAGCGTCTGGTAGGCGTGGTCGTCCGTAATGATAAAGAGGATATTCGGTTTTTTATTTTCCTCAGCCCTGGTTTGAGCTGAAAGGGGAGCTGCCGCCAGCAGGGCCAGAGTTCCGGCAATGATGGTTTTCAAAGGTCTCATATTGCCTGGAGGATATAGGATGACGGCGCCGTGTCAATGTCATAGGATTCCTTTTGCCGGGATTCTGCGTTATGGTATTCTCGCTCCATGCTTTCCTCTACTCTGGAAGACACGCTGCGTCTGTTCGGCAAGGAGCGGTTCCGTCCCATGCAGAGGGAGCTTGTGGAGTGCGCGCTGGAGGGCCGTTCCTGCATCGGTATTTTGCCTACGGGTTCCGGCAAGAGCCTTTGTTATCAGATTCCGGCGGTTCTGGGAAACGGGCTGACTGTTGTGGTTTCTCCGTTGATTGCCCTGATGCGCGACCAGGTGGCGGGTCTGGAAAAACTGGGCGTGGCCGCCGCCAGGTATGATTCGACCCTGGCGGAGGAAGATAAGGCCGCCCTGATGGACAGATTGAAGTCCGGAGGCGTCCGCCTTCTGTTTGCCGCTCCGGAGTCTCTGGAATCCCCGTGGATTCAGCAGGCCATGGAGCTTGTTCCCCCCGGCTTGTTCGTGGTGGATGAGGCTCATTGCCTTTCGGAATGGGGGCACAGTTTCCGTCCGGATTATCTGGGGCTGCCCGTTTTTTTCAGAAAGCACGGGTTCCGCAGCGTCATGGCGTTGACGGCCACGGCTACGGAGCGGGTGTGCCGCGATTTGGCCGGCCTGTTTGGCGTGAGCGATGGATGTATTTTCCGGGCTGCGCCGTACCGTGCGAATATCTTCCGCCAGGTGGAAACGTTGAAGGATCAGGATAAAACCGCACGGCTGGTTGAATTGTTGAAAGAGGGAGGCCGCCGTCCTGCCGTGGTGTACACGCGGACCCGCAAAGATGCGGAAAACCTTTCCTACGAATTGGGAAAAGCCGGTTTCTCCGTCAAGTCCTACCATGCGGGCATGCCCCCGGAGACGAGGGGGCTGGTTCAGGACGAGTTTCTGGCAGGTACGGCGGACGTGCTGGTGGCGACGATTGCCTTCGGCATGGGGATTGACAAGCCGGACGTGCGTTCCGTGGTGCATTACCATCCCCCCGCCAGTCTGGAGGCGTATGTTCAGGAATCCGGCCGTGCGGGACGCGACGGCCTTCCTTCCTTCAGCCTGGTGATGTTGTCCGCCCGCGACAGCGTGGCTGTAGTCAACCGGCTGCATGCGGCGGAGCCGGACCGGCACGGCATGAAAGGGCTGGTATCCCTGTTGTCCCGCAGGGGGGAGCACATTGTTTCCCTGTATGAGGCTTCCTCCGTTTATGATTTGCCGGGTGTGGCAGTGGACCGGATGCTGTTTGACCTGAAACGTTCCGGTTCCGTACGGGAGAAGGGGACGGGGTTCAAGTATTACAAGGTGAGCCCTCTGTTCCGGATGGAGGAAATTCTGTGCGGCCGCGGCGGGGAGGAATGCGCCCGGCTGCAATGGATGGATATGCGCCGGCAGGGAGAGGTGGAGGATCTGGCTGTGGAATGGGGAATTTCATGGGAAGAAGCCGTCGCCTGGCTTGGTGACCTGGCCCTTTCCGGGGAATGGAAAGTGGAGCTGCGCCAGGCAGCCCTTCATTTGTATTCGGAAGGATTTGACGCGGAAGAGGCTGCGGAGGAATTTGCGCAGTATTTTTCCAGATCCCGGTTGAACGGGCTGGAACGCTGGAAAACCTGCGTTTCTACGCTGACGTCTTCCGCCTGCCTGAATAGAAGCCTGGATGCCTATTTCGGTTTCCGGGACCTGTCCGGACCTTGCGGGCATTGTCCTGCGTGCTGCGGGATGTTGCCTGCGGCCATGGAAGAAGAGGAACTCCCCCCGTTACCGGAAGAGCTGCGCTCCGCCGTCATGGAGCTGGCGGGGCAGAGGAAGCCCGCGCTGGCCCGCCCTTCCCAGTTGGCGCGCTTTCTGCTGGGACTGGCTTCCCCCGCGGCCATGCGCGCCCGGTTGTGGAACCATCCTCTCTACGGGGCGCTGGCGGACAGGAAATGGGAGGACGTATGGATTGAGGCGCATGCCCTGTCGGGTGGTTAGAGGCCGGTTTTTCCGCCTTGGGCGGCTTCATAGGCGGCAATAATGCGTTTGCAGGAATTTTCCGCATGCAGCAGGGAACCCCAGTAGCGGGATATTTCCTCCGGGTTGCGTTTTCCGGAGTCCCAGGCGCGGATTTCTTCCAGAAGCGCCCCGGAGAGGCTTTCCGGAGAATCGTCCGGGCTGAGTGTGCCTGAATCATGGGAAACGTACCATTGCAGGCAGTTCAGCTGAGGTGTGAGGCGAGGCCCTACGACAGAGGCCCCGGCGCACAGCGCTTCTGCGGAGGCAAGGTGCGTTCCTTCGGACAAGGAGGTGCAGAGACTGATTCTGGCCTGGGATTGTTTCTTTTGCAGCTCAATGTTTGGGATATAGCCGACCAGATGAATCCGGGTGCGAAGGGGCTCCGGAAGATTGCCGTGCCATTCCCGGAGAAAGGCAGGAATATTGCCGTAAATTTCCGCTTCCCAGTGCGGGGCGTGTGCAAGCGCCTGTTCCAGCGTGGACATCAGCAGGCAGGGGCGTTTATAGAGAAGATCGTCCCAGCGGCCTACGGCCATAATGATGTTGCGCTTCTCTCCTGCAAAGCGGCAGGTGGAAGAAATGGGGTTGGGAACCAGAGCCAGTTTCCGGACGATGGATTTTCCATAGAGCCATTCCCTATCTGCAACGGATTGGAGGGCTGCCGGAATGGGGAAAGCGACCATGTCCCCTGAGTCCAAATGTTTTCTGCGCCCCCTGCTGGCGAGGTTCCATGTGTGCTGTTTCAGAAGGCGCAGCAGGAAAAAAGCGGAACCTTTGATTTTCCCGTGAATGAAAACGTCTTTGGTGTACATGTTTTTCGCGATGGGAAGCCAGTATTGCCACGGAAAAAACAGCCCGGAGGAATCCATGTATACTACCAGAAAAGTTCCCGCGTCATGGATGGCTCTGGCGATGGGAAGGTATTTGCCCATTCCCCAGGCGTACAGGATCACTCCGTCAATACCCAGGGACTTCCACCAGGCGGGGTCTTCCAGGTTGGCGTATTCCGTGCGGATGAGGTCGGGTTCATCTCCTTCCTGGGCAGGTGTGGGCATGATGGCCCTGCTTTCCACCCCGATTCTCTGAAAGGCCTTGCAGAAAGCGCCTGAATCACGGGAAAAGAAAGTATGGTCTCCCTTGAAGGACACCGGCGTGCATGTGTACCATTTCATGATGTTGGTGGGGTGGAAGATGAATGGAAAACGCGGAGCTCGCCAAGAAGGGCTTCCATGGACCGGAGCCATGCGGCGGGGGAGTATGTGGAGGACAAAAGTTGTTGCCCGTGCGCACCCATGGACGGCCAGCGTTCTTCTTGCTTCAGGGCGGTGTGCAGCGTCTCCGCCAGGGATTCCGCGGAAGGTTCCTGTGCAATCCAGCCATTCCTGCCGTGGGTGATGAGTTCCGGCAGGCCGCCGTTCGGGGTAACGATGACGGGCGTGCCGTGGAGCCATGATTCCAGGACAACCATACCGAAGGTTTCCTCCCAGAGGGAGGGCGCTACGGAGAGGCCGCAGGCGGCGCGGACGGTTCCTTGTTCCTCATGGGGAATGAATCCGGTCAGGCGGATGGATTCAAGATGGTGGGAAGAGATATAACGTTCCAATTCCCCGCGCAGGGGGCCGTCTCCCATCAGGTAGAGAATGCGGCCGGGGGGAGATAGGAGTTCCCACGCCTGAACCAGTTGCAGGACTCCTTTTTCCTGCGTCAGGCGTCCGGCGTAAAGGACGTCCCGGCGGGGCTGGCCGGCTGCAGGAGCAGGATTTTGCCGGATGAAATGTGGAATAACCCTGATTTTATCCTCCGGTATTCCGGTTCGGATGAGAAGTTCCCGCTGGCGCCCGCTGATGGCAATATAGGAGGAAAAGCGGCTCCAGGCTCCCATGCGGCGCGTTTTATACAGGACGGCGGCGGCTAGGGAGGAGTATGCGGCGTTTTTCCTCCAACAGGCGTGCATGATGCCGGGAAAATAGTTGCCGCCTTGGCAGGAAAAGCAGGGCGCTCCGTCCCGGTAAAATACTCCGTTGAGGCAGCCGGAGCGGTAATTGTGCATGTAGTGGATGACGGGAGCGGGTTGATGCAGGGCCAGTTCATAGACGCAGGGGGACATGGCCGGGAACGTATTGTGGATGATCCATGCGTCATAGCGGTTTTCACGCAGGCATTTGCGCAGTTTTTGCTCCACATCCCTGTTGTGGAGCAAATAACCCATTTTCGTCAGGGCGCCGTGGGGGCTATGGAACAGCTCCTCCGTTGAATAGACAAAGGGCGTGACATCCGCTATGGCACCCAAAGCCTCTGTAATGGCATGGAAGCAGATTTCTTCCCCCCCAACCTCGCCGTAACGGCTGAAAATATGTAGAATGCGTGGACGTTGCATGGCTGCGGCGGCACAGGGGTTATCCCTGGAGTTCCCTTCTGAGTTTCGCGGGATCCTTCAATAGCTCCCGCTGAATGGCTTCCTGCTGCTGGCGCAGACGGTCTTCCCGTGACTGAAGGGATTTTTTCCCGGCTCCCAGCCCGGCATTGACAAAAGGATTGTTGTCCCCGTATTTGGACCACGGGCCGCGGGGAATGCGGTAAAATTCCACAAAGCGCCAGTGGACAATGGCTGTTCCTCCCGTAATGCCCAAATAGTCGCGTACGGCAGGGGAGATGTCAATGCCCGCCCCTTTGTTCTGGGTATTGACGGGAGGCTTGTCTCCAAAGACGTAGGGCCAGTCTTCCGTGGTGAAGGGACCGCAGTCTTCCCATTGGGCAAAACAGGAACGCTTGTTGTAAACGATTTGCACCCATCTGCCCTTGCAGACGGATTGTCCCTTTCCCGCGTATTCGCGGCGGAACCACGGGATGACCCGTGACGCCTCCGCCTTATGCTCCCCTCTGGAAACGTCATTATAAGGGAGCGCCACGTAAAAGGGGTTTTGCCGGGGGATGAATGTTTTCGGGCGGAAGTCCATCGTGCGGCAAACGGGATCCGGGTTGTCGAAGCCGCCGAAGTTTTCCCGCCATGCGGAATCCCACGAACTTTTGTGGTTGGCTACCGGATTGCGTTCCGTGGGTTCTTCCCCCACCCAGAAGACCGTGGCGGTAATGTTGAGACGCCAGGGATAGGTGCCGGGGCTTTGCCTGGACGTCCTGGGAAGGATGCGGGGCGCGGGCCGTTTCCCTGCCTCTGCAGCAACAGGTGATTTGACGATGACCCGGGGCAGGGGGGCCCGTTGCGTTGGGGTGACGATGACGGGGCCTTTGGGCCGTCCGGAACTGTTCGTCAGGGCGCGGGTGGCGCTCCGGCCTGTCTGGATGTCCGCCCTGGCGGTTTCTGCGGAAACCAGAATCGGCAGCGTGAGCAGACATGCGGACAGGAGGGGGCTCCCGAAGAACCCCTTCCGTAATGCCTGTTGACGCTGCCGGTAGTTTACCATCGGTGCAGTTGGGTGACGAAGCGGTGGTCCAGCTTGCCGGGATAATCCGTATTGAAATGAAGGCCGCGGCTTTCATTGCGGCGCATGGCGCAGTCCACGATCAGGGAGGCCACCGCCACCAGGTTGCGCAATTCCAGAATGTCCGGCGTAATGCGGTATCCCCAGTAGAAGTCCTTTACCTCCCGGTGCAGCATCCGGAGCCGCGTGGCTGCGCGGTCCAGCCTTTTATTGGTCCGCACAATGGAGACGTAATCCCACATCAGGCGGCGGATTTCATCCCAATTATGATAGATGACGGAAAGTTCGTCAGGCAGGGCTGTATCTCCGTGGTGCCAGGCGGGGATGTCGTAAGGAGTGGGGGAGTCCTTTCTCAGGGGATGCAGGGAGAGCATGGAGTTCAGCGCCCTCTTGGCGACCACCACGCATTCCAGAAGGGAATTGGAAGCCAACCGGTTGGCGCCGTGAAGGCCGGTACAGCCGGTTTCCCCTGCGGCGTAAAGGCCATCCAGGCTGGTCTGGCCGTTGACGTCCGTCAGCACGCCGCCGCACTGGAAATGCGCTGCGGGAACAACGGGAATAGGCTCCCTGGCGGGATTGACGCCGTAGCGGTTGCATGTCTCGTAAATCAGGGGAAAACGTTCCTGGACGAACCCTTCCGGCTTGTGGGAGATATCCAGATAAACGCACATGCTGCCCGTCCTCTTCATTTCCGAATCTACGGCACGGGCGGTGATGTCGCGTGGGGCCAGAGATTTGCGGGGATCGTATTTGTGCATGAATTCCTTCCCGTCCGCGCCTATCAGCACGCCGCCTTCCCCGCGCACGGCTTCGGAGATGAGGAAGGAGCGCGCTTCCGCGCCTTCCGCGCGGGTGTTGAAGAAACAGGTGGGATGGAACTGCACGAATTCCATGTTGGCGATGGTGGCCCCCGCCCGCCAGGCCATGGCTACGCCGTCCCCCGTGGCGGAATCATTATTGGTAGTGTACAGATATACGCGCCCGCAGCCGCCGGTGGCGAGCAGCACGCGGTCTGACCGGAAGATTTCCACTTCCCCGGAGACGCGGTCCAGCACGTAGGCTCCCAGAACGCGGTCTTCCGTGACGAGGCCCAGCTTGGTGGTCGTAATCAGGTCAATGGCGAAATGGTCTTCCAGCAATTCAATGTTGGGGTGAAGCTTGGCCGCCTCCAGAAGTTTGGAGGTAATTTCCAGTCCGGTTGCGTCTTTGGCGTGGAGGATGCGCCGCTTGGTGTGGCCGCCCTCCCTGGCCAGTTCATAATCCTCTCCCTGGTTGCCGGGGTCAAAGTTTACTCCCCATTCCAGCAGTTCCCGGATAGCGTCCGGGCCTTCCTCCACGATAGTGCGCACGGCCTGTTCGTTGCAGAGGCCCGCTCCGGCGTCCAGCGTATCCGCAACATGGTCTTCAAAGGAATCGTTGCGGTCCCATACGGCGGCGATGCCTCCCTGTGCCTTGGCAGAACTGCAATCCAGAAATTTGCCTTTTGTAATGACTGCAACCTTGCCGTGTTCCGCCGCTCTCAAGGCGAAACTCAATCCGGCAACACCTGCCCCAATGACTAAAAAGTCGCTCGTCTTCATCTTGAATGGTACGGAATTGTACCATGACGCGGGCTGCCAAGTCACGCCCAATGATGGGGCGGAAGGGCATATTTGTCTGGAAAAGAAGTGTGAAACACGCTAATTCATGGGCATGAGACCTCAAGGGAACGAACAGGAAGCGCGCCGGAACAAGCATGTGCGCAGCGCGCCGTCCAAAATTGCCGTGAAGGCGCTGGGAGAGGAGGTGCTGGACGGGATTCTGGACAAATCCCCCAACCCTCTGCTGCTGATTCTGGACTGCGTGCAGGATCCCCACAACCTGGGAGCCATCCTGCGGACGGCGGACGGTGCGGGAGTGGATGCCGTCATCGCCCCCCGGGACAAATCCGTGGGCATTACGGAGACGGTGCTGCGCGTTTCCGTCGGCGCTGCGGAAAAGGTGCCTTTTATTCAGGTGACCAATCTGGCGCGCACCATGAAGCAGCTCCAAAGCCGCGGCATCTGGATATTCGGCACGTCGGACAAAGGAGACCGCGGCCTGTATGAAACGGACTTCACGGGACCGGCCGCACTGGTGATGGGGGCGGAAGGGGAAGGGATGAGAAGATTGACGGAAGAGAACTGCGATTTCCTGCTGAGGATTCCCATGAAGGGAAGCATTCCGTGCCTGAACGTATCTGTGGCTACGGGCGTATGCCTGTATGAAATGGTGCGGCAGCGTTCCTGATTCCATGACTGTTTTTCTCCTTCCCTCGTCTTTATGATTCAGGAACTTGATCTTGCTTCGGGGGAACGCGCCAGGTTTATTTCAGACATCCATTTCGGCCATGCCAAGGCGCTGACCCGGGAGCCGGAAGAGCTGGGGTTTCTTCTGGAGGGGTGCTCCCATCTGGTGGTGTGCGGGGACCTCAGTGAAACCCGTGAAAGCCCCTGCCGGGAGGAAGGATTGGAAAAACGGGCCCGTTTTCTGCGGATGTGCCGGGATGCCGGGGTGCAGCCCGTTCTGCTGGCCGGCAACCATGATCCGGACGAGAAAGCCGGACTGCTGAAATTGCAGGGTGGCCGCATCTGCGCTTTGCACGGCCATGCGCTGTTCAGGGAGGTGGCTCCGTGGGGATGGGAATATTTGAAAAACAAGCAGATTTCCCGCGAACTGATCGCTGCGTTCCCGGAGGCGGAGGCAGATTTGCTGCGGCGGCTGGAGCTGGCCCGTGCCATGAGTGTGCTGGTGCCGCCTGTTTACACGCGTTCCGGAACACATCAAAATAAACTGGTGCGTTTTTTAGCTCATTCTGCCTGGCCGCCGGAACGGCCCGTGCGGATTCTTCTGGCATGGCTGACGATGATGTGGCGCATGGGGAAATTTGCAGACCGTTTTTTCCCGGAAGCGGAAGTCGTCATTTTTGGACATCTTCACCGGCGGGCGGTGAGCGGGAAAAAGGGGCGGCGGCTGTACGTCAACCTGGGTGCCTGTTTCCGCCATGCCAGATGCTGGGCGGCGGACGTAACGCCGGAAAGAGGAGTCTCCATCCGCAGTTATACGCCCGGAGGATATGATGGCCCGGAGGCAATTCTCCGCTGATTAATGCCCACGGGAAAAAAGTGAGGGGAACGCGTCCGTGTTTAGGCGATAATGTGTTAGAGCACCGGATGACTAGTCCATACAGTTTGTGGACGCGTTCCCCATAGAATTTGGCCGTGCCTGTTTTCCCTTGTAGCCGGCGGGACAGTTTTTCCCGGAGCTTTTCAGGGCGCAGCCCCGGCAGCAGCAGGGGCGTGAGGAGGAAAAAAACCTGGAGAAGAAGGACTCCATTCTGACGGGTGCGCCGCCGGAGCACTTTCTTTCACCGTTTCTTTCCGAATTGGGACTGACCATGAAGCAAAGTTAGCGAAAACTAACTTATGTTGCAAGAAAAAAGTTTGTCTCACCTAATCTTTTTCAAGAAGAGGTTGACTTGGACAGAGCCTTGGTTATTGTTTTTTGTTAGTTAAACCTAATAAGCATCAATCATGATACATGAAAAATTTTCCACTCCGGAGTTGAGCAACAGCCTGGAGGATTATATTGAGGCCGTCCGCAACATTGAGTTGGAAAAGGGATGCGCCACCGTAGGGGAGATTGCGGAATCCCTGAACGTGAAAAAACCTTCCGCCTCACTGGCCATGAAGCAGTTGAAGGAACGCGGCCTGGTGGAATACACGCAGTATTCTCCCATTGTCCTGACCAGGGAAGGCCGTTATTACGCGGACCGGGTCATTTCCTGCCATACCATGGTGAAGGAGTTCCTCATTACGGTGCTGAAGATGGAGGAAAAACGCGCCGATGAAGTGGCCTGTTGCATTGAACATATCATGACTCTGGAGGAAATCTCTCGTTTCCGGATTCTGACGGAACGTTGTAGAGAGAGGGGAGAATAAAATACTCCCGCGTGATTTTCCGGGGGGCGGTTCATGAGGAGACGGTTGTACTTTTGTCCAAACTTCACGCCAAGCAGCATATCGAGGTGGAGCTGAACTTGGACGAGATGGATTTGACTACTGCGAAAGTAAGGCTACCTATGACGAGATTAAAGCCTATGTTCTGGAAAAACACGGCTTGAAGGTGTCCAGCATATCTCCCAAGTCAAGCGGAAATGAGGGCTAGATGTGAGACAGCATTATAATTTGCCTAAAAAAGAAGACGCTAAAGTGCCCCGGTGCCCGCCGGAAAAGGAAGCGGCGATTATGGATGCGCTGAAGCATTTTCGGATGAACCGAAGGAGGAACGACATTGGTAGAAATGAGACAGAGGATTCATGATGAGAGCAATGGGATGGACTATGCAAAGAATCACGGCTTTAACAGCCAGCCCCAGTAATGTAGCGTTTAGGGTCGATTTGCGGTCAGAATGTCAGGTCTGCACTTGATGTTTGACCGTTACAAAAGCACTGCCATAGGAAATATCGTTTTTAACATTATAGCGTTGGTTTATGGTATATACAAAACCACAAGATGAATGCCTAATAAGTCAAAATAAATAGATACGCATTTACAATGTATAACTTTTATGCTATTATAAGTACCAAGCAGGATAAGGAGGGCTGAATAATGGCTGTTCATTGTAATTTGTCAACTTTAATGGGAAAGCGAAAATACTCCATTCAAGATGTTCACAAATTTACAGGTCTTTCGAGAAGCACTGTATCAAGTTTATATAATGACAGGGCTACCAGAATAGATTTTGACACATTAGAAAAATTGTGTGGTTTGTTTAAATGTAATGCAAGCGAACTGTTTGAAGTGTGTGATGACGCACAGCTTGATGCTGCGGAAATAAATATATAAGGATAGGGACTTGTAAATGCGTATTATTTCATTGTTTAGCGGTGCAGGTGGACTTGATTTGGGACTAATTCAAGCTGGAAACGAAATGGTTTGGGCAAACGATATTGACAAGGATGCAGTAGCCACTTACAGAGAAAACATTGGAAATCACATTGTATGTGATGATATAAAAAATATAGATGTGTCAGCTCTTCCTGATGCAGAAGTTGTTGTCGGTGGATTCCCTTGTCAGGGGTTTTCTCTTGCAAACAGGTTGAGAACTTTGGAAGATGATAGAAATCAACTATACAGATTTTTCTACAACACAATAAAAATAAAACAGCCGAAGTTTTTTATAGCAGAAAATGTCAAGGGAATTCTAAGTCTTGGCAAGGGAGAAGCGATAAAGCAGATTGTATCTGACTTTGAGGGAGCTGGTTACATTACTACGGTCAACTTGGTTAATATGGCAAATTACGGTGTGCCACAAACAAGACAGAGAGTTTTAATTGTTGGACAGAGGAAAGATTTGGGGGAAGAAATGTTGTTCCATTTCCCGAAGCCGAATCATTCAAAGGATGGAAAGGAACTACCTAAGTGGATTTCAATTAAGGAAGCCATTGATCATTTCCCTGACCCAGACGAAAAGAATGATGTTGTCAATCATATTTACTCTGCATATAAGGTCGAATATCGAAATTTCACTGGGCATAGACAAACAGATCCAGATAAACCATCTCATACGATATTGGCTCGTGGCAATGGAAAAGGCGGTGTGTGTGCGATTCCCCATTATAATGGAAAACGAAGATTAAGTATTCGCGAAAGTGCAAGTGTCCAGACATTTCCTGAAAATTTTCACTTTGTCGGTTCGATGAATGCTTGTTATCGGCAGATTGGCAATGCCGTTCCTGTTAGATTTGCTAAGTTGTTGGGTGAAGAACTAAAGAGACTGGAGAATGAAAAGATATGAAGGTGGTATCACTATTTAGCGGTGCAGGCGGCTTGGATTTGGGATTCAAGATGGCTGGACATGAAATAATTTGGGCGAATGACCTATATGGAGATGCCGTAGAGACATACCGTCTTAACCTTGGGGATCACATCGTATGTGAAGATATTTCCAAGATAGATGAAAAAGATATACCGGACTGCGACATTATTATTGGTGGATTCCCCTGTCAGGGATTCTCAGTTGCAAATACCAAAAGACACGAAGGTGATGAGCGAAATGTTTTATATAAGCAACTAATTCGTATGATAAAAGCAAAGAAGCCAAAATTCTTTCTTGCTGAAAATGTAAAAGGAATCACAAATCTGGCAAAGGGAAAAGTCTTTCAAATGATTCTGAACGACTTTTCACAGATGGGATATGTTGTTAAATACAAAATCTTAAACGCTGCTGATTATGGTGTGCCCCAGACAAGGCAAAGAGTAATAATTGTAGGCGTTCGCAATGACATAAATTTTGAATACGATTTTCCGAAGGCAACACATAGTAAAGTGGGCAAAGACGGGTTGCTCAAATGGGTAAGCGTAAGTGAAGCGATGGCACCGATTCCTGACCCGGATAGTCCAAATGATATGCTTAACCATGAGTATTCAAAGTACAAGTTGAATTTTAATGGCTATTTGGGACATCGACAACTTGACCCGGATAAACCCACTCCCACAGTAACGGCGAGAGGAGATAACAAAGGTGGTGTGGTTATTCTCCCTCATCCTAACGGAGAGCGGAGAATGTCATGCAGGGAGTTAGCCGCAGTTCAGAGTTTTCCTCTAACATATGAGTTTTACGGAAATCGTAGCTCTATCTATCGACAAATTGGAAATGCTGTTCCACCGTTGCTTGGATATGCAGTAGCGAATGTTTTCAATCAGTACAAGGGGGATTGAAGTATGTTTACAAAAGACTACATCCCAGAAAAGCCGTTTCCAGATTTCAAATGGAAATGGGCATGTCTGCAATGCACAGAGGGTCTGAATGATCCCGTTATTCTGCTGGGTGTATTGTTCAGAATGAGAAAATTAGAGAAACTGAACAAAGGAATCAAGTATAGTTCAGAGGAATTTGCGAATGAACTCAGGGAATTGTCAAATGATACAGCAGATTCAGTTGGTGTTGATTTGGCAAGAAGAACTGGAGAGCGAAATTTAATCAGAAACTCTGGGCAATACTGGAGAGCTGTCAATCTCATAGCTCCGGGTAGTCGTTCAGGAACGATAGAACTTACTGATTTCGGACGCAGGGTTGCTGACAGAGATATTTCTCAAACAGAGTTTGCGGCAATAACAGTTCAGACATTTCGTCTACCAAACCCACAGATTCAATCATCGCAAGAGTGTGAGGAATGGTTAAAGCATGGAATTATACTTTATCCGCTAAAGCTCATTTTGGAAATCGAGTGTGAACTGCTAAAAAAGGGAGAGGGCTACCTCACGACAGAAGAACTTGTGAGAATTATTATTCCGCTGTCTGGATGTCACGCAGAATTGCAAGATTATGTGAATTTCATCTTATGGCATAGAGACGGGACAGTTGATATAAGTGGCTGGCCGGATTGCATCCCAGCAGCCAATGATATAAGAATTGCACGAGAATATCTTTTGTTTCTTTCAAACTATGGATATATCGAGAAGAAGTCCGGGCATGACAGAATGAGCGAACAGTATTTTGTTTGTGATTACCTTGCTGATGAAATCAAGCAGATTCTTAACCAGAATGTCAAACAGGAATCGCTTCTTGATGTTCTTCAAAAAATGCGTTTGGAAAAAGTAGCAGATGAAGTTGAGCGTAAGCGTATTCAGACAAGCAGAGTGTATAGACCTAATCAAGCCAGTTTTCGTAAGGCAGTCCTTAATGCTTGTGAACGTTGCGTCATAACGAATGTAACAATGCCCGAAATATTAGAAGCGGCACATATCAAGCCATTCAAATATAAAGGTGAGGATACTGTGGCTAATGGATTTGCAATGCGAACTGACATACATACGATGTTCGATACAGGAAATTTGAGAATCAAACCTGACGGAGTGATAGAATTATCATCCAGAGCAAGAATGGATTATGGTGCAACAATTCCACCGAGAATTGTGATTCCAGAATTTACAAACAGAGATTTCCTTAGATGGAGATATGAAAACTATAATGGAATATAATAGTGATTAAGCCAAAGGCGATCAACCGTAAAAAGTTGGTCGCTTTTGTTTTACCCACTATTTTCTCAAAAAAGGAACTGACCTCATGAGAGAAAAATTAGAGAAGTTGGAACAGAAGCGGCAGAAAGCGGAAAAGAAGCTGACTGCCGCCAAGCACAAGGAGAAGTATCTGGGAAACGAGATGAAGCGTTTGACCAGAAAAGAACGGACTCACCGCCTTTGCATTCGTGCCGAAATGCTGGAAGCGTTTCTGCGTGAGCCGACCGTTCTGACAGATGATGATGTGATGGAACTTCTGACTTTCCTTTTTCACGGCGAAGTGGCATAGAAAAAGCTCAATCTTCTGATTGAGGAACGAAAGAAAACGCTGGAAGCCGAGGTTGCGGAAAACCCTTGCGTCACGGAAATAATATCCAGCGGTAAATTGGCATTGTAGCGAGTCAAGAACAACCGCCACAATATCTGATGACCCGGAAGGAAAAAGAATTCATCCGTCATGCCGAACGCAATGGCCTGGGACATATAGGTCGTCGGATCCATAGCCAGCAGGGCCAGAACTCCCTTTTTCGGGCCGGGAGCCTGGGGAATCTCCCGGCATCCGGTAGGCAAGGAGGAAGAAGAATCGAGGAAAGAAGCCATCTCTTAGTATCAGCGGCCTCATGGTACAGGTTCTGGGCCTTTTCCCGGATGTTTGCCGGTTTCTCTGTGGCCTTCCGCTGGATGTGCATGGCTTTCAACAGGCCCTGAAGGCCCGTTTCCGGGCAGCGGGGCTTTTCACTGCTTTCGCATTAATGCGACGATCATTACTCCGACACCCCCTCATAGGTCCTTGTCGTTCATGTAACTCATGGTCATTATGTTGATTGGGTTCATCCGGCCTTGACGGCATGCAGCCGCTTTTCTTCCGGCAGGATGGGATTATATCCAATCCAGTCTGCATTTTCTATGCGTTTTCTCGACGTTTATGTTGAGTTGAATTAGTGTTAACTAATTTTTTTGATGAGTGTAAGAACATTTTTAATATGTTAATAATAAGTAAAATATAATAAATCGTTGTGGTGGTGGCCGGAGCCGGGCAAGTGAATCGGAAAGAAAAAGTGTTGACTGAATAGTTAGCTCTGTCTAACTTTGCCGCGTTGCATGAACTTGACCCATACAGGACTTCACCGTTTCTTCCGCCGGGTCTGCCGGTACAGGAAACTGGCCGGGCTGCTCATCCGGCGTCCCAGATACCGTCTGCTCTGCGGAGACTGTGGGTTCTGTATGGGGGCATGCGGCAGAGCTGTGAAAGAGCAAGCCCGGGAGAACGGAAGCGGAGCTCTTACCCTGTAAAAGGAAAGCGCCCCTCTCCACCCCTGGTTCAATCATATAAGTATTATACCACAAACATCCAACGATAAGACTAACCGTTTTCTATGAAGAAGCATAACATAATAGCAATGGCGTTGACGAGCCTCATGGCGCTTCCTGTAATTGCTCAAGACAGCACCCCTGCTGTTGGTGATATTTTACAGGGCATCAACATGTTCACTCCGGAAGAAGGCGATCCTGCCTACAAGGTGAAGGCCAATGAGAAATACGGCACCCAATGGGGTGTGGATATGGCCTACGGACTTTGGAATACGGAAAAGGTTTCCGATGTTAAGCGCCATAACAATCTGGCTCTTCTTCATGCCCAGCTTAATCAGCGTCTTATTGAAGACAAGGCCAACGGGGGAACCTGGTTGCGTGTGGAATTTTCCGGTTCATGGGGGCTGGATCGTGAATCCGCTCAGAGCGATACGTTTTTCACTGAAGCCTATGCCACGGCTTCCGGCTTGCATGCTGACGCAATGGGACCTCATGAAGGAATATTCCCTGAAGTGGCCCTGATGCAATACTTTGCAGGGAAGCGCGCTTGCCTCATCGCAGGTATGGTGAATCTCACCAACTACTTTGATGCTGTCAGCATTGCCAATGACTCCTTCTCATCTTTCACCAATGACGGGTTTGTGAACTCCACTATCCTTCCTTTGGTGGACAGCAATATTGGCGGTATTCTGCAAGTTGAACTCAACCGCAATAATTACATGATGGTTGCCGTTTCCCGCACGGGATGCGATTCCGGATACAATCCTTTTAATTCCGATTATTGTGATGGTTATGCCGTGGTTGGCGAATACGGCCATATCTTTGCCGACGGCGCTGCGACTCTCCGCATCAATCCGTTCTATACCAGCACGGATGTGGACATGGACGACGGGACCGGGGAACGCCGCCGCCAAAATGCCGGGCTTGTCGCGAGCATCGAATATACTCCCTGCGATCCTCTGACCATTTACTCTCGCGCCGGATTTGCCGCCAAACAATACTTGAGCAACTCTGCTGAATTCTCCGTGGGTGCCAACATTAAGCTCTTCCCTTCCCGTGAAGATGACTTCCTGGGCATTTCCTATGGTGTGTTCAAGGGGCAGACTCCCTGTGACGGAGAGCGTGCTGAGCATAACCGCGAACAGGTGCTGGAAGTCATGTACAGCTTCCAGGTGAATGATTATTTCAAAGTTGTTCCTCACTTCCAGTACATCGCGAATCCGGCTTACAGCACTTCCAGCGAAAACATTCTCTGGGGCGTTCAGGCAGTCTTTTCTTTCTGAACAGCTGATCCTGGACATGGCCGCCTTTTCTCTTAAATCAGGCATGGCCGGAGTTTCATGAAAGTATAATAACATAAAATCTTCCTTGTCTGTCTCCATGCAGTGAGCGGAATCCTGCGTGAGAAAGATATAGAAGGGGTCTGCATGACCTGGCGGTAACGCCGCATTCTCGATCAGGTAGAGGATGCGGCGTTGCTTATTTGATTACGGAGCCATTTACCCTCCTTTATTGATGCCTGCTGGCGGAGCTTGGACCGGCAATGTATGCCGAATCATGTAATGGCCCTCAGCCTTTCCTTATCTACCGTCAAATACTGACTGTTGAAAGTAGGAGGCTTCCCCAAGGCTATTCCGTAGAATTTTTATCCCGGGGAAAAATAAAAGCCGCCTGAAAATGGGCTTTCCCGCCCCTGGCTCCGTTCCCGGAAAAAAGGCTTTTTGCCACGCCGGAAGATGGATGGGAGCCGCAATGTTTCCGGGGGCCGAAGCGTTTAAAACCATATTGACTTGAACGGGAATTATCTTAAACTGACAGAATGAGTAAGGTTCAATGGGAAATTTCAAATGATGAAGTGACCGACCGCGATACTGCTCTGCGCCGCTTGCAGGAAGGAACGACCGGCCACGTGGTGTGCGCCCGCGACGGCGCGTGCCTCCAGTCTTATAAGGAAGCGGATGGCGTGTACCATTGTGAAATCGTATTCAAGACGGATTCTTGCTGTCCGCCGGTATTCGCCGCCCCGGAAGGGGTGACGGGAAAGGAACTGGAAATGCTTTACGATCGTTTTGCCAATGGGGACGATTTTTCCTTTGTGGAAAAGGAATGGGAACCTCTGATGGCCGTGGAATACCGCCATCGCCACAATGTGATGTGGTTCATCTTCCTGTTCATTGCGCTGGTAATTGCGGCCATGGCGGCATATCAGCACGGTTGGATTGAGTGAGAGGGGAGAGGCTGTCTGCGGCATGCGCCGTAGCAGAAAAACCTGCAAACCGCAGAAAATGGTTTGCAGGTTCTGGATGGGATAACCGGGGCCGGGATTTAATCCTGTTTTTCGTGGTCGTGATGGTGGCCGCCGCAGCAATTTCCGCCGCCACCGCAACAGCCGTCGCTGTCGTTGCCGCAACATCCGCAGTTGCCGCAGCATTTGCCGCGCTTGCTGAAAATTTTGTATAACGCGTAAGCCAGGGCCAGGAAAAGAAGGGTGGCGATGATATATGTTCCCATATTGGTCAGTAGAGTTAAGGAATTGGTTTAGAAGTTATTTGGAGGCTGTATAAGGTTTCTTTGCCACCAGGTAAACGAACCCCAGCAGGAGCAATAGGGCAATGCCCTGCCCGATGCCGAAGGAAGCTTCCGCATAAAGCCATGCTCCCAGCTGGTAAATCAGGAAGGCCAGGCAGTACGCCAGGGCGCACATGTAGCCGATGGCGAAGAAGGTCCATTTGGCGCTGTTCATTTCCCTTCTGATAGCGCCCATGGCCGCGAAGCAGGGGGCGCAGAGAAGATTGAAAATCATGAAGGAGAAAGCGCTCAGGAAGGTGAAGGCTCCCGCTTGGACCAGGCGGTCCCCGGTTTCCCTGATTTCCGCATCTTCATCTTCCTCTTCTTCCGCTTCAGCAGCGGATTCTCCGGAACCTTCCTCCAGGGATGCCTGGAGCTCCCGGCCGGCGGGAGCCATTTCCTGCGTTTCGGGGGAGTCCTCCGTTTTTTCCGCTTCATCTTCCCCGGAACTGCCGTCCGCATACAGGACGCCGAAGGTGCCTACCACGTTTTCCTTGGCAATCAATCCGGTAATGGTAGCCATGGTGGGTTTCCATTCACCCCAGCCCAGAGGTTGGAAGACAGGCGCGGCCACATTGCCGATGGAGGCCAGCATGCTGTCATTCTGCTCTACGGAATCCACCTTCCAGTTATAGCTGGAGAGGAACCAGATCAGGGCGCTGGACACAAAGATGACGGTCCCGGCTTTTTGTACGAAAGCCTTGCAGCGGTCCCATGCATGAATGATGACGTTCTTCCAGGCCGGGATGTGGTAAATGGGAAGTTCCATGACGAAGGGAGTGGGATCCCCGGCGAACATGGCAGTCTTTTTCAGAATAAGGCCGGAAAGGATGATGGCGCCCACCCCGATGAAATAGGCCCCCGGAGCCACCCAGGAATTTTCCGGGAAGAAGGCTCCGGCAATCAGGGCAATGATGGGAGTTTTGGCCCCGCAGGGGATGAACGTGGTGGTCATGATAGTCATGCGCCTGTCCTTTTCGTTCTCAATGGTGCGGGTCGCCATGACTCCAGGAACGCCGCACCCCATGGAAACGAGCATGGGAATAAAGGATTTCCCGGAAAGGCCGAATTTGCGGAAAATGCGGTCCATGATGAACGCTACGCGGGCCATGTAGCCGCAATCCTCCAATATGCCCAGGCACAGGAACAGAACCGCCATTTGCGGGAGGAATCCCAGAACGGCTCCCACGCCGGCAATCACGCCGTCCTGGATCAGGCTTTCCAGCCATGGGGCGCAGCCGGCGTTTTCCAGCAGGCTTCCTACCCATTCCGGAACCCATTCCCCGAAGAAAGTATCATTGGCCCAGTCCGTGCCCCATGCGCCTATCGTCTGAATGGAGATGTAATATACAGCCCACATAACGACGGCAAAAATGGGGAGGCCCAGCCAGCGGTTGGTGATGATGCGATCAATCCTGTCGCTGCCCGTCAGGCTGCCGGGGCTGGCTTTAACGACGGCGTCTTTGATGATGCGGGAAATGGAATTATAGCGTTCATTGGTGATAATGGATTCACTATCGTCATCCATTTCCCGTTCCATGGTTTCAATAATCCCGTTGATGCGGGATTGTTCCTCGGGATTGAGCGCGAGCTGGTCCGCGACTTTCTGGTCTCTTTCGAAAACTTTAACGGCAAACCATTTTTTCTGCTGATCCAGGCATTTGCCGGTGATGATTTCCCCAATTTCTCCGATGGCTTTTTCCAGATGGTCCGGAAAGTGGACGGCCTGCGGGGTCCGGGCGTCGTCCGACGCAGTCGTCGTTACTACGGCGTCTATCAGTTCACGGATGCCGGTCCCCTTGAGAGCGCTGATTTCCAGCACCTGGCAACCGAGGTTGCGTGCAAGTTTTTCCGTGTCGATCCTGTCGCCGCGCTTCCGGACAATGTCCATCATGTTCAGCGCTATAATGACGGGAACGCCCAGTTCGCAAAGCTGGGTGGTGAGGTAAAGATTGCGTTCCAGGTTGCTGCCGTCAACCAGGTTCAGGATGAGGGAGGGATGGTCCGTGACCAGGTAATTCCGGCTGACGACTTCCTCCAGGGTATAGGGGGAAAGGGAATAAATGCCCGGAAGGTCTTCAATGATGATATTTTTATGGCCTTTCAGGCGGCCTTCCTTTTTTTCCACGGTGACGCCGGGCCAGTTCCCGACGTATTGGTTGGCGCCTGTCAGGGCGTTAAAGAGCGTGGTTTTCCCGCAGTTGGGGTTGCCCGCCAGGGCGATGGTAATGTTGCTCATGAATGGTTTCCTTGTCTTGATATATGGGTGCCCGTCTTGCTGTAAAGTCAGGAAACGTGCGGTAATAGAGGCGGAATCAATGGATATGGATGTTCTCCGCTTCCGATTTGCGAATGGAGAGTTCGTACCCGCGGACAGTAACTTCAATGGGATCTCCCAGAGGGGCGACTTTGCGGATGAATATCTGCGTTCCCTTGGTAACCCCCATGTCCATGATGCGTCTTCTGACCGGGCCTTCCCCCGCCAGTTTGCCGACGGTGACGGTTTCCCCGATGAGGGCATCTTTCAATGTACGATGTTTGGTCATAGAATAATGGTTGGTTGTTGGATGGAATAACTCAGGCAACGAATATTTTGCTGGCAAGTGCCTTGCTGAGCGCAATCCTGGAGCCTTTGACGTTGATAATGAAATTACCGCCGTTTTCGGAAACGATGGAGACCGTGCTCCCGGCAACGAAGCCCAGGCTTTCCAGAAAACGCCGGGTTTCATCCTTGCCATGGATTTTGTTGACTTGGCGAATATCGCCGATGTTGAGCATGGAGAGTGGCATGGTGCGTGTATGAATCAAATCCGGAAAGAAGTTAGTTTTATCAAACTGATAAGTCAATGATATTATTAGGCTATATTTGTTCAATCAATGTAAAATACATTTAATATAAATTGTTTATGTATTAGTTTAATCTAAGTGTAGCCGACAGGGAAGAGGAAGGGAATGGAAGTTTCCCGGCAGTGCCTGCCGTAGGAACTGGAAGGAAAATGCAAAAAAGCCGCGCCAATGAATGTTCATTGGCGCGGCTGGAAAAAGAGCTTTTCTTCAGATTCAGGAGGCAGGGCAAACTTCGCCCTGGACGGGTTTGCCGTTGTATTCTCCGGTAAGCGTCTTCAGGAAAGCCACCAGAAGTCTCACTTCCTTCTTGTCCAGTTTATCGTAACCGAGCTGGTAATGGTACATTTTCGTAATGGCTTCCTCCAGCGTCTGTGCGGAGGCGTCATGCATGTACGGCCAGGTGAGTTCTACGTTGCGGAGGGTCGGAACGCGGAAGCGGTGCCTGTCCGATTCCTTTTTGGAGAAATTCATCAGGCCGTTATCGTCATTGGTCTTGGCGCGTCCGGCAAAGAAATCGCCTTTGAGGTCGGCGTATTCAAAGGACTGGCCTCCCATGGCGGGACCGGTGTGGCAGGTCTGGCAACCAAGCTTCAGGAAAAGCTTGTAACCTTTTTTGGCGTTCTCGCTGATGGCGTTTTCATCCCCTTTCAGGTAGCGGTCAAACGGGCTGTTCGGGGTGATAAGAGTTTTTTCATATTCCGCGATGGCATTCGTGATGGTCTCTCCGGTGAATCCCTGGGGGTAAACCTTTTTGAATTCTGCGGCAAAAGCGGTGTCCTGGTCCAGTTTGGCAGCGATCTTCTTCCAGTCATCCGGATGTTCGTACCCCATTTCCACCGGATTCAGGGGCGGTCCGCCGGCCTGTTCCTGGAGGTTGGCTGCGCGTCCGTCCCAAAATTGCTTGGCATGGAAAGCGGCATTGAAAACGGTGGGGGCATTGATGCCGCCTTTCTGGCCGCGGACTCCGGTGGAAGTGGGCAGGTTGTCCGTCCCGGCTTTTTCCAGGGAATGGCAGGAAGCGCAGGAAACGGTATTATCCGTGGAAAGGCGCACGTCATGAAAAAGCTTGTAGCCCAGGGCCACTTTGGCCGGATCCGTGGGGAGGGCGTCCGGAATGGGGGCAAGAGGGGAAAGGGCGTATTCCTCTCCTACCATATCGCCGAAAATTTTCAGGCGCTCATCCTTGATCCACTGGAGCATGGCGTTTTTCTCCCGGAGAGTGAGCGTGCTGCCCCAGTGCACCATGGTGTAGGAAGTGGGGGGCATGGAATTGATTTGAAGCACATGTTCCAGCTTGGAAAGGGTGACGGCAGTGGGAGGTTCTTCCATATTGTAGCTGCGCTGCCCGTCCCTGATATGGCGCGCCAGCAGGCCTCCGGAAAGAGTATTGACCAGTTCGGAAATGTGAGTGCCGGGCTTGTGGCAGTCCGCACATTTGGAATTCATGGTCTGTGCGGTAATTTCCGCCGCCTGGGCGGACGTCAGTGGCTTGACATTCTGGTTCGGCAGGAACAGGGGGGCGACAGCCGCCGTCACGATGACCGTGCCGCCCAGAATGGCTCCTGCCTTGATGAAGGAACATGTTTTGCTCATGAGATTCTCAATGACGTGGAATTGCCCGGATGGTAAAAGGGGAAGGATAAAAAATCAAGATTTATTCTAAAGTTCGCCGGCCTTTCTCAGGTCTTCGTTAATGGCTTCCAGAACATCCGCTTCCGGGGTGAAATTGGCGGCATGGTAGGAGCTGCGGACCAACGGCCCGGATGCCACGTGCCTGAAGCCTTTGGAGCGCGCAACTTCCTCATACCGGGCGAAATCATCCGGATGGACGTATTTGACCACCGGAAGATGGTTGCGGGAGGGGCGCAGGTATTGCCCCAACGTCAGGACCGTGACGCCGTGCTCCAGCAAATCGTCCATGGAGCGGAAAAGCTCTTCTTCCGTTTCCCCCAGGCCCAGCATGATGCCGCTCTTGGTAGACACTTTGCCGTCCACGCACTCCAGAGCCATCCGGAGAACGCGCAGGGACCGACGGTACTGGGCGCGGAAGCGGACAATGGGCGTGAGGCGTTCCACCGTCTCCAGATTGTGTCCGAAAATATGCGGACGGGCCGCCATCAGCGTCTGGATGGAGGAGGGCTTCTCATTCAAGTCCGAGGCAAGCACTTCAATGATCGTGGAAGGGCTGGCTTTTCTGACGGCCCTAATTACCTGGGCGAAATGCGCGGCGGCGCCGTCCGGCAAATCATCCCGGGTGACCATGGTAATTACGGCGTGGCGCAGCTTCATGTGCACGACGGCTTCCGCCACGTGCTGCGGTTCTTCAGGATCCAGCGGGCCGGGCTTGGCCGTGCGGGTGGCGCAGAATCCGCAGGCGCGCGTGCACCGTTCTCCGGCAATCATGAACGTGGCCGTACCCTGGTTCCAACATTCATAACGGTTGGGGCAGTGTGCTTCTTCACAGACGGTGAAGAGGTTTTTGCCTTCCACAAGCTGCTTGACGTCCCAGAATTCCCGGCCGTTGGGCAGACGAACCTTGATCCACGACGGTTTGCGTTCCGTTCCTTCCGCAGTCTCATTGTCGTTCCGGCGTTCCATAGTCCCGCTAGCTTGCCGTGACTCTGCTGCTTTGGCAAATGCAAAGTGTTTTATTCCGGACTTCATTCCCCGTTTTCATCCGGAGGGGAAGAAAGACGCGCAGACAATTTTTTCCGTTCTTTTGCCGCCAGACGCGCCGCACGGAAAAACTCCTGGAGATGAAGCAGGCACTCGTCTCCCAGTACGCCGGGACGCACCTCGCACTTATGGTTCAGGGGCGGATTGGAATCCAGCAGATTGATCCAGCCCCCCGCAGCCCCGGTTTTTGCATCCGGGCAGCCGAAAACGACGCGGTCCGGACGGCAGTGGACGATAGCTCCTGCGCACATGGGGCACGGCTCCTTGGTGACATACAGGGTGCAGCCTTCCAGCCGCCAGTCGCCCAAAGCCTCCTGGGCCGCCGTCAGGGCAATCATCTCCGCATGGGCCGTAGCATCCTTGAGCGTCTCCACCTGGTTCCAGCCCCGGCCGATCACGCGGCCATCCTTCACCACAATGGCTCCAACAGGCACTTCCCCTTTCACGAGGGCCTTTCTGGATTCTTTCATGGCTTGGCGCATGAACCATTCGTCCGAACCGGGCATTTCCATCATTACGGAGGTTATCATGGACCGGGCGGCGCGGTTCTGGCAAGCTCTTTCTGGAAGATTCTTATTGTGTTTTATACGGTAAGTGCGCCATGCCGCGGAAAGGGGTGGGGATGAATGCGTTTTTACGTTGATTCCGGAGAATGGGTGGCATAAGTATGGACTATGAGCTTTTCAGAACCCTGTGCCTTGGCCGTTGATTTCGGCGGCACGAGCATCAAAATGGGCGTAACGGCGGGGGAGCGTATTCTGGCGACGGCCGACCGCATCCCTACTGCCATGTTCGAAAGCCCGCAGGCAATCATTGATGCCATGATTGCGTCCGCCCGCACCCTGCGCGGACAATTCCCCTCCGCCTGTGTGATGGGCATGGGAATGCCGGGATGGTGTGATTACCAGCGGGGAGTGCTTTACCAGCTTACCAATGTGAGGGTCTGGGATAGGGAAATTCCGGTGAAAGAGATGATGGAGCAGGCCCTGGGCCTCCCCGTCGTGCTGGATAATGACGCCAACTGCATGGCTTATGCGGAATGGAAGCTGGGCGCCGGGCGCGGCATGTCCAACCTGGTGTGCCTGACGATGGGAACGGGGATAGGCGGGGGAATCGTGGTGCATGACCGCATGCTGCGGGGAAGGCGGCTTTCCGCTGCGGAACTGGGCCAGACCAGCATTCATTACCAGGGAAAAACGGGACCGTTCGGCAGCCGGGGAGCCATTGAGGAATACATCGGCAACAACGAACTGGCGGCGGAGGCGGTTAAACGGTATGCCGGGGCGGGAATCATCAAGACGGTGGATGAATGCACGCCCAGGCATCTGGACGAGGCTGCCCGGTCCGGATGTCCTATAGCCCTTCAATTATGGGAGGATACGGCGGAAATGCTGGGCTGCCTGATCATGAACCTGATGTATACGCTGGTGCCGGACGCCTTTATCATCGGAGGCGGTGTGGCCAAGGCAGGGGATTTGTTGATGAAGCCACTGCTGGAGAACCTCAGGAAACAGTTGTTTCCTCTCCTGATGGATGATTTGAAAATTCTGCCTGCCAGATTTGGAGCGGAGGCGGGGTTGCTGGGAGCGGGAGCCATGGCGATGGATGAATTCATGGGGCTGGGGATTTTGGAACGGTTTAAGAATCAGAAATCAACGCAGGCTTTTTGTTAGATTGGACTAATATAGGGCTTGCCATGCCGGAGAGGCAGGCGTACAAGCGGAACAGGTCATGAGCACGGAACATTCCCACGAACATTTTCCGGAAGGTGCTTCCTGTTGTTCCGGAAGCTGCGGTTCTGGAAGCTGTTGCTGCTCCGGAGCCGCCATTGGGCCTGTTTCCGCCGTGCTGGGCATTGCCTTGTTCATCAGTGCGCTGGCGGTGGGCGGCGATTCCCGGGCCGGCGTGGCCGCCTACGTGGGCTCCTACCTGCTGATAGGCTGGGATGTGCTGAAGGCCGCCTTTCTGGGGATGAAGCGCGGCCGCGCCATAAATGAAAATTTTCTGATGAGTATTGCTTCCCTGGGGGCGATGTTTCTGGGGGATTATTCCGAGGCGGTGGGGGTGATGCTGTTCTACCGCGTGGGAGAGTATCTTCAGGAACGTGCGGTGGGCAGTTCCCGCCGGTCCGTAAGCGAACTGATGAATCTGAGGCCTGATGCCGTCCATGTGAAAAAAGCCGGAGCCGTAGATGACGTTCTTCCTTCCGAGGTCCTGCCCGGCTCCCTGATTGAAGTGCGCCCCGGCGAACGCATTCCGTTGGACGGTGTGGTAACGGGAGGCTGCTCCGTGCTGGATACCTCCGCCATGACCGGGGAATCCCTGCCGGTGGAAGCCGGATCCGGAAGCCCCGTGCTGGCGGGGTACATCAACGGGCAGGGTGTGCTGGAAGTGCGTACGGAGCGGGACTGGCGGCATTCCGCCCTGGCGCGGGTCCAGGAACTGGTGGAAGCCGCGTCAGGCCGTAAATCCCCTCTGGAGGGGAGGCTGTCCTCATTTTCCCGCATTTATACGCCGCTGGTGATTTTCTTGGCCGTTCTGGTATTTTTGCTTTACCCCTTTGTGACAGGCGGAAGCTGGGCGGACGGTCTGCTTCGCGCCCTGGTCCTGCTGGTGATTTCCTGCCCCTGCGCGCTGGTGCTATCCATCCCGCTGGGCTTTTTTGCCGGAATAGGAAGAGCGGCGCGGCAGGGGATTTTGCTGAAAGGGAGCAACTATCTGGATGCCCTGCGGAAGGTGAAGACGGTGGTGTTTGACAAAACCGGAACCTTGACGGAAGGCGTTTTTTCGGTGGATGAAGTGCTTCCCCGTGACGGCGTTTCCCCGGAGGAACTGCTGTACTGGGCGGCCCATGCGGAACTCTCCGCCTCCCATCCGCTGGGGCGTTCCATTGTGAAGGCATATAAAGGGACTCTGTTTCCGGACCGCGTGGCGGAACTGGTGGAGGTGACGGGCGGCGGCGTTTCAGCCCGCGTGGAAGGAAGACCGGTTCTGGTGGGGAAAAAGTCTTTTCTTCAAGAGGCTGGCGTAAGGACGGAGGAGGGAGAAGACCATGGCGTGACCGTTTATGCGGCGTTGGACGGCATATTTCTGGGATGCCTCCGCCTGTCTGACCGCGTCAAGCCGGGAGCGGAACGTGCGGTGCGGAAATTGAGGGAACTGGGCGTTTCCAACCTAGTCATGCTGACAGGGGATTCTTCTTCCGCCGGAACAGAAGTGGGGCTTAAACTGGGGATGGACGAGGTATTCTGCGGGCTGATGCCTGCCGGCAAGCTGGAGCATGTGCGCCGGCTGAAACCTGAAACGGGGCTGCTTGCCTTTGTGGGGGACGGTATGAATGACGCCCCTTCCCTCGCTGCTGCCGACATCGGCATTGCCATGGGCGGTGTAGGGTCCGATACGGCTCTTCAGGCGGCTGATGTAGTGGTGATGAAGGGAGATCCTTTGGCCGTTCCGCTGGGGATGATGCTTTCCCAAGCCACAGAGCGCATCATTGTGCAGAACATCGTTCTTATTTTGGGCGTCAAAATTCTGGTCATGGCGCTGGGTATTCTGGGGCTGGCGGGGATGTGGGCCGCCGTGATGGCGGATGTGGGCGTCTGCCTGCTTGCGGTGGGCAACTCCATGCGTATTTTCCGGGTGAAGCTGGACATGTGACGAAAGGGAACTCTCTTCCTCCCCCTGTTTATGGGCGGATGCTTCCCATCCCGGTATCCGGATGATGCCGCGGAATCTTGGAATGGCGGAAAATATCCTGATAAAAAAACCTCCGTGCCGGCGGGCGGAACGGAGGACGGGGAAAACTGGCCGGGCAGAAAATCTTACCGCAGCCCCGTCAGCAGAAGTTCCGCGTTATTCTGTGTCTTGGAGATATTTTGCAGGAGGGCCTGGAGACCTTCCCAGCCCGGTTTCATGGCGAGCTGGCGGCGCAATTGCATGATTTTGACGAACTCCTGTTCGTTATACAGCCTGTCGTCATTGCGGGTGCCGCTCTGGGAAAGGGAAATGGCCGGATAAATGCGCCGTTCGGAAAGTTCCCGGTCCAGGCGGATTTCCAGATTGCCCGTTCCCTTGAATTCTTCAAAAATCACTTCGTCCATTCTTGATTCCGTGTCTACCAGGCATGTGGCGATGATGGTCAGGCTGCCGCCTTCTTCCACATTGCGCGCCGCGGAAAAGAATTTGCGCGGTTTTTCCAATGCATTGGATCCCAGGCCGCCGGACATGATGCGTCCTCCCGTCTGGTTGGCGTTGTAGCCGCGGGCCAGCCTGGTGAGGGAATCCAGCAGGATAACGACGTCTCTGCCCATTTCCACCAGGCGTTTGGCCCGTTCGATAACCAGGTCGGAAACCTGGGCATGGCGCCGGGAAGGTTCGTCAAAAGTGGAGGCGTATACCGGAGCGTCCACGGTTTCTTCAAAATCCGTTACTTCCTCCGGACGTTCGTCCAGCAACAGCACAATCAGTTCCACTTCCGGATAATTGGCTCTGATGGAACGGGCGATTGTTTTCAGAAGAACGGTTTTCCCTCCGCGCGGGGGGGCCACAATCAGGCCGCGTTGCCCTTTTCCGAAGGGTGTCATGAGGTCCAGCACTCTCATGGCGGCGGAATTGACCCCCTTGTTTTCCAGAAGGAGACGTTCCTTGGGGAAGAGAGGGGTGAGGCGTTCAAAATCGCTGCGCGCCCGGTAGTCTTCCGCAGGGATGTCCTCCACGCTGATGACGGAGGCTGCGGAAAGGTACTTGTCATGAGGCCGCAATTTGCGCAGCCTGACCTTAATCTGCTGGCCTACGCGGAGATGCAGGGGTTTGATGAGATTGCCGCCCAGATAAATATCATCCGGAGAGGTGCGGAAGCTTTTCACCGGATCCCTCAGCATGGCGTAATTATCCTTGGCTTGTTCCATGACCCCGGAAACCACGACTTCATGTCCCTTTGCCAGAAGCTGTTTCCCCAATTCAAAAACCAGCTGGGACTTGGTGAGGGAGGCCGCGTTCCGGATGGGCAGCCCTTCCGCCATTTCCTGGAGATCGTTCAGAGGGCGTTTCCGCAGTTCATTGATGTCAATCTGCTCCAGAACAGGAGCTGCCGCTTCTTCCTCCCGGACTGCGGTTCCACTGTTTTCCTCCGGGGCGGCAGCCGGTTGTTCCCCGGCTGTTTCTTCCGGCGCGGGCTGGGGCTTGGGGTGAGCTTCCTGCGGAAGATCCCCGGCGGGGGAAGGAGTATTGTCGAGTTCTTCAGTCATGAAAAAAATGTTGGTAGAGTCTTTGGGTTTGCTTGCGGAGCAGGTCCGGGGGGCCTTCATTCCAGATGACGAAGTCGGCCGCAGCCACTTTTTCCATTATGGGGCGCTGGGCCGCCAGAATGGCTTCAATCATATCCTCCCGGAATCCATTCCTGAGAGCCAGGCGGGTTTTCTGCGTTTCCCTGGAAACAGCCACCACGCACACGGCATCTTGGCAATAGCGCGCCGATGTTTCAAAAAACAGGGGCACGTCAATGACAAACCCGTCTACCTCCGCATTCTGACGCGCTGCCAGCATTTGCGCAAGACATTCTTGATGCAGCAGGGGGTGAATGATCCCTTCCAGCGTTCTGCGGCTTTCCGAATTCCGGAAAACAAGCTCCCGCAGAAAATGCCTGTCAGCCTTTCCGGATGAGTCTACGCTGGCTGGGCCGAAGACGCTGGAGAGGGGTTCTTTCAGCGTACCGCCATCCAGCAATCTGCCCGCCTCCGCATCACAGTCAAACAGGCGCAGGCGCGCGCCTCCCGCCTCCATCAGCAGACGGATGAATGTAGATTTCCCGGTGGCTATTCCTCCGGTAACAATCAGGGTTTTCATGGGGGGAAGGGAAAGTAAGGCGCTTTTGGGATATAAAGAGCGGGTGAAAGGGTAATCCTTTCACCCGCTCCAATATGGACGTTATGCACGCAGCCTACATGGGAGGCAACAGGCCTTCGGAGGCGGGAAGGGCGCTTTCCGGAGCGGCCGCAGTGGGAAGGGCATTGCCGCGTACGGGCTGGCCCGTGGCGTCAATGATCTGTCCCGTTACGAAGATCATCAGATTCTTCTTGATGTGGTTGTCGGAGTTGCTGCGGAAGAAGCGGCCGATGAGAGGCAGGTCACCGAAGATCGGCACTTTGTCTTCCACCGTCTGCACATTTTCCGTGATCAAACCACCGATTGCCACGGTATGGCCGTCGTAGATGAACAGGGACGTTTCAACGGACCGCTTGGAGAAGATCGGCTGCTCGATGCGGTTTTCCGTCAGCGTCAGGGACATCGGCTTGCCGTCGGAGCCAACGCCGGTGGACTGGATCGGGCTGCCGTAGTTCACGAAGCCTTCAAATTCCACGATGCTGGGCTTGAAGTTCAGGTCGATGATGTACTTGTTGTCTCCAATGGTAGGCACCACTTCCAGAGTTACGCCGACGGGCTTCATTTCAAACACGCCGGGAGTGGCGGGAGTGACAGGGAAGCTGGATATCTGGGGTTGAATCTGATTACCCAGCAGACCGTCCACAATATTACCGTTGTTCCCATAACCGTAACCGTTGTTATAGCCGCTGTTGCCTACGGAGTTGGGGAGTTCCGGCGGTTCGTATTCGGTGGGATACCAGAATTCGCGGATGATTTCAATCTTGGCGGTTTCACCGGACTTGGCGGTCACGCTGGGGGCAGTGAGAACGTCAGACCCTTTTTTCTGGGACAGGCCGCGCATCAGCATCTGGAAGGAGCCTTCGTCATAGATGCCCGTCAGGGACATGATGCCGGGAGCGGCGTTTTTCTGGGAGGCTTCAGAGCGGTTGGTGCTGTTCAGCAGATTGTCCACGGAGTTCTTGGTGATGGCGTAGTCACCCGTGCGGTTGCCGCCGGTGACGAGGCCGTTGATGGTGTCGCTGCCGCTGTTTACAGGCCAGCCGGTCACGCCGCCGGGAGACTGGGTAAAGCTGTCGGAAGTGGAACCGGTGCCGTAGTTCGTGCCGCCGCCCAGGAAGGTGCTGCGGTCATTGCTTACGGAGAACGGGGTGACAATCCAGTCAAAGCCGAGTTCTTCCGTGTTTTCCTGGGTTACTTCCACGAACTTGGTCATGATGCGCACCTGCTGGGATTCGCCGCGGGTGTTTTCAATGAGCTGTTCGATCAGGTCCAGGTTGCCGGAAGTGTTGCGGACGACCAGGGAGGAATTGCCGTTGACAAGGAATGCCGTGGCGCCTTCCGGGAAGCTGATGCCGCTCTTTTGCAGCAGGCTGCGGATGGAGGGCATGGGCTTAAGGCCGGAGGAGCTTTCGCCACCGCCGCCAAAGGGGTCGTCACTGACTTCGCCGCCGCCGTCGCCGACGGTGGTGCGGAGAGCGGACTGGAAGCCCGGGGGCACGGAGAAGGTGCGCTGGTACAGATCCACGTCATTACCGCCGGCAGGAAGGATGGTCACGGCATAGTCTTCCACCTTCTGGCGCAGGCCGGCATTGCTGCAGATGAAGCGGAGCACTTCCAGCATGGGAACATTGGTCAGCTTCAACTGGCCGATTTTGCGGGTGCGGATGCTTTCCTGCGGGGCTGCTGCCGGAGCAGCTTCCGTGACTTCCGCGGTTTCTTCGCCAAAGCCGTCTTCATCAGTTGCGGGAACGGCGGGGGCGACGGCAGCGGGCTGGGAATCATTGATAACAAAGTTGATGCCGCGTTCGCCGTTCGGGCCTACCGTGCGGTCCAGTTCAATGGACTTTTTGCGCAGATAGTCAATGGCGTCTTCCACGGTGGTGTCTTCAAAAGAGACGGAGGGGATGATGATGCTCTTGAGCTTCATCAGATTGGCCGTGGCGCCGTTGATGTCCGTGATCGGTGCGTTGTCAGTGCCGTCGGCTCCGGTCGGGACTTCCATCGGGATGGGGCGTTCCCACATCTTGTCCACTTCCGCCAGCATGGTGCTGCGGGTTTCGTCGTAAGCGGCTGCATAGTAAGCCATTCTGCGGCGGTTGACCGTTTCCTGTCCGCGGCGGGCCGCCACGTTGTACGGGTCGATGGAGAGAACCTTGTTGAATTCGGCGATGGCTTTGTCGTAGTCGCCGAGGTCATAGTAACCATAGGCCATGTGAAGGAGGGTGTTCACCTTTTCCACGTTTTTCACGTGTTCAGGGGTGAGCGCCGGATTCGTGCGAATCGGGTCCTTCATGTATTCGAGCGTCTGTTTGGCAAGCTTGGCGCTCCGGGGATTGAGCTTGATGGCATCCTGCAGAAGCTTGTCGGCTTCGTCATAGCGCCCCACTTTGATGTATTCCTGAGCAACGGCGATGCTGGCGTCGCCAATATGATTGGCGATAGCTTCCTTGCGCTGGTCGTTGATCGGCGCGGAAGGCAGCATGTTGTAAGCGGCGTTGTATTTGTCCAGGGCTTCCTTGTACTTGCCTTCGCGGTACAGGTTGCGGCCTTCCGCAAGGAGCTGCATGGCTTCCTGGGTTTGCGCTTCGCGGCGGGCCATGGCTGTGCGCGCTGCACTGGACTGGTATTGGTAACTGCCCGGTCCGGCGTAGGACGATCCCAAGGCACTGGAGGTTCCGACGGCGCCGCCATCACCAGCCTGCGCAAACGGGCAGGAGGCAGCAATGGCCATCAGCGCGATCAGGGAACGCTTCGGTTGATAAAGTGGTGCGTGGTCCATAGTTAGGTTCTTCTTTTTACATGTTTTTCGGATTTGTGAAGCTTTTTTTTCAGAAAAGTTTAAATCCGGCTCTATTTTTTCTTGCTCAGTGTTGTTTGTTCTCCAGTGGTTTTGTTGGCAATGGTTACGGTCTGTGTAGCATTATCAACGGTTTTCAGCGTGTAGATCTGTTTTGCGTCTCCCGGAATCCGGAAGTCGGAACCTTCCTCTACTTCAAAGCTGGTATCCCGTTCGGGGCCGGCGGTGATAGTAAGGTTTACTTTCTTATCAATGATTGGAATGACGTATTTTGTTCCGCGCCTGATGGTGTAGGTTTGTCCGTTCTTGGTCGGCTTCAAGTCCTTGACGACGGCTTCCTCGTCCGTTTCCACCATGTCCAGGCTGGGATTTTTGAATTCCTTTTTAACAACGCTGACAAGCTCGAACCTGGGCTCGTCTTTTGTATTCTTACGGGCGCCGAACTTGCCGTTGGTCTGGACGATGTTTTTCCAAATTTCCTGTTTGGCGCGGTTCATGCCCTTAAAGGTAAAGTCATTGCCATCCGCCTGGGTGAAAGCCAGATAGAAGCCGAACTGCTTGATTTCGTCGACAAAAAGCTTGCTGACGAGGGGAGGATGGCTGTTGGGGTCGTTGGGATGTGTTTTAGCCGCATATTCTTCCTGCACCGTAAATCCATCGTTGTCCGGGTCCCGGGTCAGGACGTCCGAGTAAACGAATTCATTTTCCAGTCCGTTGTCCAGGAACCATTTGTTCGGAATGTTGCCGTGGATAGGCGGACCGGAGATGATGTCAAAGGGTTCCATTCCCCCCTCCTTAATCCAAAGATTGGGGGCGACGAAGCCCACATACTTCTGTGTTTCCTGGGCAATCGGCTTGAGTTCGTGGGAGGCGGAAAGTTCCTGGCCTACTTCTGCGGCTTTCTTGATGCCGGGAGGCGGTTCGATGGCTTTTTCAGAAACCTGCGTGGTGAATTTGTATTTGTCATTCAGTCCCAGAAAGGTCAGCGTACCATAGGCGGCCACTCCCAGGCCCAGGACGATTCCGGATGCCAACAGGATTTTGTCGTAATTTTGTTTTTCAGACATGTTGAAAGTATTTGCTGCGGTTGGTATTGCCTTGGTTAATCTTCAGACGGTTCCTGAGCTTTGGGCTGGTTGAAGTGGACCAGATTCAGGGAGACCTGGACAAAGACCTGCTCCTTGCCCATGTAAGGCTTGATGACTTGCTGGATGGCCGGGGCTGCAGGTGTGGCCGCCTCATCCGCCGGAGTCAGGGAAGCTGCACCCGTGGCGGGTTGGGCAGCGGCAGGCTTGGCGGCTGCCGGATTGGCGATGGGAGGGGGCATCATCCGTTCGTTGCGGATACGGATGGAGTTGACCGTGAACAGATAATCCTGCATGCCGGTTATGGCGTTCATGGCCTTCAATACACTTTCCCGGTCGCCCTGGAAGGCGATTTCCAGAGGCATGGGAGTCCATGGAGCCTGGTCGGCTTCGTCCGATTCTTCCGGATTGTTTGCCGGGGCTTCAATGGGGAGCTGGGGGCGGTATACCTTGATGAATTTGGACAGGCCGCATTCCGCCAGTTTGTTGACCAGGCTGTTGATGGCTTTCAATTCAAAACCCAGCGTGGAGGCCGCCTGAACGGAGGGAGCCTGGGTGCTGTAAACCTGGAAGCCGAGCCAGGAGGATGTGTCCGTTATGAGAATGTTTTTTTTCTTGCAGGAGGAGATCAGGGAATCCCTGAATGTTTTCAGTTCATTCTGGAATGCCGTGGGCGTGGTGGGGGCCAGCGCGGAGGAGGCAAGGAAGGGCTTGTAGGCCGTTTCCAGGCTGCCCACGGCCTTGGCATAGCGATTCAGTTCTTTTTCCAGCTCTTCGTTGGATGAGCGGCTCGGAGTGATTTCCGCAGCATTGGCGGACTTGATTTCCTTGGCGGCGATGCTGATTTTTTTGTCCAGTTCACTGCGTTTGGAATTGACGATATACCCTGTCGCGGATAACCCCAGGAATAAGAGAAGCCCCACGCCCGCGACCATGGCGGCGGGCTTGTTGTCTGTAATCCAATTGCTCATAAAATATGTCTTGTTCAGGTTGGGTAATCTTATTTGTTAAAGTTCACGGGAATGGGCGTTTTTAACGGAAGCACCAGCTTGAAGGGTACAAAGGCCCCTGCTGCCGCGTCCACCTTGGCGTCCTTGGCTCCCAGTTCCATGATCTGGCGGGCTTCCAGCTTGACGTCTCCGGGTTTGAAAGTGAACAGGGATTCCTTGTTCCCGTCTATTTTTGCCTGGAGGTCCTGGATGATTCTCTGGCCGCCCAGGCTGCGACGGACGAATCCGGTCAGGCGGATGGCGTTGACGCTGTAAACATCCGCTTCATCCTCGCTGGATGCGTTGGCGGAGGCCTCCGTCCTGATGTCATCCACCAGGGATGTATTTTTGTCCGATGTGAAGGAATCCTTGATGACGGAGTATCCCGTGATTTGGGTGGTATCCTCCGGATTGAAGTGGGCCAGCGGTTCAAAATCCGTAAACCAGTAGGGATAATCCTTGTGTTCCGACTGTTCCAGCAGGTGTCTGATGATGTCCGCGTAGCCGTAGCGCTGAAGCGTGAGCTGCTGGTAGGAAGCCAGGGTGGAGTCCAGTTTTTTCAGTTCCTGTTCTTTCTGGCGCAGGGCGGACTGTGCCGATTTGATGGAAGTAACGGCAGGCTGGACGCCGGCGAGGATTTCCTCCGCCTTTTTCTCGCCCATATATCCTGTGACGGCATAAGCTGCGGCGCCGAGAACGGCAATGGCTGCCCCGGCGATGATGGCGGGCATTTTTTTCTGGTTGGCCCGCTTTTTGGCAACTGCGGTGGGTTCCAGGTCAATATTGAGGGAGGCCCTGCCGATGGAGTGAATGGCGGTGCCGATCAATCCGCCCAGGATGAAGGCTTCGCGGGAGATGGTGTTCACGTCCACGCCGGAACCCACGCCTACGTTGTGCATGGGGTTGAAGAAGGAGATCGGAATGCCCAGTTTATCTTCCAGGAATTCCTTGGTATAGGGCAGGGAAGCTCCGCCGCCGCACAGGTATGCCTTGACGGGAGCGCTTCCGCTCATCTGGGCGCGGTAATGGTTGGTGGTCCGCTGGATTTCTGAGGCGAGCCTGGTCATGGCCGTACGGATGACGGTAGCCAGATTGGCCGTGGCGGGATCCAGTCCTTCCGTTTGCCCGTTGCTCATGGAAACGAGTCCGCTGGTGGTTTTCAAGCGTTCCGCTTCCATGAAGGAAATATTGAATTCACGGGCGATAGCGGAGGTTACGAAGATTCCCCCCGCGGAAATACTGCGGGTGAAGAAACGTCCCTGTTCGCTGTAAATCAAGTCCGTGGATTTGGCACCGATGTCGATGAGCATGACCGGTTCTTTCTCATCCGGATAACTGTCCACATACGCATTGTACAGAGAGGTAAGCGCGCAGTCCACTTTGCCGGTGGAAAGGCCGTGGGAGACGATTTCATCATTCAGGGAGTCCAGGTCTTCCGCCTTGATGGCAACCAGGATGGCTTCCCGTTCCAGACCTTTGGCGGGAAGCAGATGGTAGTCCCACACGACTTCGTCCAGCGGGAAGGGGACGTGCTGCTGGGCTTCAAAACGGATGAGCTGTTCCACATCGGTGTCGTCCAGGGCCGGAAGCTTGACGAAGCGGATGAAAACGGATTGTCCGGAAACGGAATAGTTGACGACGCTTCCTTTGACGTTGAGTTCCTGGACAAGGCCGGCGATGGCTTCCCCTATTTTCGTCAGGCGCAAGCCTTCTGCTGACGGGTCCAGCACTACGAGGCGCGTAGCATAGCGGTCCAGGATAAGGGCGTCTTTGGAAGTCTTGGAAAAGACGCCCATTGAAACTCTCTGGGAACCTACGTTTAATGCGACGATTTGTCGTGAATTAGCCATGGGTGATTTCTGTTAAATAAGATGAAATGATAGCATTAATGGAACGTTATTCGCCGTCCGCCGGGGGGGCCACAGGAGTACCGAACGGGGCGGGGACGGAACCGGAAGCCGCCTGCTGGCTGTTGGGCCTCATAATTTCCGGATAACGGTCGTACCAGAACACGGAGAAAGGCGTTTCATCCTTGTTCAGCAGGGGGTAATAAGAGGTCTCCACGATACTGGGGGACTGGATGGTCCACCATTTTTCCATCTTGCCGCGTTCGGAGGAATAAGTGGCGACAATCTTGCCGTTGTATTCCACCACTACGCCCTGGTACTTCACCCATTTTCCTCTTCCTCCTTCCACACCGGTAATGCGCTTGACGGAGGACGGGGAGAGATACACGGAAGCGTACGTGTTTTCTCCCACCGGAACATTGACGTATTTGACCTCCTTATACAGTTTCAGGTACTGGCGGGCGCGGTCCGGATTAACTACCGCGATGTAAAATTTGAACGTCAGGGCATCAATATAGCCGGATTTGGGGGTGGGAGCGGCTTCCACCTTGAAGGGAATTTCAAAATCCGCCCATTTCTTCGGTTTCGGCAGCGGCCGGGGATCGTCCTGCGTCAGGACGTTGGGGGACTGGCGCATATACAGGGACAGCTTTTCCAGGGAGACCCGCACCTGCATTCTGGGATTGCTGGTGGTCTGCGCCGATGCCGCAGGGACGAAAAGCACCGCAGCCAGCATGGCCGTGATAGTGTTAAGGATGGATTTCATAGCACAATTCGATTCCCTGATTAGTTACACCAAAAACCGAACTGTGGCTAGCAAAAATCTCTTGTTTCTTTCCATGTAGCGAGTGTGGAGCATGACACGGCTCCGTCCGGCGGTTCTACCCGGGCGGTCAAGAAAAAAACATGCGGCATGGCTGCGGGCTTGACCTGGCAGAGGTGTTTCCACATGCTCGGCCCATGGCGATTGATACTGATCTGCTGAAAAAGTTTTCAGAGGCCCACGGTATTTCGGGGCATGAGGATGAAGTGCGAAGCCTGGTGGCTCAGGAACTTGAAGGATATGGAGAATTTTCTTCCGATGGTTCCGGCAGCCTGTTTTGCACCGGCGGCGGGGTCGGCCCCCGCGTGATGCTGGCCGCCCACATGGATGAAATAGGTTTCCTGGTGCAGAATATAGCGTCGAACGGTTTCCTTCAGTTGGTGGGGATAGGCGGCTGGTGGCCGCATACCCTGTTAAGCCAGCGTGTCCTGGTAAAAACCCGCTCGGGCCGCGGCATCCGGGGTGTGATTGGTTCCAAGCCTCCCCATTTTCTGCCGGAAGGCCAGCGCAACAGCGTCATGAGCATGGAAGCCCTGTTTGTGGACGTGGGCGCTGAAAGCGCGGAACAGGTGAAGAATGAATTCGGTATTCACCTGGGGGATCCCGTGGTGCCGGACGTGAAATTCTCCCCGTTGGAAAATCCGTTCCGGGTCATGGGGAAAGCCTTTGACAACCGCGCCGGTCTTTCTGTGATGATAGAGGCATTCAAGAAATTATGCCGGGAAGGGCATCCCAACACCCTGATTGCCGCCGCGACGGTTCAGGAGGAGGTAGGCACGCGGGGCGCCAGGACGGCCGGCGTCGCCATGCAACCGGATTGCGTGATTGTTCTGGAAGGGCCGCCGGCAGACGACACCCCCGGGTTTGCCGTGACGGATTCCCAAGGGGCCTTGGGTGGAGGCGTGCAAATCAGGCTGTTTGACCCCACGGCCATCACCAATCCCCGGCTGGCCGCCCTGGCCGAAAAAACGGCTTTGGATGCGGGCATCCCATTCCAGTTGACGGTGCGCCGTTCCGGCGGAACGGACGCGGCAGCCCTGCATCTCTCCGGAAAGGGAGTTCCCACTATTGTGCTGGGAATTCCCACCCGGTACATTCATGCCCATAACGGCGTGCTGGATCTGCGGGACTACCGCGCCGCGGTGGAATTGACGGTGGCTCTGGCCCGTTCCCTGGACCAGGAGGCCGTGGAAGCCCTTACCCATTACCTGCCCTGAAAAAAACGCTCATGAATCCGACCGTTTACGTACATGATCTGGACCCTGTCATCTGGCAGATAACGGACTCAATTGCCCTGCGCTGGTATGGCCTGGCCTATTTAATGGGCTTCATCGGCGGGTATTATCTGCTTTCCTGGCTTTCCCGCCGGAAGCTGTATCCTGTCCCTCAGGACAGAATGGCGGATTTTGTTACTTATGTGGCTATTTTTGGTGTTCTCATCGGCGGAAGGCTGGGATATGTGCTCTTTTACCAGATTCCCAATCACGGCTGGTCCCAGTTTCTGGCGGATCCGCTCATGGTACTGAGGGTGTGGGAAGGGGGCATGGCCAGCCACGGGGGAATGATTGGAGTGGGGCTGTACACATTTTATTATGCGTGGAAGCACCGCGTCAAGTGGGTGGCGCTTCTGGACGGCCTGGCCATTGTAGCTCCCGTTGGGCTGTTTTTCGGGCGCATGGCCAATTTTATCAACGGGGAACTGTATGGGCGCATTGTCCCGCCCGGCTCTTCCCAGGGAATGATTTTTCCGGCGGAGCTTTCCCAGGATCCGGACTTGTTCGTGCGGGTGGCCTCCCGTATTTATGAAACGCCCGGATTGCTGGACAAACTGTCCCTTTCCGGCATAGCTGTGCCGGAACGAATGACTGCCGCCTGGGTGACCGACCGGGTGAGGGATACGCCCGCCATCAGGGAAATCGTGGGGCAGATGATGCAGGATCATGCACGCTACCCCTCCCAGCTGTATGAAGCGTTTGCGGAAGGTGTGCTTCTCTTTGCCGTGCTGTGGTTTGTACGGGTAAGGTTTCCTCGTGCGTGGAACGGCTTATTCTGCGGTATTTTTGCCGTTCTTTATGCTGCGGGCAGAATTATTTGCGAAGAGTACCGGGAGCCGGATTCCCCCTTCTCCATGGGATTGACCCGCGGGCAGTTCCTCTCCGTTTTCCTCGTGCTGGTGGGCGCCGCTTTTTTTGTATATGCCTTCAAGACCAGGCAGACGGTTCAGGAATGCGCTTTCTATGAACCTGAAAAGAAAGACGGGAAAGAATCGTCCGGAAAGGCCGTTTAAAACGGGTCCAGGTCAAATTCCCCTGTTTTGGGAATACTGCTGGCGGGACCAGCTTTGAAAATATCTGCAATGCAGCTGGAAAAAAGCCGCAAATTCCGTTGGTCGAAGGCAAAACGTTCAAATTCCTTGACGGAAAACAGGGTGATGGGGTCCGTGTTGTAAGCTTTGAATTCCATGATGCCGGCGTCCGTATTCGTATTTGACAGGCGTCCCTCAATGCCTACGTCCCCGCTCATGAAGCGCCCCAGGATCAGGGAGGTTCCCGGAAGGGGGGAGACCAGGGAAACAAGATCGGACATGATGTTGCCGCCCACGTCCGTAGGCTTCAGCTTGACTATGGCGAGGCGGAGAGTTACGGATCCCGGAACGGGGCGGTCAACCAACTGCCATTTCATCCTCCCGCCTGTCTGTTTGGATTTGTTTTCCAGCACGTTGCGGATGTCTTTCTGCAGCCCGGCCCTGAATTGTGCCGCCAGCGCCGGGGATTCCTTGGGGAATCTGGCTTTGATGTAGTCAATATTGACGGGGGCTACATATACTTTTAGCCTTGGGGAATTCCAGACGGCCTGTTCCGAGGGATTATACCAGACGCCTCCAAAACAACTCTGCCTGGAGTCCGTGTGAAGGGGATGGGTAATCAAAGAGGAAACGGGCATTGTCCGGGAACTGGAACAGGAAAAAACCAAACCTGTTCCCAGCGCCAGGAATAGCCGTGGAATAGCGCCGTGCATGCAGGATAAGACGGCATCCGCCCGGGTGGTGTTCGATTCATGACCCGATTGGCTCCGGAAATTCCGGGGCGGTTCCGTGCTTCCTTCAACGGTATGCATGATGAACGGACGGGTAGCGGGACGGCAGGAAATGGACAATGGCATAAGAATAGGCCGGAGCGGGGAAACGGCACGGTCAGAAGAACTCCGGACGACAAGGAGACGCGCAAGGTTGCCCCGTGTCCGGATGCATGATTGACAAGCCGGAAAAGCGGGGCATGCTGTTGATATGAGATACGAGCCGCTTCCTTCTTCCTTTTTTGCCGGCAACCGTGAAGAACTTGCTTCCCGCCTGCCTGCCGGCAGTATGCTGATTCTGCATGCCAACGACGTATTTCCTACGAATGCGGACGGCACTTTTGCCCTGCATCAGAATGCCAACCTCTTTTATCTTACGGGAGTTGACCAGGAAGAAACCGTCCTGGTCATGACCATCCGGGAGGGCGGCTGGGATGAGATTCTGCTGTTGCGTGAGACAAATGAACAGATTGCCATCTGGGAAGGTGCCCGGCTCTCGCAGGAACAGGCGAGAGAGCTGAGCGGCATCCAGGACGTGCGCTGGACCGATGAATATGATGCGTTGCTGGAGGCCCTGGTGCCATCCGCATCCATGGTCTTTGTGGAAGCCAACCAGCATCCGCGATGCACATGCCCGGTGGAAACGCGCAATGCCCGCATGACCAAGGAGCTGAAGGAAAAATTCCCGGACGCTGTTTTGAAGAATGTCTATGAAATCATGGCGGATATGCGGCAAATCAAAAAGCCGGAAGAAATCAAGGCTCTCAAAAAAGCCTGCGACATCACCAATGAAGGCTTCCGGGAATTGCTCCGGTTCATCAGGCCGGGGGTGGGCGAATGGCAGATTGAGGGATTCCTGGCCAACGAATTCATCAGCCGCGGTCCGCGTAAATTCTCCTTCCTGCCCATCATCGCTTCCGGAAAGGATACCTGCGTGCTGCATTATATCCAAAACGACAAACGGTGCGAAGACGGCGATCTGGTGCTTATGGACATAGGCACGGAATACGGGAATTACAACTCCGACATGACCCGCACCGTTCCCGTGAACGGAAAATTCACCCCCCGCCAGCGCGCTGTGTATGAAAGCGTGCTGAATATGATGACCTACGCCAAAAAGATTCTGAGACCCGGAATCCTGAAATCGGAGTACGAACGCCTGGTGCGCGTTTTTGCTGCCGGGGAACTCGTCAAGCTGGGGCTCATCACACCCGCACAGGTGGCGGAAAAACCGTCCGATCCTCCCATTGTCCGGAAATATTACATGCACGGGTGTTCCCACTTCCTGGGGCTGGATGTGCACGATGTAGGCGAAGCCAACCCCGTTGTGTTGCCGGGTATGGTTTTCACCGTGGAACCGGGCATCTATATTGCGGAAGAAGGCATAGGCATCCGTTTGGAAAACGATGTCCTGATCGGGGAAACAGAAAACATCGACCTGCTGGGAGACGTGCCTCTGCTGCCTGATGACATTGAACGGCTCATGGCCCGGTAAAATGGGCCGGATTCGGTTCTAAACTTGACAATGAGGCCCGGGTGGGTTTTCATTCCCGTCCCATCATGTCGAAGAAACTCAAAATAGCTCTTCCCAAAGGCAGTTTGCAGGATTCCACCGTGGAATTGTTCCGCAAGGCCGGCTACAATGTTTATGTGTCCAGCCGCGGGTAACGCCCGACCTGCGACGACGACGATCTGGAGCTCTTCCTGATTCGTGCCCAGGAAATAGGCCGTTATGTCAATGACGGTTTCATCGACTGCGGCATTACCGGGCGCGACTGGATTTATGAAAACAGGGCGGACGTGGAAGTGCTGACGGATCTTCAATACTCCAAGGCTACCTCCAAGCCTACCCGCTGGGTGCTGGTAGTCCCGGAAAATTCCCCCATTACCTGTGCGGAAGACCTTCAGGGCAAGCGCATCGCCACGGAAGGCGTGGGCATCACGGAACGCTGGCTTCAGGAAAAGGGTATTGAAGCCCACGTGGAATTCTCCTGGGGAGCTACGGAAGTGAAGGTGCCGGAATTGGTGGACGCCATCGTGGACATTACGGAAACGGGAAGCTCCATTAAGGCCAACAAGCTCCGCATCGTGGACACCCTGATGACCTCCTATCCCCAGTTTATCGCGAACCGGGAAACCATGCAGGACGAGTGGAAGAAACAGAAGCTGGAACGCCTGGTCATGATGCTCAAGGGCGCTCTGGAAGCGCGCCGGAAAGTGGGCCTGAAAATGAACCTTCCTGCTGCTTCCCTGAACGGCCTGGTAGAGGCCCTTCCGTCTCTGCGCCGTCCCACTATTTCCCATTTGGCGGAAGAAGGCTGGCTGGCCGTGGAAACGGTCATTGACGAATCCGTTGTGAGGGATATCATTCCCCAGCTCAAGGCCCTGGGAGCGGAAGGCATCATTGAATACCCGCTTAACAAGCTGGTTTACTAGATTTTTTTCTCACCACAGTAAAACAACAAACGAACCACAATCATGGGATCGCTCAAAAAACGCCGTAAAGCAAAAATCAACAAGCATAAGCGCAGCAAGCGCATGCGTCAGAACCGTCACAAGAAGCGTTTGCGTTACAAGTCCTAAGGTTTGTGCGCTTCGCTGCTCAAACTGGCAGTCTGTCCGATTTCCGGAAAATTCCGGCGTCCTCCTTATCACGGAAGGACGCCGTTTTTTATATGGACACAGCTTTTGCATCATTTTCATGGATTCATTGATAAAACCTTTTTTATTTTTCACCGCCCCATGACGATGATTTGTAAAAGTTGTTTCATGATTTCCTGAAATAAAAAAGTAGTCGATGAGAGGGAGGGACTGGAGGAATTTGGACTGACTGGAATCATATCAATTTTCCGCATGGAAAAAGACGGCCATGTTTTTAGTTTTTGATTACCTGATATGAACTCGTGCATGGATTTGTGCGTCACAGGAATCGAACAGGATTATATATATGGAGACGGTTGCTTAAAACAACGGCTGTCTTCCATTGCTGTTCCCTTTTAAGGAAAACCGAAATAATGATGATGAACGGAATGGAGCCTGCGCGTACTCCATGACGCAGGGTTTGAAAAAACAGGCGGATCTCCTCGTGGGTCATCCCTCCGGTTTGAAAGGATGCCTTTTTTCCGGTTTTAACGGCAGGCCATGTCAGACTGTTCCGCATCGGCGTTTTACGCCGTCTTTTCTTCCCGGAACCTTTTCAGAGGAATGGTGATGGTAAAAACAGTTTCCCGGTGGGGGATGCTGGAGACGGTGATGGCTCCGTCGTGGGCTTCCACGGCGCGTTTCACAATGGAGAGGCCCAGGCCCGTTCCCTTGATTTCCGAGGAGTGGTGGGTTTCCACCCGGTAAAAGCGGTTGAAGAGGAAGGGGATGCTTTCCGCAGGAATGCCCACGCCCGTATCCGTGACGGTGATGACGCAGGCGTCCTGTGTTTTGGCGGCGGCTACGGTAATGGAAAGTCCCGGCTCCGTGTTTTGCTTGAGGGCGTTTTCCACCAAATTGAACAGAATTTGCGTCCAGTAAAAGGGGTCTCCATAAAGTTCCCACTCCGTGGGAATGTCCATGTGCAGGACGGCCTGTTTTTTCTCTCGGATGGAATCCAGACGGGAGAAGACGTCGTCCGCGCAGGAGGCGAGGCGGAACCACTGCTCTTTCAAAATCGCCTTGTGGCCTGATTCGAGTTTGGAGATCATGAGCATGTCTTCAATAATGTTCATCAGCCTCTGGCTGTTCTGGTGCATGACTCCGATGAATTTGCGGGCCAGTTCGGGACTTTCCTCCACCAGATCGTCCTCCATCAGGTTTTCCAGATATCCCACGATGATGGTAAGGGGCGTGCGCAGCTCGTGGGAGGCGTTTGCCACGAAGTCCCGTCGCATCTGGTTGGTGAGGTGGTTCTGCGTGATGTTGCGCAGCAGGATGCGCTTTTCTCTGATTGGGGCGTCCGTGATGGCGCTGTCCAGATGCCACGCCGTGATGCCGTTTTGCACTCCGCCGGGGGAATTGGCGGCGCTCAGCGTGAATTCCTTGGTGACGGGGCCGTCCGTATCGAATGCTTCCTGAACATGCCCCAGCAGTTCCTGGTTGCAGACCAGGGCCTCCACTTTGCGCCCTTCCAGCTTTTCTTCCTGAAAGAGTTCTTTGGCCAGCGTATTAGCCAGCACGATGTGTCCGGATGGACCGATGAGCAGGAAGGCCTCTCCCAGAGCTTCCAGGAAGCGCCGTTTGTCCGCGATGGCCTGTTCCTGCGCTTCTTCCCCGCGCTTCAGCAGGCGCTGAGCGTCCCGCAAGGCTTTTTTCCGGGCTTTCATGGCGGACCGGCATACCTGGACCAGATGCCAGTTCAGGTACAGGGAGGCCAGAATAAGGATGGTTAGGATGTAGTCGATGGCCGACATGGAACCGGAGTGTTAAGCCTTTTCCT
>ULUE01039648.1_pt1 | contig 50356 bp, 33 predicted proteins | sample 1958211 | NCBI WGS metagenome assembly ULUE01 (sample SAMEA4835752, study PRJEB28245) | human gut metagenome | biome: gut microbiome; material: fecal sample | place: Denmark | collected 2008 | reverse complement strand
AAAGGTGGAGGCAGCGGCTGCTGCCGGCGCCAAGCTGATAGTCATTGGTCGTGCACAGGAGGAAACCGGTGCCGGCTATAGTGAGATTGTTGATTACCTAAAGCAGCATTTTGCTGCCGGTAATTGATATAAATAAAAAGGAGGCTTGCTTCCTATGTCGCAAAAATTGCGCGTAAACATCGTCGGTATCGGCCCCGGTAACCCCGATTTGCTGACCGGCGAAGCACGTCAGGCTATTGCTTCAAGTAATATCCTGATTGGCGACAAACGCATGCTGTCTGCTTTTGCAGACAGCAGCAAAACTGTATATGATACAATCAAAACTGCTGCTATTGCTGAGATTGCAGCGCAGGCACAGCCTGATAAGGATGTGCTGGCGGTGCTGGTTTCCGGTGATGTAGGCTTTTTCAGCCTCGCCAAAACCATCAGCGGTAAGCTGCCGGATTGTGAATGTGTCCGCTACTGTGGCATCAGCAGCTTGGTATATTTTTCCTCCAAGCTGCAGCTGTCCTGGGATGACGCCAAAATCGTCAGCATGCACGGACGCACACAAAACCTGGTAGCGGCAGTTGCCCGTAACAAAAAAGTATTTTCCTTGACCGGCGGAGAAAATTCTCCGCAAAAGCTGTGCGCACAGCTGTGCGAGCATGGTCTTAGCCAGGTTCAGGTCTATGTAGGTGAAAACCTGTCGTATCCCGAAGAAAAAATTACCAGCGGTACGGCGGAAGAAATTAGTGCCTTGGATTTCCCGTCCTTGTCCGTAATGATGATTTTGAACGAGGATGCGCAAAGCTTTACTTCTACCGTACACGGCCTTGCCGATGACCTGTTCCAGCGCAGCAAGGTGCCCATGACCAAACAGGAGGTACGCAGCGTATCGATGTCCAAGCTGCAGCCGAAGGCTACAGATATTATTTATGACATCGGCGCCGGTACAGGCTCCTGCTCCATTGAGCTGGCTCTGCTTGCCAGCCGTGGTAAGGTTTGGGCCTTTGAGCGCAACCCTGTTGCCGTTGAGCTCCTCGGAAAGAACAAGGCCTTATTTGGCGTTGACAATCTGGAGGTTATTGCCGGTGAGGCTTTGGAAAATATTAAAGCTATGCCTGCTCCCGATTGTGTTTTCGTAGGCGGCAGCGGCGGCGATTTGTGTGAAATGCTGGATGTAATTTATGCCAAGAACAGTGACTGCCGTGTTGTAATCAATGCCATTACGGTAGAAACTCTGGCAGAGGTTGCTGCTTATTACAAGGAGCATCCTGCTTACAGTCTGGAAATCGTCAATGTGTTTGTAGCGCGCAGCAAGCATCTGGGCAGCTACAACCTGATGATGGCACAAAACCCTGTATATGTAATGACTGCATTGAAGAAGGAAGATTAACATGGCTGAAGTAAAAGTTCCACGTTTTATGATCAGTGCTCCCGGTAGCGGCAGCGGCAAGACTACTATTGTCTGCGGCCTGCTGAAGGCGCTGATGGAAAAAGGGCTGTCTGTGGCAGCCTTCAAATCAGGACCTGATTATATTGACCCGATGTTTCATTCTCGTGTTATCGGAGCAAAATCCCGCAATCTGGATCTGTTCATGCTGGGGCAGTCTACAACCCGTTATCTGGTGGCAAAAAATGCATGCCAGGCGGATGTAGCTGTCTTTGAAGGAGCGATGGGCTTTTACGACGGCATGGGTAAAACCACGGAAGCCAGTGCTTACGAGCTGGCCTGCACCTGCGATGTTCCGGTAGTATTGGTAGTCAACGGCAAGGGAGCCGCCTTATCCATTGCTGCGACCATCAAGGGCTTTAAGGAATTTCGCAGCGACAGCCATATCGTCGGCGCTATTCTAAACAATGTTAATCCGATGAGCTATCTTTTCTATAAGGATGTAATTGAACGCGAAACCGGTGTGAAGCTTTTAGGCTACTTCCCGGTGATGCAGGATTGTAACTTTGAAAGCCGTCATTTAGGCCTAGTTACAGCCGAGGAAATAGGAGATTTGCAGAATATAGTTGCCAAGCTGGCAGCGCAGGCAGCCAAATCTGTTGATTTGGACGGCCTGCTGCAGGTAGCGGCACAGGCCGCACCGCTTGCATATGACGAGGTAAGCCTTGAACCCATCGGACGTATGCGTGTGGCAGTCGCTATGGACAAAGCCTTCTGTTTCTACTATCAGGACGCACTAGACCTCTTAGCTGAGCTGGGTGCGGAGCTCGTACCCTTCAGCCCGATAGCTGATGCGCATCTCCCGGAGAACATCAGCGGCCTTGTATTGGGCGGAGGCTATCCTGAGCTTTACGCACAGCAATTAGCGGATAACAAAACGCTGCTGCAGGAGCTTAAAACCGCCATCGACGGCGGTATGCCTTGTTTTGCGGAATGCGGTGGCTTCATGTATCTGCTGGAGCATTATCGTGATGGCGACAAGCAGTACAGCTGGGTTGGTGCATTGAAGGGCGAATCGGCCATGACTAAAAAGCTGACGCGCTTCGGTTATGTGCATCTGACGGCGCAGCAGGATAATCTGCTGTGTCCTGCCGGCGGTACAATCAACGGACATGAGTTCCATTACTCCGACAGCACCAACAATGGTGCAAGCTTTATAGCTGCCAAGGCTTCCGGTCGCGGCAGCTGGGAATGCGCGAATACAACACCGACACTTTATGCCGGTTATCCGCACATCCACCTGTGGGGCAATCCTGAATTTGCCCGCAGCTTTATCAAACAATGTGCAGCGTATGCTGCTAAATAGCAGTCGACAGACTGCTGAAAAGGGGAGTTTGCTTAGATGATGACCTTAGGCGCAATTGTAGCAGGTTTTATTTTAGATTTGATTTTCGGTGACCCGCATTGGTTGCCGCATCCAATCTGCTTAATTGGCAATTTAATAGGATTTCTGGATAAAAAACTGCGGCGTATGCTTGCTCCCGGCGAGACAGCATTACTGCTCGGCGGTGCCTTGATGGTAATAATCGTTCTGGTTCTTACCTTTGCCGTGCCGTTTGCTGTGCTGACGTTGGCGGAACAGGTTAACCCCTGGCTGCGTTTTGCTCTGGAAACTGTTATGTGCTACCAGATTTTTGCTACAAAATGTCTGCGTGACGAAAGCATGAAGGTATACACAGCCCTGAAGGATAACGATCTTGTGGATGCAAGACTGAAGCTTTCCTGGATCGTTGGGCGTGATACAAAAGAACTTGATGCTGCAGAGGTGACTAAGGGTGCAGTAGAAACCGTTGCGGAAAATACTGCCGACGGCATCATCGCTCCGATGTTCTATATGTTTATCGGCGGCGCTCCTCTGGCCTTTTTGTATAAAGGAATCAATACTATGGATTCCATGGTCGGTTATAAAAATGACACGTATCTTTATTTTGGACGCTGTGCTGCCAAGCTCGATGATTTGGCCAATCTGATTCCCGCGCGTATTACCGGTCTGGTAATGATTGTGGCATCTTATTTCCTTAATCTTGATGCCAAGAGAGCGTGGAAGACATTCTGGCGCGACCGCTATCATCATCTCAGTCCTAATTCCGCAATGACGGAATCAGTTACGGCCGGTGCCTTGAACATCCAGCTCGGCGGCGATCATTTTTATTTCGGTAAGCTTGTCCACAAGGAAACAATCGGCGATGACATTCGTCCGGTGTGCCCCGAGGATATAGTTACCACCAACAACTTACTTTATATGACGGCTGTTCTCAGCCTGTTGCTGTTTTCTCTGATTTATCTGGTTAACAGTCTTATTTTGAAATGAAGCAGGTAGAAGATGATGTATAAATACGAACACGGCGGAGATATCTATACGGAAAAGCTGACCAAGGATGGTCGCTCCTTCGTAGATTATTCTGCCAATATCAATCCTCTTGGCCTGCCGCTTGGTATAAAGCAGGCCGTTCAACAGGCTTTAAAGCTTTGTATCAACTATCCTGATCCCTTCTGCCGCGAGCTGGCAGAGGTGACAGCAAGTTATCTGCAGCTGCCGCAGGAGTACATTTTCTTCGGTAACGGTGCGGCCGATGTGCTGTTCCGTCTGGCGCTGGCCTTGAAGCCCGGACGTGCACTATTATTGGCACCTACCTTTGCCGATTATGAAAAGGCTCTGCGTACGGTAGACTGCAAAATAAGCTATTATAATCTGCAGGAGGCACGTGATTTTGCTGCTGACAATGATATTGTCGATGCGATTACGCCCGATACAGATCTGGTTGTTATCTGTAATCCCAATAATCCTACCGGCCAGCTGACGAGCCGTGAGCTGCTGGTGCAGATTCTCGACAAATGCCGTCTGGTAGGAGCCCATCTTTTGATAGATGAATGCTTTATGGATTTTGTCAGTGAGGAAAAGGCCTTCAGCATGCGTGATCTGCTGGCGACCTATCCTGAGCTGGTTATCCTTAAGGCCTTCACGAAAACCTTTGCGATGCCCGGCATTCGCTTAGGCTACTGCCTCAGCGGCAGCAGTGAACTGCATACAGCGCTGCATCAGAGCGGTCAGGACTGGAACGTTTCCATTCTGGCGCAGGAGGCAGGCAAGGCTGCTTTAAAGGAGCACGAATATCTGGCTAAATCCTTTAAGCTGATTGAGCAGGAGCGCAGCTATCTGCGTAACCAGCTTGCGGCTTTGGGTGCCAAGGTATACGGATCGGAGGCCAATTATATTTTCTTTTATCTGCCGAAGCCGGAAAATCTTCCGGAGCTGTTGCATGAGCGTGGCTATCTGATACGTTCATGCGCCAACTACCACAATCTGCAGGCAGGCTATTACCGTATCGCGGTCAAAACGAGAGTGCAGAACCGCGGTCTAATTAAAGCACTTAAGGAAGCAATAAAAACATGCGCTCTTTATTAGTATTAATTGATGGCTTAGGCGATTCCCCGATTCCTGCATGGCAGGGACAGACTCCCTTTGAGCACGCAGTGCATCCTGCGATGGATGCGCTGGCTGCTTCCGGGACACTTGGGAGCCTCAGCATATGTGAAAATGACATCATTCCCGAAAGCTGCAGCTGTATTCTGCGGCTTCTGGGTGTAGATAAAAAGGATATACCGCACAACCGTGCTTATCTGGAGCTATTGGCGCACAACCGTGATATTTCTGAATATGAAATGGTGCTGCGCTGCAATCTGGCTGCTGTTGATGCTGACGGCCGTCTTGCTGCCTTCAACGGGCAGGGACTGACACCGATTGAGATGCAGCAGGCTGCCAAGCAGTGTGACGGTATCCTTAAAGATATAGAGTTTATTCATTTATCCGAATACCGTAATCTTTTAGTGATGAACAGGGAAGCAAGCGTGCTAGACTGCACAGTACAGCCGCCGCACGAAAGTGTAGGCGAGGATGTAAACGAACTGCTGCAGGAGCTACGTAGCCAATCTCTGTCCATTAACTATTTTTTGCAGGAGTCGGCAAAACGGTTGCAGCCCTTTGCCCGTGACGGCCTGCAGTACATCCTCTATCCCTGGGGCCCTTCAGCCCGTCAGGGACTGCCTTCCTTCAGCGGTCTGCACGGACTGCGCGGCGGGGCGGTGTGCAAGGCGGAGATTGTCATCGGCATTTCTAAAGCCTTGGGCATGGATGTAATAACACCGCCGAATGCAACCGGCGATGTGGACACTGATATTATGGCGAAGGCCGAGGCAACGCTTGCTATGCTGCAGCAGGATGATTTCGTTATTGCGCATTTCAACGGCAGTGACGAGGCTGCCCACCGTTATGATTATCAGGGCAAGGCTGATTTTATCAGTAGGATAGATACCAAGTTTTTACAGACCATTGCAGCAAAGTATCATGAACCACTGAAGCTCGTCATCTGCGGCGACCACGTTACCAGCTCGGTAACAGGCAAGCACGGTGACGGCTGCACGCCTGTGATTGCAGGCTATCTTAATACCACAGGTCACAGTATCCGGCTGCAAAGCTACCGTGACATACTGGACTTTTTGATGAAAGAGAGTGATTAAAGTGGCAAAAGCACTTATGATAGTAGGTACCATGTCAAATGCAGGCAAGAGCCTGGTAACAGCAGGTTTATGCCGTGTATTCAATCAGGATGGCTACAAGGTAGCACCGTTCAAATCCCAGAACATGGCGCTGAATTCCTTTATCACCGCCGAGGGTGCGGAAATGGGACGTGCGCAGGTTGTGCAGGCTGAAGCAGCCAATATCGAGCCCAGCGTACTGATGAATCCTATTCTGCTGAAGCCTACCAGCGACAGCGGTTCCCAGGTTATTGTCAACGGCGAAGCAATCGGTACCATGAAGGCCGGCGAATATTATGCAATGAAGCATACCTTGCGCCCGGAGGTACAGAAGGCTTTTGATACGCTGGCTGCCAAATTCGATATCGTCTGCATCGAGGGTGCAGGCAGCCCGGCGGAAATCAACATCAAAAAGGACGATTTTGTCAACATGGGCATGGCTAAAATGGCCAAGGCTCCCGTGCTTCTGGTAGCAGATATTGACCGTGGCGGTGTTTTCGCTTCCATATACGGCACACTGATGCTGTTGGAGGATGACGAAAGAGAAATGGTTAAGGGTGTTATCATCAACAAGTTCCGTGGTGACGTAGAAATCCTGCGCCCCGGCCTGAAGATGATCGAAGATAAAACAGGCGTGCCTATCGTAGGCGTGCTGCCGATGCTGAAGGTTGATATCGAGGACGAGGACAGCCTCTCCGAGCGTATCAGCGGCCGCAGCGAGGTTAAGCTGATTGATATTGCGGTTGTACGTATTCCGCGTATGTCTAACTATACAGACTTCAACGTATTCGAGCTGATTCCTGGCGTATCCCTGCGCTATGTAACAAGTGTACGCGAGCTGGGCCAGCCGGATATGATTATTATCCCCGGTACCAAAAATACCACCGGCGACCTGAAATGGCTGCGCCAGAGCGGTATGGAGGCTGCTATTTTGAAGCATGCTAACAGCGGTACCGTAGTGTTCGGTGTCTGCGGCGGTTATCAGATGCTTGGCAAGCAGATTTCCGACCCGTACGGTGAGGAGGACGGCACAGGCAAGGCTAACGTTACTCCTGGCATGGGCCTGTTGGACATCGAAACAACCTTTATTGAAAAGAAACGTACCATCCAGATGGCCGGCAAATTCGGTCAGGTACAGGGCATCTTCTCCGCATTGAGCGGTTTGCCTCTCTATGGCTATGAGATTCACTCTGGCGTAACCGAATTCCCTGAGGAGAAGGCACTGACCTCTATCAGCCCGATTCACGAAAACGGTGAAATTATGGCCGAGGGCTCTCAGAACACCGAGGGCAAGCTCAATGTTTACGGTACCTATGTACACGGTGTCTTTGACGGTGATGGCATTGCCGTGAAGATTGTAGAAGCGCTGCTGGCCAAGAAGGGTAAAAAGATGGAGGATATCCAGACCATCAACTTTGCGGAATACAAACGTCAGCAATACGATATTCTTGCCGACAGCATCCGTGAAAACCTGGATATGAAGAAAATTTATGAGATTTTGAAAGCAGGTGTCTGAATGAAAGACGGTGGGCTGATTCATATTTACTGTGGCGATGGCAAGGGAAAAACTACCGCTGCTATGGGCTTGTCAATCCGCTGCGCAGGCCATGGCAACCATGTGCTGATAGTGCAGTTCCTCAAAAGCAGACCGACAGGCGAGCTTGCGAGCCTGGCACTGTTGCCGAATATTGAGGTAATGCGCGGCAAAGAAACCAAGAAATTCACCTTCCAGATGAACGATGAGGAAAAGGCAGAGGTTAAGCGCGAGCATATGGTGCTTTTCGACAAAGTTAAGCAAAAATGCGCCAACGAGCATATCGACCTGCTGATTTTCGACGAAATCATCGGTGCCTGCAATAACGGCGTTTTTGACCAGGCTGCTTTAGTAGAGTTTCTGAAGAATAAGCCGCAGGAGCTGGAGGTTGTTATGACAGGCCGTAATCCGGCGCCTGAGCTGGTGGAGCTGGCTGATTATGTATCTGAAGTCTGCATGCGCAAGCATCCCTTCAAAAGAGGTATTCCTGCGCGTGTAGGCATTGAAAAATAAGGCTTCGGCCTTGTAGCATATGTTAAGAAAGGTAGTGTAAAATAATGCATTTACAAAATGTTTTACCCGCTGACATTGAAAAACGTAGTATGGAAATTATTGGCGAGGAATTAGGCCAAATTCATATTGATGAGGAGAAAATTGATATCGTTAAGCGTGTTATCCATACCTCCGCTGATTTTGATTATGCCCGCAATATGCTGTTCTCCGACGGCGTAGTAGAGAAGGCGCTGGCTGCACTGCAAAAGGGTGCTACCATCGTTACCGATACCAACATGGCCTGCACCGGCATCAACAAAATGGGCCTGGGCAAGCTGGGCGCAAAGGCTGTCTGCTTCATGGCAGATCCCGATGTTGCAGCACGCGCTAAGGAAGCAGGCTCCACCAGAGCCGCTGCCTGCATGGAAAAGGCCTGCACCATCGAAGGCCCGGTAATTATTGCTGTAGGCAACGCACCGACTGCGCTGGTTCGTCTGGACGAGCTGGTTAAGGAAGGCAAGATTAAACCGGAGCTGGTTATCGGCGTTCCTGTAGGCTTTGTAAATGTTGTGGAATCCAAGGAAATCATTATGAAGACCGGTATTCCTTATATCGTTGCCCGCGGCCGCAAGGGTGGCAGCAACGTTGCCGCAGCAATTTGCAATGCGCTTATCTATAAGCTGACACGTAAATAATTGTAAGTAATTAAGAATGATTATAGCTGAAATCGTAGCTAAAGATACAATTTCAGAGCCAAATTTTGACAAAATAGTAAAATCATTTTCAATTACTTGACAAATCAGTTTATATGTTATAGGATAAATTCTGTAACGTATGACTGCTGATTCATTGATGAAACAGTGCTTTTTTAGCACTGTTTTTTTCAAGCGTTGCAAAGCTGTTAGAAAATTAGAAAGAATAGCAATATTAGCTTGATTCTTACGGTTTTGTGTGATAAAATAAAATGAAGGTATTTTTAGATTATGGACACTACAGTTAATAACTATCCGGAAAGGTTTTTAACTTATCTGGAGGTTGAAAAAAATTGTTCTCAGCATACGATTGAAAGCTATCAAAAGGATTTGGCTGCCTTTGCGGAGTTTATGCTGCGCAGAAACAAGCAGAATTTTTTCTGGCAGCAGACAGGTCCTTTGGATGTGCGTGGCTATCTCGCAGAGCTTAACGAAAAGCAGTATGCGCGCAGGACGATTGCCCGCAGGATATCTGCACTGCGTTCCTTTTTTAAATACCTTGTGCGTGAAGCGGTTATTGAGTATAGTCCGCTGACAAAGGTGCGCACGCCAAAGCTGGAAAAAAAGCTGCCGGCTTTTTTAGACGAAATTGAAATCAACGAGCTGTTGGCGATGCCCGATAAAAGTAAGGTATTGGGTGTTCGTGATCAGGCGGTGCTGGAGATGCTTTATGCTACCGGCTGCCGTGTATCCGAGCTGGTAGGGCTTACTCTGGAAAGAGTAGACCTGAGCAACCGCTTCGTGCTTCTGCTCGGCAAGGGTAATAAGGAAAGGGTTGTGCCGGTAGGCCACACCTGCTGTACTGCGTTAAGCACATATTACCATGTACGACAGCAGCTGATGCTTCAATATCAGCAGGAGCATGACTTCATTTTCGTCAATAACCGTGGTGGTAGGCTCACGGACCGCAGTGTAAGGCGTATTTTAGAGAAATATATAAATATGCTGGCTATCCATAAAAATGTCAGTCCGCATACTATACGCCATTCCTTCGCAACGCATCTTTTAGAGCATGGTGCCGATTTGCGTTCGGTACAGGAGCTTTTAGGACATGCGAATTTATCAACAACGCAAATTTATACGCACGTTTCAAATGAACATGTGACGAATGTTTACAAGAAGAATCATCCAAGAGCATAATTTTTTTTAGGAGGGCAAAATCATGAAATTGTTGGAAAAGACCAGAAAGATTAACAAGCTTTTACAAAAAGGAGATAAGGTTGAGTTTAACGCTATTGCAAAGTTGTTGCGTGACGTTATTGAAGCAAACACCTATATTGTCGGCCGTAAAGGCGGCGTAAAGGGTTATGCGCTGATTCACGAGTTTGAATGCGATATTATGCGTGAGCAGGTTCTTGACGATATGCGTTTCCCTGAGGATTATCTGGGCTTTATTATGAGCGTTAAGGAAACGCTGGCCAACATTCCTCATCAGAATCAGAACTGCTCCTTTGTTGCTGATACAAAATGCATTTTTAACGGTAAAATGACTACTGTTGTACCTATTTACGGCAATGGCGAACGCCTTGGTACCCTGATTGTTGCTAAATATGATGCGGAATTCGATGATGATGATTTGCTGCTGGCTGAATATGCTGCTACTGTTTTGGGCGTAGAAATTCTGCATGACCGCGAAGCAGTTGTTTCCGAAGAAATCCGCAAGAAGGCTACCGTACAGGTTGCTTTTTCCACTCTGTCCTATTCCGAGCTGGAAGCTATTGTCAACATCATGGGCGAGTTGAACGGTAACGAAGGACTGCTGGTTGCTTCGAAGATTGCTGACCGCGTAGGTATTACCCGTTCCGTTATCGTTAACGCACTGCGTAAATTTGAAAGTGCCGGCCTGATTGAAACAAAATCTCTGGGCATGAAGGGCACCTATATCCGCGTACTGAATCCGATGCTGTTTGAAGAACTGAAGAAGAGATCCTAAGTTTTTTGATAAATTATATATATATAATGAAGCCAGTCTGTTGTAACTGTAGTTGCGGCAGACTGGCTTTTCTTATGGAAGTTAAAGCTCCTCGATACGGTCGTATCGAGGAGCTGTTTTTTTAGTGTGCAAGCTTTTGGCCAACAGCAAAGGCCAGCGAGTTATTGACGAACTGGTTCAGGCTAATGCCCTCACGTTCTGATTCTTCGGCCAGCAGGCGGTGCAGTGTTTTAGGTACACGCACTACGAACCTGCCGCTAAAACGGGGCTTCATATTAGGCTCATTGATGGGTAAACCGCGGTCGAGCATATCAATAATCCATTCACGTTTAGCATCCTGCAGATTTGTATAAGCTTCTTCGACTGTTTCACCATCGGTCATACAACCAGGGAGCAGGGGAATGCAGGCGAGATAGCCGCCGCCTTCATCTTCGGGAATAACGCTGATTTCAGAAGCATAATTTAAAGATAAGTAGTAATTTAAATCTTTTTTCATGTTAAATCACTCTCCTTTCTGAATATCATCAATTAAATTTGCAATAATACGAGCATAGACTTTTTTAATTTTCCCATTATGGACTGGGATGCTCAAAGATTGCCTGTCTGAATAACGAATTTTAAAGTGACTGCCACCACCAGTAGGCGGTTTAACTTCGGCTCCTAACTTTTCTAAAAGAGCTTTGGTATGGTCCCAAGGCAAATCCTTGCCGTTGGCCAGAGCGCGGAGTTTTTTCTCGAGGGATGTCATAATATACCTTCTTTCTTTATGATACTATATATAGTATAAAATATCAACAAAAAAATGGCTGTTACGTACTTCATTACGAAATTCGTAACAGCCATTGAACACGTTCAGTGTTTAATGCTTATAGTATATTTTATTATTTTGTACCACCGAAGAGATACTTTCTTGATTCCAGGAACAGTGCAATTGCCAGGATGAAGAGTACAGAACCTAATGCAGCGGTAATGATATGAGCTGCCATGTTAGCGAAGATGATTTGTGCCAGTGCAACCAAAGTTACACAGAACATAAATGCCATCGGGATGAGAACCATCAGGTTATCACGGCCAACGCTCTTCAGCCATACACCGACAGCCAACAGGGAGAGGGCAGCCAACAGCTGGTTAGCAGCACCGAAGATCGGCCAGATGGTGAGGTAGGAGCCAAGGGACATATAACCGGACAGTACAACGGTAATCAGAGTAGCAACAAACGGGTTGGTGAGAACATTGCCTTGTGCTTCACCGGTTTTCGGATCAACCTTAGTGAACAGCTCCTGGAAAATGAAGCGGCCCAGACGGGTTGCGGTATCCAGAGTAGTCATAGCGAAAGCGGAGATGGTCAGAGCAACGAAGCCTTTAGCTACGCCGAAGGAGAAGCCAAGCTTGGTCATGAAGGTACCAACGCCATCAGCGAATACGTTTACAGGGCCACCGTTTTTCAGCAGCTCGGTCAGCTTGTCGCCGCCAACATAGCCTACAGCAACAACTGCAACTACAGCCAGAACGCCTTCAAGCAGCATGGAGCCGTAGCCGATGAGCTTAGCATTGCCTTCGCTATCGAGCTGTTTGGAGGTAGTACCGGAGGATACCAGGGAGTGGAAGCCACTGATAGCACCGCAGGCAACGGTTACGAACAGCATCGGGAACATCGGGTTGGTGCCTTTGCCGGAAGGATCAAAGGTGGTGAATGCCGGCAGCTGCATGCAAGGCTGATAAATTGCGATACCAACCAGAGCGAATGCGATGCAGGCATACAGCAGGAAGGAGTTCAGATAGTCACGCGGCTGCAGCAGAATCCAGACAGGAGCGATGGAAGCAACGAAGATGTAAACCATCAGGATGCAAACCCATACGTTTTTGCTCAGGTGCAGCGGATACATGTTGCCGATAGCAATTGCAACAACCAGCATGATAACACCGATAACAGTGCCTACGCCGAGGCTCAGGCCGCAACGATATACGGAGAAGCCGAAGATAACAGCCAGCACGATGAACAGCAGGGAAGCTGTTGCAGCCTGCGGGCTTGCTACGAAGGTAGCGGCTACGATGTTAGCGAAAGCAGCGATAACAACCAGCAGAGTTACGTATGCGAAAATGGAGAAGAGGAACTTGCCGCTCTTGCCCAGAGTTGCATCGATAATCTGGCCGATAGTTTTGCCGTCAAAACGGATGGAGGAGTACAGAGCACCAAAGTCATGTACGCCGCCAAAGAAGATGCTGCCGATTAAAATCCACAGCATTACAGGAACCCAACCGAACACAGCAGCGGTGATAGGACCAACGATAGGACCGGCACCGGCGATGGAGGAGAAGTGATGGCCCATCAATACAGCGGGCTTGGTCGGCATATAGTCGACGTTATCGCACAATCTCTCAGCCGGGGTCTTACGGGTAGGGTCAACACCCCACTTTTTACACAACCAAGAACCATAGGTTACGTAGGCAACAAAGAAGATAACCATTGAGCCTACAAGCAACAATAAACCACTCATAAATAACATCCTTTCTTTCCCTTTTGCATCATTGCAAAATAAACAATTTAGAAAATAATAACTACTAGTGCACTCTATATCTCGTGTGCAACATAGAAATAGTATAACACATTTGCTTCTAATGTCAATGAATTGTCACAGAATTATTTATTAACTTTAAAAAAAGAAAAAGCTGTTAAGATTTGTACAGAATGTGCAAATACTTAACAGCTGTATACGATTTATTTTTTCCTTGGAGGAATAACTTGTCTAGTGTGAAGCGACAAGCATTAAGCTTTGGCAAACTCAAAGAGCGCCTTTTCCTTGGTGCCTGCTTTGTTGCAATAAAGCCTCTGCGCCGGGATGTCTACAATATATAAAGCCAGGTCAGACCAGCCCTTCAGGGTGAAGCAGTAGTCCTTGTGATGCCTGAGCTTCTGCAGGTCAGGCAGGGATTTTTCCTCAACGCCTTGCTCACAGATGAGCACGAGGGCATAGATGCTGCTCATGTGCTCGGTAGTGGTTTTGAGCGCCGCCATAGCTTCCTTGGTGAACTGCAGATAGGGCGCAGCCATTTCTGCAGTGAGCTGCTTGTCGAAGCGTGCTGCATAAAGATATTCGTTGTGCTGCACGCTGTAGGTCTTTAAATTTGGTATGATGAAATAGCCTTCGTCCGCAGCGTTCAGCTCTGCCGCAAGGACGAACGCCGGAGCCTTCGGCAAAGGCTTCTTATCGTAATAGTGAGCAAGACGCTGCTCCAATTGCTGTAAATATTCCTGTCCGTTCATTATTGCTTACTTCCTTTGTTATTCATGATCAATATTATCAGCAACCTGCAGGATACAGGCACAAAAACCCTGCTCCGGCTGATAGCAGTAAATGTTGAGCTGTTGGTCTATCTCCGGACTGTAATCGTGGATAAGATGTTTTGTTCCGTTGAGGGCCACATCAGCATAGGTCACCAGCCATTTTTTGTCACCGTTGCGAAAAACCTCATAGAAAGAACGGTTTAGCATTTCTTCTACGGGAACTCCCTCAATGTGTGCCATTTCCTTATTGCAGTAACGGAAAACAAAGTCTACACCATGGCCATTGGCATCAAAAACAAGCTCGATGATGCAATATGCCAGAGGCATGTCATCAAGCAGGGTGCATTTTTCCAGAAAGCTCATGGGTGCTGCCTGCGGCTGTGCGTCCGGCAGAGCATTGATACCCATTTGCTTGCGCAGCTGGCGGTGGGCGCTGAGGTTGCGCTTGCGTCCCTGAAAGGTTTGTCCGTCAGACATGGTATAGACGCCATCGCTGCTGATATTTACGATTCTTGCTTTGTTCACGGCAATTCCCTTGTTGATGTTCAGAAAGGCATCCTCCGGGAAGAGCGCTAGAAGTGTATATACGGGAGCGAACAGCTCAAATTCCTCGCCATCATCCCGATGGATGATGGTTTTGCGGTCACGTCGATAGACATAGAGAATATTATCCGCACAAAGCTCTCTCTTTTTAAGCCACTTGTTCCAGTCAGTCATGTTGTTCCTCCGTTTCTAGCATTGGCTGATTTTATTGTTCTAATTATAGCACAGGATGCATGATGAGACAATAAATTATCTTAAAATCAATTTACTATTGAGCTTTAGATGATTCGATTAGCTAATCAACGGCCTAATCACTCATATGATAAAAAAACTTATTAAATTATTGACGTTAAGACAAGATGGTTTTATAATTAAAGCATAAGGTTAAGTATAACCTTATGCTTAACTATATGTTCTGTTTCAATAAATTACTAGAATATATCTTACTGCGAGCAGGTGGTCATAACCTATAGTTAATTGCTGTTTCGCAGAGGATGCTCTAAGATTTATTTAGAAGATTATTGCTTTTTTATGCATATCGGCTAGGCACTAATTAAGGAGGGAAACTAAGATGAAGGTCAACCGTAAATTCCTGCGTAGCGCAGAAAGGCTCAGCTTGAGCGCTATTGCGAAAGATTCCGCTGCACAGAAAATTGTCAGCGCTGTTACGGCCATTGGCTTTGTAATGCAGCCTGTAGCTGCTTTGGCGAGCACGATTACTAGAACCGATGGTGGTCCAAATGTCAGCTTTAATAATGGTGTTGCTGACGTATTTGCCGGCAAAGTTGTCGGTGACGTAGCAATTAACCAGTTTAAAGAATTCAAGCTGGACGCTAATAATATTGCCAATATGTACTTTGGCAAGGACAAAGACAACAACAAAGCAGGTAATCTGGTCAACTTTGTTGATTCACGTATTGATATCAACGGTACAGTCAATGCGATTCAGAACAAAAAGATTGGCGGTAACCTTTTCTTCTTCAGCTCCGACGGTATGGCAGTGGGCAAAACCGGTGTAATTAATGCTGGTGCGCTTTACGTTGCTACGCCGACTACGGATGCCTTTGCAAAATATAAGGATTTTACTGAGCAAGATCAGTTTGATACCATAATCCCGGATCAAAAATTTGCCCAGATTCCTATCAACGCCAGCGGCACCATCAGCGTATTAGGCAAGGTTAATGCTGTTAACGCGGTTAATTTGCGTGCTGCCAAGATTGGCGTAGGCAAAAATGTAAGTGAAAATACTATAGGTGATGTAGCTGCAGGCGCAACGGCAACGGGTGCGTCTATTAGTACTGGTGTTGTTAATTTTAAGGATATTGTTAACATTGGTAAAGTTAAATCCGGTTTGTCTGGTACTGCACTTACTGCGAAAAAAACAGGCAGCGGTGATATCGTCCTCGCAGCCTCTAACAATTATAATGATAACTACAAAATGCTTGATGACTTAAGCGAAATTGCCGGCGCTAAGGTGTAAGCCGAGCTTACCGTTGCAAATGGCGCTGAGGTGAAGGCTGCAGGCAATGCCAAGCTGAGCGCGAAGGCATTGAATAATGTTGTAGTTGAAGAATCCGACCAATATAAAGAAAATTATACTCCCTCCACTACTACCAATTCCCATCTTTATGGGCAGATTGTTACTACTAATGCCACAGTCAATGTTGATGGCACTGTTGAAGCAAAGCAGGTTGATGTTACTGCCGATGCAGTGAACCGTTATGTGAGTGCAGAAAGCAGTGTGCTGAACGCCAGCAACATTACTTCTAATATCGTGGGCGCACTCACAGCAAATCTTGATGCTTCCTATGCAGTTTTGAACAGCAAGGCTGAGGTCAATGTAGGTCAGGACGCTGTTATCAACGCCACCGGCAGTGATACTGTTGGCAGCGAGGGCAAGGTTGTAAAGCCAGCGCTGAATATCCAGGCGAACAGCAGCGTGGAAGCTGGCGCAGGTGCCAGCACTGCTTTACTGAAGGTTATGAACGTGGCAGGCACCAATATCATCCCGGCGGCTGCCGTAACCTACAGCAAAACAAATAATGAGGCAGCAGTAAATATAGACGGCACCCTTAAATCTAAGGGCGGCGCGTCTGTTACTGCCTTGGCCGACAGCAAGGTGAACAGCGAAGCCAAGGCCACCACTATGGATGTTTCTGAAAATCCCAATTTGGGTGATGTAGCTTTGAATATCACTACGGGTGACAACAAGAGCAGTGTTACCATTGGTAAGACTGCGCAGATGACTGAGCTGCAAAAGGACGTTAATATTGAAGCGAAATCTGTGAACAGTGTGATTACCAAGGCAGAGGTAAGCACGGGTGAAAAGGCCGTAGTCGCTACCGCTATCAACGTAACCGATTATGACAGCAAGGCAGATGTCAACATTAATGGCAACGTAAGCAGTAAAGAGGGAAGCCTGTCTGTTAATGCAGAGAATGTTTTGACGGATAATACTGTCATTGCCAACAACGCTATGGGCTCTTCGGCATTTATGAAGAAGCTTGTTACCAATATTAAGGGCTCTCAGACTCTTGACACACTTATCGGCGAAGGCGGAGCTAAGGATAAAGCTTTGGGCGGTATTAAAAACTGGTTGGCTAACGCCAAGTACACGCCGCAAAAGCTGAAGGATAAGCTTAACGCGCCGTCTATACCTTCTGCACCGACGGAGCCTAAGCCGTGGGATAAGCTGGCTGATTTCATGAGCACCGGCGTCAGCGTGGGCGTTGCAGTGGAAAGCAATACTGCTGATGTAAAAATTGGGCAGGGTGTTGCGCTTGCTGCCAAAAATGATCTTAATATCACTGCTAAAAGCGTTATTCAAGATACCCAGATGCAAATTACCGGCAAGAGCAATAACTATGACAAGGATACTAGTAATAAAGCACTTGTTAATGCGTCCGTGCTTTACGGCAAGCTGGATAATACTGCAACTGTAATTGTAGCCGGTGGCGAGGAAGCACAAGGCTCTGCCCCTGCTACCAACGTTACGCTTACAGGTGGTAAGGTAAATATTGCGGCCAACAGCAGCTTTGAATATAACCGTATCAACCGCATGGTGCAGGAGGTTAAGGATGCCTGCGCCAAGGTTAAGGCTGCCTATAAAGGTGAAAATCATGCTGATATCGAAGCTAAGGCAGATGCCTTGAGTAATGCAGCAGATGCTTTCTTTAATTATGCCAAGGATAACTGCTTCTCTTCTAACGGTGGAGAGCAGGTGGACTTCATGGACCTGTTCGGCGGACAAAAGTATAAAGATTTCACTGCTGCTTGCAGCGCTTTGACCAGTGCACTGGGTGATGAAGCTAAGAATATTGCTGTAGGTCCGATTAATGTAGTGAGCGCAGCTGCAGCCTTTGCTAATCCCAACAGCTATCTTAATTTCTCGGCAGGTAGTGCTAACGGCGGCAAGAGCGGCCCTGGAGAACATGAAAAGCCTGCTACAATTGCGCTGGCAGGCAGTGCAGTAGCAACGGATATCAGCAACAATGCGCGCGTATTAATCGGTAAGAACGCTAACATTAAAGCTGGTAACGAGCTGGCAATGCAGGCTGCATCGAAGCAGTTTGATGTATCGCTGGCAGGTAAGCTTGGCTTAAACGGCGGTGGCGAAAGTGCAGTTGGCGGAACCTTTGCCGTTGGTCTGGCTGATGCCAACAGCCTTGTTGCGGTAGCACAGGGAGCGAAGCTGACTGCAGGCTCTATAGATATAGGTACGGAAAATAAAATTGACCATATCCAGCTGTCGCTTGGCGCAGGCACGGGCGCAACCAGCGGCGTCAGCGGCATGGTGGGATACCTTGAGGGTGCAAGCAACAGCCTTGTTTCCGTAGATGACGAAGCAGTTATCAACGCAGGCACGGGCGCAGTCAACCTCAATGCTAAGAATGATACTAATGTTTATAGCGCAGCCGGTGCTGTGGCTATGGGTGAAACTGCAGGCATTGGTGCGGCAGCAACGATTACCAATTTTGACCGCTATACCTATGCGGCAATTGGTGATAATGGCTATACTGCTCCTCCGCAGGCTACAACTGAGCAGGGCGAAAGCGGCAGCGATAGCGGTGATAAACTGGGCGAGGACGCAAATGCGGACCGCAGCAAGGAAGCAGAAAAGCTGGCGAATACTGCTGCCGAAAAACGTGCAACTCTGCAGCAGCTGGTGCAGAATGCTTCCGGTCTGCGTCAGGGCACAGATGATGGCAAGAATTATACCGAGCAGGCAGATTTCTTCGGCTCCAAGACGGCCGCTGATACTAAAGGCTCTATCAATGCAGGCTCGTTTAAGGTTAATGCTGAAACCGGCGGCAAAATTATCAATGTTGCTGTTGCCGGCGGCGTATCTACCGGCGATGACAGTGGTGAAGCTGGTATTTTTGACAAGCTGGGTAATTTCGTAAGCAACAAGACTAATGCTCTTACAAATAAGCTCCATGCACTTGACCATAAGGTAGCAGGCAAAATTAACGGCCTGATGGACCGTCAGACCGAAGCGCAGAAGGTACTGCCTACTGACCAGACACCTAAAGCTACAACGCCCGGGAAGCAGTCTTCTGTAACTATTGCCGGTGCAGGCAGCGCAGCAATTAATCTGCTGGATGGCGATACCGGTGCACTTGTGGACAATGTTAAGATTAACATTGCCAAGGATGCTACTAACGGTAAAACTATCACTGTAACTGCCAAGGACACTGCTATGATGGTGGCTGCCGGTGGTGCTGCAGGCATCTCCTGGAAGAAGCTGACTAAGGATAATAATGCGAACAGCCATAATGCAGCCTTTGGCGGTACTGTTGCTGTAAATGATATTGATTCGCAGAACTTGGCGGTAATCAGCAACAGCGAAATTGAAAACGCTGTTGCGATTATCAACAATGCGCAAAAATCCGGCTCGCTGGCAGCTGCAGGCCTGGGCCTGGCGCTGGCGAAGAATTCCGGCGGCAATGGCGGCACTAATATTGCTGCTACCGTCAATGCGTCAATAAATATTGCGGATAATACTGCTTATGCATTGCTGCAGAATAATAAGGTTAATAATGAAAATGTAAGCGGTGAGGATAAGCGTGCAACCTCTATTACCAATACAGCTTTTGATAACGATATTCAGATAACCGGCGGCGTGAACACCAGCCTTTCTATTGGTGGCGATAACGCTTTTGTCGGCGGCGCGACTGTGGCCTACGGTTCGCTGAAGAATGACGTGCAGGCGGCCATTTTAGGTGGCACCTATGACAAGATTACTACTGCTGATGTCAAAGCGACTACCAATATGACGCAGGTTGGCGTAGCTGCCAACGTGAGTGTAGCAGGCGGTGCCAAGACCTCCTATGCTTTCTCCGGCAATTCCGCCTACAATAAATTGGATAACTATGCCAATGCAACGGTTGAGGGCGTAACACTGACCGGCGAAAGCCTGAATGTTGCAGCCTATGATACAGCGGAATCTGCCAACACGCAGGCTGAGTATCTCAAAAAACGCGGCCTCGATGCTGATGGCTCTGCCTACCTGGCGCAGGTTAAGGAAGCAGCAGATGAAAGCGGCGACAGCGATAAACCTACCAATGTTGATATTACCCGCGGCGGCAATGTGATTGTTACAGGCGCGGTAAGCGTAGGCGTTACCACCGGTAACGACGGCGGCAGCGCAGCTGCATCTGTAACTGTCAGCGATATTGACAATGATTACAATGCTAAGATTAAGGACAGCAATATTACGACTACCGGCAAGGGCAGCGGTGATGATTTGGTCGGCACGAACGTTAATGCGGCAAACCATACCGTTCTGGCAGGCTTTGCGGCCGGTGTTGCCGGAACTGCAGGCAGCTTCGGCGTAGGCGGCAGTGCTAACTGGCAGTCGCTGAATAACGATATTACGGCAACTGTTGAAAACAGCAAGCTTGTTACGCCTAAAACTGATGTAAAGGCCGAAAGCGGTGCTTTGGCAGTGAATGTTGCTGGACAGATTGGTGTTACTGCCGGTTCTAACTCTAAGGTGGGCGCAGGTTTGGCAGTTGCCTACAATTCCTTGAACAATACTACCGGTGCGTATGTCAAGGGCAGCGAAATCAGCGGCGTGAAAGATGATGCTAGCAGTATTCTCAATGTAGATGCAGCTAACAAGGGTAACGTGTACAGCGTCGGCGCAGCAGTTACCGCAGGTACGGCCAATGCTTTGAATGGCGTGGTTGTTGTTAACCGCGGTCGTAATGATGTAGAAGCTGTTATTGACAAATATGACGGCGAAAATGCGAAAACTGATGGTGGACGTACGAAGCTCAACAACATGAGCAAGGTGGCAGTGAAGTCCTCGGATGACAGCAACCAGCTGGCAGTAGTGGGTGCGGTAAGCGTCAGCGCAGGCAGCAATGCTAAATTTGCGGCTGGTGGCAGCGTAGCCTACAACGAAATCGGCAATATCACCGGCAGCGCTGGCGAGAAAAAGCAAACCAACAAGGCTGCTATCAATAATGCTGATATTACCACTACTGAAGATGGCAAGATTAGCGTCAATGCCGTAGATGAATCTACGCTGACGACTATTTCCGTAGGTACCTCCATTACTACCGGTAATGTGGCCTTCAGTGGCGCAGGCTCTGCTGCTATGATCAAGAAGGATACCGATACAGAGCTTGTTAATACCAATATCAATAAGGATAAGAATAATGCAGCGACTGTGCAGGCTACTGCTGACAGCAAGGGCAAGATTACTACCGTTGCCGTTGTTGCTGCAGGTGCTAAAGACGCTGCGATTGGTGCAGGTATTGCGGTTAACCAGCTCGATGCTGATACCAATACTACTGTTACCAATGGTGAATACAAGGTTAAGGGCTTCACAGCCGAAGCTAAATCTGACAGCAGCATTCTTTCTGTCGGCGTAGCTGGCGGTGTTGCCAAAACTGCAGGTATTGCCGGTAACATCGGCGTTAACCTGCTGGCGAACGATACCAAGGCTGCGATTGACGGTGCCAAGATTAATGCAGACGGCACACTGGCCGTAATTGCCAAGAGCAAGGATACCCTGCAGAATTTTGCAGGTGCCTTTGGTGTGGCGGCAGGTGGTCAGGCTGGCGTTGGCATGGGCGTTGCTTATAATGAAATCAGCGGTACTACTGAAAGCGTAGTTAATAATGCAGAGCTGACAGCAGCAGGCAATGATGCAGGTGTGGCTGTCAACGAACGCAATAAGGATAATGATAATGTAGTCAGCGATAAAAAGCGTACCGGCGTTATCATCGCGGCTGATGCGGAGCACAACCTGACGAATGTAGCAGTCAGCGCTGGTGTGGCAGTAAGTGCTGACGTTGGCGTGGGCGTAGCAGGTACGGTTACTGTTAACCGTATTTTGGGCGCAACCAATGCCACGGCAACGGATAGCAGCATTAATGCTGAATTGACCGACTGCAGCAAGGCAGACGTTTATGTAGCAGCAAACGATGCTACCAAGAGCGAAAGCCATGTAGGTTCGCTGGGTGTAGGCGGTGGCGCTGATGGTGGTGCAGGCTTCGGTCTGGCATCGGATACCGGTGTTGTCAGCAGAAATGTAACGGCAATGATTGACGGTGGCAGTACGAAGAAGCTTGTCAACGGCAAGAGCATTGACGTCGCTGCCTTGAATAAGGCGAAAATGTCCACCAACTCCTACGGTATTGCCGCAGTCGGCGGCGCTTATGGCGCCGGAGCCGGCGCAGGCACCGTTTCGGTTGCTAAGCTGGACGCAGAAACTACTGCTGCAGTCAAGAATATCCAAGGCACGAATAATGGTTTGGCAATTACTGCTGACCACGTTAACGATATTACGTTGCGCAGCGCTGCTGCCGCAGCTTCCGGCGCGCTCGTGAGTGCTGCCGGTGGCGCAGGCATCGGCGTAGTTGATGATGACAGCAAGACTGTTGCTGAGCTGAGCGGCAGCAAAGTAACAGCTGAAACAGGTGATATTACTGTCAACGCTGCCAACAAGACTGACGTGACAACGGCAGTCTTTGGCGTAGCTGCCAGCATGGTTGCAGGTGGCCTGAATGTTGCTGTAAATAATCTGGACAATACTGTTTCCACGCTGGTGAAGGATAACAGCAACCTGCAAGCACAGGGCACCTTCGCAGCGAAGGCAGATAACATTGTGAAAACAAGCTTTGTCAATGGTGCTGATGCAGTGGGCGCTGCAGGCGTTGCCGTCGGCGTAGGCGTGAATACAATTGATACAGGCGTGCTCACCGAAATCAGCGGCAGCAAGATTACTGCCGGTGCTATCGACGTAGCAGCAACTGAAAAGCTGGACGTTAAGCAGGTGGTAGAAAACGCTGCTCTCGGCGGACATGGCTACAGTGCGAACGTCAGCGTAACTACAATTGGCGCAGCAGCTGCAGACCAGTACGGCGACAGCGAAACTACGGATAGTGATAAAAAGGCAACCTTTAATACAAACGATATTCTCAATAAAGCAAATGATGCAATTGAAGGCCAGGGAACTGTCGGCACTGTTACTAATAAAGACGGCAAGAGCAGTTCTAACGCTGCAGGCATGACCTTTGATAAATATACCGACAGCAACGGCCAGAAACTGAGCGCAGATCCCGGTACTACTGCCAGCAAGGGCAGCAGCAAGGCTGAGGGCGTGCAGGCGAAGGTAAGCAATTCTACGCTGCAGGCAACAGGCGATACGAAGGTCAACGCTAAGCGTACTGTTGACGCTGAGCTGACCTCGGCGCAGGTAGCAGCAGGTATTGCAGGCAATGGCATTGCCGCTTCTGTTGCAGTGCTGGATGTAGAACGCAAGACTGGCGTAACCATCAACAATAACAGCAAGCTTAGCGGCAAGAATGTAACGCTTGGCAGTGCGCAGGACGGCACATCCAAGATTGATGCTTATCAGGTAGCAGCAGGCGCTGCTTTCGCAGGCAGTGCTGCCTACGCGCAGAACAGTCTGCATGGTGCTAATGCTATTACTATTAACAGCAGTACGGTTCAGGCTACAGGCGATGCCAGCTCCAGAGGTACGCTGACAGTTAAGGCAGAGGATACCAGCAGTGCAGCAGTACGTACCATCGGCGCAACTGCGGGCGCTGTGGCTGGCGGTGTGTTGGTAACCAATGCAACGAATAATAGCGATAATACTGTAACTATCGGCGGCAGTAAGCTTATTGCCGGCAAAGAGTATGGTAATGGCTATTATAATATCGGCATGGTTGATGTTGCTTCTGTCAAAGCCAACAGCATTACTGCAGAAACCTACGGCGGCATGGTTGGCATTGCTGCGGCACAGGGAATTGTTGCACTCGCTACGGATGCAGGCAGCAGCAAGGTTAATGTAACCGGTGCTTCCTGCTTCCTCGGCAACAGCGTAAGCATGAACGCAACCAATAAGCCTGCAGTACGCGCAGAGGCACAGGCTTATTCCGGCGGCCTGCTGGCGGTAGCAGGTGTGGCAGTATCCAAGGCTAAGGCCAGCGGTACGGTAGAAGCCAAGGTTGCGGACGGCAGCAGCTTTGCGGCAGATAATGTGGAGATTACTGCAAACGTAACTACTCAGACTGCCAAGGATGAGAACAATAACGTATATACTGTAGATAACGTAAGTGCTAAAACAATCGGCGCTACTGCTTCCGGTCAATACGCTGCAGGCTTCAACACTGCTTATGCAGAAAATGATATGACTGTCAGCGTTGATGTGGGCAAAGAGCAATATAAGGTCAACGCTTTGAAGCTCAAGGCTGATAATGCTTCGGTTATTTCGGCAGATACCCTGGGCGTAACAGTGGGCGGTTATATTGCCAGCGGCAGCAACTGGTCTGATACCAAGACGAACTTGACGACCAGCGTAAAGGCAGCGGGCGTTAAAGAGAATGTATACAACAGCCTGGGCGCTGTAAACATCGGCAGCTCCGGCTACAGTGCAGTAAACAATGATGCCAATGGCTATGGCGGCGGTATTGTAGGCTTCAACCCTGTTGCCGCAAGGTCGCAGAATGAGATTATTACCAATACTACTGCTGATGTGAGCGGCAAATGGCAGGGTGTAGGCTTCCTAAAGGTTGCTGCCAACAATGCGGATAAGCTGGATATTCTGGCGGACTCCCTGACGGCGGCTGTTGTCGGTGCCAGCGGCACAGAAATAAAAAACAAGGTTGCGCATAACGCTAATATCAACGTAACAGGCGATATTACAACCAGTGGCAAGCAGTCCTACATTGCCAACAACACACTGAACCATGACGTTGACCTGAAGGGCAGCGGTTATGGCGGTGGCAGTGTCAACGTTAATGATATGGACAATGATCTGACATACACTGCTGGCGTAAATATCAACAATGCAACCTTGAGCGGTACAGGCAGCGCTGGCTCTATTGAGGCGCTTGCTTATACCGACGGCAAGATGAATTACAGTAATACGCTTAAATCTGCCGGCGTTGTTCCTGTTACTATCGCAGCAAGCGAGAATGTTATCACCTATAACAACAGCATCAATGTTAGTGGCAGTAATCTGTCGACGGCGAAGGCTGATCAGGATATCACCCTTGCGGCAACCGATGAAACCACTGCAACCTTCGATACTACTGCTGATACCCAGGGCGGTGCTGTGGGTGCAGCTTCTGCCAAAACAGATAACACTCTGAACCGCAGCAACAAGATTACCGTTACTAATGGTAAGATACTCAGTACCAATGATGTAAATATTTACGCAGGTGCAAACCTGGACGGCATCACCTCTTCGCTGACCTACAACGTGCTGGCGGATGCATATAACAAGACGGCAGTTCCTCTGGCTACTGCTCCGAAAGCCAAGAACACGATGACGCAGGAAAATCAGGTAAGCATCAACGGCGATATCGACAGTGTACGTCACGTCAACTTCAAGGCTGGCAAGGGTATGACCACCGTATCGACCTCCGCCCGCGAATACAACTTCTATAAGGGCACGAGCGGCAGCGGTTCCGTTACCTCCACCGCCTTGGGCGAGGTAACTCCGGGTGAAACAGTTGCCAACTATGTGGACATTGCCAGTGGTAAAAGGGTACGCGCAGGTATCCATAATAACCTGGAGCTTACCATTAGCGGCAGCACTAAGGTTACTAATCCTAAGGTTGAAAACGGCAAGGTTATTAAAGAAGGCAGCGTAGATTTCAACGATATCAAGGTTACCACTGGCACAGGTCAGGATTGGTTTAATACTAAGCAGAATGTTGTTGCAGATGTGGTTGATCTGGAAAATGGTCTTTATGCCCGTTTGCAGGAAATTAATGATCTCTTAGGACAATATGCTTCTGATTCTGGCGAATATAATATTTTGAACAGTGAAAGAGAGCGCATCCTCACCCAAATGGAGGAGAATGGCTTTGTCAAGACCAGAGTAGAGGGTGGCAAAACCTACAAGAGTGTTTTGGATAAAATTTCTTTGCCGGCAGTCGATGTCAAGGATATCGTTGTTTCCGGCGGCAACATCAACATCGAGGCTGATAAGCTGCAGGGCAGCGGCAACCTGACGGCACAGGGTGCCAATAACCTGACGATTAATAACAGCAGTGACCTGTACCTGAAGATTAACGACCTGGCTATTAAGGATAAGGGTGGCGTAATCCGCTACAACGATGCTGAGGTGAAGAGTGTTTCTGGCTTCAATGGTACAATGAATACTGCTGCAGGTAATAATGCTGATCCGAAGATTACCGTAAAAAGTACCGGCACATCTACCAACGGACTGACTAAGCCTGATATCGGTATCTTTGGTACTGTGCAGAACAGCGCCGGTGACGTTTTAATCCAAAACAGCAATTACAATATCAACGTAGACGGCAATGCCAATATCAGCGCGCGCAACATTGAGCTGAAGGCTGACAAGGGTTCGGTAACGCAGAACAGCAAGGGCCTGCTGCTTATCGGCGGCGACCCGGTAACCAAGTACCAGTTCAGCAATGCTATAGCCAAAAAGATTCAAAGCTATGTTTCCCAACAGGCTATTGCTGGCAAGACTACGATTGATTGGCTGAGCAATATCAACAGCTATCAGGATTATAAAAATGCTTTGATAGCGCATAAGGACGAGCTTGGACTTACTGACGCAGAGGTTAATGAGATTAAGAATTACAGCGTTAACAAATCCAGCGGTATCGTTGCAGGCAACAACGTTTATGTCAGCGGCAAGCTGCTGGCAATGGACGGTACTGCCAATATTGCGATTGATACTACGAAGGCAGACCGCAATTTGCGGGTGAACAAAATCACTAATAAGGATATCACCGGTCTCATCAGCATTAAGGATACGCAGAAGAATACCTTGACTGAGTACACTACTGATGGGCAGAAGATGTCCGTTAAAACAACCAAGCTTAATAATAAAGGTAACGTGATTTCTAGCAGCACAACGCAGGTTAATGGTGCTACTACTACTTATGCACCGGCTAAAGGCATGACAATCAACTGGACTGGCGGTACCTCCGGCGACAAGAAGATTGTCAAGTGGCAGTATAAGAAGGACTTCGTTTTCTGGGGTCTGATTAAATACGGCACTACCAAGGACTTTGTCGAGAATGAAGAGGTTAAGAATGGTAAGACGGAGGTTTCTTCTACCAGTATCACTGGCGCCGATCCGCTGGGACAGGGTACTGTTATTAAGGTAAACAATAACGCCAAGGAATATGGTGTAACGACTAAGGATTATAATGATCCTAATCAAACTTCTTATACTCCTGTTGTCGAGAACAAGAAATTTTCCGGTTTATCAGGCAAAATCTTCGGCTATGGCAATTGCACCTACACCTGGACTGAAACCCAGATGCATTCCACCAGCAGTACCTATACAATTAAGGGCGATAAGCCGATTAACGTTGGCTTCATGACCGGCGGCAGCGGTGACATCAGCGTTTCCAGCGCCAAGGATATGTATCTTGCAGGCAACATCAGCAATGCAACTAAGGCTGACGGCAGCGCAATCGGCAAGGTTACCTTAAACAGCATTGGTGGCGCTATCAGCTCTGTTGGCAGTGCACGCGTTGACGCGGACGACCTGACTGCTAAAGCAGCCAAAGGCATCAGCATCAATCACAGTGCGTTGGGCAACATGGCGAAGCTGAATATTGAAGCAACGACTGGTGACGTAAGCATCAATTCCGACCGCGGCAAGCTGCAATTTGTCGGCGGCAATAAGGGCGCGTTGAACGGCAACCTGGTAATTAACGCAGCAGGCGACATTACTACGGCTAGTGATACTGTTTTGAACGGCAACCGCATTGATTTCACCACTCTTGGTGCGATTAATGCAGCGATTGCTCCCGGTCAGACGCTGACCAGCAGTGATACCATGTCTGCAAGCGTAAATGCCAACGCGTATGGCGATATTACACTGACCAACAGCAATGGTGATATGCGTATCGGTCATATTGCCAGCAAGAATGGTGATGTAAGCCTCACAACTAGCGGCAGCTTTATCGACGCAGTAGGCGACAGCACCTTGTCCGACAGCGAAAGCAAGCTGCAAAAGTGGCAGGAGCTGGGACTGATTAACAGTAATGACAAGGCAGAAGAAAGCGCAGCATCTGCAGCGGCAGCCAAGAGTGAGCGTGTGCAGGCACTGGAAAACAGGGCAAAGCAGCTGGCTATGGCAGATAAGAAATATACTGAAGACGCGCAGAATGCAGCTTTGGCAGAATACAAGGCATTGGCAGAAGCTTACAAAACTAATGGCGAAGCAGCCTTCGAAGGCAAAAACTATAGCCAGGACGTTAAGGACTGGGCTAAGATGTACGCTGAGGTTGATAACAGCACTGCCTATGGTTGGAGTAAAAATGAGCTGCTGTATGCTATTCAGGACAGCGTGCTGAATGCAAAACCCGGCCAGGTACTGACGGTAGATAAGGCCAACGTTCAGGGCAAGAACATCAGCCTGAGCGCAGGCAAGAATATCGGTATCGACGGCGAAGCAACTAACATTGCCTACAGCGAGATGGGCAAGCTGGATAATCTTAAACTTTTGGCACAGGCTAAGGCCGGTGATCTTACCTGGAATGATGCCGACAACAGAATTGAAGTTCGTCAGCAGCGTCAGATTACGGTACAGCTGGCAGATGGCGGCAAGCTGAATCTTAAGGCCAACACCAGCGGTGCTGACAATACCGGTAATGTTTATCTGGCAGGCGTTAAGGATACGATGCTGGATATTTCCGGTACGATTAACACGACGCAGGATGTTAAGCTGCTCAGTGATAAGGGTATTCGCATGAACGACGGCAGCATTGTTGCCGATAACCTTATTATCCAGGGCGGTAATGGTGATGTAGGCAGCAATAATGCCTTCATCAAGACTAATATCAGCGGCAATCTGGAAGCTAATACCGATACCGGCCACGGTGTATATTTGCATCAGACGGCTGTAGGCGACAAGCCGGCGCAGGTGCTGACAATTCAGAATGCAGCAACAGGTACGCTGGTGCTCAAGGCAGATAATGGTATGCAGATGACTACGGAAGCAGGCAAGAATACCGGTTATCTGAACGCCAACAGCATTAACCTGCAGGCAGCCAACGGCAATATCGGCAAAGCTGATGACGGTATCCGCATTCTGGAAAACGGCGCTGTTATTAACGCTAAGGCAGAAAATGGTTCTGTTTACCTGCAGGGCGCAGGCACGAAGGATGCAGGCCTGGTAGTTGACAGTATTACTGCTAAAGGAAATGCTAAGCTCAACCTGGATGGTGATGTAAACTTCGGTAACGACACAGGTAACGGCAGCATTAGCGCAGGCGCAGATGTAACTGTTAATGGTAACAATGTTAACCTGAACGCAGGTACTGTTACTGCAGGCGGCGCAGGCAATATCAACGCAGGTAAAGATGTGAATGTAACAACCGGCAGCATTACATCTGACGGCGCAGGCAACATCACTGCAGGCGGAGACGTTAACCTGAACGCGGGTACTGTTAAAGCAGGTGGCGCAAGCAATATTAACGCAGGTAAAGATGTGAACGTAACAACCGGTAGCATTACTGCTGATGGTGCAGGCAACATTACTGCAGGCAATGACGTTAACCTGAACGCAGGTACTGTTACTGCAAGCGGTGCAAGCAATATCAACGCAGGTAATGATGTGAACGTAACAACTGGTAGCATTACTGCTGATGGCGCAGGCAACATTACTGCAGACAACAACGTAAACCTTAACAGCAGCACGCTGGTATTTGGCGCTGATAGCGTAATTACTTCTACTAATGCCAATATTTCTCTTGGTAGCAGTGGCATTACTGTTAATGGTGCTAATAACAACCTGAAATTGGATGCTGCTGGTACCGTGATGCAGGATGCAGCAGCTACGGGTATTACTGTAGATAATCTTATTGTTGAATCTGGCAAGATGCAGCAACTGCTCAGCCAGCAGAACAATGTGAAGAATCTGAGCATTAAAGGTAAGATGCAGGCAGTATATTGGTAGTAGATGGCGTAACCAGGTTTAACGGTACGATGGATAATCTGTTGGTTACTGTTGCTGATTCTAATATCAAGGGTGATGTGCTGATAGAGAACTACCAGGCAAATACCGGCAAGATAACCATTAACTCAGCCATCAATACTTCTAAGTACAATGATGCGCATAACGGTAATATTACTGTTAAGGCAGATGGTGATATTACTACGGCTAGTGGCGCTGATTTGAATGCATCTGATAATATAAGCATTAATTCTAAGAAGGGTTCTGTTGTAACCATCGGTAATGTAACTGCCAAGAATGCAGTAGATATCAATGCAGCGCAAGATATTACGGCAGACGGGAATCTCACCTCTAACAATGGTGACATTACTCTGGATGCAGGCGGAAGCATTACAACTAATAGCATAGTAAATGCGCTTAACAACGTAATTGCAAATGCTAACGGGAATATTGCAACCAACGGCGACGTTACTGCAGAAACTGGCAAGGCAGCTCTTAACTCTAAGAGTGGCAGCATAACGATGCAGAACGTAACTGCTGGTCAGGTAGTAGATATCGATGCAGCGTATGACATTACAGCAGATGGAAATCTCACCTCTAACAATGGTGACATTACCATGGATGCAGGCGGTAATATTACGACCAACGGTAAGACCAAGGCTCGCAATAATGTAACTGCTAACGCTAAAGGTGATATCAATGCTAATAATGATGTTACTTCCACCAATGCAAACGTAGAATTGAACGCAGGCGGAAGCATTACAACTAATAGCATAGTAAATGCGCTTAACAACGTAATAGCAAACGCTAACGGCAATATTGCAACTAACGGCGACGTTACTGCAGAAACTGGCAAGGCAGTTCTTAACTCTAAGAGTGGCAGCGTAACAATGCAGAACGTAACTGCCAACAACGAGGTAGATATCGATGCAGCGTATGATATTACAGCAGATGGAAATCTCACCTCTAACAATGGTGACATTACTCTGGATGCAGGCGGCAGCATTACGACGAATAGCACAGTAGATGCTAATAACAACGTAATTGCGAACGCTAACGGCGATATCAACACCAAAGGCGATGTTACTGCAACAAACGGTAATGCAGTGCTCAACTCTAAAGGTGGCAGCGTAAATACCCAGAACGTAACTGCTGGTCAGGTAGTAGATATCGATGCAGCGAATAATATCACTGCCAACGGTAGCCTCACTTCTACTAATGCTAACGTAGATTTGAACGCAGGCGGCAGCATTACGACCAACGGTCAAGTTACTGCACAGAAGAATGTTGATTACAATGCTAAAGGTAGCATTACTACCGGCGGTATTATCAACAGTACAACTGGCAATATCAACCTGCAGACAGATGCTGCTCAGGGCGATATCATCTTCGGCGGTGACGTAACTGCCGAGCATGGCAACATCAATATCGACGTATTGCAGAACGGTAATGTAACTGATGACGATAACAAATTTACCGCTCTTGGCGACAAGGGTAATATTAACAGCGGTAACTTCGCACTGCACATCAAGGGTGCCGGAGATGTTGATCTGCATGAGATTTACACTACAAACAATGCGTTTATCGACGTTGACAACGGCAATCTCACACTGGCAAAAATTAACGGCGATCTGGTAGCTTTGCGCCTGCATACGGAAGGCAAGCAGATGAAGGTTAGCAAAATTATTGCCGGCACTAAGCTTATTGCACAGAGCAGCGACATCAATATCGATAAGATTCAGCAGCGTCTGGACGCTGACGGCCTTCTGACTATAGTTCCAGATAGCGCACATCCCAATAAGCCTATTGACAACCTAAATATTGGTGAGATAATTACTAATAAGGGTGTCCGCTTTGATCATCTGTGGCTGAATAACGGCTCTATTAACGTAAGCGAGGGCATATTCAATATCGATAAGCTGGTAGTCAATAATGTTGCTCATTTCAGCAATAAGCATATGAAGACTGCTGTATGGGGTGCACCGCCGCAACGTGACGATAGCGACAGCATTTATTGGAACAACATTGCAGTGAATAACCCTGCTAACAATTTAGCTGAATGGCAGCAGGAGGGTATAAAACCGTATAAATGGATGTACCTGCACTTCGCAGAACAGCCGAACATTCAGCATAGCAACGGCATACTGCTTTACCTGCGTAATCACTATTATGTTTATAACCAACACTATAGCGCTGTAGACTATATGCTGTATCAGCTCAATGAGAACAAAGCGGAGGAATATGATATTAACTATGCACCTGGCGTAGTACAATACTTCCGCTATGACCTGTATGACCTGGATGAAGACAATAGCAAGAGTGAACCCGAAAAAATCACTGTAGAAGCATAGGAGGAAATGCTGATGAACAAAAAGGCAGAGGCTTTTATCAAATATCTGGATAATAACAAGATTACCTGCTTTGCCATTGAACAGATTAGCGAGGATAAGCTGAACACAGTGGTCTTCCGTTCTCACATTGTTGTTGAAGGCCAGCGTCTGCCGACGCTGGTCATCCTGGACAGCAGTATTTATGGTATGCTTCGCGTGCAGCTGGCAGCAAATGCTGTCAACGAGAGCAACGAAGTGGCTATTCTGAGGGAAATCAACAAGGTGAACCGTCAATATAAGGTGTTCAAATATTATCTTACAGATGACGGTTCACTCTACTTGGACAGCTGCCTGCTCTGCCAAAATGGCAGGCTGGAGGGCGACATGATTTATACCGTGCTGGATGTAATCATCAAGCATCTGGAAAAGGAATATAAAAGAATAATGCAGCTCATCTGGCAGGCCAATTAGCCTGCCGTATGCAGCAAAATTTTGTATATCAAAGGGGTGTTGTCGATGATTACTAATAAAACAAGCTTGCTACTGGTTACGCTTTTGCTGGGATGCAGTGCCGCTGCTTTCGCAGCGCCTACACCTTCGCAGGAAGCAGAATTCAATAAAAGCGGCTTGAATAACGCCGGTGTGGCAGCCAACAGAACTATAGAGTATATGGAGCGCCAGCGTGTTGCCAGACAGATTGCTGAGGACAAGGCTAAGGCTAGCAGCAAGGTAGAGCAGAGGAGCCAAAAGCCTGATGCAGAGCAGCAGGCTGCAGTGACCTTTAAGCTGGAAAAGCTGGAGCTTGATGAATCCACTGTATTGGAGCAGGCAGAGTTGCAGAAGCTGACGGACGAATATATCGGTAAAGAGGTTGGCGTCAAGGATTTGTACGAGCTGGTGAATAAAATCAACAAGCTGTATCTTGATAATGGTTACTTTACCTGTCGTGCAATTTTGCCGGCACAGACGATCAAAAACGGTACGGTAAAAATTGAGCTTATCGAAGGCAAAACGAATGCTGTTGAGGTGCAGGGCAACAAGTATACCAAAAGCAAATACATCAGCAAGCGTATGAGCCTGAAGCAGGGCGAGGTTGCCAACATCAACAAGCTGAATGACGATTTACTGCGCTTTAACGCTGCCAATGACGTGCAGCTGCGCATTTCTCTGCAGGCTGGCAGCGAGCCGGGAACTACGGATTACGTCATCAGCGCTTATGAACCGCAAAACATTACCTGGACTGTTTACAGTGACAACGCAGGCAGTGATACGAGCGGCGAATACCGTGGCGGCCTGTTCTTTACGGACAGAAGCCTGACAGGTGTGCGTGACGCGCTGACGCTGAACACGATGCTGAGCGATGGCACCAAATCCTTCGGCCTTGGCTATAGCAGGCCCTTAGGACATAGCGGTACTAAGCTGAACATACAGTACAGCACTAACAGTGTTCACATTACTGACGGAATACTGGAGCCTTTGAATGTACGTGGTCATGCTTACGCGATGAACGTTGGTCTGAGCCAACTGTTGGTAGCGACGGAAAAGATCCGTACTGAGGCAACACTTGATTACGGTCAGCAAAATTCTAAGACTGATTTCAGCGGCCAACATTGGCTAGATGATACTATTAAAGGCGTTACGGCAGGATATTCCGTAACTAATTACGGCGCAAGCTCTGTTATTTACCAAAAGCACAGCTTTAACGCTGGTACGCATACCGATATTGCCGATAATGACAAGGATTTTTCCCTGTACCAGCTTAACGGCCTGTACCAGAAAATGTATCAGCATGGGCAGCTTTTAAGCCTGCGCCTGGACGCACAGCGTGGCTTCAACAATTATCTGCCTTCCGCCCGCCAGTTCTACATTGGCGGCATGTACAGCGTACGCGGCTACAAAGAAAGCCTGCTTGGCGGCGACAGTGGCTACAGTATGGGCCTGGAATATTCCGTGCCTGTAACTAAGGACAAAAAGACCAGTGCCTTCGCCTTTATGGATCATGGACAGGTCTTTGGCGACAGTGCCTTTGACAGCCATGTACTGACAAGCTGTGGCCTGGGCGTGCGCAGCAACATCACCAAGCACATCGGTGCTGTGGTAACATTGGGCGTGCCTTTGATTAAGGAAATCAATAATACTGATGTAGATTCAACTCGCATCCATTTCATGGTAAGCGGTCAATTCTAAAAAAATCTTGTGTAATAATAGGACTAGGGAAACCCGGTCCTATTATTTTTTTCCTGTATATATGTAGGAAAAAGAAGCTTTGCCTGTAGCTGATATCCTATTATATGAAAAAAATTTCGATAACTGATGACAATTACCACAATTCAAGCTATAATAAGTATATAAACAAAAAATTATTTTATGAGGTGACATACAATGCAATTTCCGATAGTTTTAGGTGTTTCTGCACGTCACGCACATCTGTGCCGTGAGCATATGGATATTTTATTTGGTGAAGGCAGCGAGCTCCACGTTAAAAAGCCGATTGGCCAGCCTGGTCAGTTTGCTTCCGAAGAACAGATTACCATGGTAACTCCCAAGGATTCCATGAAGCTGCGCATCATCGGTCCTCTGCGTCCGGAAACTCAGATTGAGCTTTCTCTGACTGACGCACGCAAGGTTGGCCTTGATGCTCCTATCCGCAACAGCGGCGACATCGCAGGCAGCGCAGGCGCTAAGCTCATCGGTCCGAAGGGCGAGCTGGAGCTTAAAGAAGGTATCATCATCGCTGCACGTCACGTGCATCTGTATCCGGAAACCGCTGAAAAATATGGCCTGAAGGATGGCGATATCGTTGATATCCAGACAGAGGGCGAGCGTTCCGTAACACTGCATAATGTTCTGGTACGTGCGGGCGTAAAGCATGCTGACGAGGTTCATATCGATACTGATGAAGCTAATGCCTGCAACCTGGGCAGCGGCGTGATGGTGAACGTTGTTACCAAATAACTTCCTTATAATAAAGTAGAGGAGCGAAAGCTTATGAATAAAAGTGCGATTTTAGCAGCAATGCTCATCCTTGCAAGCAGTAGTGCTTATGCCTACGAAAACAGCTACGCAGGCTACAGCGTTAAGGACGGACAGCCTTACTATAAGCTGGAAGCGAAGAAGGTTTATGCGTATACCAATATCAGCAGCAAAAAGGCTTATCAGAACGAAGAGGATTTAAAAAATACCGCAGTTAATATTGTTAACTATTACACAGCAGAGGATATGGAGCAGATTTTAGGCGAAAAATTCTCTACTGCTTATTTTGATGCGGAATATGAGAAGCTGGCACTTCTGGAGCGCTCCCAGCTTAATCCAAAAACCGTGCCTGCGCCGCTGCTGGAGCTTGATAAATATGCCGAGCACGACAGCAATGGTAATGTAACTATCCAAAGCAAGGTGCTCAAGGAGAAGCTGGACCAGCTTACTCCTGTAATCAAGGTAGGCAAGATTGCCGGCAAAAAGGCAATTACCATTTCTTATATCTATAAGCAATCTGATGTACTGTTTAAAATTGATACCAGCATGGTTTCTGCCAATGACAGACTTTATCTGCTGTCGACGGTGAACAGTGATCAGGATGTATACGCTCCGAAGAAGGACGAAAAAGCTGCTGACGCTGATACAGATGTTGATATCGATGATATTGAAGATATCGATACTGACGAAGCAGGCAGTGAGGATGAAGCAGCCAAAACAAAGCCTCAGGACGTAGCTTCTATAAAGGAAGCAGTAGAAAAGGCTATGCAGGTAGAAAATGTTGCTTTGCGCGACATTCCTGCAGAAACAATGCAGCGCTTTGATAAAGCACACACTGATCTGCTGAAGGGCTTTAAGGCTTTTGCTCCGACAAGCACGCCGAAGGCCATCAGCTTTACTGATACTGCAGTCGGCAAAAGTGTGCAGTTGCCGGATGACTGGTTCTATGGTCAGCTGAACCTGCGATATAAGAATAAAGGCACCTTTTATCTGACTATGGCTTCTTCTATGAAGCAAATGCAGGAGGTTGCCGCAAATACTGATTATGACAGTGTTTGTTCCGTATTAGCTATTTCGCAGGCTGACCCCGAATATCAGAAGAAGGTTACGGAGCTTTACACCAGCGGCATGCGTAATGTTCTGGAGCACTGGAACCATCTGCTTGTTACCGTCAGCGTAGATAACATTAATGATGCTGATGCTAAAGAGCTTTTAGCAACGCCTGTTGCCAACAAGCTTGCTGTGGAAAGCATTATTAATGATGGTCTGCAGCGCATAAAAGGCTTTAGCAACGATTACTTTGCTTTGAAGGATTATAAGACAAATTATGACTTCACCCAGGAAAAAGCTTTCATTGGCATCAATGCTGATACCCAATTGCTGAAGGATTTTGCTTATAACAACAAAATTTTGCTGAGCTGCAACCAAAAAGCCGCTACAGCAATGCTTTTTATCAAAAAAACCGACGTTGAAACGGAAAAAAACCTTGAACAGCAACTAAACGAATGGCACTTTTAATTACACGGGTGCAATGAATTGCAGTGCATGAAAATCTCACGTCTGAGAAAAGGAAAATTTAACATAATATGCATTATCGGACGTAAAATATTATTTTGCAGTCTTTGCGGTAAAAAGGCAGCATTATAGACATGTTTATTTCCCAACTGAGGAAAATGCTGAGAAAAGCGTCAGATTATGAGAATTCTTCGCTTTTTGCTCCTTCCCCGGAGGTTTTGAGAAATTTTTAGCATTTTTTATGTTAAATTAGCCACCATGCGCACTGCTGTTTGACGAAATTACTTTTATCTGTTATAATTTGTATAAGGTTAACTATAAACACATGATTGGAGGGTCTAAAATGGGAAGAAGAAAAGCACTCCCGCCGGACTTTGATGGCAACTATACCGAAGATATGTTGTCTGAACGCCAACGTAACATTTTGAAATTCGTCCGTACTTTTATTAATCATAAGGGCTATCCGCCTGCTGTACGCGAAATCGGTGCAGCAGTAGGTTTATCCTCCAGTGCCAGCGTGCATAATCATCTGAAGAAGCTGCAGGAGTATGGCTTCATTCAGCGTGATGCTGCTAAGCAGCGTGCTCTGGAGCTGATGAGCGAAAGCGATGCCTGGAGAAACAAGCTCCTTGTTCCGGTACCGCTGGTTGGCAAGGTTACTGCAGGTGTTCCTATTCTTGCTGTCGAGAACATCGAAGAGACCTATCCTATTCCTCGTGACCTGATTGGCTGCGACGATGATGTTTTCATGCTTTCCGTATGCGGTGACAGCATGATTAACGCAGGTATTCTGGATCATGACTACATTATTGCACGTAAGCAGAATTTTGCTAATAACGGCGATATTGTTGTTGCCCTGATTGACGGCGAGGAAACTACCGTTAAGCGTTACTTCCGCGAGCTGCGCAGTGTGCGCCTGCAGCCGGAAAACGATAAGTACGAGCCTATTGTAGGTTCTGACAACATTAAGGTGCTTGGTAAGGTTATTTCTGTATTCCGTATGCTCTAATAACCTGACTGTAAAATGCATGTAAAATGATGTCACTTTAGCGTCAAATACAAAAAAAACAGCTCTTTACAGAGCTGTTTTTTTGTTATATATTATAGTTATGAATGTATGTAAACGATTTTTACAAGGAGATGATGCATATGTTACATCCATCTACTGATATTATCATGAACGCCCAGCAATTCTTTGCTGCGGACCAGAGCGAAGCTAATCTGGTGAAGCTGCTGCATGCAGTCAGCGTAATGCTGCAGGAAGGTGCAGAGGTGCTCATTCCTACTGCTGCCGATGCGCCGGAGGGCCAGCTGCTGCTGCAGACGCAGACTACGGACAGCGGCTTGGAATATATGACTGCTTACAGCAGCAAAGAGGCCTACGAGCAGGGCGAGCCTTGCAACGTTATCAGCCGTCCTTTAGTCAACTACTTTGAAGCTATCCTGCAAATGGACGGCATTGCCGGCATTATCTTTAACCCTGCTTCCCCCGCTCCCTTCAATATTCAGAACCAAATGATTAAGGAGCTGCTGGCTGATGCCCAAAAGAACAAGGCACAGAACGCTATTTCCGTTTGGCGCGGTGATATTACTACGCTGGACTGCGACGCAATTGTCAATGCTGCCAACAGCACGCTTTTAGGCGGCGGTGGTGTTGACGGTGCTATTCACAACACTGCAGGACCACAGCTTTTGGAGGAATGCAAAACCTTAGGCGGCTGCACAACCGGTGCTGCCAAGATTACCTATGGCTATAACCTGCCTGCAAGCTATATTATTCATACCGTAGGCCCTATTTATAACGGTAAGGTTGAACAAAGACTGGAGCTGGCCGACTGCTACAAGAACAGTCTGGACCTGGCACGCAAGCATCATCTGCACAGCATCGCTTTCCCGGCTATTTCTACCGGTGCCTATGCCTATCCTGTAGATAAAGCTGCCCGTATCGCCCTTTTGACCTGCACTGAATGGATTAATGCCAACGCCGACTATGGCATGAGCGTTGTGCTTACCTGCTTCAACAGCGGCGTTTATAACGCTTATCAGGAGCTTGTTAAAAAGGCGCAGAACGGCGAGCTGGACTAAGTAAATATTGTTTTTCCGTATAACAAAACCCGTGACTCCCTTCGGACGTCACGGGTTTTTATTAACCTTAGCGTAAATTTACTAGCGTACAGATTTACGCATTGATGATATTGTTGAACAAAGATTTATTGGCTTCGATAGGCTGCTTGCCGCCGACTACGCAGATCAGGCCGTCGCTGAGCATGTTCTCTACTACCTTAGCCAGTGCCTGCAGGTCTGCATTGCTTACATTGAGGATTTCGTTGCGGATGCGTTGGCGCAGCTCAACGGGAACGTGCTTCAGATATTGCGCGGTTGCCTTGTCAAGACGCATGCTGTTGGTCAGGGGCTTATCCATCGTGCTGATGGTACCGATAACGTACTTGTTCAGCTCGCGTTCGGGGAATTCTTCGTTTCTCAGCCATTCTGCCAGACCTTGGTAAGCCTCCAGAGTTTTCGGCAGCTGCGGGTCGCGGTAGGATGCAAACACGCCTACGCCGTTCAGCTCAAAGCGTGCGGTAACGCCGTAAGCGCCGCCCTGGATACGGATTTTGGTCCAGAGATATTCGTAGCTCAGAATGGTTTCCAGTACAGCCATCGCACCCACGTATTTGTGACCGTGCTTAGCAAAGTTACCGCCTGCAGCAACGTATTGCACCTTACCTGCGGTAGCAATTGCCTCGTTAACGGTGCCTACGGGCAGAATTTCAGCCTTCTCCCCTGCTTCTGCCTCAGACAGCTTGCTGATGAAATCAAGGCACTGTTGTCTTACTGTTGCCTGCTCTTTTACGTCACAGCTATAGCTGAGCAGGAAACGGTTCTTCTGGAAGAAGCGTTTGATTAACAGGCGCAACTGCTCCAGTACCTGCGGTGCCAGCTCGTCGAAGTTATCGGTCAGCTTTTTGAGGAACTGGTAATAGCTGAATTCATCCTGCTCGTTGACGCGTGCGCCGGCAGAGCAATAGGAGAACAGTCTGGTGATAGCAACGGTCTGACCGCGGTTGAAGAAATTGTCATCCCAATCGGTTTTCAGCTCGGATACTAGCTCGCGGAAGCGCTCCAGATCGTCCAGCTTGCTTTCCAAAGCAATGGCCTGCAGGATATCCAGCATTTTCGGCAGGTTATCGGTGAGGCATTTGCCTTTGGTGGAGAAGTAAATTTTATAATCATCCGTAGATTCTGCTTCGGTGAAGGCGCGTACAGCGAACGCAATGCCACCGGTGTACATAATGGCGTTGGTTGCCAGCTCCTGATAGCTGTAGCGCTCGGTGTTGAACTTGCCCATGATATCTGTGAGCAGATAGCACAGAGGCAGCTTTTCGGCTTCCATATCGGTAATATCAAAATAAAAGCTGGTATAAGCGATTTTATTGGTGTTGCGCGGAAGATACAGCAAATGGCTTGCGCCCAGCTCTTCCTCCTGCGTTTCAATCTTCTCTACCTCCTGCCTGATGTCGCTGCGCTTCAGTACAGGGATGGTTGCACGTGCTTCCTCACTGTCGGGAGTAGCCTGCAGACGGTGCAGCTCGGCACATTCGTCGATATGCTGCTGCAGCTCCTCCTGGCTCATCTGTGCTTTGATAGCGCTCATTTTGGCAGCAGCGGCCTCCTGGTCTGCCTCCTCCTTGCCAGGCTGCGGCAGCAGGGTTACCAGCACCTTATGGGTGTTGTCCAGCAGATAGTTTTCAATAATGCTTTCGTAATAGTTGGTCTTCAGGCCCTCGCGCAGTGCTGCCAGATATTTGTTGTAACAGAGGCCCTCAATCGGATTGCCGTCATACAGCCAGTTATCCATAACGCCGATGCCCAGAATCAGTCCCTTGGGATAGCCGCCGAAATCTGCTTCACGCAGCTTGAATTCCATGGAGTTGATGTTAGCTTCTAACAGCTTTTTGTCAATGCCGTTGATGGTGATGTCCTGCAGTGTTTTATAAATAACGCTAATAAATTTATCGCGCAGCTCCTTCTCACTGCCGCTGGCACGGATAGAGAATACCGGCTGATACATGCTTGAGGTATAGCTGCCGTTGATAATCTGGCCCACGCCTGCGTCCATCAGCGCACGGCGCAGTGCGGAGGATTCGCTGTCCAGCAATGTGCTTTTCAGCAGGCTCAGAGCCATGCTGGTCTGCAGGTCGGTTGCCTTGCCGGTTACGATAGAAAGCTCGTGATATGTTTTGGCAGTGCAGTCCTCCTCTGCTCCAACCGGATAAAAGGCTTCAATATCCGCAGTACGCAGCAAGGGCTGCTGCTCTGCGATGGCGGAATCAACAGTGCCGGTTTTCTCGAAGCTGCTCAGGTATTCTGCATCGAGATATTCCAGAGTAGCGTCGATATCCATATCTCCGTATAAATAGATATAGCTGTTTTCCGGGCTGTAATAGGTTTTGTGGAACTGCTCGAATTTTTCCTGAGTCAGCTGCGGAATAGCGTCCGGATAGCCGCCAGATTCAAAGCGGTAGCAGTTGTTGGGGAACAGAGCCTTCATTGCTTCGTTTTCCAGATAAGCGTCCGGCGAAGAATACACACCCTTCATTTCGTTATAAACAACGCCGTTGTAGCTCAGCTCGCCGTCGAGACTGTCCAGATTATAGTGCCAGCCCTCCTGACGCAGGGTGTATTTGTTTTGGTAGAAGGAAGGATAGAACACAGCGTCCAGATATACGTCCATCAGGTTATGGAAGTCCTTATCGTTGCGGCTGGCAACGGGATACATGGTCTTATCCGGGAAGGTCATAGCGTTCAAAAAGGTGTTCAGGGAACCCTTGACCAAATCCACGAAGGGCTCCTTTAAGGGATATTTGCGGGAGCCGCAAAGAGAGGAATGCTCCAGGATATGTGCCACACCTGTATCATCTGCAGGCGGAGTTCTGAAGGAAATAGAAAAAACCTTGTTATCGTCATCGTTAGCAAGGTACAAAAGGCGTGCGCCGCTCTTGATATGCTCCAGAATATAAGCCTGAGAGCTGATTTCATCTACAAATTGTGCTTGTAAAACCTTAAAGCCGTGGTATACGGCATTTATTGCTAAAGTCATTGTTGCCTCCTAAAAATTTACACTATGGTATTTATTATAACATATTTGCATATCTATTGTCTGAAATTCTTGTAAAAACAGTTAGCTGTTGCTAAAAAAGATTATCTCCTTGCCAAAAGCGCTGTTCTTGCCTATAATAATTAGTAGAATAGTCAGAATCTGGAGGGAGTATTCATGGAAGAAGCACGCTTTACACTGCGCATTCATCCTATTATTATGAATAAGATGAAGCATTTGGCAAAGATAAATGGTCGTTCAGTAAATAAGGAAATCGAACAGATTTTGAAATGGGTTATTGATGATTATGAGCGACAATACGGCAAAATTGAGCTGACCAAGGCGGAAATGCCGGGCTTCAGCACAGGCGCACAGGTTAAGGAAGCACCGGAGCAGCCTATGGAAATGCTCTTCGGTTTGGATAATAAAAGCAAAAAATAATATGTAGGCTCCCCTGCATTACGCTATACCAATAATTAAGGCACTACTGTGCTCACAGTAGTGCCTTTAGTGTTTACGCTTATTTTGCTATTGCGTGCTCCTTCAGCTCCAGCTTTTGCTTTTCTTCTACCTCTTTGATGCGGCAGCTGGCGAAAATAGAACCGGAAACATTGTGCCATACGCTGAAGATAGCGCCTGGAAGCGTGGCCAGCGGATTAGCGGCGAAGTTTGCGGTCGCCAGAGCAAGCGCCAGACCGCTGTTTTGCATAGCAACCTCGATAGCAATGGAGGTTTCCTTAGCGTAGGATACCTTCATCAGACGCGCCATGCCCAGGCCCAGTGCCATACCGATGCCGTTGTGCAGGACAACTGCCAGCATTACGATCAGACCGCAGCTCATCAGCTTAGCAGCGTTGACAGCAACGATACCATCGATAATGGTTACAATCGCTACAACGGAAACCAGCGGCAAAATACCGCCCAGCTTGACGATGGTTTCGTGGAAAAGGCTGTTTAAGATGATACCTGCAAGCACAGGCAGCAGCACAATCTTCACTACGGAAAGTACCATAGCCATAAAGCTTACCTCAACCCAGGAGCCTGCCAGCAGGTACACCAGCACAGGTGTTACCAACGGTGCAATCAGAGTCGAAGTGATGGTCATGCCAACGGATAAGGGAACGTCACCCTTAGCGATGTAGGCAATAACGTTGCTGGCAGTACCGCCGGGGCAGCAGCCTACGAGGATAACGCCCAGAGCGATATCAGTATCAAGATTCATTACTACAGCCAGAAAATAGGCTGCTAGGGGCATGATGGTGTATTGCAGGATACAGCCGGAAATAACCTCCTTAGGTCGGAAAAAGACGATTTGGAAGTCCTCGCGCTTGATGGTCAGGCCCATGCCGAACATTGCCGTGCCCAGGAAGAGAGCGGTATACTGCGGAATCCACATGAATTTCTGCGGATGGGTAAAGGCAATCGCAGAGGTGATTAAAATCACGACGGCGATGTACTTGGATAACAATCCGCTTACCTTGCCAATGATGTTTAAAACGCTGTTTTGCTCGTTCATATTAAATTGCCTCCTTACATGTATGCTGCCCTAGGGCAGTCACGCTGTTAATTGCCTCGAGCAGAAGCAATTACATGGGTATTGTACCACAAAAAGGAGGAAAAATCCATGCCCGGCTTAAAGTATCAGCAGGCCTCCAGCAGGTGCGACACCTTCACCTGCAGCTTATCGGCGATGCGGAATACCAGGTCCATACTCGGGCGCGCGCTGCCGTGCTCTATTTTGCTCAAATACTGCGGAGTAATGCCTATCTGCTCTGCGAGCATCCCCTGCCCCAGCTCCTGCATGATTCTGTAATAACGTATTTTTCTGCCCATTTCTACATACTTTTCGCAATACATATATCATCTACTCCTCTACTTCTTACTGATTATAGCTTACAGTATTTCCGGCATTTCTTCATGTAAAAAAAGGTGCGAAGACAGCCTTGATACTGCTTGCCAAAGTAAATACAGGCGCATTCCTGAAAAACGTGTCGGCATCAGTGTTGCTTTTGCCTTATGCCTTAGCATAATCTTATTATAAAAAATAGGATAGCCAGAGATTGGCTATCCTAAAAAATTTTTTGAGAAATTTTTAGATATTTTTTGCGAAAATGAATTTTGCGCTTAGTTTACCGGTATCTCCTGTCTGGAAATAACCTCAATCAGCTCGCCTTGGCTTTTCAGCCAGATATCAATGCCCTTGCCGAAAACCTCCGCTTCGATAAGTGTGCCGTTTTCGCTCTCCTCTACTACCTTTGCAGTAGGCAGGCGGTCAAGGATGTACTCGTAGCTGCCACCCTTAAACAGGAAGCGCAGGCGCTGCAGATGGCCGCCGTACATAAACTGGATGCGCTTGCGGAACTCGCCCTCCTCAAAGCGTTTGGAATACGGAACGGCAAAATGCGTTTCGGTGACGCTAAAGCTGTTGATTCTGTCGATGCGGTAGATAGTCGGGAAGGGATCGTTTTCTATCTCGAATTTGAGCTCCTCCTTTTCCTTGGGCACAATGAAGCCTGCCAGATAAAAGTAAAATTCGGAGAACATGATGCCTACGGGCTGCAGTCTGCGCTGCACCAGCACACCGTCGGTACGGCGGTAGTTGATGATTATTTCCAGATGCTCATGCACAGCGCCGCTAAGCTCCCACATTTTCTTCAGGAACTTATCCTTGTGCTGCGGTTCTACATAAAGCAGCTTTTCGTTGCCTATAAGCTCGCTCACACGCTGCTGCTCCGTTTTAGGGATACAGCAGTCAATCAGCTTATCAAGAATCGGATACAGCTCATTTTTGGTGAATGCCCTGCTCTCCAGCAGTATTTTGAGCGTGGCGAAAACCTCCTCGTTGGACAGCAGATTGCGTGATGGCGGTACAAGCTGGTAAGCGCCGAGCTTCTGGTTGTAGACCAAATCCTGCACCAGGCCTGATGCTTCGTTCTGCTCATGTAAAAAGGACCGCAGGTCTTCTATGTCGCGCTGAATAGAGCGTAAGGAGCAGCCGAAGCGTTGGGCCTCCTCCTTCTTGTAGAGCATTTTGCCGTCTACTAGGCGCGAATACATATAGAGCAAACGATCCTTTGCGATGCGTAAATCTGTCATTATTAGTTCCTCCCTGCCATGAAATTTGCAAAGCGGTTGATGCAAGAAAATCTCTTTAAGCTAATTATAGCACAATCATTCTCTTAAGCAAACGTTTTGCCACCGGCTATAAGCAAATTTTACCATAGCAGGAGGACACATACTGTCTTTCTCTAAAAATATTTTTGGCTTTCTCAGCATATTTCAGAGATAACAGGCTGAAATTTATGCCTGTTCAGTTTTAAGCGTGGGCAGAACGCCGTCCAGTGCTTCCAATGCGCGTGCTGCAATCTGAGCGTTCTTTTCTCTCTTCTTGCGGATGCGTACAGTGAGCGGCGGAATGAGGCCAAAGTTGATGTTCATCGGCTGGAAGTTTTCAATCTCCGGGTTGCTGATGTAGTTGGCCAGTGCTCCGTGTGCGGTTACGTCGGGGAATTCTACCTCCGGCAGCTCCAATACCGCTCTGGCAGCGGCTAAACCGGCCATCAGGCCGGAGGCTGCAGACTCGACGTAGCCTTCTACGCCTGTCATCTGTCCGGCAAAGTAGAAGCGCTTGTTGCTGCGCAGGTTGAAGTGCTTATCCAAAAGCTGCGGCGAATTCAGATAGGTGTTTTTGTGCATTACGCCGAAACGGACGAACTCTGCGTTCTCCAGACCGGGAATCATGCCGAAAACACGTCTTTGCTCCGGCCATTTGAGATGTGTCTGGAAGCCTACCAGATTATAAAGGGAGGCAGCGGCGTTATCCTGACGCAGTTGTACTACTGCATATGCTTCCTTGCCGTTACGCGGGTCAATGAGGCCTACGGGCTTCAGTGGGCCGAAGCGCATGGTGTCCTCGCCTCTGGCTGCCATTTCTTCGATAGGCATGCAGGCTTCGAATACATCATGTTCAAAATCCTTTACGGGAGCGCTTTCCGCATTGCAGAGAGCTTCCCAGAAGGCAATATATTCTTCCTTTGTATAGAAGGGGCAGTTGAGGTAGTCGGCGCCGCCCTTGTCGTAGCGGGACGCACGGTAAACCTTGTCATAGTCCAGGGAATCAGCGGTAACAATAGGCGCTGCGGCATCAAAGAAGTGCAGATAATCAGCATGCAGCAGCTTTTTGATATCGGCGAAAAGCGCGTCGCTGGTCAGCGGGCCGCTGGCTACGATGACAGTGCCTTCAAGGCTTTCCAGGTCGGTCACCTCTTCGTGGATGACGGTAACTAGTGGATTGGCCTTCACTGCTTCGGTTACGGCAGCGGCAAAGACGTCGCGGTCGACAGCCAGAGCGCCGCCAGCAGGCACCTGATGCTCGTCAGCCTTTTGCATGATGAGAGAGCCTAAACGGCGCATTTCTTCCTTCAGCAGGCCGACAGCGTTTTCAATATTGCCTGCGCGCAGGGAGTTGCTGCAGACAAGCTCGGCAAAATATGAGGTTTTATGTGCTTCGTCACTTTTTACGGGACGCATTTCGTGCAGGATTACAGGGATACCATGGCGCGTGAGCTGGGTAACGGCTTCGCAGCCTGCCAGGCCCGCACCGATTACGTGTACAGGAGAGATAGTCATTTATTCGTTGCTGCCTTTCGTAGTTGTAGTAGTTTTTTTCGTTGCAGTTGTTTTCTTTGTGGTAGTAGTTTTTTTGGCGGTAGTCTTTTTTGCTGCAGTGGTTTTCTTCGCAGCAGTTTTGGTAGCAGTAGTTTTCTTAGCGGCAGTCTTTTTAGCCGCCGTAGTTTTCTTGGTTGCGGTTGTTTTAGCTTCCGCAGTCTTTGCTGCAGCGGTTTTGGAAGCATATACAGGTCTTGCCTTGGAGCATTCCGGGTTGCTGCAGAACTTGCGCTTGCTGCCGTTACGTTCTACGTGCTCTACCATCATATGCTTGCATTCCGGGCATTCCTCGTTAAGCGGTTTGTCCCAAGTGGTATAATCGCAGTCGGGATATCTTTCGCAGCCATAGAAGACCTTGCCGGTCTTGCTTTTGCGTTCAAGGATATCGGCGCCGCACTTAGGACATTTAACACCAATCGGGTGCAGAATGGGCTTGGTATTGCGGCATTTGGGGAAGTTGGGGCAAGCCAGGAATTTGCCGAAGCGTCCCTCGCGGATAACCATCATGGTGCCGTCGTTGCACTTGTCGCAGGGAACGTCGGATACCTCGAGCGGGATTTCGACGATAGGAATTGCCACGCCTGCGTGGTCCAGATCCTTTTTGAAGGGACCATAGAATTCGCTGAGAACTTCGTCCTTGGTGTGCTTCTTCTCAGCAACCTCATCCAGCTTTTCCTCCATCTGGGCAGTGAAGCCGATGTTGATGAGTCCCTTGAAGTATTCGGTGAGCATATCCACAGTCATAATGCCAAGCTCGGTAACGAGCAGCTTTTTGGCCTCTTTGACAACGTAACCGCGGGTAAGCAGTGTAACGATGGTAGGTGCAAAGGTGCTTGGGCGGCCGATGCCCTTCTCCTCCAGCTCCTTGATGAGCGTTGCTTCGGTGAAGTGCGCCGGCGGCTCGGTGAAGTGCTGCTCTGCGGGCAGAAGCTTGTAAAGGACAATCTTTGTGCCAGGCACAATGTAAGGAACCTTAGCGTCCTTTTCTTTATCGTCATATTTGCTGTGCAGCTGCAAGAAGCCCGGGAATTTCAGTATGGAGCCTGTTGCACGCAGCTGGTAGTCAGAAGCATCAATTGCCAATGTGGTAACGTCATATACAGCGTCCGTCATTTGGCTGGCAACAACGCGGTTCCAGATGAGTGTATACAGCTTCAGCTGGTCGCCAGTAAGATACTCCTGCATCTCGGCCGGTGTACGCATGACGCTGGTCGGACGAATCGCCTCATGCGCGTCCTGCGCGTTCTTCTTGGTGCTATAATGGTTGGCCTTGGCAGGGCAGAACTCACTGCCGAAGTTTTGCTTGATATAGTCGCGGATTTCGTCAACGGCTACGTCCGCCAGACGCACGGAGTCGGTTCTCATATAGGTAATGAGGCCGACGGAGGTTTTGCCCAGCGATACACCTTCATAAAGCTGCTGTGCGAGCATCATGGTCTTTTTGGCGCTGAAGTTGAGCTTTTTGTTGGCCTCCTGCTGCATGCTGGAGGTAGTAAACGGCGGTACGGGGTGACGCTTGCGTTCCTTCTTCACTGCGTCGCTTACAATGTAATCAGCCTTGGAAAGTGCTTCCTCCGCTGCTCTTGCCTCTGCCTCATTGTGCAGCTCCAGCTTTTTGCCCTTATATTTCACTGCTTCCGCCTCAAACAGCGGTGCTTTGCTGTTTTCACGCAGCTTGGCGCGCAGTGTCCAGTATTCTACCGGCACGAAATCTTCGATTTCACGGTCACGGTCGGCAACGATTTTGGTAGCAACGGATTGCACGCGGCCTGCGCTCAATCCCTTGCGGATTTTACGCCACAGCAGCGGGCTCAGCTGATAGCCTACGATACGGTCCAAAATGCGGCGTGCCTGCTGTGCATCAACCATATCCATGTCAATGCAGCGCGGATGCTTGATAGCGTCCTTGACAGCAGCAGCGGTAATCTCATGAAATTCAATGCGGCAGGCAGATGTCGGGTCAATTCCCAGAATAAATGCCAGATGCCAGCTGATTGCTTCACCCTCGCGGTCAGGGTCAGTTGCCAGTAAAACTTTGTCTGCTTTTTTGGCTTCAGCCTTCAGTGATTTGATTAAATCGCCCTTGCCGCGGATGTTGATATATTTCGGCTCAAATTCGTTTGCATGCTCCTCGTCCGGCAGAAAGGTTACACCCAGGGTGCTTTTCGGCAGGTCGCGCAAGTGTCCCATAGAAGCCTTAACAGTATAGTTTTTGCCTAAAAATTTTTCGATAGTCTTGGATTTCGTAGGTGATTCCACGATAACCAGAGTCTTTGCCATTTATGTTCCTCCTACTTTCGGTAGTAACGCTGCGCCTGGTCTGTAGCCACCAGTCCGGCGGCCTGCAGGTCAAGCAGCTCCATGCTCACGGCAGCAAAAGCAGCTCCGCTCTGCTCCGTCAGCTTTTCTAAAGAAAGCGCTCCTGCCTGCAAAAGTGCCAGCAGCTTCGCTCCTAATTCAGTTGTGACCGGTGCCGGTGCAGGCTTTGGCTCCTGCGGTGCACAGTCAAAAATACTTGGCTGGGTTATGCGGCGGTTCATCGCCTGCTGCCAGCTTCTTTTATCGTCTAAAATATCCTGTGGCATATCCACCAGCTTGGCACCGGTGCGGATAAGCTCGTGACAGCCTATACTGCTGCCGTCGAAAATATTCCCCGGCACGCAATATACCTCGCGTCCCTCATCTGCAGCAATGTTCGCCGTAATTACAGCGCCGCTGCGCTTGCCTGCCTCTGCTACCAGCACTGCCTGTGACAGACCGACGATGATGCGGTTGCGCGCAGGAAAGTTGGCTGCTATGGGCGGTACTCCCGGCGGGTATTCCGACACGAGCGCGCCGCGTTCGGCAATGCGGGCAAACAGTCTGGCGTTTTCCGGCGGATAGGCAATATCCAGCCCGCAGCCAAGCACTGCCACCGTCGTCCCTCCGGCCTGCAGGCAGGCCTCGTGCGCCGCCGTGTCAATGCCCTTGGCACCGCCGCTGATAATGGGTATGCCCTCGCGCGTCATCGCCTGCGCAAAGCAGGCAGCAGCACGCACACCGTATTCCGTGCAGCGACGTGAGCCGACGATGGCCAAAGCATAATTTGCCTGCGGCAGCTCGCCCTTGACGTAGAGCACCAAAGGCTTGTCGCTCAGGTTTTGCAGGCTCTGCGGATAGTCAGTGCCGGTATAGGCCAGTATCTGCACGCCGTTATGACGGCAGAAGTAATCCAACCTTTGCGGCAGACGCGCATCACGGTTGCTGATAAAGTTTTGCACTGCTCGCGGCGTACAAAGCCCTGTTGCCGTGAGCGTGGCGGCGCTCGCTTCAAAAACAGCGCGGGCACTGCCCAAAGCGTTAATCAGATCAGGTATTCTGCTGCGTCCCAGACCGGGGACAACAGCGCAGACAGCGGCAAGGTATAAGGTATCCATAAGGTCACACTCCTCCTGTAATACATACATTATTATGCAGTCAGAGCGGAACTTCATGCCACAGCCTTCATAATATGCGATTTTCTTACATTATAATGATGAAATTCGTATTGGTCAAGTAAATTAATTATACAATAGAAGAAATTATCAGCAAATTGTCCGTAAAATGTCGCACAAAATCTTCTGCAAGGTGCGCCGGAATCGCCTTGCAGACAGCAAAAAGGACTCCCTCATGCGAAGGAGTCCGAAAATTATTTTTGCAGTCTTTGCATAACGTAATCGACAATCTGCTGTGCTGCCAAAGGATGGGCATGCTCGCTGCAGGCTGCTGCCTCACGCGGGCTTACCGTGCTGTTTTTGATGTGCTGCACCAGCTCGTCGGTAGAACGTGCTACCAGAGCGCCGCAATACTGCTGCAGGAAGGCGGCGT
>ULUE01065921.1_pt1 | contig 51609 bp, 48 predicted proteins | sample 1958211 | NCBI WGS metagenome assembly ULUE01 (sample SAMEA4835752, study PRJEB28245) | human gut metagenome | biome: gut microbiome; material: fecal sample | place: Denmark | collected 2008 | reverse complement strand
CAAGGAGGGGGTCGCGAGTTCGAATCTCGTTTTCCGCTCCACCTTTTAAGGCGACATAGCCAAGCGGTAAGGCAGAGGTCTGCAAAACCTTTATCCCCAGTTCGATTCTGGGTGTCGCCTCCATTTTTATTTCTTAAAAGGTGCCAAGTAGTTATGTCTGCCGCGGTGGCGGAACTGGCAGACGCAAGGGACTTAAAATCCCTCGGGTAGTGATACCCGTACCGGTTCGATTCCGGTCCGCGGCACCAACATAAATTTTGTTTATGTTGGAACAATATATAGAATGAAAATGCTGATTGAACTTGCAGAAGTCAATCAGTTTTTTTTGTGTTTAAATTTAAAATAATGATATAGCAAACTTTCATGTTTATGCTATAATTAAAGTAGCATAAGCATGAAAGGAGCGTGCACCGGATGAGCAGAAAATTACCGTTACCGGTTGGGACGACAAATTATAAAAAGATTTGCGAAGACAGCTATTATGTGGATAAAACCTTGCTGATCAAGGAAATCTTAGATGAAAAAGTAAATGTTGCTTTATTTACACGTCCAAGACGCTTTGGCAAGACGCTTAACATGGACATGCTACGCACTTTTTTCGAGAAGACTGCAGAGGACACTGGCAGATATTTCCAAGATAAAAAAATTTGGCAGCAGGGAGAAAAATATACGAGCCATCAGGGACAATATCCTGTGATTTTTCTCTCCTTGAAGGATATTAAGGCGAGAAAATGGCAATACGCTTTTGATGCATTGAAGTATATCATCAGCGTCGAGTATATGCGGCATTCTGAATTGAAAAGAAGCAGCGAGCTTGAGGAAGCGGATATAGAGTTATATAATCGTATTGTCAAAAATCAGGCTGGCTATATGGAATATGTCTTCAGCCTGCAGGCACTTAGCAGAATGCTGCATCAGCATCACAAGCAAGCTCCTGTTATTATTATTGATGAATACGATACGCCGATTCAGGAGGGTTTTGTAAATGGCTATTATGATGATGCTGTAGAGTTTATCAGGAGCTTTTTCTCGGCTGCTTTGAAGGATAATCCGCACGCCAGACAGATTGTAATGACTGGTATTTTGCGTATTGCTAAGGAAAGTATTTTTAGCGGACTCAATAATATTCGAGTTTTTTCTGTGCTGGATAAAAAGTTCAGTGAGTTCTTTGGCTTTACGACAAGCGAGGTACAGCAGATGGCTGCTTATTATGAGCAGACGGATAAACTGCCTGAGCTTAAGGCCTGGTATGACGGCTATAAATTTGGCGACACGGAGATTTTTAATCCCTGGTCGGTAATCAATTATTTTAGTAATAATTGCCAGGCTATGCCGTATTGGGTGCAGACTTCTGCCAATACGATAATCCAGGAGATTTTGAAAACCTATAATGATGATACATACAGAAATCTGCACGCTTTACTGGGGAAGACGGAGGTGCAGTCGATTGTTAGGACTAATATCATTTATCCGAAGCTGAAGGAGCCGCAAACTAATATTCTGGGCTTTCTTTTAATGACAGGTTATTTGAAGTCAACCGGTACCGAACTTGATGCAAGAGGCGATTATATTTGCAGGCTCAGCATACCCAACAAGGAAATTAAAACGATTTATTATAATGAGATCTTATCGCTGCTGACGGAGGACATTGGCGAAAACACTGTGATGAATTTAGCTAATGCTTTGTATGATAAGGATGCTGCAAAGATAAAGGAAGCACTCAATAAGTTCATGCTGAAAACAATCAGTTATTATGATAACTTGAAGGAAAACTACTATCATGGGCTTATGCTTGGACTTCTTGCTATAGGCGAAAGCAATTATGATATTCGTTCCAATAGGGAAAGCGGTTTAGGCAGATATGACATTCAGCTTATTCCTAAAAAATCTGCATTGCCGGGGATTATTATCGAGGTTAAAGCTGCTGATAAGGATGCCGGCGTTGAGCTGTCAAAGCTTGCGCAGACTGCACTAAAGCAGATAGATGAGAAAAAATACGATACCGAGCTGTGCGCGCAGGGCGTAAATGATATTATCAAATATGGCGTGGCGTTTAAGGGTAAGACGGTCGAGATTGTTACAAATTGATTCTAATGAAAAGCAGGAGCTGGTGTACGAGGGTACGGCAGCTCCTGCTTTGTGGTTTAATATGCTATTTTTGAATCATCTTGGTGATAGTGTTTATAGAAAGGTAGGGATAAAACGCAAATCTCACTTTTTAATAAAAATAGTTTCAGAGAACTTTCTGCAAAAAAGTTATAAAGAACTATTGACAACGTGGCGAGGCATGCTTATAATATAGATAAAAGTTGTGACCAACTTTTTGCGAACGCTATGGAGGTGTTTTAATTGTTAAATAACGAATTTAGTAAACAAGCAGAAAATCTGTCTAAGAAAATCGAAGAAGGCTTAAGAATTTTGCTGCCCGGTTATACTGCCTTGGATAAGGCTGCCATTACTTTGGTATTGTTTGCAGCAAGCAGTCTGCAAGCAGGTATCGTCACCTATAGAGAAGCTATTGCATCTTTACCTGAAAATATAAAAGCTGATATTCGTAATTGTACGAAAGTAGACGTGGTTTGGGACGATGTAAAACAGCTTTTGGAAATGTATGAAACGGAAGACTTTTTACAAGTCTTGTTAAGCGTTTCCGATAATGACGCAAGAACAAATTCGTGTAACTTACCGGCAAGTTTAAATCAACTTGCTGAAATGTTTTTGCGTATCAAATCCGAACCCGGCAAAGGATTGCAGTTGTATTCCGGTTCCGGTGATACATTAACCGGCCTTGTTTGCCGGCACAACAACCTTGCTGTTACAGGCTTGGAATTAAGTCGCGACGGAGTACTTATTTCCCAATTTAAAGCGTTTGCACTTGGTGCTCAGATAGAAGTAATCAGACGCAGTCCTATTGATTACTGTCTTGCTGGGCGTGGAAAAGCTGATTATGATTTCGTTATTAGTACTCACCCTTTTGGCTTAAGGGTTAGAATGCTTAGCGATAAATATCCTAAACTCAGCGATATTTACCCGTTCTTGCGAAGCGGTACAGCAGCGGATTGGGTTTGTGGCTTGCTGGCTCTGGACAATATTGCACCGGACGGTAAAGTTGTGGCGTTTTTTTCTGAAGGCTGCATGTTTACCAATCAGGATCGCGAGGTTAGAAAGTATTTAGTACATAATGGGTTGGTAGAGGCTGTAATAGCTCTTCCGGCCAAAATGTATTCCTATATGAGCATAAAACCTGTAATGGTAGTGCTGAGCAGGGGCAATAAAGAAGTAAAAATGGTCGATGCTTCTGATATGTTTACCCCCGGAAGACGTCAAAATGAGTTTTCTGAAGAAAACATAGAGGCGATTATTGACGCTTATAATCATCCCGGTGAAAAAAGCGTATGCGTTACCGTGGATGATCTCAGCAAAAGCGACTATACTTTGCTGCCTACACGTTTTCTTGCTGTACCGGAAGATACAATTAAAAACGGAAAACCTTTGGAAGAACTTGTACGATTCGGAAGAAGTGTTGCAATCACCGCTTCTGCATTAGATAAGTTATCTGTTGATGAAAACGATGCTTCAACGAATTACTATTTGCGCCTTTCGGAAGTGCATGATGGCATGGTAGACAATCGTTTACCTAAAATCAGTTGCATTGATAAAAAATACGAGAAATATCTGTTGGAGGACAACGATATTATTTTGTCGCGTAATGGTTCGCCGTTTAAAGTGGCATTGTTTAACGAACAAGCCGGGACTAAGGTTTTGCCTGTCGGTAACTTGCTTATTCTTCGTGCCGATACGAGTAAAATTAACCCGATTTATCTTAAAGCGTACATTGAAAGTGAACAAGGCATAGCCGGTTTGAGCGCATTGCTTACCGGAGTTGCAATGCAAGTTATCAGCTTGGAACGTCTGAAAAAGATGCTTGTACCTGTTCCTGATATGGAAGAACAAAATGAAATAGCAGAAAAATATCTTAGCATTGTTGACGAATTGAAAATTTTGAATTTGAAAATCATGAATGCTAAGGACAGACTGCGTCATGTAATTGATAACGGAAAGGCTGGTGAGTGAACGTGTTAAATGACATGCAGATGTACGAACTCTCTGAAGTTTTAATGAAGGAGTTTGCCGAGGGTGCTTTGGAAAAAGCAATTTCTTCTCTTAACAGAGCCGGAAAACTTGCCGATTGGTTGGAAATGATGGGGTTGAGCCAACTCTTAGGAGGAGATATTTTTTATAATCCTAAAATCTATGGTAAAATATTAGTATTGGGAGATTCCCGTACTAATAAGCGCCATCTTACCGGAGTTGCGAAAAGCATGGGTTTTGCCGGTGACCGGTTTGAGTTTTTCCTTGACTATGATGGCAGCCAAAAATATAACTATTCTAAATTGCGCTATTCAGATAAATATGCTGCTGTTATCGTAGGACCTATTCCGCATAGTACCGTGGGGAAAGGTAATTATAGTAGTGCTATAGTTGCAATGGAAACTGAACAAGGTTATCCACCGGTATTTCGTGTTGATAAGATAACTAACAACAGTTTCAGATCAGTAATGGACAAGCTGCAGCAAAAGAATATTGTTGCTGCTTGAGTATATTATATGAGGTGATAAAATGGGAAAAAAGGCTTCTTTTGTAGCAATAACTGAGGAATATTTGATTTCGAAAATAAATACAGCTAAAACTCGTGTAGCATTTATTGGTACAGGATTTAATTCTAATGTTGCTGATGCTGTTGTTAAGAAAAGGAATTTGGTTGAGAATATAATTTTTGATAATAACAGTGATGTGTACAGAATTGGTTATGGCTATGCTGAAAGTTTGAAAATATTAAGAGATGCTGGCATACAAATGCAAGAAACACATAATATACGCATAAATGTTCTTGTGGCTGATGACGAAGCATTGATATATTCTCCTACCCCTCTTATTGTTGAAAATCCGGTTAAAGAGAGTTTTCCTAATGGTATCATTATCGATTATGATGCTGTTGCTGGTTTGTTTAACGTTGTAGAGATAGCGAACAAACAATTTGCAAAGGAAAAAGGACTGACCGATAGTCAATCAGATACGCAAAAATTAGTTGTAACCACTCTTACTGATACATCTATTTCCCAAACATTGCAAATTATTAAGGAGAATCCTCCTAAGTTAGATTTACATAGAAAATTAAACGTATATAATGCTAGAATTAAGTTTATAGAAATACAATTGTCTGGATTCAATATAAAACAGCATAAAGTAAAAATTCCAAGTGATTTATTACTTGTTGCCAAAGATGATGAAAATGTGCAGAAGCAGCTTTCTGCAACATACAATTTGTTTAATACTTTTGACAAAGAAAGCAACCTCGTGAAACGTACTAAAAAAATTCAAGATTCTGTTAAACGTTTAAGAGAAAAGTATACTTTAAATTTAACTGGTTATGGCGCAATGTGTTTTGTGTCCAAAATACCTGAAATTGAAAGAGAGATTCAGGAAATTCAAAATGAAATAGAATTAACTAAGAAGGATTTAGCACGTAAAATTAATTTAGAGATTGATAATTCTAAGAAAGCTTTATCCAAAGCATTGGTTCCGGTTGTACAGAATAATCCGCCTCAAGCGTTACGTGATAACTTGTTTGACTCTAAAAAAATAACAGTAAAAGTAGCTAGATCATTTGTTGATAATCAATTGGATAAGGCATTTATCACTGGCAATAGCTATCTTGCTGATATGAAGTTAGAGGTTCGTTATAAGGATTTAACATTGAATACATTAGAAAATCCAGAAGTTGCTTCAAAAATTATGAACAGTAAGTGGAGATATATTTTTATGGATGACGGAATACTTACATATGAAAAAGGCTTAGCGGAAGTCAAAGAATAATTTCAGGAGGTTTTATCGTGACTGATATTAAGAAAATAGATGTGCTTTGGGATGATAATCCCGTTGATATAAGCGCAGAGGCGAATTTTATCTGGAGTATTGCCAATAAGCTGCGTGGTACGTATATGCCGGATAAGTATGGTGATGTTATTATTCCTATGACGATTATCCGCCGTTTTGAGTGCGCTTTGGCAAAGACTAAGGCTACTGTTGTAGCAAAATACAACGAGAACCCTAATTACCCTGCTAAGGCTATGTATAGGCTTTCAGGCTATCAGTTTTATAATGTCAGCGAGTTTACCTTGCAGGAGCTGTGTAACGATGCCGATCACATTGCGGAAAACTTTAAGGCTTATATTCAGGGCTTTTCCGATAACATTAAGGATATTTTGAATAACCTCGATATGGAAACCCATATCAAGAAGATGGATGAAGGCGGTTGTCTGTTCAACACGGTCAAATCCTTCTCTGAACTGGATTTGTCCGTTGAGAGCTTTGACAGCATTAAGATGGGTTATATCTTCGAGAATCTTATCGGCAGATTCTTCCAGAACGTAGATGCCGGTCAGTTTTACACCGGTCGTGATATTGTTAAGCTGGGCGTATCTTTGCTTGTTTCCGAAGGCTGCGACGATATTTTTGATGACCACAAGCTGATTACCATTTGTGACCAGGCAGCGGGAACCGGCGGTATGCTGAGCACGGCGTACAGCTATTTTAAGCATTATAATCCTACTGCCGATGTTAAGCTGTTCGGCGTGGAGTTTATGGGTGTTTCCTGGGCTGTGGGCATGGCGGAAATGCTGATTAAAGGTCAGGATGCGACGAACTTTGTGCATGCAGATTCCTTTAAAGAGGATCCTTCCGCTGATACCAAGATGCGCTTCGTGCTGATGAACCCTCCGTTTGGTACTCCCTGGAGCGGTAAAGACGCAAAGGCAGGACAGGAAGAAGCAGTAATTAATGAATACGCCAAGGAAAACAGCCGTTGGGGTGCAGGTTTGCCCGGTGGTGGTGATTCGCAGATGCTGTTTTTGCAGTCGGCCATTGCGAAGCTGGATGAAAAGGTTGGCCGTGCTGCGATTATTGAAAACGGTTCGCCGCTTTTTACCGGTGGTACATCTTCCGGCGAAAGCCAGATTCGCCGCTGGCTGCTGGAGAACGATTTGCTGGAAGCGATTATTGCTATGCCGACGGATTTGTTTTACAACACCGGCATTGCCAGCTACTGGTGGATTATATCCAAAAACAAGCGCCCGGAGCGCAAGGGTTATGTGCAGCTCATAGATGCGACTAATATTTATCACAAGCTGCGTAAGCCTGTGGGCAACAAGAAAAACGAGTTCTCCCCCGAGGACAGAGCGCAGATTGCTAAGCTGTATACCGATTTTGACAAGGCTGACAGCGAGTACAGCAAGATTTTCAAGAACGAGGATTTTATGTACCGTGAGTATGCTGTTATGCAGCCTTTGCAGCGCAGCTATTCTATCACCGAGGCAAGCATTGAGCGTATGCTGCAGAAGGGTGCGCTGAAGGGCTTATGGGATGAAGCTAAGGTTGCGGAATACGAGGAACAAGGCAATGCTTTGAGTGGTAAGGACCAGAACAAGCTGCAGGCCTTTTATGCTACGAAGCCTGTTTATGATTCAATTTTGGCGAAGCTGCAGGAGCATATTGCTGATGAAAAATGGCTTTCGCCTAAAGCTTTTACGCCGGTGCTGACCACTGTTCTTGGTGATGCGGCAGATAAAAAGACCTTTGAGAAAATCATGGACGGACTTTCCGTTATGGATAAGACTGCGGAAATCCAACGCGATAAAAAGGGCAACATTATCTATGACAAAGAAACCAAGGACACAGAGCTTGTGAAGTACACTGAGGATATTGAAACCTATATGGCGCGTGAGGTGCTGCCGCATATTCCTGATGCTAAGTGGTTTTGGGAAGAGGATTTGACGAAGAAGAAGCCTGTAATCAAAACCGGTGCGGAAATTCCTTTTACCCGTTACTTCTACAAATATCAGGCACCCAGGCCGAGTGCAGAGCTACTGGCAGAGTTCTTGGAAATAGACAAGGCTGTGAATGAGCGCATTGCTCGCCTTATGAAATGAGGTGATGGGAATGCGTGAAATGAAGGATAGCGGGATTGAGTGGATTGGGGAGATTCCGAAGGATTGGGAAGTCCATCCTGTATATGCTTATTTTGAAGAAGGAAAAACTAAGAATTATCGTATGCAAGAGCAAAATTTGTTGTCTTTAAGTTATGGAAAAATCATAAGAAAAGATATTAATACTAATGGTGGATTGCTTCCTGCAAGCTTTAATACTTATAATGTTATTGAAGCTGGAGATATAATTATTAGACCGACAGATTTGCAAAACGATAAACGTAGTCTTCGTACTGGACTTGTAAAAGAACAAGGAATTATTACATCTGCATATATTGATTTAAGACCTAAAGATAATGTGAATAGCAAATATTATCATTATCTTCTTCATAGCTATGATATTATTAAGGTGTTTTATAATATGGGCAATGGTGTAAGACAAGGACTGAATTTTAGTGAATTTGCAAAGTTGCTTTTATTAGATCCGTCTAAAGTACAACAACAACAAATCGCTGACTTCCTCGACACCAAATGCTCCGAAATCGACGCGACTGCTGAAGATATCCAAAAGGAAATTACTCTTTTGGAGGACTATAAGAAATCTGTTATTACCGAAGCGGTTACCAAAGGTCTGAATCCTGATGTAGAGATGAAAGATAGCGGGATTGAGTGGATTGGACAGATTCCGAAGCATTGGGAGATTCCGAAGATTACTCATATATTAGATTATACGCATCCTTATCCGATCGGTGATGGTGATCATGGAACTATAAAAGCAGAAAATTATTCAGAAGAGGGTATTCCGTTTATTAGAGTACAGAATTTAGGTTTTGCTACTGAATTGATTATGAATAATGTGGTTTATATAACCGAGAAACAAAATAATGGAATAATTAACAGTACATTATATCCGAACGATATTTTATTCGCTAAAACTGGTGCGACTATAGGGAAAGTTGGCATTATGCCAGAAAATATTAAAAAAGCTAACACAACTTCTAACGTTGGTAAAATTACCGTTTCTGAAGAAGTAGTACCTAAATTTATTTTTTATGTTCTAAGCTCTTTTATAGGTTATAAACAATTTTGGGATATAGCGTTAATGAAAAGCACTCGTCCTGAATTGTCGATAGATGAAATCAAAACTTTACATGTGCTTTTACCAAAAACTATAGTAGAACAACAGCAAATCGCCGACTACCTCGACTCCAAATGCTCCGAAATCGATTCCCTTATCGCAGATAAAAAGCGCCAGTTCGACATCCTTGCCGATTACAAAAAGTCCCTTATCTACGAGTACGTTACCGGTAAGAAGGAGGTTCCTGTAAATGAATAACATCCTTTCGGAAAAAGAATATCAGCGTTATATCATCGACCAGCTTGTAAAGCCGGAATGCGGTTACGTAGAAGCACCGGCAGCGGAGTTCGACCGCCTTTTTGCTGTGAACCGCAAGGCACTGTTTGCTTTTCTTGAAGCAACTCAGCCGAAAAAGCTGCAGGCTTTGCGCAAAATCTATAAGGAAAAAACAGAAGATACCCTTGTTGCCTTCATCAATCAGCAGGAAACAAGGGCGAACGGCAGTCGTCTTGATGTGCTTAAGCATGGCGTAGAGCTGGCCAACATTCATCTGGATTTGATGTATACGAAGCCTGCAACGACCTTCAACAAGGAACTCAACGCTTTGTATCATAAGAACATTTTTACCGTTTCCGAAGAAGTTTGGGCAAGCGATGATGAACGCATTGACCTGGTAATCTTCCTCAATGGCCTTGCAATTATCACCTTCGAGCTGAAATGTAATGCCGCAGGACAGTCCTATCAGGACGCCATCTATCAGTATCGCATGCAGCGCAATCCAAAAGACCGTCTCTTTTTGTGGAAAGCCGGTTCTTTGGTAAACTTCGCCATGGACCTGGAACAGGTTTATATGTGTACCAAGCTCAGCGGCAGCAGTACCTTCTTCCTGCCCTTCAATATGGGTTGTGGTGAAGGTATTCAGGTCGGTGCCGGTAATCCTTTGCTGGAAGATGAATACAGCGTGCATTATATGTGGGATGATATCCTGCAAAAGGACAGCCTGCTGGAAATTCTTGGCAAGTTCATGTTTATCGAGGTCAGCGAAAAAGAAGATGCCAACGGCAAGGTAAAGAAGAACGAAACGGTTATCTTCCCCCGCTATCATCAGCTTGATGTGCTGCGTAAGGTGCTTGCTGATGTTAAGGAGAATGGCAGCAGCCTGAACTATCTTCTGCAGCACAGTGCAGGCTCCGGCAAAACGAACGAGATTGCCTGGCTTGCACATCGTCTGGCGTCCTTGCATAGTGCAGACAACAAGATTATCTTTGATAACATCATTATCTGTACTGACCGCGTAGTAGTCGACAGACAGCTGCAGCAGGCAGTGCTTGGTATTGAGCATAAGGAAGGCCTTATCCGCGTGATGGACGACCAGTGCAACTCGACCGATCTTGCCAATGCGCTTGGCGGTAACACGAAGATTATTGCAACGACGATTCAGAAGTTCCCGTATATCGTGGATAGCGTCAAAGGCTTGAAAAATAAGCACTTTTCCGTAATCATCGACGAAGCGCATTCTTCTACCTCCGGCAAGAACATGGCAGCGATTACGAAATCACTTGGCTCCGGTGAAGTGGAAACCGACGTTGATGTTGAAGATATCGTCGTTGATGAAATTAATCGCAACGGCAAGCAGCCTAATGTGTCGATGTTTGCCTTTACCGCTACGCCGAAACCGACTACTCTGCAGCTTTTTGGCAGGGTAAACGCACAGGGACAGTATGAAGCCTTTCATATTTACTCTATGAAGCAGGCTATCGAAGAAGGCTTTATTCTTGATGTGCTGCAGAACTATATCACCTACGATACGTTCTATCGCCTCAACAAAGAGATTGAAGATGATCCGGAAATGAAAACGAATGATGCCAAGCGCCAGATTGCTCGCTTCGTGCAGTTGCATGAAACCAATATCTCGCAACGCATTGAGGTTATCATCGAGCATTTCCGCCAGAACGTCATGCAGGAGCTTAATGGCCAGGCTAAGGCTATGGTCATTACGGAATCGCGTGTCGGTGCGGTAAAATATCGTCAGGCCTTCGAGGACTATATCAATCGCAAAGGTTATACCGGTCTGAAGGCATTGGTTGCTTTTTCCGGTAAGGTTACCATCGACGGCAAGGAGTATACGGAAGTAGGCATGAACGGCATTTCTGAAAAGAACCTGCCGAAAGAGTTTGATAAGGACGAATATCAGGTGCTGCTGGTAGCTGATAAATATCAGACCGGCTTTGACCAGAAGAAGCTGTGCGCTATGTATGTGCTCAAAAAGCTGCGTGGCGTAAATGCAGTGCAGACCTTATCGCGCCTGAACCGTATCTGCCCGCCGTTTGACAAGAAAACCTTCGTCTTGGACTTTGCTAATGATTATGCGGATATCGAGAAGGCTTTCAGCAAATACTACACTGTGACTTTGCTGTCCAACAGCATTAACCCGCGTTCTATTTATGATATCAGCGCTAAAATCGACGGCTATTTCTTCCTTGATCCCAGTGATGTAGAGGACTTTAACACATTGCTGTACAAGGAAAAGGTTACCGCTGCGGACAAAAAGAAAATGACTTTCTTCCTGCAGAAGGCCAAAAACGTCATCGAAAAGAATAATGACGAGCAGACGCAGAAGGAAATCCATATGGCAATCCGCCATTTCATCCGCTGTTATGAGTTCTTAGTACAGGCAACCTGCTTCGAGGACGTGGATATTCATAAGAAATACAAGTTCTTGTCTTACTTGCAGACGTATCTTAAGGTACGCCATTCCGGTGGCGGTTTCGACCTGACCGGCAAAATCAAGGCAGACAATTTCGTGCAGAAAAAGAGCGGAGAGTTTGCGAATGTTAAGCATAAAGCTGATCCGATTGTAAGTCTTCCTTTCGCTGAAAGTCTGAACCTTACGCCTGCAAAGATTGAGCGTTTGTCGCAGATTATTGCGGAAATCAACAGCAGAACCGGCAAAAACTATGACAATGACGTTGCAGTCAAGGCCATGCTGCAGATTAAGGATATCATGATGAAATCCGAAAAGCTGCGTGCCAGCGCTCAGAATAATACTGAAAGAGACTTTGAGTTTGCTTATTTCGACAATATTGATGATGCTCTGGTAGAAGGTCTGGAGCAGAACCAGGACTTCTTCAGCTTGCTTTTGGATAATGATGAGATTAAGCGTCAGGTGCTGGGAATTTTTGCCAGTGATGTATATACTGAATTGAAGGGAAAAGCAAATGTGCTATACCCTAAGTTTAATGAAAATGCAGTAACACTTAAGGTTGCAGAAGATGAGGAAAAATATGGAAAAAAATAAATCATCTGAGATCAAGAGAACACCAATTCGCGAAGCAGTAAAACTGCGCTTGTGGGGAATGGCGGCAGGTAGATGCGAAATTTGTAATAAACTGTTGTATTTGGATTCGCATTATGGCGATGATGCCAATTTTGCCGAAAATGCCCATATTCACGCAGTTGGTAAAACAGGACCAAGACATGTTGATAGCATGACAAAAGATGAAATAAACAACATAGACAATTTAATGCTTCTTTGTGCAGAACATCATCATTTGATAGATACCAAACCTGAAAACTACCTATCAGATTTCTTGATTGTGCAGAAAAAGACTCATGAAAATCGTATTCGAAGATTGACGGAGATTCAAGATGCTGATTCCTGTAAGATAGTGACATTCTTCTCAAATATAGACAATGTTGATGTATTCAATACAGTATCTGTACTTAGAAGAGCTAGTGTAAAATGTGGTCTCTATCCGAAACAGGATGAGCCAATAGAATTGCATAGTGGGTCAGTTACAAAATACATACCATCAAAGGAAATTATGCAAATCCAAGTAGATGTACTGGAGAATCAAGTTAAGCAGTATTTTGGTAGCATTGTAAAGAAGGAAGATGTTGTTGCTTTGTTTGCACTTGCTCCGCAACCACTTCTTTTCGAATTGGGATATTTGCTTTGCGACCAATTAAATATTCGCGTCTTCCAGTGCCATCGCGAAGGAGATAAATGGGCATGGCCTGAGGATCAATCGGTGGTAGATTTTCTAACATGTAAATCGAGGAATGAATCAGAAACAGTTATAGCGTTAGTTGTTGATTTGAGTGCTGAAATTGTAGATCAAAGGATTATAAATGTATTGGGTGAAAAATGTTCTATCTATCACCTGACTATTTCAGAACCAAATCGTGTGTTTGTTAAGAATCCTCAGATTCAAGACAGTTTTGTCCGTGCTTTTCGGCTGTTAATGGAAAGAATAAAAAATGATAATCCAAAGGCAAATGAAATTTGTTTATTTCCAGCTATGCCAGCCTCGCTTGCAGTTCGTGCTGGTATGGATATTATGCCCAAGGTGGATTTGCCAATAAAAATCTATGATCAGCTTTCGCAGAAAAGTTGCTTTGAAGAAACCATAACGATTGGAGGTAAATGATGTATACCAAAGAGATATATAATGGCTTGCTTAAATCGATAGCTAAGTGTATTGATATTAGTGATGAAATGTTTGAGGCAGCAGAAAAGACCTATAAAGATCTTGGGAAATGGATAGACCGAGAAACTCCCGATTATGAAATTAGCATTTATCCGCAAGGTTCTTTTGCTCTCGGAACTGTGGTCCGCCCAATTACAAATGCAGATGATTATGATTTGGATATTGTTTGCCAATTCAAAAAACAGTATGGATTGACGGCGAAAGAGCTTAAGGTTGATGTGGTTAAACCATTGCTTGTCCGTTACAAAAAGGCAAGTAATGAAATTGAAGAAAAAAAGAGATGCTGGCATATTGAATATGATGAGGTTCCCAATTTCCATATGGATGTTATTCCAGCTTATGCTTATGGGAGTGCTGTCCAAATAACAGATCATAATGAAGACGATGATACCTATGATTACTTGGGAAGCAATCCATCAGGCTATGTGAAATGGTTCTTTGATGCTTGTGCAAAGCAACGCAATAGATTGTATGATCAATATGTCAAGGAACATCGCATGGTTGTAGATCAGGCTGATGTTGAAGATGTAAAGCGTAGAAAAGTAAAAACACCATTACAGCGCGTTGTACAGATTCTTAAACGGCATCGAGATATCAAGTTTGCAGATGATAATAGCGGTAATAAGCCCATATCAATTATAATTACAACAATAGCAGGAAGACTATATGAAGAAGAGGATAATATTTACGATGCTCTTTCTAATATTTTGTCTAAAGCTCATTCTTGGATTATGGATAACCGCAAAGGACAGCAATTTTACATAGAAAATCCCAGTTATGAAGGTGAAAATTTTGCTGACAAGTGGAATACGCATCCGGAACGTGCCAATGCATTTTTGCAATGGCTTGATACTGCTAGGAAAGATTTAGTTGATAGTAGACTTTTGCAATATAATAGAATTGAAATGGGAAATCATCTAAAAGAATGTTTTGGTAGCGAGACCGGAAAAGCCGTTTTTAACAATGAAGCAAAGACAGTGCGATATGCTATTGCGGCGGGAACCTTGAAAGTAGACACATCGACAGGAAATATATCAAAATATGGCACAGTTTCGATTCCACCAGCACATCACTTTGGCGCATAAATATTTGAAAACAAAGCCTATTTCGTTGGTAAATCAGCAAATACGGATGCAGTATTTATACCGTAAGCTATTGGTAGAAAACTATATTAAAGATTCAATGTTTGTATGTGTTTTAGATATACAGCCATCTTCAGAGTCCAAAGTGTATCGAATCAAAATTACTTATAAATTGAGTGATGGAGCACCAAAAGCATGGCTGATTTCGCCACCACTACAAAAATATGAAGGAAAATATCCGCATCATAAGTATGGCAAGGATAACAATGGAAATTATCAACTGTGTGTTTATTATCCTAAGTATAAAGAATGGAATAAGCAGATGTATATTGCAAATTCATTTGTGCCATGGGTATGTACATGGTTGAGCACTTATGAATACTGGCTTGTGACCGGAAATTGGCATTACGATGAAATACTTATTGGTCAGAATTAAATAAAAACATTAACCGAGAGATTTAAGTTAGTTTTACCAAGATGATTAAAGTGATAATATGCGTTTAGTAATTGAAGAGTTTGCTCCTTGCAACTAGAGAGGGCAGTGTTATTTCCAATTGGGCAAATGAGATATAGAAAAAGTTTATGGAAAAATTCAAGCGATATTACCATCAGATTAATGATATAATCCATAATTTTATTGTGGATGGTGAGTTCAAATAGGTAATTTATCAATTGTATTTGAGTAAATGGATTAAAAAAATACTGTCGAAAGTGATTGAAAGGTTGAAAAGTATAATGATGATATAATTTATACAATCATTAAATGCCAATAGTGGCTGAAATTTAATAATTATATCAGAGTTTTATCATGTGGCACGTAGATTTTGTAATGGGGTTAATCGTATACATTTATAGTATTGATATGGGTAACCCGTAATCTCGTTGACAATAGTTACGATGCTATCAACGATAAGATAATAGCCTTTAGGTGCTGTGGGAGTTTCTCGCCAACTATCTGATTTTATAATGGTTATAGTTACTTCAGGCTTTTTAAGGTTACGGCTACGTAAAAATCTTTTAGCGTGAACACGGCGGTTATGGTCTTGAAAAATACCATTGGTGTGTTTCAGAAGATATTCTGCTAATTTTGTGTAGTCTCCACTGTTGTCCAGTTTTTTGATGTTTATAGTTCCGTGAGACCAGATATTTTGTAGCTCTGCATCGGTAAATATATGATTTAGCAACAGATGATGATGTGGAACGCCACAGTAATCGAAATTTGAGACACCGACATATAAAAGTTCTTTGCCTTTACGCTTTGCAGCGGCTTTGAGATTTCGTAAAAAATTTTGGATATCATTTTTTGTTTCTTGAGGAGTTTGAGGTCTGTTATCTTTGGCATAGGTTAATGTAATAAGCATATCGCCAGACAAAAAATTATTATTAATAAGACGTGCTAACTCTTTTTTGGCACGACGCTCATTTGCTTTTGCCATATAGTTAGGTGTAGGAGAGATTTTAGGTCCACGTTTGGTATTTTTAAAATGGAATTTTAAATTTTGAAGTTTTTCGATTTCCAATACGGATCCGCTATGGATTTCTTTTTTGATATACATTAAGTAGCTCCTCCGTGTATGTCGTTAAGTTAATCGTTTGTATCAAGACTAAGGAAGGAGTTTCACCTTCCTGATTTTTATAGTGACAACTAAAGTATTTTATATCATAATGCCCTAAAGTTAATAAAAAGTTATTCGATTTATAAATTATTTGAAACGGAGGCCCTAACATGAACATCACAGTATATCTTGCCTCATCGACAGGCAACGACCCTAATTTTATAACAGCGATGTGCGAGCTTGGTACATGGATTGGTGCAAGCGGTAATACTTTGGTTTATGGCGGTTATAAAACTGGTTTGATGGGTTAGCTGGCGCACAGCGTTCTGCAGGCAGGTGGTAAGGTTATCGGTGTGGAGCCGCAGTTTTTTATAGATGAGGAATATCAATATGAGGGACTGACGTAGCTGATAGTTGCCAAGGATATGGCAGAGCGCAAGACGAAGATGATTGAGCTTGGCGATGCCTTCATTGCGTTTCCCGGCGGTGTGGGGACGCTGGAGGAGGTCAGTGAGATTATGTCGAAGCTGTCGCTGAGGCAGCTGGATGAGCCGTGCATTTACTATAATTTTGATGGTTATTATGATGATATGAAACACTTTTTGCAGCATATGATTGCTAAAGGTTTGTCATCAGAGGAGAAACAGAAAGGCGTATATTTTGCGGAGAACCTTGATGAGATAAAGAGAATACTTAAATGATAGAGAGCTGCTTCGACGGCTCTTTTTACTTGTAAGAATATCACTGTAGTGATATACTTAACTTAGTAAGCATGGAGGCGATAGTATTGAAAAAAATAATCACGCTTTATCATGGATCAGAAAATATTATAGAAATGCCAACATTTGGCAAAGGCAAGCGTAATAATGATTTTGGCTTAGGTTTTTACTGTACGGAAAGCAAAGCATTAGCGATGGAATGGGCTGTATCTGATCTGCATGATGGTTATGCCAATCGTTATACCTTAGATACAGAATACTTAAAAGTATTACATTTGAACAGTCCACAATACACTATACTGAATTGGATTGCAGTTTTGGTTGAACATCGTTTATTTACGCTTAAGAATCCTGTTGCCAGACGAGCAAAGCAATATCTGATTGATAATTTTGCGGTTAATGTGAATGCATATGATATTATTACTGGTTATCGTGCAGATGATTCTTATTTTGATTATGCAGAAACATTTTTAAATAATGGTATATCTGTGGAGCAACTGGCAAGGGCAATGCGTTTGGGCAAACTTGGCGAGCAGATTGTTATTAAGTCGAAATATGCTTTTTCCAAGCTGCATTTTGAAGGTTATAACAATGCTGAAAAAGATAAATACTATGATAAGCGTTGCGATAGAAATAAAGAAGCTGATCGGATTTATGAGCAGATGTTGGAAGAAGAAAGCGATGGCTTATATATTCAAGACATTATGAGAGGACGGGTTGGTAATGACGATGCACGCATACCCAGAAACTTATGTAAGTAAAGCGCAGTATAGGCTTGGCGATGCTTTTGATTATGCCATCAATAGCTGTAACATATCTGGTGATGATTTCATGCATATGTTTGCGTGTAGTTCTGTTGGTAGGCGCATGGCTAAGGCTGACCCTAAATATATTCCTGGTAAAAGTGGAATAGAGATAGCACTGGACATTGTGGAAGAGGCAACTGGTAAAGTGCTGGATATTGAGCCCAAAATAAATTATGCTCGTTCGCCAGAATATTGGATGGGATGGGCACTGGCGTACTATCAATGGTGGTCTGACAGGCAGTATAAGGAAATTTTTCAAGTGGTGAGCTATAAAGATTTGCAGAAAATGTATTACACGTTACATGAAGCGGATATCACTAAGTTTACAGATATTATGGATAGGCTTATGCATGAACATTTTGCTGAAACAAATTTGAAGCGTTTTCGCAGTTATACAGGTATGACACAGACGGAACTTGCTCGTCAATCTGGAGTAAGTTTGCGCTCCATACAGATGTACGAACAGCGTAATAAGGATATAAATAAGGCGAGCGTGGAAACTGTTTACAGGTTGGCGAAGGTTTTTGGCTGTGATGTAGAGGATTTGCTGGAACACTAGCGTTTTGGCCGCCGTAGTGGCAGCATAATTAACACAAAAAGCTGATACTCATACAGGTCGCAAGGACTTGCAGAGTATCAGCTTTTAATTTTACGTAGTGCTATTGGTCGGCTTTTAGCTTTTGGGTATTACTTGTTATGCTTCAGCTGAGATTTCTTTTAAGTTGTCAATTGCCATCTCTACATCTAGGGTGTGGAAGCCCAGCCAGCTTTCGGCCATAAGCTCGGCATCGGCAATCGCATAAATCTGCTTGCTGGTTTCGCCTGTATAGTAGTGCCAGTAGCGGTAAATATAGCCTATTCAATACATAGTTTCGTTGGCATAAGTCGTTCCCGCTTTGTGTGCTATTGCTTTTTACTTCTTGTATTGGACCAAGACACCAGCCTATTCACTGAATATCATCAGGGAGTCTGTGGAAAAGCATGATGTTGCTACATTTGAAAAGCATGTAGATATGGACACGCTTTATACCAAGGCTTTTGATGATGGGGTTGTGGCTGTAGATAAGATTCAGGGCGAGGGAACCTTGTCGAATCCAATGGCGGTAGGCTTCTTGCAGATGCTGAAACCGCCTGTTGTTGCTGCTTTGAAAAATGAAACTATCGAATATGTTAAGGGTGAAAAGGAAAATAAAGCACAGAGCAATAATAAGGCCGATGATTTTGCCAAAGGTATGAAAAACGAATCCGGCATTGACAATTCGAAGCTGAAGGACATTACAGTTGTTAGCAAGGACAACAACGAGGCGATAGTAGCTTTGACGCTCTATAACCAAAAAATTGATAAAAATTTTGACCTTAAGGTAAAAATGACTAAATTGAATGACGGAACTTGGAAACTTAAGGAGATTACTAATTTAGTCGAGTTTTTGGTGGAAGTAGACAAGGCAGAAAAGAAAAAATTGGTTGAACTCAATAAGAGTATTGTGGCAGAGCTAAAGAAGGCTGTCCCTGTAACTGCTGCTAATGTAAAATTAAACAGTGACGGCAATCCTTTCTTTGCTTCTTATTGGCTGAGCTATGGGATTGAGCTTTAGAATAACACTGATAAAAACATCAATGAAGCCTAAGTTCTTATTGACATTGTTGATAACAACGGGAAGCTTTTCAGGGAAACGCGTTTAAGATATAATTAAGATGTTTTCGCTGCCCATAGCAAGCTTTCCTTAAGCTATAAGGACAAACTCAATCGGTTTATAGATAAAGATACGGCGTTGATTGCGAATATGAATGACAAGAAAATGGAGGTTCATGTTGTCGGTATCAAATATGCAGATGGTAAAGATGTTAAGGTTTTAGAAGAACTTCCTGATGTAGTTAAAAAGTAAGGCTGCACGAGAAGCAGACTTATAAATCTGCGCCAACAACACAAAAAGCTGATACCCGTACAGGTAAGATTTGTGGAGTATCAGCTTTTTTAAATAGCTTGTTTGCATATAGCTATGGTAATATACTTAATTTATAAGATATGATAAGAGGACGGATTGCTGATGAAGATATGCGTATACTCAGCGCCATATGTAAGTAAAGCACAGGATAGGCTTGGTTATGCTATTAACAGTTGCAATATGCTGGTGAAGATTTTTTGCTGTGCTGTGAAGGATTTGCTGGAATACTAGCGTTTGACTATATAACTGACATAATTGGCTTTACGGTTGACATTATAGGGTAATATAACGGTGTTTTTATTATTATCACTAAACAGAATTTTTATAGTATAATATACTTAGCTAAGCTTTTGAACGTTGTTGAAGTATTGATAATAAGACTAACAAATAAGGAGGTATGCATATGGCTTCGCTAACACATGTGTGCATGTGGCATGGTAACTCCTGGCAAGCTATTACAGCTGAAGAGGCTGCAAAATTACATCCTGGAGGAACTGTATCTGCTTATAGTGGTCTCTTCATGTGCGAACTTTGTGGACAGTATGTAATACTTACTGATGGTGATATACGAAAACGTTATTTTAAACATAGCGCATATGAAAAAAGTAAGGATTGCCCTGAGCGTACATTTGGTGCGGGGTATTCAATTCCTTATGATTATCAGTATTACGAGTTGCCGATACGTATTACAGCTATATCTGCATCTTCCTTTAGGTTCGAAATAGGTTTGATTAGAGCACCTATAATTTCTCTAAGCAAAGACTTTCGCATAGAAATTAAGCCAAAAGATGTAAGTGACATCAGCTATGTTTTCTCTAAAGAACGGTTGAATTACAATAGTATTACTTATCTTCCTATTGGTGAATTTCCATTTGAAAAGTATATAATTAGCTTTCGGAATGGAAATGATAAATTACATGATTTTTGGCCAGCGGAGATTAAAGGTATTGATCCTGAAGGAACATTGTTTGAGAAAGATTCTGGTAAGAAAGTCTTGTATGATGCAGATGTTGAGATAAAAAAAGAGTATTATTTGTTAAAGCGTGGCTCAAGAATCGTAAGATCATGTAAAGATATGTTGATTGAAAAAATCATGCAGAAACAAATTGGTTGTCAAACCTGGACTCTTTACGTAATTTCAGCAGCTGATTTTAATGAAAATACAGCTAAATTCTTTCTTGAATTTCATTGTAGATTGACGGATTATCCTATTTCTTTACAACTGGTTTGGCCGTTATATGTCGAGGGTAATTATTTAGTAAAGCATAACCAAAACAGTATGTATATACTTGTTACGGGTAATATAGCAGCGTTAAAGGCTTTTCCAGCAGCGAAGGTTCGTCAATTTAATTACAATAATGAACAGGATAAAACACCTATAATATATGAGGTTGATTGCTCTGATAGACAGCAGTTAATATCGGTTGGTCGTAGTAAAGTTCTAAAATATACCTATTTTTGGAAAGAAGATTTGGATAAGGATGGTTTTGTACCGGAAGTTTTTGTAACGGATCTTGATGGAGTTACATTTGGTTCTGGTGAAATAAATACTCTACCTCGCAATAAAACACTTCGCTTTAAATCAGTGTTTGATGGAGAAATAGTAGTTTTAATCAATAATCATATTATAGATAAGCAAACAATAAAAGCAGATAAAATTATTGATTTATACAGACTAGCCTTTGGCTTATGTGTTAGGGTTATCATTGGCTTAGATATCGTTTGGCAGCTTGATATAAAAAAACAAGCAGCTATCGTAGTTGATGACGAATGTGAAATTCTGCAAAAAATCAATAATGCTTCCGGTAAGACAATTAAAGCACCACATTCTTTGAAGAATATTCTTGTAGGCCTGCAGCGCTATCCGCAGGTATGTCAATGGATACGTCTTTGTATAAAAAATGGTGTTATTAATGAGCAATCTTACCGCAGATTACAAGAGATTTATCGCACTATCAAAAGTAAATGATTAGGAGAAGTAGTATGAATAATTTTATTGATCTTCTTACAAAGGAAGAAAAAGCAATCCTTTGTGAAATTATAACTGGTAGGGAATTCAAGGGGCTTTTCATCAGCAATGAAAGAGAGTTTTCAAAAATACAACCAGGTTTCAGGGCAAAAACTTTGGAAGAACAACGAGCTTTATCAATTGCTAAAGCCCATGTTAGTAATCCTTTTATTGCAATGTTTATTAATTTAAGGGTTGATAATTGGCTAAAGGGAATGCAAGAGAATATTGATAAGCTGGAGAAAGAAGGGAAGACTCATGAGCTTGCTCTTACAACGACTTTGCTTGATTCTGTTTTTGAAAATAGTCTTCCTTTATATTTTAAACTTGCAGGGAAGAATTTAGATGTTGACTTACTTTCTGAAATTTATAAATGCATGATGAGCCTAAAATGTGAACGCATTAGAAGTGATGAAGAAGAAATGCGTAAAAAACTTTTAGATGAAAAGCAAAAGGTTCTTAATCAGTTTGATGCTGAACAGCAGCAGTATGAGCAAAATAAAAAAACAGAGTTGGCTGAGTGTATAAAAAATTTAGAAGCAGATAAACAACAAGAAATTAAACAGCTTGAAGATAATCATAAGCAGATCATTGGTGAAGTGAATTTGAAATACCAGCAAATAATAAAAAGTTTTGAAGAGGAAAAAGCTAAGCTGGAATCATCATTGGCAAAGGCGCAGAAACAAATTGCGGAATATTAAAGCATTAATACAATTGATGACTATAGTGATTTATCGCAGTATGACGATACAGATGAGGAACTTCTCCCGGTTATTGGTAGTGAGAACTTTACTTCTCTATGTGTAGTCAAAACAAATTTTGAAGGGCAGAAAATCCTTATTCGTTGTGCTGATTTAAACTATGATGGACAGTATTCTATTTTTTACCAAAATAAAAATTTAGAACCTTTTTTTGCTAATAGAACTAAAATTTTCGGTAAAAATATTTATTTTGATGATGGAGCTTATGGTATTTGGGATTGGTCTGCAAAACGTAGTGAAGTTTATCCATCAAAGGATTATGTACGGTCAGAATTCAACAAATATCTTATTCCTATTGAAGTTATTAAAATTTACGAAGCATCAAGACTTGATGAACTAATTGATATATTAAAAAGAGGAATAGAATGCAAGCCCCATAGTTCTAAGGTTATGTTTGCTGCTCGTATGTCAAATAGACAGTATGTAGGAATTTTGTGTAATACTAAAGATAGAATAGCAGTTTTACCTGAAGACTGCTTAGAAGTACCGGTTTATGAATTCAGCAGTGATGACATTATACGTCTGGAAAATGGAGTATGCTTTTATAAAAAGGCATTTGTTGGTATTCCAAGTAAGCTTTATCGATTGAAAAGTAGGCTTGATATTGCTAAAAGTATTGTCTTAGATTCAATTTCTTGGAATACATACAGAAGCAAAGGACTAATTGTAAATGACTATGAAGTTTTTACGGATTTTATCGCTGAAATCCCTGTTGCTGATATAACGTGTAAGATTGAGACTGCCTGTCGTTGTTCTAAGCCTGAGGCTAAAGAGCTGTTAAATACTTTACTGAAAGTTATATGGCAATATGTTGATAGCGAGTGTCTGGAGGATAAGATTCTTCTTTCTGCTATTTACGCAAATACTGAACTTCAGGAAAAAACCAAGGAACTTCTTCGAACAGATTGGGAAACTGAAAATAAACAACTACTGGCTGAGGGACAGAAGAAACTTGTGTTGCTTCAAGAAAAGTTAGAATCTACAGCAAACGATTTATCAGAAGCGGAAGATGCTTATCTTAGAACTAAATTGGAGGAAGAACAGCTTGACAGCATTATTTCAGAAAAGAAAAAATTAGCTGATGATGTTGAAGCAGCCGTTGCTGAAAGAATTGAAAAAGCGCGTCAAAATGCGGCAGATTTTATCGCTAATATGGCATTTGTAAGTGGACCGGCTATAAATGTTGCAGCTTCAGAAACTGTTACTGCAGATGCAACTTTGGCATCTCAAAGCATAAGTACTTACCAAATTTCTTCGTTGTTGGAGAACCTGGTTTCTCCAGAAGTACATCACTCCTGGTCGGACGTAATTAATACTGCTATATTTGAATTAGGCGAGGTTGGTGTAGCAGAAAAGCATAGAAGTGGTTTAGCTGCTTTTCTTTGTGCTGCATATATTGAAAAACAGCCAATTATGCTTGTCGGCCCCAATGCAATTGATATTGCGAAAGTGTTTGGTGCAGTTGTTGCAGGTAATAAGTATGGAACGCTATGCTGCGCTGGAAGCTATAGTGGTAATATAATAAAAGAAATAGGTACTGATGGTGAGAATATTGTTATCATCAACAATTTATTCACAAGTGAATGGATGAACGGAATTCCTGAAATCTTTTCTCAAAAAGATATTTTCTATATTGCTACTCACCCGTATCCGGAAGATATTCAAGTCGAACCAAAGAGCCTGTATGGATTTATGTTACCGTTGTTCACTGAATTCTTTGTAGATGAAAAAGCTACTGGTGAATATGATGGAGGATATTTTGCTGAGGACTTTGAGGCATATACTCCGTCAAAAGTTGCACGTAAAGAACTGAAGGCTCTTTCAAATTTTAAGTTGAGCAATTTAATTAAAAATAGAATTAACTGTATTATAGCAACGATGCATGACATTTATCCTGAATTGACTGAAGATGAAGAGTTCTTGTTTGGGGTATTGCCAATTGCTTATGCATCCTTGGCAATTAATGAACTCAAAGAGGTTCTTGCTGATTCGCATAAAGGTATAACGATTTCTTCGTCTCTTAAACGTGATTTGCAATATGTTTTGGGAGAACTATAATGGATAAGTACAATAACCTGCTTTTAAAGGTAGCCGGTAGGTATAATATCATAAAAGGAACAGAGGAATCTGAAAATGATTGGAAAGCTCGTTTGATTTATAGTATATGCGGAATGATGGCCTATGCTTCGCTTTGGGACGAATCGGAAGAAGAAACTGTTTCGATTGTGCATTTGAAAAGTAAGGTGCGTAGCATTCTTGATAGTTATAAATCAATGTATTCGGAGCTCTCACGGCATTTACCAAATAATGCTGAAGAGTTGGAAGAAGAAATTGTAGGACTCTTTTTAAAAACAGGCGTTGTTTATCAACGTCCTTATCAAATAGCTTCAGCAATGAAACATGAGGAAGCATTCGGTAACATCTTATTTCAAAGAGGTATTGCTTTAGATGATATTGCCTGTGTGTCTGGTATTGGCTTTTATGCAAAACGGAGCGAAAAGATAATTTCAGACGAGTTAAAATCGATGTTTGGTCTAGAACAAGAACATTTACTTGATTTGTGGCGTTCGACAGTAGCTGCTGCGTCCTGGAAAACTGATTTGTCGTTAGAACATAATATTAAGTATCTTCGTTTAAAGCCACCATTTACTCGAGGATATTGGGTAGATAAGCCGGATAGAAATGGTACGATTTCTATTCTGCGAGTAGAATTGATAGGTTCACAGCTATACTATCTTTACCGCTACGCAGGTACTAAACTTGAAGTCAGTCCTCTTCCGCAATGGCAGGTAGAAGAATATAATTATAGAACGCTTGCATCTGCTTGTCTTTTAACATATGGAACTTTACCGCCAATAGAATATGAAGAGGATGGAGCATTAGTTTATTTAAGTATGAATTATTTGCTTCCGCCACGAGAACTGAACTTTTTAAAATTATATAGTTGGCCTAAAACATGTACAAAAATTCCGAGTGATTTTAAAAGAAAGATTTCGAAAGAAGTTTTTATTGCAATTAAAAGTCTTCTAACGGATGCTGGATATGAATTTAAGGAGGTAAAAACTGATGCCCCATGGAGCTAATTATGTTCACAAGCAACTGCGAGTAGAATTAGAGAACTATATTAAATCACAGTATTTTGGGAAATCTCCTGTTCTGCTCTCTGCTTTAAGCAAGCATATTGATGATGAAGGGCTTCTTTACCAAAAGCCTTTTATTGAGTCATCACCAGCTTATGTAACTGTACCCAATGGTCTTGCAGCCGCATCCTTAGAACCATGGATGAAAGAATATTTCTTACAGTTGGCTGAAGCCGGGATTGGTGTTTTTTCGTCGCCATTTGCCCACCAAATATCTGCACTTGAAGCAGCAATGCAAGGTAAGGATTTATTTGTATCAACCGGTACAGGTTCCGGTAAAACAGAATGCTTTATGTGGCCGCTTCTTGCTAAAATGGCGAATGAAGCGAGAATATCGAAAAAATCATGGTCAAAACGAGGTGTTCGTACAATAGTTATGTATCCTATGAATGCCTTAGTTTCAGATCAGGTTAGTCGTCTTAGAAAAATGCTTGGAGATCCTGATAATAGGTTTGTTAAAATATTCAGAAACACCTGTGGTAAGGATGTCAGACGTCCGCAGTTTGGTATGTATACAGGCAGAACTCCGTATCCGGGAGAATGTCCCTCTAAAGAGCAGGACAGAAGACTGGAAAAAACATTGGCAAGGATGTCTTTTCCTCAAAGTGATTCTGAAAAAGAATTTTTCAATTATTTGCTTAAGGATGGAAAAATTCCTGCAAAGGCTGATATGAATCAGTTTCTAAAAGGGCTTCATGAAAGCAGGCATATTCCGAATACTGAGGATGCAGAGTTGATAACACGATTTGAGATGCAGCAATTTTGTCCGGATATTCTTATAACAAACTATTCTATGCTGGAATACATGATGTTACGTCCTAGGGAGCGAAAAATCTGGGATGATACTAGAGAGTGGCTTGCTTCAAATGAAGATAATAAGCTATTGTTTATTATTGATGAAGCACATATGTATCGAGGTTCCAGCGGAGGCGAGGTTGCGTTATTGATTCGTAGGCTTTTCCATAAATTAGGGATTAGCCGTGATCGCGTACAATTTATACTTACAACTGCAAGTATGCCTAATAAGAATCAGCAAGATGTTGACTCAGTAATGAATTTTGCCAATGATCTTACCGCTTCTGATACAACAACCCAGTTCTGTTATCTTACTGGTGAAAGGGAAGTTATTGATGGCCAGTTGCAATATGAAATTCCATCTGCAGTTCTTTTAACATCGGATCCTGGTCAGTTTGAGGATAAGGATGATTTAAAGATTTCTGCTCTATTAAAGTTCTGGAGCCAGGTAGAAGGCTTTGACCAAAGTATTAAATCATTGGAAGAAATCTATAATTGGATGTACGATAATCTTATCTATTATCGTCCGTTTCACGAACTCATCAAATACTGTCGTGGAAATGCAGTATCTTTAGGAGAATTAGCTTCTCGTATTTTTCCTGATTTAAGTCAAAGTGATTCATTAAAAGCTGTGAGTATTCTTTTGGCAATTGCTCCTCTTGCAAAAAATGTAAATGGCTCTGTTCTTTTCCCTGCGCGCATGCATATGCTTTTTAAGGGTATTACAGGTGTTTATGCTTGCGCAAATGCGCATTGCAGTTGTTCTCATTCGGAAGCTGGGCTTACACTAGGCGAGATTTTTTTGTCTGATGGTAATTTGGTTTGTCCTCATTGCGGAGGTGTTGTATATGAGCTTTACAATGACAGACGTTGTGGTGCATTGTTTTTCAAGGGTTATATTCTTGAAGATGACTCGGAGCTTCATGGAAATGTATATCTGTGGCGTTATCCTGGTCAATTAATGGATCGCAGAATGAAGGAAGTACATTTATTTATTCCGGGCAAAGACTTTGAATTGCCGACTAAACAAGGTAAAAACGCTATTAAACCATGTTATCTTGATATTAAGAGCGGCTTTGTTAACTTTAAGGATGATTCTTCTGCTGGTAAGGAATGGGTTAGAAAGCTGTATTATTGTAACTACTCTGCAAAAGGAAGACCACAGCTAATTACATTTCCGACGTGTCCTCATTGCAGGCATCAGCTTTCTTCGTCGCAGATTACATCGTTCAGTACTCGTGGAAATCAATCTTTTTTTAATTTGATAAAGTCACAGTTTGAATTGCAGCCTGCAGTACCAGGTAAGGAAGGAGATCCTAAGCGCTTCCCTAACGAAGGGCGTAAGGTATTGCTTTTTTCTGATAGCCGTCAGCGTGCTGCAAAACTGGCTAGAGATATGCCGAATACGTCGGATATCTCTGCAGCAAGGCAGTTGTTTGCGATAGCAATCAAAAACATGGAAGAACAAGCTGCGGAAAAATCTATGAGTTCGCTGTACGATTATTTCTGCCTTGCGGCCGGACAGCGTAATGTTCAGATGTTCCATGCTGATGAACGCACACAATTTGCTGATCATTGTAATAATGCTCTAAGTAACTATAATAGGTATATAAAACGCGGAAGAGAATATAAACCGCGATATACTATTGATAACGCACCTGTACAGATGCAGGAATATCTTCTCCGTTTGTTTGCTGGAGGCTATAATACCTTGTATGATTCGGCCACGAGTTGGATTGAACCTACTGATCAGGCAATGTTTGATGCTATGGATACTCTTTGTGATAACAATTTAGAGGTTACAGATGAAGAGTTTATTGAATTATTCAATGCGTGGATTCTTTCAGTTTGTGATACGTCTGCTGCTTTGGGGCATACGATTAATGATACAATTCGCTTAAAGGTTAGACCTAATTACGGTGGTTATGGACTTGATAAGGATTGGGGATTTTCTAAAGTTATCCGAGAAATAATGGAATGGCGTGATGACAACGAAGTAGAGTTGCTTTGGAAGCGAGTTTTAAAAGAAAACTTTCTTGACTCAGCACAGTTTAACAATAGTAAACTATACATTGATCTTTCAAGAGTGAAAGCACGCTTTGACAATAAACATACATGGTATAAATGCGAGCAATGCTCTGAAATTACACCATTTGTTTTAAAAGAAAGGTGCCCAATTTGTGGTTCTTCTCATATTCATAAAATGGAATCTGACGAATATGAGGCGCTTAGTTTTTGGCGAAAGCCTGTTGAAGATGCGCTGCAAGGTTCTCCTATACATGTTATTGATACAGAAGAACATACTGCTCAAATCTCACATAAAGACCAACGTGATGACCTCTGGAGCAAGACCGAACAATATGAGCTGCGTTTCCAAGATTTAGTTCAAGATGGTGAAACGCCGGTCGATATTCTTAGCAGTACAACAACCATGGAAGTCGGTATTGATATAGGTTCATTAATTGCAGTTGGTTTACGAAACATTCCACCTATGCGTGAAAACTATCAACAGAGAGCTGGCCGTGCAGGCAGGCGAGGAGCTAGCCTGTCTACTATAGTTACATTCTGTGAGGATGGACCCCATGATATGTTATATTTTCACAATCCTATTCCTATGTTTCGCGGTGATCCGCGTAAACCGTGGATTGATGTGCGAAGTGAGAAACTTATACAGCGTCATGTGGCTATGGTTCTTATGCAGGAATATTTGAGTGAAAACTGTATGAGTCTCGATATGATTCCGGCAGCTGTTTTTTTTGAAAGATATCTTGATGACTTTAAAAACTATCTTGATTCCTATAATGTTTATCAGGATAGGAGTCTTTTACCTTTAGGTGTGACTTTTGATTTTTCTGAGTTCGTTAAGGAATTGAAAGATGTTTTTGAAGAACTTAAAGAAAAATGTCACGTTCATCCAGAGCTTTTTGGCATAGTTGAAAACTCTAGTGAAGACGGTGCTAAGGTTTTGTTGGATGCTTTATATGAAGAAGGTATTATTCCGACATATTCGTTCCCTAAGAATGTTGTGAGCACGTACATACAAGATACTTACGGAAAAATTATTTATGATGTTGATCGTGGCCTTGATGTAGCTATTGGTGAATATGCTCCTGGCAGAGCTATTGTTGTTGACAAACAAACGTATCAGATTGGCGGCTTCTACTATCCGGGAAGCGAACGCATTCGAGGTAATTTTTCTACACCGGCACGTGCGTATACAGAAGATCCCAATTATGTTAAGCAGATTATATCTTGTCCTGAATGCGGTTGGTTTGGTCTAAGGGAAGAGAATACTGAGAATTGCCCGTTCTGTGGGAATAGTAGCCTCAAACTCGTCCGTGAAATGATGCGTCCTTGGGGATTTGCTCCAAGAAATGCTGAAGCGATTCCTGATGCTCAGTTATCGGAAGAGTATACTGCTGTGCAGCAACCCCTGTATTCTACTTTGCCCAATGCAGAAGAAATGAAGCTAATTCTAGGTTGTAAAAATATAAAAATTGCTTCTAGAACAAATCAGCGAATCATTATGTTAAATAAAGGAGCAGATGATAAGGGATTTATGGTGTGTAAAGATTGCGGCGCTGCTATGCCTGGTGATGATATCACTGTACTGAAGAACATTGAGCGACCGTATAAGTTAAGGTTTTCTCGAAGCAAGTGCCGTCATGCTAATACCTTTAATGTAAATTTAGGATATGATTTTATAACTGATATGTTGGTTCTTGAGTTTACAATTGATGATAAGGTTATTGATGCAAGACGTAAGGATAATCCATGGCTTAGCCGTGCAGCTCAATCTTTAGCTGAAGCATTGCGTTTGGTAGCAAGTAAAAAGCTGGATGTTGAGTTTACTGAGCTTGTTACAGGATATCGCCTCAGAACTGGTTCAGAAGCATCTTTTATTGACATTTATCTTTATGACAGCCTGTCGAGTGGTGCTGGTTATGCTGTAAGTGTAGCAGATTCAATTTCTGACTTGTTAAATGATATTAGAGAGATGTTGAATTCTTGTGATTGTGGCTCTGCGTGCTCTAAATGTCTTAAGCATTACCGAAATCAGTATGTACATGGCAAGCTTGATCGTTTTGCTGCTCTTCAGCTTTTGAAGTTAGGAGTTTATGGGGAAAAAGCATCTCCTTTAAATATAGCGACGCAGATTAAGATGCTTAAACCTTTGGTGAATATCCTTAAACAGTCAGGTTGTGAGATTACTTTTGACAAGAAAATTTTTGCGAGTGGGCGAGGAAGAACAAAGGAAGTAGTAGTTTATCCTGCAATGTGGGTTGAACCTACGGATGTTGATACTATTTTTGTGAGTGATGCTTATTTAAAGTATGCTAAGCCATATGCTGTTCAAAAAATATTGGACTATATTTAAGCACTTTCTATTATGAATCTTCTAATCACTAAGTGTAGTTCTAAATACTTATAATCAACAAAAGCTGATACTCATACAGGTCGCAAGGACTTGCAGAGTATCAGCTTTTTTGCTTTGATATATGGATTTGCAGTACCGCTAAATAGCGTAAACTCGTTTCAGATATTTGTCAAATTGCGGAACGGTGAAGCTTATTTTACCTCAGTTTGTCGCACAGATGAAGCCTTTATGGATAAGCTGCGCACGAATGGGAGCGATCCGGTTGTAGCTGCTGTGCATGAGCTGTGCGACTTGCTTAGTTTGGCAGGGCAGGCTGTCACATTGCACCATGGCGCGCATAAACTCCAGCTCTTTTTCGCTTGCTCTGTCATGGCGCACCTTGAAAAAGCCTTCATCAAGCTCGTTAATAAAATCATCATGAGCTGCACAGGCTGCTTGCTGCGTTATGATTTGCGATTCTTTGTCGGTATATTTCCAGACCTGTTGACCATACTCCTGTAAAAAATACGGATAGCAGTCAGTTTGCATCAGGATTTCATTTAGCGCAGCATCGGTAAATTGTACGCCGAGCTTTTTTGCCGGTTGAATTAAAGCCTGCTTGGCATCATCCTCTTGCAACTTATCCACGGAAATAAATTTGAAGAGGCGTTCAGCATAAGACTTGATGTTGCCGGCAATTTTAGCGATTTTAGGTAAGCCGGCTGCAATTAAAACTAAGGGCAAACCCAATTGGTTGTAGCGATGGATGGCGGCCATAAGGGCTTCAAATTCAGCATCTTTAAGATATTGCACTTCATCAATAAAGAGAATAGCGCCAGTATTTATTTTTTGGCCGACCTTGCCGAGGTGTACGAGCAATTCCGTTAAGTCATTCTGCAGGTCGCCTGTATCCGCAATACCGGATGCTGTTTGCAGCATTTCGGGATTGATGCCTATGCTTGTTTCGCCTTCCTTGCTATAGAAGAACTGGAAGGAGAGTGCGACGTTTTTGGCAAAGTCAATGTACTGCTTGGCTTTTTCTCTTACGCTCATTTTACGGAGAATTTTACCTACGTATAAGGAAATGCCGGACATGAATGAACCATTTTCCATAGCTTCGATATGCTCGTAATAGATATTATTCTCTTGGGCAATGCTTTCGATTTCTGTTAGCAGAACAGTTTTGCCAACACCGCGCAGGCCATAATAAACGAGTGAACGTGTGGCTTAACCATTGGCAACATAAGCCAGCGTGTCCTTGGCTTCTTCTAGCAAGGCTTCGCGGCTGGCAAGATAGCGGGGCACCATGCCTGGACCGGGAGTATAAGGATTTATTCTTAAGGCCATATTCAAGGCAATCACCTCTCTCTTAACACTATAAGTACATTTTACACTAAAATTTGCTTATTATCACTAGCTGCAACAAAAAAATCCTTATGATTTCTCTTTGCGACGTTTTGCGCTGCTTGTACGCTTATAGTAGCTTTCAAGAAAATTTTATCAAAGCTTTTACGAGATAGACAGCTTCTGTCATAGACAAGCTTTATAATATACTTGTAATTAAGAAAAATCAACCCAGCTTTTGCAGGAGAAAGAGCGTGAGGTGACGAAATGGAACTTATGCTTTGTGATCCAGATGGTTGTGTCGTTAGGGAAGCGGCTGTGCTGAAAAGCAATGCGTTTCAGTGGCAGAAGAATCCTGAGGATAAGGTTTGGTGGAAAAAGGAGGCTTTTTAAAATGCAAGAAATTAAATGTCCTAAATGTGGTGAAGTGTTTCAGGTAGACGAAGCTGGTTACGCAGCAATTGTTAAACAGGTTCGTGACAAGGAATTTAACAGAGAGCTTAAAGAGCGGGAATTGCAGTTTAAGATGGCAAAAGAGGATGCCTTAGAGGTCGCTAGAACTAAAGCAGAAAAAGAGTTTAATCAGCTGAAGGCTGAAAAGGATAGACTTGTTTCTGAGCTTAATGCTAAGCTGACAGCTAAAGATGAGGAGCAAAAGCATATTGTCAAAGAGGCTGAAGCTGAAAAGGACAAGGTTATTGCTGAACTTAGCGCTCAAATTACCAATAACGAGAATCTCAAAAACCTGGCTGTTAGTGAGGTCGAAACTAGATATACTAAGCTGCTGGCTGAAAAGAAGGAAGAGATTGCTAAGCTTAATGGTGATTTAGAGTCTGCAAATAAAGAGCTGGAAATAAGAGTGAATAGTATTCGCAGAGAATATGACGTAATTATTAAAAATAAAGATGAACAGATAGAGCAGTACAGAGATTTTAAAGCTCGCCAGTCAACCAAGATGATTGGTGAAAGCCTTGAAGTACATTGCAGCAATGAATTCAATAAGGTGCGCCCGATTGGTTTTCCCACAGCGTATTTTGAGAAAGATAACGATGCCAGAAGCGGTAGTAAGGGAGACTTTATTTTTAGAGATTTTGATGATGAGGGCAATGAATACATTTCCATTATGTTTGAAATGAAAAATGAGGCTGATGCGACTGAGAAGAAGCATAAAAATGAGGACTTTTTTAAAGAACTAGACAAGGATAGAAGAGAGAAGGACTGCGAATATGCTGTTTTAGTCACTTTGCTGGAAGCCGATAATGATTATTATAATCAGGGAATTGTTGATGTATCTCATCGCTATACGAAAATGTATGTGATTAGACCGCAATTTTTTATTCCGTTAATTTCTTTGCTGCGTAATGCGGCGCGCAATTCCTTAGAATATAGAAAACAGCTGGCTGAAATGAAGAACCAAAATATTGACATAGAGAATTTTGAGGCAGGAATTGACGAGTTCAAGCGTCTGTGGGGGATGCATTATACAAATGCCAAGAATAGATTTGATGAAGCTATTGCTGAAATAGATAAGACTATGCAGCATTTGCAGAAGGTTAGAGATGCTCTCGTGACTTCCGGCAATCATTTGGGCAAAGCCAATACTCAGGCAGCTGATTTGACAATTAAGCGTTTGACAAAAGGTAATCCTACCATGGCTCAAAAATTTGCTGAGTTGAAAGAACAATAGCGGGAGCAGAGGGCAGCAGGCTTATGCTTTGTATATGTTGTATTAAAAGTATAAATGACAACACTATGAAAACATATATGGCATATAAAGAATAAAATTCAGCAAGTGGCATAATATACTTGTAATTAAGAAAATGAAATTTCAACCAAGATTTTGCAGGAGAAAGAGCGTGAGGTGACGAAATGGAATTTATGCTTTGTGATCCAGATGGTTTATGCCGTCACGGAAGCGGCAGCGGTTATGATGAATGTTTGAAGAACGATAAGTGGTGTGCTGATGGATATGTAGCTGGTGCGTTTCGTGGTTTTTGAAGCTAAATATGCAAAAACGCTGAATAATTTGCCGGACGCTTGCAATTTTGCCATCGACCAGATTAATAAGCGCAGCTATGCAGAAGACTTTCAGGATGATTACGACGATATTTTATGCTACGGCATTGCGTTTTTCAAAAAGCGCTGCTTAGTTAAGAGAAAATAAATAATTCCTTCGGCTCTTATTTATCCAGAAAGAGTAATAGGTATCATAAAGCCTTTTGATATAAAACTCCGCAGTTTGCATTAACACAAATTGCGGAGTTTGGGAGAAGTGTACTATTAAATTTATTTGTGTATTAGTTAATTAGTTTTATTATCAGGTTTGTTCATCGGAATAAAAACTACAATTGTTTTAGTTCTCTTATTATAGCTGTTACGCTTTGTTTTGCAGTTTTTGTAATTGTTTTTAAACTCACTATAAGACATTTCTTTTTCAATACAATCTTTAGAGTTAATATTATTTATATCATTATCATAACAATCAGGACATAAATAGAATTCCTCGTATTTTTTAAGTTGATATTCATGTTTTTTCCGCTTGCCATAAAGTTGTACAGTACCAGTATGGCCACAGCTGTAAGTAACGGTATATTTCATATAAAAACCTCCAATATATAATAGCGTAAGAATGTTTACAAAAATGTTATTGATAAAATTAGTATTGTCTTAGTCCATAATGTCTGTCTCCAATCTATTGTATTATGCTTGATGATATTGTAACATTAGAAAAGTTAACAAAACGTTAACAAAAAATATAGATTACAAAAAACAATATTAATAGATTTCATTGTTAAGTAGGAAAATAGTCGATACTTATGAAATGTGTAGCTGTAGTTTAAACTTTCACAAAAGCAAAAGGACTAGAATTTGAGAAAATACTCGAATTCTAGTCCTTCTGTGGTTTATGGAGTTAATTTTGTTTCGGCTTCATAACATTATTGCCAAGTCACGCAGCTTTTTTATCTTCCATCCGGGATACGAAGATGGTGCCTGCAAGGTCACCAAGGCAGTTGTTGGTAGTAGTACCCATATCAAAGATATGATAGAATGCTGCAATAATACCAACGATTTCAGTAGGTAAGCCAAAGGCCTCAACCATGATAAACAGTTTTACGATACCGCTGCCAGGAATACCGCCGCCACCGGTAGAGAGGATAGCAGACATACCTACGATTTTCAGCATTGTAGGAATATCAAGCGAATGTCCTACGACCTGAGAAATGAAGACGATTACGCAGCCATAAAGGATAACGCTGCCATCATAGTTCATTTGGGAGCCTAACGGGATAGTGAAGCTGGAAATACGTTCCGGAACACCGAATTTTTCCTTAGCAACTTTAATGTTTACAGGAATGGAAGCTACGCTGGAACAGGTTGTTAAGGTATAAATCCAAAGCTCCATGGAATCTTTGATGAAGCGGAAGGGATTAATACCGTTAGAAATCCAGAGAATACCGCCGTAAACCAAAATAACGTGAATGATGCACGCAAGATAATAGGTACCCGCTAAATATGCCATGCTTGTAAATAGACTTGCACCATATTTAGCAAAGGAATCAGCCATAAGGAAGAAAATACCGATAGGAGAAGCCTTCATAACCATGGTGATAAGGGAGAATACCATATCACTTACAGCTGCAAAGCCTTTTTTTAACATTTCTTTGTTTTCTTCATTTGCAACTTTCATGATAGCAATACCGAAGAATACTGCAACAATAAGGGTTTGAAGAATGTTGCCTTTAGTGAAGGTAACGAAAATGTTAGTAGTAAACATATCAGTGAAGAATTTTGCCATGGTAATGCTAGTGGCTGCAGCAACTTTTTTCGATGCAAGACCGGTAAAGTTAGCAATTTCGCCGGGACGGATAATTTCCGTGACTGCAAGACTAATGACAGTTGCTACAAGTGTTGTCAGCACATAGTAAGCTATAATGTGACCAGCAATTCTTCCTAAAGAACTTAAATTCTTCTGAGAAGTGATACCGGTGATGATAGTAAAAAATACCATTGGAACTACAATCATCTTTACGCAGTTAAGCCAGATGGTACCAATGAAGGCTACTTGCTTCATTATATCACCACAAATAAGTCCGGCTATGGAGCCGATAATCATGGCAACAAAAATCTGAGTCGTCAAACTAATTTTCTTTCCACCAATAGTCATGATGCTTCCTCCTTATAAGCTTTTATCAAGCTCCAAAATAATATTTGCAGCAGCTTTGGCATCTTCTGCCGTAATACCTTTGTAATATACTAAACGCACGCAGGTTTTGAGCACTGTTTTGATTAAAAGGCCCTTTTCTTTTGCCATTTCGCAGAATCTTGAGGGCGCTACTGATGCTCCTGCCAAATCCAAAACCAGAATGTTGGATTGCACTTCTTTTTGCAAGGAAATATGCTGTAATTTGCCTTGTAATAAAGAGGCTGTTAAACGTGCATTCTCAATATCCTCAATCATGCGGCTGATGTTATGCTTGAAGGCATAAATACCGGGTGCAGCAAAAACACCGCCTTGGCGCCATCCGCCACCCAAAATCTTACGAATTTCTCTACCTTCATCAACTTTGGCCTTAGTAGAGCACATAAGAGCACCAACAGGGGCGCCGATACCTTTAGAAATGCAAACCATTACAGAGTCTACGTATTGGCAGATTTCTTTTGCGTTTACGCCTAGGGATGCAGTAGCATGGAAAAGTCTTGCTCCATCCATATGAATTTTGGCTCCATATTTATCTGCCACAGCACGGAGCTTTGCCATCTCCTCTACGGGAATTACATAACCGCCTGAAAAATTATGAGTGTTTTCTATGCAGATTAGTTTTGCTCCGCTTTCCTTCAAAAGGTTATCAATGGCATCAATATCAGGAGTGTTATTAGCATTAAATGGATATTTTATGGGCTCCATACGACAAAACTGATCGGAGAAAAGGAACTTTTCGGTTAACAACATATGCTGCTGTTCGTGTACCAGTACTTTTTCGCCAGCTTTGGCCCATAAGAGAGCACCTACAGTGTTAGCGAAAGTTCCGGTAGGACAAAGCAAGGCTGCTTCTTTACCAGTAGTTGCCGCTACCAGATCCTCTAATTCATTGATAGTCTTATCTTCACCACGATTATTTTTGTCAGTACGTCCATCATCTCCGAGCGGAGCTGTTAAAATTGCTTCTAGCATTGCTCGGTCAGGCATTGTAAGGGTATCACTTCTTAAATCAATCATGTATTCACTCTCCTTAAAAATATAAAAACCTCTAGTTTTTACTCTAGAGGTTATAGTCTGGTAATAGCTATAATGCTCTGTCCTTTGGCCTGAGAGACTCAAGAATTACTTCTTTTCCACCTTCGGCGCCCATAAGGGACTCTCCAGAGTTGTGCAAAGCTTTCTACGTGAAATATTGAGAAATGGCGCTTTGCTCTGCATATCAATCACTATATATAATATATCTTATATATAGTGACTTGACCAATACTAAAAACTATGTTTTAATATACAAAAAAAGCTATATTATTTTTGCCGGAAATAGCTTGTTAACAGTGTTTTTCGATGGTATAGCAGAAGTAGAAATTAAGTTGTAATTATTTGTGTATTTATTATTCATGGTATTGGCGAGGCAATTATGGAAAGAGTTATGGAATATATTTTGGCTATTGCAAAATTCAAAAGCGTATCCAAGGCAGCAGAAAATTTATTTATCAGCCAGCCTGCCTTAAGTGCAATAGTAAAAAAAGAAGAAAAACGACTGGGTGTTGAACTTTTTGATAGGCAATACAAGCCTCTGCAGCTTACAAATGCAGGAACTATATATGTTAATGCAGCTAAGAAGATAAAAGACATTGAAGAAAAAATGCTTTACGACTTAAATTGTAAAGAGCAGAATGGTGTTAGAAAAATAACAATAGCAAGCTATGCTTTTTTGTTTACGCATTTTCTTGCGAATTTTGTTGAGAAATTTAAATCACAGCTTTCACGTGACATAGAGATAGAGCTCATTGAGAAGCGTACTGAGGAAGCGCTTCCGGGAATACAGAAAGGCATTTACGATTTTGCCATTACGACTCATCAGAGGCGCGTTAAAGGCTGTTCTAGTGTACCTTTATTAAAGGAAAAGGTAATTATTGCCGTACCTAAAAGCTATGCGATTAATAGTTACATAAAAAAATACGCTTTAAGCTATCAGGATGTAGTTGCCGGAGCTGCAAACAGTGATAAGTATAGCAGCGTTTCCATCAGTTATTTTGCTGATTATCCTTTTATTTTACATGTAAAAACTAAAGAGATGTATCGTAGGGCTCGCAAAATATTCCGCAATAGCGGTATTAATCCTAAAGTTGTTTCATATATGGAGGATTTTCTGTTAATGTATTTCGTTGCGAATTCCGGTCAGGGGATTATTTTTATGCGAGAGGCTATGATACAATATATGGAGCCATCAGATAAGCTGGTATTCTATAAAATAAATGATCCGGCAACGGTATATAATGTTAATGTGTATTATAGGAAAGAAAATGAAAATAAAAAAGAAATAAGAGCATTTATAGATAGCTGTAACTCTTATTGGAATGCTAATTATAGTGAATAACACGGAGCTGTGGAAAATAAGTAACAACGCAGCGTTTTTAGATTGGCTAAATTTTTAGGATGCGTTTTAGCATCTTTCAAGCGAGGAGGGCTTAACTTGAATATAACAGTATATCTTGCCTCATCCACAGGCAATGATCCTAAATTTATGGCAGCAGTTAGAGAGCTGGGCACCTGGATTGGTGCGAGTAAAAATGTCAACTATATAGTAAGCTAAGAAGTAATCAGCAGAATACTGATAAATATGTTGTTAAAAATGTCAAGCATAGAGTTGATTTAGCATTAAAATAGTGATTTCTGGTTAACATATTATAAAAATACCTTTAAAACGCAATATTGATGCTTTTGTTAAGCGTATATGAACTACGTTTGACATATTTAACTCTATAGTTGACATAATAAGCTCTATAACTGACATAGTTAGTTACAGTTTAGCAGGCGGGTTTATCGTATAGAATGTTTATGGCAGCCTTACTTAATTGCGCTTTTCAAAAAGCGCTGCTTAGTTAAGATAAAAGAACACAAAAGCAAAGGACTAGAATTGGAGAAAATACTCGAATTCTTGTCCTTCTTTGGTTTATAGAGTTGATTTTGTTCGAGCTTCATAACATTGGTTACGTTAAGCAGCTTCTTCTTTGTTTTCCATACGAGAGAATAAATCTGCAAATACGTTATAGATATTGCATTTTGTTCGCTTTTATACATAAGGGATTTTTCTTATAATTTATATGTAGGTTATATTTTTACTTTGAACGATGCCGGGGCTGAAAGCTATATTCGCATCAAATCGTTGTTTTTGGGAGGTATAAAACATGCTTAAAGATGGGTTTATGGAATTTTTGTACGGTAATGTTTTTGCTGCAGATTCTGCTTACAGGCCGTTGGATATTCTTTTTACAGTAAGGCTGCCTTTAGCGTCTTTGAAGAAAACATTGAATGTCCTTTTCGAGAGAGCGATTCTGAAATACAACCTCATTTATTCGTTCGACTTGATGATGTTCACGCTTGATAAAGGCAAGCTTGTAGGACAATTCTACGTTGACGGCATTACCTGTGAAACCGATAAAGAAGAGCTGGATGTGAAAATCGAGAAGTGTTATGAAGAATATCTTGTGCCGTTCATGCAAGAGCATGAGGCGAAAGGTTATCTGGACAACTGCAAGATGCAAATAACGCTTCTTCCCCATGCTGCAAAACAGTAGTAAAGGATTTTTGTAAAGCGTAAAAGGTTAGCTATTATGTCGTGAACGAAAAAAGCAAGAAATCAGTTATATAACAGGATGACGGAGGTAATTGTTATGGACAAGAAAATTGAATTTGTTGACTTGCTGTGTGCAGCTTGCATTGATAGCGATAAGCCGGAACTGCCTTTGGTAGCCAAGCCGTCTTTAGATCTGATCACGGAAGTGCTTATGAAGAGCTGGAATGCAAAGCCTCGTTATGGTAATGCGTGTGGCATCTTCATCGATGTTATCGAAGCCGGTGCAGAAGAATCGCTGAACAGCTATTTTGCTTCCGGCAGTATTGATGAACCTTTGACTCAGAGATGGCTGTCTGAACGTTACGAGAACGCGATTAAGCCTTTTATTGAGGAACATAAAGCTCTTGGAGACCTGGAAAACTGGACGCTTAGACTGAGCATTGCGGAGCTTCCTTAAGCTTTTTATTTTGATGACAGGTTGCTCGAAGGGCGCAAGCAGGCTTTAAGTCAAATTAAAACAGGCTGCCACCTGAATTGTTTTGGTGACAGCCTGCTTTTCCATAAATCGGCTGGGAGAACCGATGTTAAGAGGGGAATCAGGGTTTTACAGTTGTGCGGTAAGCCTGCTTGCCATCTTTGAATTCAATGATGGTTACGCTTTTTACTGCATCGTGCTTATCGTTTAAACCAAGAGAGCCGGTAACAGCGTTGAGGGCTTTAGTTTCAGCCAAGGCCTTAGCAACTTTAGCCGGTTCAGCAGAGCCTGCGCGTTTAATTGCATCAGCTAAAAGCTTGATACCGTCATAACCAAGCACTGCAGGAGCGTCAGGCTTTTTGTTGTATTCCTTCTCAAAAGCTGTAACGAAGGCTTTGGATTCAGCAGAGTCGGCATCAGCAGAGTAGTGGTTGGTGAAGTAGGTGTTGTTTAGAGCAGCAGCACCGGCGATTTCCGGCAGTTTGGGGCTGTCCCAGCCGTCACCGCCGACGATAGGCACATCAATGCCTAATTCACGTGCCTGTTTAACGATTTTGCCAACCTCTTCATAATAGCCGGGAACATAAATTACTTCCGGATTAGCTGCTTTGATTTTGGTCAGTACAGCTTTGAAATCAGTATCCTTTTGCAGATAAGCTTCTTCGATAACAATGCTGCCACCGTTGGCGGTGAAGGATTTTTTGAAGAAATCTGCTAAGCCTTTGGAATAATCACTGCTGTTATCTATATAAAGCGCTGCTGTTTTTGCCTTCAGCTCGTTGCTGACGAAGTTAGCGCCAACAGTGCCTTGGAAGGGGTCGATGAAGCAGACGCGGAAGGTGTTCGGCTTGGTGCTGCCATCTTTGGCAACGGTTACGGAAGGATTAGTTGCGCCAATTGCCAGATAAGAGATTTTAGCTGTTTCGCTGATATTGCAGGCAGCGATAGCACTTGAGCTTGTAAAAATACCTGCTACCATAGAAACCTTATCCTGATTAATGAGCTTGCTCATTGCGTTGGCAGCTTCGGCAGGTTCGCTTTTCGTATCTGCTTCTACGAGAGCAATTTTTTTGCCGTTGATACCGCCGTTAGCGTTAATTTCTTTGACTGCCATATTAAAGCCACGCATCATCGAAGTTCCGTAAGAATCGTTACCGCCCGTCATCTCGTCAATGGCGCCGATTTTAATGGTGTCGCCCGCAGCCTTGTCACTGCCACAGCCAGTCATGAGCAGGCTTGTAGCGCAGATAGCAGCTGCCATGGTTTTGAAAAAGTTTTTACATTTCTTTGAAATCAGCTCCTTTAATTTTTTTAGCTTGACTAATATTGAGAAGATATATTAGCAGGTGAATATAGACATGTCTGGAAAAAAGAAGAAGCCTGGCTTCGCATTTCTGCAAAGTCGGGCTTCTTTGCCATGTAATTGTCTATGTGCTTAGTATAATACAGATAAGTGTAAATGTCAAGATAAAAATTAAGGTACAGATGTAGAAATATAGTATACAGAAGTAAATGACATCAAAGTATGTTCTGTTATAATAAATTTATGTAGTACTTGCTTGCGGCAAAAATCTTTAGATTTTATTCCTCTGGTGTACCCCAAATTTGGATATATTCGTCAACAGTAAAATTCTTTTCAGTCCAATCCTTTGCAAACGTCTCCGTTATAGGAAGGAAGTGCCTGATCTTGTCATAATCAATTTCATGCTGTAGGTGCTCGGGCAAAACACAATTAAAATAGTAGTAGGCATCGCCGTAGCTGGCATCATGTTTGATTTGTTTTGGAGAATACAAGAAAAACTCACCATTTTTTTTCTTATACAACTCTTCAATATAATCTCCCCAATACCATTTTTCTTTAAGGGTTAACATTTTTTGTGCAGTTTCAGTGTCGTAAAGTTTACTTTTGATAATAGTTTTCATAGTTAATATTCCTTTCAAGTCAAAATAAAATTAATCGTGAAAAATGAATAATCTTAAATCATTATATCAGTCCTCCTGGCAGAAATAAGTAGCTGTATGTAGTTGTTACAAATATTTTAACTCAAAATAAGTTAGCATAAGGTTAACAGAATGTGGGGTTTTGCTTGTTTTACAAAAAATATTCCGATTCGCGTTACTGCAGTATTACTTATTAGTAATACAATACAATCATTATACGAGTTATTTCATTATAGTCGCCTGGTAAACTGTCGATAATATTGCTTATAGTTTTACGGATAATTTCTAGCTTTTCAACTGGCTTGGGGAAAAGCCGGTCTTGGCAGAAATCAAAATCATGACTTGGATTACGTGATGTTTTGAAGATTAATCTTTTTGGATATCGCTCGGTTTCGCTTAGAAACGAAAAAATCGTGTCTAGCATTATAAAGGCTTCTGACTTTAATTCATCTTTAGAAATGATTGTAAAGTATTTCGTTTCACCACTAATGGAATTCATTATATTATTATTGTTGTTTTTGTCTTGCATAGCTAAAAAACTCCTTTGAATTTATAGTTTTGATTTTCGACGGTATCGCACTAACGTGGCTTTACTGATTCCTGTCATCGCCTCCACCTCGCGATAAGTGTAACTGTCAAGTAAGGATATAGCCAGTTGAATTTTTTCGCGGGGGAGAGGTGGTCGTCCCTCGCGAAAACCAGCTTTGGTCCTGGCAACTTCTTTGCCTGCTTGTGTGCGCTCAATGATCATATTGCGCTCCAACTCAGCGACGGCAAGCAGCGTTGTGATAAAAAAATTCCCCATGCTTGTGTTTTCCAGAAGTCCTATGTTGAGAACATGGACCTTAACATCTTTTTTAAATAATGCTCGTATAAGCTCGATGCCTTCGCTGACATTTCTCGCCAGACGGTCAAGTTTTGTAACCATTATTGTATCGCCTGGCTGCAGAGATTCGAGCAATTTTTGCAGCTTTGGCCGGCTTGTAGTTTTACCGGTGTACTGTTCAGTAGTGATTGTAATTGCACCGTTAGTTTTGAGGGTTATTGTTTGTTCTTCTAGAGAATTACCGTGTAATTGTTTTTTACTCGATACGCGAGCGTAACCGTAAATCGTAATAATTCCTCCAATCCTAAAATCGTTTTGAGGATAAGTTTTGACTACGCTTTAATCCTGCAAATACGTCAGGTCAAGAGTGTCATCATAACTCAAAAGTTTTGATTATGATTTACTTTTTGATGCAGCTAGTTGTGGCAATAATCGTGGATCAGGACAAGCCTGTCTAAGCAAGCTTCGGAAAGCTCAGGAGCTTGAAAATAGCAAAGTTCGCAGTTAGGCGTGACTGTGTAAGTGTAACCATTTTTTTGCGGACAATGGACCATGATTTCTGGATTGGGTGACTCGCAGCAATGATCGTACGTGTTGTGGTGGATGCGAGCTCGGAGTCTGAGGTCGATGATTTGTTTGCCGCAAATAGGACATAAACCGTGCTGCTTATAATAGAGGCGTTCACGAATAAAAAGATTACGAGCGCAGTGCTGAAAAGCAAGAAATTTTTTCTCCTGACCTTGCGATAAATGAAATTTTTTGATTTCACTGTAGGGGATGGTTGGTGTTTTAGGTAACTTGGTTTGAAACATAATAAGTAGTCCTTTCGAGGGTGTCATACAATTTGGCGTATTTACTTTGAGTGGTGAAGGTGCTAGCCTTGTTCGGCAGTCAGCCATCATATGGGCTCGACTGCCAAAGGCTGAAAGAGCATCTTCGCAGAGGCTCAAAGTCAATATGCCGTCGGATTAGAATTTACTTTGCCATTGCTTTCGTGCCAAATTTGTGCTGCGAGTTTTTCGCTTCTTTGGTTACGCGTGAAGAGGCATTCAGCGTTTTCAGGAAAGGCACAGCAATTCATCAAATCGCCACAAGCTTTAATACAATTTTGGTACCTTGGAGACACAAAACAAAGGTCGAATTCGATAATTTCATCATCCGCATGATAAATAATTTCGCATGCTTTGCAGATAGTTTCGATATTATAGGCGATGCCAGAAAAGGTTATTGACATCATTTTTTCGATTTCTTCGGCCAGTGTTGTGTCTTCTGGCAGACTCCAGATAACCTGCATGCTGAGAAAGCTAAGGTCTTTTTTTGTAGTAGTTTGGTCTTGGTTATGATTGTTAATTATTTTGTTAATCTCCTTTGAAATAAAATTAATTACACTTTCGGTATACGCAAAAAAAGCTGCTGGCGACTTGGGAGCAGCAGCTTTTGGGGCGTATTTTTTATTTTGTTCTTATCTTTGATAATCGTTTACTTTTACTTTTACTTTTACTTTTCCTTTGCTTTGCGGTTCTTGCATTTTTGGAGATACAGGTTCCTGCTTGACAGGGAAGTAGGAAGCAGATTTTTCGTCCAGTTCTTTGACTATCTTCTTTAATCTCGTTATATCAGGATACTCTTTTTCAGTGATTTCCTTAATGAATTCTTTAGGCAGTTTTTGACCTTGATTTAGCTTTGCAAGTTTGCTCAGTTTGTTTAGTTCCTGTAGGATTTCTTTAAGGTCCTTATTCTGATTATTTTTTGCTATCGCTTTGGTTCTTGCTTTTACTGCGGATTTTTTCAGTCTGTTTATAACATATTGATAGCGTTTTTTTGCAGCAGGAGTTTGGTTGATTTCTTTGATTTCATCAGCAAGTTTCTGCATGTATTTTGAGCTGGCTTGCATTATGAGTTCCAAACGTTTTTTTGTTTTATCGTCTAGCCTGTTGGCAGCAGCAAGAGTTGATTTTTTTGCTTTTGCCCGCTGATAATCAAGCTTGGCTTGCTGGTATTTTTTTGTTCTGCCACGATTGATGATGTTGTTGATCATTATATTTTGTGTAGTTTTGTCTGCGTAAATTTTATTAAAAAGATTTACATAAGCAGAGTTGTTTGCACTTTTGTTTTGAACCATAAATGCGATGCTTTCAATCGCTTCTGAGAACTCTTTTCCACTGATCAGCTCATCAACTTTTTCCAAAAGCTTTTTGGCATTTTTCTGCGATAGCTTGAACTGATATTTGAGCTTTTTGACCTGAAGGCTGACTCGTTCCAGCAAAACTTCGGCAGCAGAAAAATCGGTGCTGATGAGCTTTTCGAACGTCGGCCAATTGGTCTCTGATGGTATGATAGGAACCGGCTGGGTGCGGTCGATTATGTTGTCATCTTCGATAATCTTCTGGATTTTCTTCCATTGTTTTGTCGATATTGTTTTTACAGGAGCTCTGTCAAAAAACTCTGCACGGTCTTTGTCTCCGGCTTTCAGTGCTTCTTCTTTTTGCATCTCAAGGGTAGTTCCTGAGACGTGTATGTCGAAGCCATTGCGTTCATAGCCAGCGTTGATCGCATCAGCAATAAGAGCTCTGATTTTGTCGATTTCCGGATTCTTTGCTCTTTTACGGCAAAGGTTCTTGCGGTCTTTTTTATAACCGCTTTGTTCCGGATTTGATGGATTATATCTTTTAAAATATTGTTCAGGCGGTTTTTCTTTAAGTGTTGCATCCTGAATCCTTTCACTGTTCATGAGGTGAAGATGCACATTCTGAACGTTGGCGGTTACCGCCTGCTTGCTGTGAATTGCCCAGATGCCTGCTTTGTTGTTGCCTATGATTTTATCTTTGATGTCTTGAGCGATTTTTATGTTTTCATCGTCGTTCAGCTCACAGGGGAGCATGATGATGAACTGCTTGAATGTCGTTCCGTTGGTCCTTTCAAACTTGTCTGCGGCTGTAAAAAAAGTCTTGCCGTCAGGTGCCCAACTGGGTAAGTTGAAGTTTTCGCTGGCGACAAGTTCTTGCCTTAAAGTTTCAGATTGGTACTTTCCGTTACGAGTAATATAATCGCATTTGTCAGCTGCCTGACCTTTATATCCGTTGCTTAGTTTTACGAAATAAGTAGCCACTGGTTTCTCCTCCTTGCTTTGAAAAATAGGTTGCCTGAAGGTCACCCTTTAGACTTCTTTAGTATAAAACTTCAAACTTTAACAAACCGTTAATCCTATGCAGCAGTTCTAATTTTTTCTTAAAAATTTTTCGCCGAAAAAGAGAAACGCGTAATCGGACAGTAAAGGCACTTTTGGGGTGATTTTTGCTGCAGAAAATCAGCCCATCAGAAAAGTGACTTTACGTTTAGTCTGCTTCACTCCGCGTGATTTTTTTGTTGCGAAAAATCACGTGGAGAAGCGAACCTGTTGAGTGTTTTCTCCGTATCCTGCCGAGCAGCCAAGAGACCTGATGGGCATAAGAAACGTTGCGTTTCTTATGTACTTTTGAGTAAGCGAGGCGGGATACCGACAAGCAGCAGGATATACAGTTTTACGAGTGCGTAACTTTTTTTCCGCGATTAAATCTTGCTGTTGTGTTATCATTAACATAGCAGCAAGATATTTTTTAGATTGAGCAGAAGATGGAGGAATTAAGAAGATGGAAAAATATATTAGCTATGAAAAGATGTCGAAAAAACAGCAAAAGCTAGTCAACGCCTCCAAACGAGGCAGTTGGGGAAATGTGAAGCCGATTACGAAGGTTAAGGCGTCGGCAAAAGTATATAATCGTAAAAAGCAGAACTCCCAAGGCTATGGCTATAGCTTCGGGGGTTCTGCTTTTTTGGGCGGATGGCGCCGGCTCGAAGGAGTTGCGCTTGTACAATCTACGTATCCAATATAGAGAAATTTGACTTTGCACTAACAATGTGATATAATTGTAATGCAAGGAGGCGATGATATGGATACTAATATGACGTTTAGAATGGATTCCGATGTTAAGGCAAAAATGGCGGAGATTTGTGCTGGAATAGGGATGAGCCAATCTACTGCTTTTAATATTTTTGCGAATGCTTTTGTTCGTGCCAAGGGTATGCCGTTTCCTGTAACTTTAGAGAAGGGTGAGGAAAAAATCTCTCGTGCGCAGATGTTGTCTGATGCAGATAGCATATTAGATGATTTTGCTGCTGATTATAAGAGGATGGCAGAATGATTTGGGTTAGTGCAGATGATGTTGTTGCACTTCATAGCAAAATCATAAAAAAAACTGGTGGTATTGATGGGGTAAGAGATAGGTTTGGTTTAGAAGCTGCTGTAGCAGCACCGCTTCAATCATTTGGTGGTGACGATTTCTATCCGACAACTATTGATAAAATAGCTCGTTTAGGTTATGGTTTGGCGGCTAATCATGCTTTTATTGATGGAAATAAGAGAATTGGAGCATTAATGACTCAACTATTATTGCAATGGAATGGCTATCGTCTTGTATTAAACAGAGGCGAATTGGCTGATATGTTTATTGCCATTGCTGATGGTTCTGCTGGTGAAATTGAATTGTTGGATTGGATTAACAAGCGTATTCATAGATAAGCAAGATAAGTAAAAATAGAAGGCTGACGCTTCGCATTTACGCAAGGCGTCAGCCTTTTGCTGTTCAATATGAGGGGAGCGGTTAAGCCTTAAGGCCGAGCTCGTAAGCCTCCTGCAGCTTGCTGTTGCCGCTGATTTCGCCTGCAGCATTAACTCCGCCGCAGAAAAGGCTGCCGGCTAATTTAGCCTTTTCGAAGCAGTCAATCCAGCCGGTTAAGCCTGCCAGTGCACGCTCAGGGGTATAGCTGCCGTCGTCAGCAGCAGTTGCCAGGAAGTATACCTCGCGGAATTTGTAATCCTTAGGAAACATGGAATTCATACGGTCAATCAGCACCTTCATCTGACCGGCCATTTCGTAATAATAGATAGGCGTTGCCCAAACAACTACGTCGGCATTCAGCACAGCCTCGGTTATAGGCAGCGCATCGTCGTTAAAAATGCAGTGCCCATTGCTTTGACAGGCCAGGCAACCTATGCAGAAGGCAATGCTTTTGCCCTTGAGCGATAGATATTCAACATCATGGCCTGCGGCCTCGGCGCCTTTGACGAATTCCCTAGCTAAAGCCTCGGAATTGCTGTTTGCTCTTAAACTTGTGGAAATAACTACAACCTTTTTAGACATTTGTTATCCGTCCTTTCCTTTGACTAATTTCCTGTTGTCTCTAGTATAATACTTGGAGTACAGTCTAAGTCAAGGGGGAGGAGGTTAATTTGCGTTGAGGCTTTCTTCTTAAAGCCAGCTTTTACTGTTCCTACTAGCGTGGTATAATTAAGCTAACGCTAATATGAGGAGCTGATATTATGGGCAAAAGAGCAATCTATTCCTGCATTACGCTGCAAAAAGAGTTGGAAAACACCATTAATAAAATAGGCTTTGATGGCAAGGTCACATATCTTAATGTTGCGCTTCATAGCAATCCGCAGAAGATGCATGAAACATTGCAAAGGATTATAGACGAAAATACAGAAGCAGAGGAAATAGTTATCTGCGTTTCCGGTTGCGGCAAGGCTACGTGTGATTTGAAGGCCACAACCTGTCCTATTGCTGTGCCGCGCACTATGGACTGCATTGATGTTCTTCTGACCGGTTCCGGCATAAAGCGTCCTGACGGAGCGATTTTCATAACTAAGAGCTGGATGAACTTTATGAAAAACTCTACAATTGACTATGCCAAGCTTGTGCAGGAGCGTGGTCAGGCAGAAGCGGAAACCTTCCTGAAGCAGCTGTATAAGGGATTCACGGATTTTTATATCATTGATACAGGGACGTATGATTTGCAGGAGGTTGAAGCTTATATTATGCCTTTGGTGAAGCTTTTGGGAGGAACGCTTACGCGTCTGCCGGGGCCTTACAAGGTGCTGGAAAAACTTGTGTCGGGCAAATATGATGACAGCGTTATTGCGATACCTAAGGGTGGAACGCTGAGCATTCATGAGTTCGATGGCCTGCGTCCTTGTACGATAAAGAAGTAGGGCATCAAGCAGTTATTTTGATAGATGAATATGACAAACCGCTTCTGGATGTACTGGAGGAAGACTTAGAAAATGTGAATCGCAGTATCCTGAAGGATTTTTATGGTACCTTTAAGGCTGCTGATGCCAGCCTGCGCTTTGTGCTTCTGATCGGTGTTACGAAGTTTAGTCAGATTACGGTTTTCTCGGGCTTTAATCAGCCGAATGATATCAGTATGGACAGCAGGTACGATGCTATTTGCGGTATTACTGAAGACGAACTGTACAGTGTTTTGGGTGAAGCAATCAGTGAAATGGCTAACAAGTTTGACTATACAGTTGACGAAATGAAGAGTTTGCTGAAAAAGCAGTATGATGGCTATCATTTCAGTGAAGCACTACTTGATATATATAATCCGTTTAGCATCATTAACGCTTTTGATAAATTGAAGTTAGACAATTATTGGTATAAGTCAGGAACGCCAACATATTTAGTGAAGCTTTTAGAAGGGCATCATGTGAATATGCAAAAGCTGACTAGCAGGCCGTATGAGTCGCAGTATTTTGTTGATTATAGGGCGGATGCGGAAAATCCTCTAGCGATGCTTTATCAGAGCGGGTACTTGACAATTAAAGGATATGATAGGCATTATGGTGAGTATACTTTGGATTATCCTAATGTTGAGGTCAGAAAAGGCTTTGTAGCTTTGATGGCAGAGGCGAATAAGTGTTGCAGCTAAGTAAAGCAACATGTCATAATTGCAAAATAAAAGGATGAGCTTTAAGCCTTGACTGTTCCAATTAGTAACAGGAACCAGGGCTGATAAGCTCATCCTTTTTTTGAATTGAATCCGTATCACGGCAGGCGCCTGCAAAGACGTCGGCTCCGTGGGGCCTTCACTACATATACCTAATATTAGCTTTATTTGCTAAAGATGTCGATGGGTTTCACCTATAAGAGCATTATAAAAAATGAGACTAGCGGCTCCTTAAATGGTGGTGCTGATTACAGCTCAGCGTCAAAACCGGACAAACTAGTCTCTTCTAAGCACAGTATAGCATTATAGCTGCTATGAAGTCAATGATGTAGTATGCTGTAAACTTTGATGTAGCGAAAGTAGTACAAAGCATAGTGTTTGTAGTATAATATTAGAAAAGTGAAAGAATACTTCTTTATGGGGAGGTGTAAAAATGCTGAGTGTTTACTTGGGTGATTGTGAAAACGAGATATACAATCCGCCATTATACTTTATAAATCAATATGAAGACTTCTGGTTGGAATCTGAATTGACTAAAAAAATGATTAAGGATGTCGATAAATCAGAAGTAGTAGGCCCGCATTTGATTCAAAGTCCGGTGCTTGGACCGATATCGCCTCGCGAGTTGTCCGGTGGTGTCAAAACCTTGCTGCTATTAGCTTTTGACAACAGCGGAAAAATATTTAATGCAACAGCATGCGGTGATAACTGTGCTAAATGGATTCTGGAGATTGCCGAAAATAAGGATTTAACAATAAGCCTGCATCATAGTATGAATTTTGGCGATGGTGAATATGCCATTAAGATATTAAATAATGGTGTTGTCGTACATAATCAAGAGGAATGGCTTGATGTAGTGTATGATTTTTTGTGAGGTAGAGCATGAAGGGTAAGTATAGTGTTTTTGTACAAAATAACAGACTGCGCTATGAATTTACTATCTCCAGAAATATTACTATTATCCATGGTGATAGCGCTACCGGTAAAACAACGCTTCTCGATTTATTAAATGCTTATGACAGAGATGGAGAGAGCAGCGGTGTTTTAGTAAAATGCGACGTTCCCTGTGTCGTTATCGGTGGACAGAGGTGGGAAGATAATCTGCAATTTATCCATAACAGCATAGTTTTTATAGATGAATGCAATAGATTTATTAAATCTGAGGATTTTGCTGTACGTGTTAAGGAGTCGGATAATTATTTCGTTATAGTTACTAGGGATGATTTGCCGAATCTGCCTTACAGTGTCAAAGAAATCTATGGCATTCGAGAATCCGGTAAATATGCCGGACTGAAGCAGGTTTATAATGAGTTTTATTACTTTGCAGGAAAAAATTAAGAATAAAATTGTTAATACTATGCCTTCTATAGAATTTTGAAGGACGTTTCAATTTAAAATTTTTCGTGCCAACAAAAAAGGCAGCTATTACACAAGCATGAAGCTTGCTGATAGCTGCCTTTTGTTATGCCCACATGACAAACCGCTTTGACAAATATATCATATAGACCTTCGCCTTACGTAATCTACGGTTTCCGATTTCTTCAGCCACACAGAAGACAGGTCTGAGCCTTCGGGAGCGACCCTGAGCTTCCTGCCCCTTTTGCCTGCCGCGGGAATGGTTACCCACAAATTTTACCCATCTTTCAGAAAAATGTTTTCTATCTCTGGTTTTCAAGACCAGTATAACTTTTGGTATTGAGCTACTTTTACCTCAGAATTCTGTTATACACGGATTTCTCCGCTTCACTACCAAC
>ULUE01020658.1_pt1 | contig 52159 bp, 45 predicted proteins | sample 1958211 | NCBI WGS metagenome assembly ULUE01 (sample SAMEA4835752, study PRJEB28245) | human gut metagenome | biome: gut microbiome; material: fecal sample | place: Denmark | collected 2008 | reverse complement strand
CGCAATGCGTGTGGGCTGTAAACTTGCAAATATTAAAAGGAGAGTTACTTATCGGTTTTATGCTTTAAGCCCGTACATTCTGGCTTCCTCGATGAGGGAAACTACGAACGCTGCGCCGCTGATAAGAGCTGCAGCGCCGAACACGATGTGTGCGGTAACGGTTGCTGCCGTACCCATAAATACTGCGAAAGCTACTGCTGCGACGAGGCAGGCGATTGCGAGTTCAGCAAAAATTTCCTTTTTCATTTCTATTTCCTCCGTTTCAAATGAACACTGGTTGTTGGTTATTTATTAAATCAAACGAGCTTAGACCTTGAGGCCCATCTTTCTCGCTTCGACTATCAGAGATACTACGAATGCTACGCCGCTTACAAGTGCCGCTATACCGAAGACCAGCTCGGCGCCTGCGGTGCTTGCCATGCCCATGAAGCCGGCGAAGATCATTGCTGCGGAGAGGCATACGATCGTGAGTTCGGAAAGAATGTTTTTCATTTCATTTACCTCCATCTATCATTTAAATTACTTGATTTTTCTTGGTTTTATTTGTTTTCCTCTTTGTGACTATAATATAACTCCAACTTTGTTAAATGTCAAACAAGTAGTTGTAAACCCCGTTTTAAGTCTTACTTAAGACAAAAAGGCACCGCCTATAGCGGTGCCTTTTCAACATATCAAGTGCTTTATTTTGCTCTGGTTTTGATCTCTTCCCCGATCTTTGCGGCAAAGTCGTCGAGTGCCATTGCACCCTCGTCGCCGCCTGCACGGGTGCGGACGGAAACGGTGCCGTTTTCGGCTTCCTTGTCGCCGACGATGAGCATATACGGGATCTTCTGACCCTGCGCCTCACGGATCTTGTAGCCGATCTTCTCGTTGCGCAGATCGGACTCGGCACGGATGCCCGCCGCCGTGAGCTTCTCCTCAACGGACTTTGCGTAGTCGTTTGCACGGTCGGTTATGGGCATGACCCTGACCTGCACGGGAGCGAGCCACGTCGGGAACGCACCCGCAAAATGCTCGGTGATGATACCGATGAAGCGCTCGATGGAGCCGAATGCGACACGGTGGATCATGACGGGACGGTGCTTTTCGCCGTCTGCGCCGACATACTCAAGCTCAAAGCGTTCGGGAAGCTGCATATCGAGCTGGATGGTGCCGCACTGCCACGTTCTTCCGAGGGAGTCCTGAAGATGGAAGTCGAGCTTCGGACCGTAGAATGCGCCGTCGCCCTCGTTTATGATGTAGCTCTTGCCCATCTCGGTGACCGCTTCGGCGAGGGTCCTTTCGGCAAACGCCCAATCCTTCTCATCGCCCATGTGGTCTTCGGGCATGGTGGAGAGCTCTATCTCATAGCTCAGGCCGAACAGAGAGTAGACCTCGTCAAAGAGCTTTGCGACGCCCTTTATCTCGTCCTTCATCTGATCCCAAGTCATAAAGATGTGTGCGTCGTCCTGCGTGAAGCAGCGGACACGGAACAGACCGTGCAGTGCGCCGGACAGCTCGTGACGGTGGACGATGCCCAGTTCGCCGACTCTCATGGGCAGGTCACGGTAGGAGTGCGGCTCCGACTTGTAGACCAGCATACCGCCGGGGCAGTTCATGGGCTTTATCGCATAATCCTCACCGTCGATAACGGTGGTGTACATATTCTCCTTGTAGTGGAACCAGTGACCGGAGGTCTCCCACAGGTGGCGGTTGAGGATGATGGGGGTCGAGACCTCGACATAGCCGTACTTCTTGTGTACCTCACGCCAGTAGTCGATAAGGGTGTTTTTAAGCACCATGCCCTTGGGCAGGAAGAAGGGGAAGCCGGGTCCCTCCTCGCTTATCATAAACAGGCCAAGCTCCTTACCGAGCTTTCTGTGGTCACGCTTTTTGGCTTCCTCGATGCGCTGAAGGTATGCGTCAAGCTCATCCTTGTGCATAAAGCAGGTGCCGTAAATGCGCTGAAGCATCTTTCTGTCGGAGTCGCCTCTCCAGTATGCGCCGGTGCAGGAGGTGAGCTTTATGGCGTTGCCCTTGACTCTGCCGGTGCTGTCAAGGTGCGGACCTGCGCACAGGTCGGTAAAATCGCCCTGACGGTAGAAGGAAATGACGGCATCCTCAGGCAGATCGTTTATAAGCTCGACCTTATAAGGCTCGTCCCGCTCCTCCATGAATTTGATCGCCTCGGCACGGGGAAGCTCAAAGCGCTCAAGCTTAATTTTTTCCTTGCAGATCTTGCGCATCTCCGCCTCAAGCTTCTCCAAGATTTCGGGAGTGATGGCAAAGGGTGCGTCAAAGTCATAGTAAAAGCCGTCGGCTATTGCAGGACCTATAGCGAGCTTAACCTCCGGGTACAGGCGCTTTACCGCCTGAGCGAGGATATGGCTCGTCGTGTGACGGTAGGTATCCTTAAATTCGGGGTTTTCAAAAGTGTACTTCTTCTCGTCCATTCTCTTTTCTCCTTTCTTTTACCGCCGGAACGGAAAAACGCCCCTGACAAAATGTCAAGGGCGTAATTGCTTACACGGTTCCACCTTGATTAAGGCTCATCATGCGCTTAACGGGCGCGGGGCGAAAGTGCATTTCCTCACTTTGGCTCGGGAGTGGTACGGTCGGCATTTCGGCGGCTTTCAGCCAAGGCCGCTCTCTCTGTAAAACTGCTCCGCATGTCTCCGTCACGGGTAATAACCCATCGCTGATTCTATGATAGTATCACCGTTTTCCCGCAATGTCAACCCAATTTTCGCTGAATAAATTTGACCAGCTCGACTATCGGGATGACGCAGAAGCCGAGGCCAATCGCAATGAGGTACTCGTTAAGCTCAACGGACGCAAAGCCGAAGGCTTCCGCCAAAAGCGGGATCTCGCAGACGGCGGTGGTCATAATAAGCGAGCCGACGGCGGCAAGGTAAAGCATCTTATTGTGGTTTCCGATGCCGAATATGCTGCCCCGCTGCGAGCGCATATTGAAGGAGTGGAATATCTCCGCCATGCTCATGGTGAGAAACGCCATCGTCGTGCCGTCGGGCGAGTTTGCGATCTCCCAAACGCCGCTTTCGATGTAGTGGCCGATGAAGTAGGACACGAGCGTGAGTGCGGAAACGACAAATCCCTGATATGCGATGTCAACGCCCATGCCGCCGGCAAACACCCCGGCGGAGGCGGGTCTCGGCGAGCGGCGCATGATGTCACGCTCGCCCTTTTCCATGCCGAGCGCAAGCGCCGGGAAACAGTCGGTAACGAGGTTTATCCACAGAAGATGCACGGGCTGAAGTATCGTAAAGCCGAGCAGCGTCGCCGCAAAAATGCTTATTACCTCGCTGAGGTTCGACGCAAGCAGAAACTGTATCGCCTTGCGTATGTTGTCGTAGATGCGGCGTCCCTCGCCGACTGCGCCGACGATGGTCGCAAAGTTGTCGTCGGCAAGCACCATGTCGGCGACGTTCTTCGTAACGTCGGTGCCGGTTATGCCCATGCCGACGCCGATGTCGGCGGTCTTTATCGACGGAGCGTCGTTGACGCCGTCGCCGGTCATCGCCGTGACGTAGCCCGCATTCTGCCACGCCTTGACGATGCGGGTCTTATGCTCCGGCTGCACGCGGGCGTAAACGCTGATGCTGCGGAACACCTTCTCAAACTCCTCGTCGCTCATCGCCGAAAGCTCAAGCCCCGTAACGGCACGCTCGCCCTCGTGCAGTATCCCCAACTCCTTGGCTATGGCTACCGCCGTATCGACGTGGTCGCCCGTTATCATTATCGCTCTGATGCCGGCAGCCTCGCACTCCTCTATCGCCGCCCTGACCTCCGGGCGCACGGGGTCTATCATTCCGCACAGCCCCACAAAGCAGAGCTTCTGCTCAAGATACTGCGGTGCGGCGCTTTCGGGGGGAGCATCCCAACGTCTTTCCGCACAGGCAAGGACTCGCAGCGCCCTGTCCGCCATCGCCTTGTTTGCGGCAAATATCTTTTGGCGGTACTCCTCGGTCATGGGAACGGGCTTACCGTCCTCAAGGTAGTATTCGCAGCGGTCGATAACTATGTCGGGAGCGCCCTTTGTAAACTGAACGATGCCCTCGTGCGCACGGTGCAGGGTACTCATCATCTTGCGCCCGGAGTCGAAGGGGGCCTCCATGAAGCGGGGCGCCTTCTCCTTGAGTTCGGGCTTTTTAAGCCCCAGCGACGCCGCCCACTGTACGAGCGCCGCCTCCGTCGGCTCGCCGCTGACCTCTCCGTCTTCCGACAGCTCGGCGTCGCTGCACAGCGCCATGGCTGCGGAAAGACGCTTCTCGTCGCTGCCGAAGAAGTCCGTGACCGTCATTTTGTTCTGCGTGAGCGTACCCGTTTTGTCGGAGCAGATTATCTGAGCGCAGCCGAGAGTTTCGACCGCAGTCAGACGGCGGATTATCGCATTGCGCTTGGACATATTGGTGACGCCGATGGACAGCACCATTGTCACGACCGCCGCAAGGCCTTCGGGTATCGCAGCGACCGCAAGGGAGACGGCAATCATGAACGAATCCAGCACGGCTTCAAACTCAAAGCCTCCGGCTCTGGCTATCTGCACGGCAAACACGGCGGCACAGATGCCCAGCACAAGGTAGGTCAGCACACGGCTAAGCTGGTTGAGCTTTATCTGCAAGGGTGTCTGCCCCTCCTTCGCCTGCGAAAGGGCGTCGGCGATCCTGCCCATCTCGGTATCCATACCCGTTGCGCAGACGACCATGACGCCTCTGCCGTAAACGACGGTCGAACCCATGTATGCCATGTTCGTTCTGTCGCCGAGCGGCACCTCGCCAGCTGCGGTGAGCGCATCCGCCGTCTTGTCAACGGGGACAGACTCGCCTGTCAGAGCGGCTTCCTCGATCTTCAGGCTTGCGCTTTCGATTATCCTGCCGTCTGCGGGAACGGCGTCGCCCGCTTCAAGCAGCACCACGTCGCCGGGGACGAGGTCCTCGCTGTGAACGGTGTGTATTGTGCCGTTGCGCATGACCTTCGAGCTTGCGGCGGACATTTCCCGCAGAGCCTCTATCGCCTTTTCCGCCTTGTTTTCCTGATAAACGCCGAGGGCGGCGTTCACGATCACGACCGCAAGAATGATTATCACGTCGGCAAAGCTCTCGCCCTCGCTGACGGCCAGCACGCCGGATATCGCCGCTGCGCAGAGCAGTATGATTATCATCGGATCCTTCATCTGCGCAAAAAAGCGCTTAATGAGGGAATCCTTCTTCGCCTCGGCAAGCTTATTTTTCCCGTGTTTTAAGAGCCTCTTTTCCGCCTCGTTTGCATCGAGACCCTCATGTGAGGACCCCAGCTTCTCTAAGACTCTCTCTTTTTCCTCGCAATAATACCTCATCATATCATCCTTTCTGAGCTATTTTACCCGAAAAGAAAAAGACCTTTACGGGTAAAAACCCGTAAAAGTCTTGCAAATACATAACCTTGCGGCTCAGTATCCCATGCACCGAGCCATACGGCCGTGATGACGATGCACGGACGCCAATGCGTCAGCTACTCCCTTTTACCGAGCCGGGATCTCCGGCTCACTTGCTTTCCATACAAATTAGCATAAACTTTTCGCCGTGTCAATCGAAAGCGCTTGAATTTACAAATGTTTAACTTCTTATGGCGGGGAGGTTCCATTTGTAGACCGTCGCCAGCACACGCAGCACGATGATGAGCGCCATTCCCGAAACGGCGGCTATCGTCTCATGCACGCCGAGGGCAAACAGCCCGTAGTAAACGCCGCCGCCGAGCAGCGACGCCACGGCGTACACACGCTTGCGCAGCACCTTCGGCATCTTGTTTATCATCATGTCACGCAGCATACCGCCGCCGACGCCGGTGCTCATGCCGAGCACCAGTATGAGCAGCACATTGTCGCTCTGCTGCATTGCGGTGTTCATGCCGGACACGGTGAACACCGCAAGACCGACGGCATCGAACATATTGTTGATGCTGTCGAGCTTGTCCCTGTGCTTCCTGTACTTTTCCCGGCGAATGTAAGCGTCCGCAAAGACGACGAGCGCCGCAAGCGCCGCCACGGCAAGGTACACATAGCTCACGAACATCTTCGGCGGAGTAACGCCGAGCAGAAGGTCCCTTATAACGCCGCCGCCGAGTGCGGTGACGACCGCAAGGAATATAACGCCGAATATGTCGGCGTCATGCTCCAGCGCCGCCATTGCGCCCGACACGGCAAACGCCGCTGCACCTATAATTTCAAGTGCATATATCAGTTCGTCCATCACACATTGAATCTGAACAGCGTAACGTCGCCGTCGTTCATAACGTATTCCTTGCCTTCGGACCGCAAAAGTCCCTTTTCCTTTGCCGCCGCCATGCTGCCGCAGCTTTTAAGGTCGTCAAAAGCGACGATTTCGGCTCTGATAAAGCCCCGCTCAAAGTCGCTGTGTATCTTGCCCGCCGCCTGAGGTGCCTTGGTGCCCTTCTTTATCGTCCACGCACGGCACTCGTCCGCACCGCAGGTGAGGAAGGATATAAGACCCAGAAGCGAGTAAGAGGTCTTTATCATGCGGTCAAGTCCGCTTTCGCTCATGCCCAGCTCCTCAAGGAACATCTCCCGCTCGTCCGGCTCCAAGGCTGCGATCTCCGCTTCAAGCTTTGCGCAGATGGGCAGCACCTCGGCGTTTTCCGCCGCTGCGATCTTGCACAGCTCCTTGTAGTAGGGGTTGTCGGCGTAAGAGGCGACGCCGTCCTCATCCATGTTTGCGGCGTAAATGACCGGCTTTATCGTGAGCAGGTCGCTCGTCGCGATAAGCTCCATATCCTCCGGGTCGCACTCATAGCTTCTGACGGATTTGCCCTCGTTCAGATGCTTCAAGAGTCCTTCAAAGACCTCCGCCTCGTGCAGATATTTTTTGTCCGCCTTGGCGTTTTTGTTTGCCTTCTCGATGCGGCGCTCGACCATCTCCATGTCCGCCATGATAAGCTCAAGGTCGATGATCTCAACGTCACGCTTCGGGTCGGTGCCGCCCTCGACGTGGATGACGTTCTCGTCGTCAAAGCAGCGCACAACGTGAACAATAGCGTCGGTGTTGCGGATGTTTGACAGGAACTTGTTGCCCAAGCCCTCGCCCTTGCTTGCGCCTCTGACGAGTCCGGCTATGTCGACAAACTCGATGACTGCGGGGGTGTACTTTTTAGGCTCGTACAGCCCTGCGAGGAAGTCCAGTCTCTCGTCGGGAACGCTGACCATTCCGACGTTCGGCTCGATGGTGCAGAAGGGGTAGTTTGCGCTTTCGGCACCGGCATTGGTGATTGCGTTAAAAAGCGTTGATTTGCCGACGTTCGGCAGTCCTACGATACCTAATTTCATATGTATTCCTCCGTTTCGGAAGCGTTTTTACGTTTGAAAGGGCGGCTAACTGCCGCCCTATACTATTCTTATTCTCAGCCCTGATCGTCGTCGTTTGAAGGCGGGATAACGTCGCCGTCGCCGTCGGACGGCTTATTGTCAGCGCCGTCTGTCGGTTCTGCGCTTTCGTCGCTTTCCGGCTCGTCAAAGCGAGCGATCTTGCGTGCGGGACGCTCAATGCTGTCGTCACGCATACCGGGCTGCGGCTTAGGCTCCGGGAAATAGCCGTTGTCGCAGTAGAAGTTGAAGTCCTCACCCTCGATGCTCTCATGCTCAAGCAGGTACTCCGCAACGCCGATAAGCTGCGCACGGTGCTCGGTCAGTATCTTCTCGCACAGCGCCGCCGCCTCGTCGAAGATGCGCTTGACCTCCTCGTCGATGATGCCCGCCGTCTCCTCAGAGTAGCTCTTGGTGGTGCCGAAGTCACGGCCTATAAAGATGCTGTGGTCGGAGCTGTCGAAGGAAATGGGTCCGAGTCTGTCGCTCATACCGTACTTCGTGACCATGTTCCTTGCGGTGTTGGTCGCCTGCTGAATGTCGCCCGATGCACCGGTGGATATATCGTCAAGGAACAGCTTTTCGGCCATTCTGCCGCCGAGCGCCATAACGATGCTCTCAAACATCTGGCTCTTTGAGGTGAAGCTCTCCAGATCATCCTGCGGACGGAAAAGCGTAAAGCCTCCGGCGGGACCTCTGGGGATGATGGTTATATAATGCACGGGGTCGGTATGCTCAAGGTACTTGCCCGCAATTGCATGACCCGACTCGTGGTATGCGGTAAGGCGCTTTGCCTTGTCGCTCATCTTGCGGCTCTTCTTTTCGGGGCCCATCTCCACCTTGAGTATCGCCTCGTCGCAGTCCGCCATGGTGATAAAGCGATGCTTTCTGCGCACGGCAAGCAGCGCAGCCTCGTTGAGCAGGTTCTCAAGATCGGCGCCGGAGAAGCCGGGCGTACCCTTTGCGATGGAGTTGAGGTCAACGTCGTCGGCAAGGATCTTGCCCCTTGCATGGATGCGCAGTATCGCCTCTCTGCCTCTGATATCGGGCAGACCGACATAGATCTGTCTGTCGAAGCGGCCGGGACGCAGCAGCGCATTGTCGAGGATGTCGGCACGGTTGGTCGCCGCCATGACGATAACGCCCTCGTTGTTTCCGAAGCCGTCCATTTCGACGAGGAGCTGGTTTAGGGTCTGCTCACGCTCGTCGTGACCGCCGCCGAGGCCGGAGCCTCTCTGACGACCGACTGCGTCGATCTCGTCGATGAATATGATCGCAGGAGCGATCTTCTTTGCCTGATCGAACAGGTCCCTGACACGGCTTGCGCCGACACCGACGTACAGCTCAACGAAGTCGGAGCCGGAGATGGACAGGAACTGCACTCCCGCCTCGCCCGCAACGGCCTTTGCAAGCAGGGTCTTGCCGGTACCCGGAGGTCCTACGAGCAGGACGCCCTTGGGAATCCTTGCGCCCATGCCGGTGAACGCCTTGGGGTCACGGAGGAAGTCAACGATCTCACGCAGCTCCTCCTTTTCCTCGTCGGCGCCTGCGACGTCCTTAAAGGTCTTTTTGTTCTTTTCCTCGCTGCCGAGCCTTGTGCGGGCCTTGCCGAACTTGCCAATGCCGTTGGCACCGCCGCCGGAGCGGTTCATCATGATATACCAGAACAGGACGATAAGTCCGAAGGTTATCACATAGGGGATTATCGCCAGCCACCAGTTGGTCTGCGGCTGGGTTATTTCGTAATCCGTAATGATGCCGCTCTCGTACTGCTCTTTTATAAGCTGGTTAAAGTCCTCGTAGAACAGCGAGAAGCTGTACACCTCGAACTCGACCTTATGCGTGCCGTCGCCCTTGTCGTCACGGACTATCATCGTAATGACGTCGGAGCTGCCGTCGTATTCAAAGGATTTGACCTTTTCCTCTTTAAACAGGTCGTAAACCTCGGAGTAGGAGACCCGTTCGGTCTCACCGCCGTTTAAGAGGACGAAGATTATGACCATCGTCATAATGAGCAGGATCACATAGAATCCTATGTCTCTGGAACGGTTGCGTCTGGTGTTCAAACTATCACTTCTTTCCTGGTGTCGGCAATCATTCTTCGGCCATGTAGATCTCAGGCTTCAGCACGCCTATGTAAGGCAGATTGCGGTATTTTTCGTTATAATCAAGCCCGTAGCCCACGACGAAAGCGTCGGGAACTTCAAAACAGGAATATCTTGCATAAACGGGAGCCTTGCGGCGGGAGGGCTTGTCCATCAGCGTTGCAATGGTGATGGACGCAGGATTGCGGTTCGTGAGGTAATTCTGAAGGTAGCTCAGTGTCATACCGGAGTCGAGGATGTCCTCGACCATGATGATGTGTCTGCCCTCGATGTTCTGGCTGAGGTCCTTGTGGATCTCGACCGCACCGGTGGAGGTGGTTCCCCGATAGGAGGAGACCGCCATAAAATCGACGGAGCAGGGGATCGTCACGCTGCGCATGAGGTCCGCCATGAAAACGAAGCAGCCCTTCAAAACGCCGACGAAGATCGGATCCATGCCCGCAAAGTCCTTAGAGATCTGTGCGCCGAGGGCGGCAACCTTTTCCGCTATTGCGTCCTCGGTAAAGAATATGCTTTCAATATCATTTCTCATCTTTCTCATTCTCTCCCGTGCAGTTTATTTTATTTATTTTTACTCTCAAAACCGTGTCCCCCGGTTCGGCTGCGACTCTCTCGTCCATACCCATTCCGAGTACCGCAATGGGTCCGTTTCTGTCACGCAGCACGGGGATCATGTCCCGCCTTGCGACGGGAACGTTACGCTCTCGCAAAAGCTCCTTGAGGCTTTTTGTGCAGCCTCTGCCCCGGAGCCTTATCCTGTCGCCGTCCTGTCGAGGGGTAAGGGATATGCTACCACAAATGCCGGAGTATTTAAAGTCAAAATTGTGAATGTTATCAATTTGTTTGCAATTTTCGATTATTTCTCCCGAAATCCTTATTCCGGCTTCGGGAATGTCAATGCCGCCGTTTATCGGAATGACGTAGCTGCCGAGCTTTTTTGCGGCGGTGCCGAACAGGAGCTTATCCCTGTCCCGTGCGATGCGCATCCCTCGGACGTCGACGAATTTGTTCTCCGGGCTTTTGAGCAGCGCAAGTATCGCATCGGTCTGCACGGCGGTAAGCCCGCTCCCGCAGACGATCCTCAGCACCCGCACTGCGACCGCTCTCGGCAGAGCGGCAAGCTTTTCCGCTGGAAGCGAATCGTCGATGTAATTTTCCTCGGCAAAGCCTCTTGCGATGAAGTACAGGCAGGCATCGTCGTCACGCAGGCTCTCGGCGGTGCGCAGGCATCCCGCAGCAAAGCTCGGATTAAGCTCACTCAGCACCGGCATCACCCTGTGCCTGAGCTTGTTTCTCGTGTAATCGTCGTCGAGGTTCGTGCTGTCGGTGACGTAGCAGATGCCCCGATCGTTAAGATAGCTCAGTATCTCCGCCCTCGTCGTCGAGAGCAGGGGGCGTATAAACTCGTCCCGTACCGGAGGTATGCCCGCAAGCCCTCTCGCTCCCGCTCCCCGCACAAGGTTTAAAAGCATCGTCTCTGCGTTATCCTCGGCGTTGTGTGCGGTTGCGATCTTGTTGCAGCCCGTCTTTTTTGCGGCGGAGCGCAGGAAATCGTAGCGCATGGCTCTGGCTGCGTCCTCCGTGCTTCTGCCGCTGTCTCTTGCGAGCGCCGCAACGTCTCCCCTGCCGCAGGCAAAGCTTATGCCCTCTCTGCGGCAGAAATCCTTGACGAACTCCTCGTCCCTGTCGGATTCCTCACCCCGCAGGCAGTGGTTAAAGTGTGCCGCCGCAACGGTGATGCCGAGCGTCTGCGCATTGTCGTGCAGCCACGAGAGCAGACACATGGAGTCTGCGCCGCCGGAGACTGCGCACAGCACCCTATCTCCCGGACGGAGCATACCGTATTTTTTAATATACTCAATAATCATCTTCGTTATGGAGGTTGTCGCAGGATGCGAAGGTCGTGTACTCCGGCAGCCACGTCAGATTGACGGTACCGGTCTGTCCCTTTCTGTTTTTCAGCACTATCGCCTCGGCAAGATTGGGATTCTCCGCCTCTCTGTTATAATACCCGTCTCTGTAAAGCGCTATTACAACGTCGGCGTCCTGCTCTATTGCACCGGACTCACGAAGGTCGGACAGCACGGGACGCTTGTTCGGTCTCGTCTCGCAGTTACGGCTGAGCTGGCTTAAGCATATGACGGGGATGTTAAGCTCCTTCGCCATGATCTTCAGCATACGGCTCATGTCCGAAACGACCTGCTGACGGTTTTCGTTGCTGTAGTTCTTATTTCCGCCCGACGACTGCATAAGCTGGAGATAGTCGATGACCACAAGACCGAGGTTCGACAGTCTGCGGCACTGTGCGCTCATGTCCGCAACGGTAAGCGTGGGGTTGTCGTCGATGCGCATATCGGTGGCGTAAAGCGACTGTGCAGCCGTGCCGACACGCTTCCACTCGTCGGGGCTTAGCTGCCCCGTGAGAAGGTTCTGCGACGGGATAAGGCCCTCGCCCGCAAGCAGTCTGCTGACAAGCTGCTCCCTGCTCATTTCGAGCGAGAACACCGCAACGGTCTTGCCCGAAGTCTTGGCGACGTGGAGCGCAATGTTCATTGCGATACTCGTCTTGCCCATACCGGGTCTTGCCGCAACGAGTATAAGCTCGCCCTTGTTAAGACCGAGAATGCTGCGGTCTATATCGGGCAGACCCGTTGACAGACCGGGGATCTTTGCACCCGACGTCGCCGCCGCGGAAAGGCTCTCGTACACGCTCTGCACGACGGCGGACACCGGCACGAGACCGCCCACGGTCCTGTCCTGACGCAGCGCATATATCTTGCGCTCTGCGGCTTCGAGCATCGACTCCGCCTCGCCGGTTCCCTCGTACACTAACTTGTTTATCTCGTCCGCCGTCTGCGCAAGGTTGCGCAGGAGCGCCCTGTCCTTTACGATGGCGGCGTACTCAAGCACGTTTGCGGCGGTCGGCGTGACGTTCATCAGCTCCGCAATATATGCGTCGCTGCCGTCCTTATAAACTCCCCTGACCTTCATCTGGTCGAGGATGGTTATGGGGTCGATGGTCTGACCGTAGGAAAACATGGCATATACCGTTTCGAATATATCCCTGTTTTGCCGAATATAAAATTCATCCGCTCTGACCTTCTCGATAACGTCGGGTATGCAGCCGGCGTCGATAAGCATGGAGCCTATCACCGCCTGCTCCGCTGCGGCGGAGTGCGGCACCTGTTTTCCCAGCAGCTCGTCCATAATCTTTCTCCTTGACGGTATTTATCAGGCTTCTATCACAAGCACGCTCACGTTTGCGCTTATCTCGTAGCCGAGCTTTGCCTTGACGGTGTAGCTGCCGAAGGTCTTGATGGGCTCTGCCTGAACTATCTTGTTTTTCTCGATGTTGATGCCGTGCTGCTCACGCAGGGCATCGCTTATCTCCTGACTCGTAACGGAGCCGAAGAGCTTGCCGGCGCCGCCCGCCTTTGCACGGATCGTGACGGTGATCGCAGAAAGGCGCTTTGCGTTTTCCTCCGCCTCCGCCTTTTCCTTTGCGATGAGCGCCGCCTTTGCCTTTTCCTTGAGCTTCATGGTGTTTATATTGTCCGCAGTCGCCTCGCTTGCAAGCTTCCTGGGCAGGAGGTAGTTGCGGGCGTATCCGTCGGATACCTCTTTCATCTCGCCCTTCTTGCCCTGACCCTTTACGTCTACGTTGAAAATGACCTTCATAGTAAAGCCTCCTTAGCTGTCCATATATTCGTCTATTGCCTTTATGAGCATGGAAACGCCGTCACGCAGACTCACGCCCTTTATCTGAGCCGCCGCAGCGTTGCGGTTGCCGCCTCCGCCCAGCTTTTCCATTATCATCTGTACGTTCACGTCTCCTATGGCTCTCGCCGAGACGCTCACACCGTCGCCGTCGGGGTACATTACCATCGACGCCTCGACTCCTGCGACGTTTAAAAGCTCGTCCGCCGCCTGTGCCGCAACGATCCTGTCCTGCGCCGTCTCCGGCATGGCGATCGCCACGGAGCGGTAGGTCCTTGCATTCTGAAGTATCTTATACTTTGCGACGGTCTGCTCGATGCCGCTCTGCATGAGCTTTTTGACCTCGATCGTGTCCGCACCCGCACGTCTGAGGAACGCCGCAGCGTCAAAGGTGCGCTCGCCGGTGCGCATGGTAAAGTTCTTCGTGTCAAGCACGATGCCGGAGAGCATCGCCTCCGCCTCGCAGGGCAGAAGGTCCGGCTCGTCCATCACGACCTCCATTATCTCCGTCATAAGCTCGCAGACGGATGATGCGTACTGCTCTATATAGCTCATGTCCGCACGCTCGATATACGTCGCCGCTCTGCGGTGGTGGTCGATGACGGCCACCTTGTTGCAGGATTGCAGCAGCGCAAGGTCCTCGACCTGTTCGGGTCTGTTGGTGTCCACGACGACGAGCAGAGTCTTTCCGTCCGCCATGAGCATCGCCTCCTGCGGGCTTATGAAGGCGTTGACGTACTCCGGCGTCTTTTTGAGCTTTTCGATGAGCGACTTTGCCGCCGTCTTTTCGGTGTCGGCGACGATGTGCGCCGGGACGCCGTACTTTCTTGCAATGCTGCAAACGGCTACCGAGCCGCCGACGCTGTCCATGTCGCCGAAGCGGTGACCCATGACCAAAACGCCGGTGGAGTCCTTAATAAGCTCCGCCAGAGCGTTTGCCTTGACCCTTGATTTGACCTTGGTGCGGGTCTCGACCTCTCCCGCCTTGCCGCCGAAGAACTCAAAGTTGTAGCGGTTTTTGATGACCGCCTGATCGCCGCCTCGTGAGAGCGCCATTTCGATACTCAGCTCCGCAAACTGCATCGCCTCGGTCATGGTGTCTGCGTCCTTGCCGATGCCGACGCTCAAGGTGGCGTGTATTCCGCTGGGACTTACGACCTGATGCACCGCCTCAAGGATGTTGAACTTGTCCTCGGTTATCTTCGGCAGGTACCTCGACTCGAAAACGAAGAGGTAGCGATCCCTGTCGTAGCGGCGAAGGATGCCGTTTTTGTCCTCGCACCACTGCTGGAGCTTGTCGCCGACCGCATCACGCAGGTCGTTTCTCATGCGCTCCGGCTGGTTCTTGATCAGCTCGTCGAAGTTGTCGATGACGAATATCGCCGCAACGGGCTGGGAATCCTGGTACTCCTGACGCATAAGCTCATAGTCCGTCACGTCCACCCAGTAGGTGATGCCCATATAGTTGCTCTCGTTGTCGTCCTCGCCGGAGCGGACTATGTTGCCGCATATCTGATACTTTCTGCCGCCGATGCTCAGAAGCGTCGGGCAGCGGCTCTTGCCCTCAACGAGCCACTTGCCGGAAAACTCCGGTATAAGCTCCGCCACGCTGCGCTCCATCCTTGCGCCGTGAGAGCCGCAGATGTCAAAGAACAGCTCGTTGCCCCAAATGATCCTCGAATCCGAAAGCCGGAAGACGACTATCGGCAGCGGGAAGTTCATCAGGGTGCTGTTTTTCGCCGTCTCCGCACTGTAGGTGACGGACTCGATATACGCCTTGAGCGCCTTGCGTCTCTTCCTGCGGTTCACGAGCGAGTAGATGACGAGCGCAAGTATCGCAACGCCCTCCGCCGCCGCAAGATAGAGATTCAGCTTCTGTCCGAGTCCCGTAAGAAATGTCGCAACGGCGAATATCACCAGAAAGAACAGGTACGGTATGGTATTCGGTTCAAAAACCGACTGTGTGTTTTTGTTTTTCACAGTCTGCCTCCTTCTCCCGTACAAATTACAGTAATCCATTAAAGATATTAAATTATATCAAAGTATTTGGTTTATTACAACAGAATTTTAGGTTTAATTTGCTCAAAGCTGCATATTCTAAGCGCAAAGGACGTGATAAATTGAAGGCAGTTATAATGGCGGGCGGCATGGGCAAGCGCTTAAAGCCCGTGAGCGGCGACACGCCGAAGCCCATGACGCCGCTTTGCGGCAGACCCGTGATGGAGTATGTCCTGCTGCTGCTCAAAAAGCACGGGATAGACGAGGTCTGTGCAACTCTCAAATACCGTCCCGACGATATTATGAGCTATTTCGGAGACGGTTCCTCTCTCGGCATGAAGCTTTCCTACCGTGTGGAAAACGAAGCCCTCGGCACCGCCGGGAGCGTCAAAAATTGCAGCGACTTCTACGGTGACGAGCCGTTTCTCGTCATAAGCGGCGATGCGATATGCGACTTTGACCTCACGGCGCTGATAGCCGAACACACAAGGCAAAGCCCCTGCGTTTCCCTTGCGCTGTACCCTCACTCCCTGCCGCTGCGCTACGGACTTGCGCTCTGCGGAGAGGAGGGCTTTGTGCGCCGCTTCGTCGAAAAGCCCGACTGGAAGCACGTTATGACGAACCTTGTGAACACGGGGATATACGTCGTCTCTCCCGAAGCCATGGCGCTCGTGCCGGAGGATAGAGCCTTCGACTTTGCGGGCGATTTGTTCCCGCTGCTGCTCGACCGAGGCGAAAAACTCCTCGGCGTCCCCATGTCCGGCTACTGGTGCGACATCGGCACTCCCCTGAGCTATTACCGCTGCTGCGTCGATGCGCTTGAAGGGCGCATCGAGCTTCCGCTGCGCTGCGACTTCGCCCCCGACAAATGCGACGACGAGGCGGACGAACCCGGCGGCGAAAGCTGCCCCTGCAGCGACCGTGCAAGGCTCATGGACCTGCTCTCCCGCAGCTTCATGGACCTCGGCGGCGACTTTTCCGACGGGCTTTGCATCGAGCTTGGCGGCGAAAAGCTCAGCATTGCGCCGATGGTCGGAAGCTCGGCGCTCAAAATATGCTGCCGCTCCGGCGACAGCGAGACCTCCCGTGAGCTGGTCTCGTCGCTTAAAAAGCTCTGCAGCGACGCCGAAAAAAGGCTTGCAAGCGAAGGAAAATGAAAGTATAATTTCCTCGGGATATCTATTCGGAGGAAATACATATGGACATCGAAAAAACCGTTAAAAACCTGAAGGCACGTCACTTTGACGTGAGCGTTTTCGATACCGGGAGCGAGGCGTCCGAATACCTCTGCCGTGAGATAGGCGGCGCCGAGGTCGGCATCGGCGGCTGCAAGACGGCGGCAGACCTCGGACTGTACGGAAAGCTCACCGATTCCGGCTGCCGTGTGTACTGGCACTGGGAGGAGCCGGGCTGGGAAACTCTCGAAAAGGCAAACGCCGCTCCCGTGTACATCTGCTCCGCAAACGCCATAGCCGAAAGCGGCGAAATTCTGAATATCGACGGCAGAGGCAACCGTGTCTCCGCCATCACCTTCGGCAAGAAGCGTGTGTACATCGTTGCCGGCACAAACAAGATCTGCCCCGACTTTGACTCTGCGCTCTACCGTGCAAGAAACGTCGCAGCGGTGCAGAACGTTGCCCGCTTCGACAAAAAGGTGCCGTGCAAGTTCGACGGCAAATGCCACGACTGCCGCAGTCCGGAGCGTGCCTGCAATGCGCTGACGGTGCTTTGGGGCCCGATGTGGGACATGGAAAAGGTCGAGGTCGTACTTATAAAGGAGGAACTGGGACTGTGATCAAAAGAGCAAGCGAGCATAAGCATGACGTGTCGAGCGCACTGTTCGGCGGCAGCGGCGACGTGATATTTGACAGGATAATCGAGACTCCGGCGGAGCTTATGGGCAAGGGACGTGTGTTCTCCGTAACCACCCTCCCCGCAGGCAGCGAGCTTGGCTGGCACGTCCACAACGGCGACTGCGAGTTCTACCACATTTTAAGCGGCAGCGCCGAGTATAACGACAACGGAACGATAACGACGCTGAATGCGGGCGACACATCCTTTACCCCCTCCGGCGAGGGTCACTCGATAAAGAACGTCTCCGATGCGCCCTGCGTATTCATTGCGCTCGTGCTGTACTGCTGAGTTTAAAACGAAAAATCCCGTACCTTTCGGTACGGGATTTTTCGTTTTACGAGTAGTTGTGAGCGTTTTTGAGTACCATTTCCTTAACCTTGAGAAGTCTGACCTTCGTCGAGTTTTCGTTCTCCTCAAGCTTCATCGAAATGTACTTGATGTTCCCCTCAAGCTCGGGGATCATAACGTACTCAAGTGCGTTGACTCTGCGGCGGGTCTTTTCGATCTCCTCCGCAAGGAGCTGCATGGTCTTTTCGACCTGCGCCAGCTCCAGCATATCCTCAAACACCCTCGCCATTATCGCCAGCGCATCGTCAAGCTCGCCGCTTGTCTGCGCAAAGCCGTAGGGGTATATCTCCGAGGGATCGTCGTTTTTGGTGCGGAAGGAGTACTGCGGCACGTTAACGCTCATTATATTTTTGAACTTCATCTCAAGCTCAACGCTCTGACGGGGGTACAGAAGCGCCTGCTCCAGCATTTCGGGACTCATTATGGAGCTTGCCACCTGAAGTGCGGCAAACGCCTCGGTAAGTCCGTCCTCGACACGGCATCTCAGCTCCTTGTTGCGCCGAACGACGTCGAGAAACTGACGCATCAGCTCGTCACGCTTATCTTTCATAAGCTTGTGACCCCGTCTTGCGGTCTTTAAGCGGCCCTTGAGCTGCTTGAGAACCATTCTTGTGGGGGTAACGGTTGTGCCGGCCATAAAGCTTCACCCCTTATTTCATGTATTTTTCTATCAGTTCGGGCTTAATGCGCTTCAGCTCCGCTCTGGGCAGGATGGAGAGCAGCTCCCAACCGATATTCAGGGTCTCCTCTATGGAACGGTTCGTCGTGTTGCCCTGATTTACATAGCGCTTTTCAAACTCGTCGGCAAACTTTGCGAAGAGCTTGTCGTCGTCGCTCAGTGCGGCCTCGCCGAGTATGGTCATAAGCTCCTTTGCGTCCTTGCCTCTGGAGTATGCGGCAAAGAGCTGGTTCATCGTTCCGGCATGGTCCTCACGGGTCTTGCCCTCGCCGATGCCCTTGTCCTTCAGACGGCTCAGCGACGGCAGAACGTCCACGGGAGGCACGATGCCCTTGCGGTGCAGCTCACGGCTGAGTATGATCTGACCCTCGGTGATGTAGCCGGTAAGGTCGGGGATGGGGTGGGTCTTGTCGTCTTCGGGCATGGTGAGAATGGGGATCATGGTGATGGAACCCTTGTGTCCCAGTCTGCGTCCCGCACGTTCGTACAGCGTTGCAAGGTCGGTGTACAGGTAGCCGGGGTAGCCGCGGCGTCCGGGTACTTCCTTCTTTGCTGCGGAGACCTCACGCAGCGCCTCGGCGTAGTTCGTGATGTCGGTGATGATGACGAGGACCTGCATATCCTTCTCGAATGCAAGGTATTCCGCAGCGGTCAGCGCCATGCGGGGGGTGGATATACGCTCGACTGCGGGGTCGTTTGCAAGGTTCGAGAATACGACGGTACGGTCGATGGCGCCGGTGCGCTTGAACTCGTTTATAAAGTATTCACTCTCCTCGAAGGTGATGCCGACTGCGGCAAACACAACGGCGAAGCTCTCGCCGTCGCCCAGAACTCTTGCCTGTCTTGCGATCTGTGCGGCAAGGGCTGCATGGGGCAGACCGGAAGCGGAGAATATGGGGAGCTTCTGACCTCTGACGAGGGTGTTCAGTCCGTCGATGGTGGAAACGCCGGTCTGAATGAACTCTGCGGGATATGCTCTCGCAGCGGGGTTCATGGGCAGACCGTTTATGTCACGGTACGCCTCGGCAAGTATCTCCGGACCGTCGTCGATGGGCTGACCCATTCCGTTAAAGACACGGCCGAGCATATCCTCGGAAACGCCCAGCTCCAGCGGGTGACCCAGAAAACGCACTCTCGACTCGGCAAGGTTTATGCCCTGTGCGGACTCGAAAAGCTGAACGACGGCTCTGTCACCGTCTACCTCAAGCACCTTGCAGCGGCGGACCTCGCCGTTGGGCAGCTCAAGCTCCGCCAGCTCGTCGTAGGTGACGCCCTCAACGTGATCGACTACCATGAGGGGGCTTGCTATCTCTCTTATGGTTTTATACTCTTTAATCATGCTTCCTCACCTCCGGCAATTGCCTGAGCCAGTTCGGACTTCATCTCTGCGATTATCGCATCGAACTCCGACTCGTACTTATCGGGTGCGGTCATCTTTGCACGGCCGATCTTCTCACGGGCTGGTATTGCGAAGATGCTCTTCATGTCTGCGCCCTTGGAAAGCGCCTCACGGCTCATCGCATCGTACTTAAGTATCATATCCAGCAGCCTGTACTGCTTGCCGTAGGAGGAGTATGCGTCCTCATCGACGAAGGCGTTCTGCTGCAGGAAGTCCTCACGGATCATCTTTGCGGTCTCCATGGTAAGACGGTCTGCGGGCGAAAGCGCATCCTGTCCGACAAGACGCACGATCTCCTGAAGCTCGTTCTCCTCCTGGAGTATGTGCATGGTCTTGTCTCTGTTCTCCATGTATTCGGGTCCGAACTCGGATTCGTACCATGACGAGAGGGTGTCGACGTACAGCGAATAGGAGGTCAGCCAGTTGATCGCCGGGAAGTGGCGGGCATAGGCAAGGGAGCTGTCAAGCGCCCAGAAGACCTTGACTATACGCATGGTAGCCTGAGAAACAGGCTCGGAAATGTCGCCGCCCGGAGGCGAAACGGCGCCGATCGCAGTGACCGAACCGCGGCGCTCGTCGGAGCCGAGGCACTCGACGCAGCCGGCTCTTTCGTAGAACTGTGCGATACGGGATGCAAGGTATGCGGGGTAGCCTTCCTCGCCGGGCATCTCCTCGAGTCGGCCGGACATCTCACGCAGAGCCTCCGCCCAACGGGAGGTGGAGTCCGCCAGAACTGCGACGTCGTAGCCCATGTCACGGAAGTACTCCGCTATGGTGATGCCGGTGTAGATGGACGCCTCACGTGCGGCGACCGGCATATCGGAGGTGTTTGCGATAAGAACGGTCCTCTTCATCAGAGGCTCGCCGTTGCGGGGGTCGGTAAGCTCGGGGAACTCCATGAGAACGTCGGTCATCTCGTTGCCTCGCTCGCCGCAGCCGATGTAGACGACTATGTCGACGTCCGACCACTTTGCAAGCTGGTGCTGAACGACGGTCTTGCCGGAGCCGAAGGGACCGGGGACCGCAGCGGTGCCGCCCTTTGCGATGGGGAACAGGGTGTCGATTATACGCTGTCCGGAGTTCATCGGGCGGGAGGGCATATACTTGCGGGAGTAGGGCCTGTTTATTCTGACGGGCCACTTCTGCATGAGGGTCAGCTCATGCTTTTCGCCCTTGTCGTCCTCAAGCACGGCAACGCACTCGGTGACGGTGTAGCTGCCGCCGGTGATGGACACGAGTCTGCCCGAAAGCTGCGGCGGCACCATGATCTTGTGGCTTATGGCACTGGTCTCCTGAACGGTGCCGATTATGTCGCCGCCGGAGAGTCTTTCGCCGACCTCGGCGGTGGGGACGAACTCCCACTTCTTCTCACGGTTCAGTGCCGCAACGTCGGTGCCTCTGGTGATGGTGGAGCCTGCTATCGCTCTGATCTCAGGCAGAGGGCGCTGGATACCGTCGTAAATATTCTCAAGCATACCGGGTCCGAGCTCGACGGACATCGGCATACCGGTCGTCTCGACGACGGCGCCGGGTCCGAGACCCGAAGTCTCCTCATAGACCTGGATCGACGCACTGTCGCCGTTCATGTTGAGGATCTCGCCGATGAGCCGCTGAGAGCCGACTCTTACGACGTCGGAGACGTTTGCGTCCGCAAGTCCCCTGGCGACCACAAGCGGGCCGGATACTTTAGTTATGGTTCCGCTCATATAAATACCTGACTTTCTTAATTATTTTCGAGAATGTTGGTACCTACCGCACGCTCAACAGCAGCGTTCAGGGCGGAAAGTCCCAAGCCCATCGAGCCCTCTCTGCCGGGGATAAGGATTATCGCCGGGCTGGGGCTGTCTTTGTATTTGTCGATCTCCGCACCGAGTGCCTCGGCGAGGTTTTCCTCGACGTATATTATCGCATAGTCTTCGCTTTCCCTTGTCAGTGAGCGAAAAACCTTCTTCGCTTCGGCGGGAGACGCCACCGGGAAGGCGGCAAGTCCGAGGGCGGTAAAGCCCATGACCGTTTCCCGTCCGCCGATAACCGCAATTTTAAGCATATAATTCACGCAGCCTTTCACGGATAATGTCGGAGCCGACGCCCGAAAGCATACCTGTGAGTATCATGCGGACGGCGCACTGTTCGGTGTTCACGGCAGCGATGTACGCCGCAACGGGCGCTTCGCCGAAGGACACGAGCTTTGCCTTCTTGAGATACTCCGTGACCGCATTGTCCGCCGCAAGCTCGAAATCGGTGAGCCGTCCTCCCTCGGAGGCTGCGGCTCCCAGCACCGCTGCGTGCGCAAGCGGACCTGCGGCGTAAAGTGCGGTGAGGCTCTCGGTCGAACCGTAAGCTGCGATTATGCGGTCGCAGTCTACCTCGCCGCCGGGGATGAGCGCCTTGGAAAGGAAGTCTGCATCCTTACCCATACGGCGTGTACGCACGGCGCTGCGGAGGTTTGCCGCATCCGTCATTATGCGGACGTAGCCCACGAGGTACTCGCTTTGAAGCTCCTTTGCGGCGTTGAGAAGCTCCGCAAAATACGCTCTGTCCAAGACGAAGTCCGCATTCTGGGGATTTTCCGTGCGCATCAGCACGGACTTTGCTTCGGCGATCGCCTTGCCGAGGATCTCGGGACAGTCGGTGTAGCTGTCGTCATGTATGCACGCCTCAAGCTTTTCGGGGCTTATGCGTCCGCAGGAGCTTAAAAGATCGCTGCGGTGAGTGTTCATAGCCTCGGCCTTTAAGAGCGTCTTTGCATTGTGATAGTCAAACTGCATACGGAACATGGCGACCAGCTCCTTGTCCGGTGCCATGCGCTCAAGATCGCAGAATATCTCGTCTCTGCGGTCGGAAAGCGCCTTTTGCAGCTCGGAAGCGTTCATGCCGGAGAAGTCCTCATAGCCGCACTCGACGAGCATCTTCGCAGCCTCGTCAAAGCTCTGGGCGGAGAGCATACGCTCTGCCTTGTCGGCGGTGAGCATCTTAGCTTCCTTCGCCCTCAGAAAAGCGGATAAAAACAGATAATCTTCTCTGGTGGTCTTTTTGTTAGACAATTCTCTTCCTACCTTTCCGGCATACGCCCTTTATTCAAAAAGGGTGCGGGCGACATCTGCCGTCATGGGTCCTTTAAGCGCTTCGACAAGAGCCTCGATGCTGCAATTGACCTCAACGCCGCCCTGACGGAGGATGAGACCGCCGCTTATCTCACGGCTATCTGCGGCGAGGGTCAGTGCGGGGGTGAGACCCTTTGCTGCAAGCGCCGCATTCGCACGCTCAAGCACCGCTTTGCCGCAGAGCTCTCTGTCACGGGCGCTGAGGACGATCTCCCCGCTTCCGTCCGCTGCGGCGGAGGCGGCAAGAGAGGCAAGAAAGCCGACGTAGCTGTCTTTGGGCATATCGGCAAGACGCCTCTTAGCCATGTCGAAGGCTTCCGCAACGCAGTCCTGCTTTAAGGCAAGCACGCTCTTCTTTGCGTCCATCTCGGCGGCGCTTTTGCGGCGCTCAAGACCGCTTTCGCAGTCCTTCGTGCCGTTGCGTATAAGCTCCAAATAGCGCTCCTGCGCCTTTTTTTCGTTTTCCTTGCGTATCTCGGCGCACTTTGCTTCCGCCTCGGCGATTATCGCCTTGGCCTGTTCTCTTGCGTCCGCCTCGATACGGTCGGTGATTCTGTCAATACCGTTCATAAGATCAGTCCTTCAAAGGATATTTACGGGATCAAGCTACCTGACCGAGCAGGATGATGGAAGCCAGCATGGAGATGATGGCGTACAGCTCAACGATGGTGCAGAAAAGCATGCCCTTTGCGAAGTCGTCGGGCTTCTTTGCGAGGATGTTCATGGATGCCGCTGCGACCTTGCCCTGTGCGATTGCGGAGAGCCAGCCGCCCAGTGCGATGGGCAGACATGCGGACAGGACCTGCATACCGGCGGAAACGTCCATGCCGACTGCGAGCTTGCCCATTGCGATGAAGAACACGACGAAGCCGTACAGACCCTGAGTGCCGGGGAGAACCTGAAGGATCATTGCCTTACCGAACTTGGAGGGGTCTTCGGAAACGACGCCCGCTGCCGCTTCGCCTGCGATGCCGGTGCCCTTTGCGGAGCCGACGCCGGAAAGTGCCGCTGCCAGTGCAGCGCCGAGAATGCCTATTGCAAGACCGCCGATTGTGTTAAGAAATCCCATTATAATTTCCTCCTGAATGTTTTAATATGTATGGTTTATATTTTGTTTAAGATTCAACGTCAACGTACTTGGTGTTGACATTCAGCGGCGTAAAGGGCTTGCCGCCGTCCTGATAGAACTTGCCGAAGAACTCAAGGCACTGAAGTCTGAGGTCGTGCGCAAAGCAGCCCAAAATGTTCAGTCCGAAGTTTATCGCATGACCTACGAGGAATATGAGTATGAACGCTATCAGCGAGAACGGTGTAACGCCGCCCTCGGAGGGCATTGCCGCCAAGGTGTTAAACACCTGACCGACGACGGAGCCTGCGAGCATGAGCGCCATGAGTCGGGAGTAGGACAGTATATCGCCGAACCAACCGGTGACGCCGTTGTATATCGCACCGCCGAGCGCCGTGAGCTTCTTTATACCCTTTTCGTTTCTGCCGGAGCCGTAAATGAGCATCAGTCCGCCGACGATGAGCAGCACCAGTCCGACGGTCTCAAGCTTCGCCATTGCGGGGACGAAATTGGGTCCGAAGTAGAACGCAAGACCGAAGAGCAGCACCATCCATGTGCCTTCGTCCCAAACGCCGTCCATGAAATGCCCGTCTCTCGCCTTCATGTGCCAGTTGACGAACATACCCGTGAACAGGTGGATAACGCCGAGAAGCATACCGCCTATGAGTACGGTGTTCGTGTCGTTGAGCGGGTCAATGAGCGGATGCATCATAAAGCCGATGGGACACTCCTTGCCGAACATCTCGTAAACGGTGGGTATCGCATTGCTGAAGAAGCCGCCGGAGAGTATACCCATTATAAATGTGGAGATACCGCATTCGAGCATCAGTCCGAAGAAATACTTTCTTCCGCCCTTGGGTCTCGATTTCTTTATCGCCGTCAGCGCAAAGAGTATCATTATGAGACCGTAGCCCATGTCTGCCATCATGATGCCGTAGAACAGTATAAAGAACACGGACATGACGGGGTTGGGGTCAATGCTGCCGTAAGCCGGCAGGCTGTACATATTGGTCGCCATGTTCAGCGGCTCGGTAAATTCGTTGTTGCGGAGCTGTACCGGAACGTCGGGGTACTCGGACTCCTCCGGCTCCTCAAGCTCCCATGCGCAGTCGAAGTTCGCCAAGCAGTCGGCAAGCGCCTTTTCCTCCGGGGCGGTGAGCCATCCGGACAGGCACAGAACGCTGTCCGTGCCGACAAGTCTCGCCTCGGCATCCGCCTTTGCGATCTTGACGTTCATGCGGTCAAGGCAGAGCTTGAAGTTTTCCCTCTGCGGAGCGTAGGAGCGCACCTCCTTTTCCGCAGTCTCCTTCTGCTCACGGCAGTCGGAAAGCTTCTCTTTGAGCGACGCAATGTTTTCCGCCGCCGTGCCTTTAAGGGTGCCGAGACTGCTGAGGGTAAACCCTGCCGCGCGAAGCACTTCGAGTGCGTCGTCGCACTCCTCCTTTAAGCACACAAGACAGACATAGCGCTGCTCCTTGTCCGAGGAGACCTCAAAAAGCTCGCTCTCCGGCGCTGCGTCACGCAGAGCGCCGCCGATCTCGGAGCCGTCCGCCTCCGCAGGCAGCATACCCAAGAACACCGAGGTGCGCTTTGTTCCCGACGTCTCCAGCGGGAGATCAAGGTTCCTCCACGGCTCAAGCTGCTCACACAGTCCACGCAGACGGCTTTCCTCTGCGGCGATGCTGCGCAGCTTTGCCTCAAGCTCCAAGAGATGCTCCGCATCCGCAAGACGGGCATTGAGATCGTCCTCGTCGAAGAAGTCCTTCTTATCGACGACGGGCCGCATCGCAAAGAGCGCCGTTTTGACGGGAGCGTACCTGTCAAGCAGCTTGAGCGCCGAGTCGAACTTTGAAAGCTCCGAGCGGTACTCCGTCGAAGCGCTGCTCTCCTCTCTGAGATAGGGCGCAAACTCCTCCGAGTGCATAAGCTCGGCGTTGTCGTCTATCTGCACGCAGCCGAGAAGCTGCAGCGAGCGCAGCAGCTCTTCCTTCTGCTCTCTGACCACCATAAGCCGGAGCTTTTTCATTTTTACAATGGCCATCAGGCATTCACGATCCTTTCAACGATGAGTGCCGCAGCCTTCTCCATGCGGCCTTCGGCTTTCGCCTTTAAAACTGCTTTTTTCGTCTCTGCGGCGGAAGCGGTCTCCTCCATGGCTTCACGGGCAAGGATCTCGGACTTTGTGTCCAGCTCGCCAAGCTCTCTGCGGGCCTTGTCCTCCGCTTCGTTGCGGTCAAGCTCGCCCTTCGCCTCGGTGTCGGCGATCATGCGTTTCGCCTCCGCCTCCGCTTCGGCAACGATCTTTTTCGCCTTGTCCTCCGCTGCTTTAACGTTGTTTATCGACTCAAATGACATCTGCACACCCCCTTGCTAAGCTTGTCGGTTTGTTGGTTATTTGTCACAAAAAGCCGTGTATTTTCCTCTGAAATAATAGCAAACAACACATTGAGTTTCAAGGCTTTTTTGCCCGTCATACTTGACAAATAATTTGCAATTGCATGATATGAAATCATTCTTTTTGCATTGTCTATGCTTTTTCCTTGAAAACGCTGAATAGTCTGTTTCTTAACATATGTTAAGAATGTGTTAAGTTATTTATATGTCAGTTTTTCCGCTGCCTTCACTTGGCTGAAAGCCCTTGAGTTAGCGGACATTTTTGGCGTTAATGCTCGTTACCATACATTTTTAAATTTTGCATACATTTCGCTTGCCAAATCGGATATTAGCAATTATAATGTCAAAGGAACATTTCAAATTCTGAAACCATTTTACCGTCTCGGAGGTATATATCATGTCCAACGGCAATTACAGGCGTCGCTTAGGCGACCGTGCAGACGGCAGACGTATCCGCACACTTACCGGCTTTGCAAACTTTGTACCCTACATCATGCCCGTTCGCAACGACTCTCTGAATCACTACGAGCAGAGCTTTGAGATAACAAACGCCGACAGATGGTTCCGCAAGCAGCGTATCTCCGGCTACAAAGGCATAGGTGCGCTCCATCTGTTTATTGCGGCATATATAAGAGCGATCGCCGCTCTTCCCGCACTCAATCGCTTCATTGCGGGCAGGCACATCTATCTGCACAATGAGATCGAGATCGTCATGACCGTAAAGCGTGCGCTGACGGTCGATGCGACCGAAACGACGATAAAGGTCGCCTTCGCACCCACGGACACCATCTTTGACGTATATAACAAGATGAACGCCGCCATCGACGAGGTAAAATCCTCCGACGACGCAAACGGTACCGAGGATTTTGCAAATCTGTTCGCAAAGCTGCCACGCCCCATAATTCGCTTTGCGATCGGCTGCCTAAGGCTTGGCGACTACCTCGGTCTGCTGCCCAAATCGCTGCTCGACGTCAGCCCCTTCCACGGCTCCATGATAATAACCGACCTCGGCTCGCTCGGCATCGGGCCCATATACCATCACATCTACAATTTCGGTACGCTTCCCGTGTTCATCTCCTTCGGAGCAAAGCGCCATGTGTACGAGCTTGACCGTCACGGCAAGCCCGTCGAGCGCAAGTACATAGACGGCAAATTTGTCATGGACGAGCGCATAGTCGACGGTCACTATTACGCCTCGGTGTTCAAGGTCATAAACAAGCTCATCGCAAACCCTGCACTGCTTGAGGTCCCGCCCGAAGTCGTAAACGAGGACATCCCCTGAAACAGCAGATAAAAAACTGCAATTCCGATCGGAATTGCAGTTTTTTCATCTTTTCATCAGCGCTTCAAGGTAGTCGTAGGGTACGCAAAGCTCGCCATGCTCGCCGGAGCCCATCGAGATGTGCGGCTTGTGGCTGCCGTGCCAATCGCTGCCGCCGGTCGGGCAAAGCCCGTAGTCGGCCGCAAGCTTTAAAAGTCTCTGCACCGTCTCCTCACCGTAGCCCGAATAGCGGCACTCAAGTCCGCACACTCCGGTGCTCACCGCCTTCTCCAGCAGCTCGGTCATTCCCTCGTCGGAGAGTTTGTACTGCAAGGGGTGTGCGATAACGGGTCTGCCCCCGGCAGCGATTATCAGCTCTGCGCCCTCCTCAAGGCTCAGAAAATGCCTGCGGACGTAGTACTTCCTGCCCGGATCGAGAAAGCGGTTAAAGGCGTCCTTCACGCTGTCGGCGATGCCCGCCTCCACAAGGCACAGCGCAAAATGCGGTCTGCCGATGACGGAGCCGGGGTGCCGCCGCTCAAGCTCGGCGACGTCGATCCCGATGCCGTCGTCCGACAGAAGCTTCGCCATTTTGACGTTGCGCTCGTGGCGGTCACGCACGATGCGGTCAAGGACGGACGCAAGCCCCCTGTCGTCGGGATCGACGCCGTAGCCGAGCATATGCACCTCGGAGCCGTGCCAGCCGCAGCCCAGCTCGATGCCGGAAACGACCTCCACTCCGCACTTTTCGCCCTCTGCCTTTGCCCTTTTGACTCCGGCGGCGGTGTCGTGATCGGTCACGGCGATCGCCGCAAGCCCCAATGACTTTGCAAGGCGCACCGCCGCCTCCGGGGTCTCGGAGCCGTCGGAAATGTCGGTATGGGTATGCAGGTCTATCTTTTTCAAGGTCTTATCACTTCCATGATCTTCTCTGCTTCGGCGTATATCCTCTCAGGCTCGTCGCCGATGAAGTATTCGCCGTTTTCGTACAGGATCTTTCCGTTCACCATTGTGAGACGGATGTTGTCTTTTGATCCGGAATACACAATATTTTTGGCTATGTTGTTAAACGGATGCATATTCGGCTTGTGCATATTGATCACAGTGAGATCGGCTTTTTTGCCGACGGCAACGGCGTTGCAGTCGTAAAGCCCCATCGCCTCGGCGCCGCCGACGCAGGCCGCCTTCAGTATTTCCAGTGCATCGACCGCCGCAGCGTCGCACTCCTTGTACTTGCCCAGCACCGCCGCAAGATACATCTCACGGAACATATCGAGTGCATTGTTGCTGCCTGCACCGTCAGTGCCGATCGCAAGGCGCACGCCACGTCTCAAAAACTCGGCTGCGGGAGCGATGCCGCTTGCAAGCTTGAGATTCGAGGCGGGATTCAGCACTGCAAAAAGTCCCCTGCGTGCAAAAATGTCAATGTCCTCGTCGCTCATCCACACACAGTGGAAGCCGCCGCCGCCGTAGTTGAACATCCCCATGCCGTCGAGGAGCTTTGCGGGCGTCACGCCCCAGCGCTCGATGCAGCCCTGCACCTCCGCCTTCGTTTCGGCAAGGTGCGTGAACACGGGCGCACGGTATTTGTCTGCCAGCTCTGCGACGAATTCAAGCCGCTCCTTCGAGGTGGTGTACTCGCCGTGGAAGCCGAGGCGGTAGGATATAAGCTCATGCATACCGTTGTATCTGAGGAACTTGCCCTCAAGGTCACGGTAGTTTTTGTCAAAGTCGTTCATGTCGCCGCACAGCACGGTGCGGAAGCCGGAGTCGATGTTTGCTTTGATGTAGCTGTCGTTGTGGAAATACATATCGAAGCTTGCGGTTATTCCGCTGCTTAGGTATTCCATGATCGCAAGCTTTGCCATAACGTAGGCAGCGTTGCCGTCGAGCTTTGCCTCGTTCGGCCACACCTGCTCACTGAGCCACTTGTCGAGGGGCATATCGTCCGCAAGGGAACGCAGAAAGGTCATACACGAATGAGTGTGCGCATTTTTGAAGCCCGGCATGAGCAGGTCCCCGTCAAGATCTATCTCCCGCTCAAATGTCGGAAGCTTCTGAGGGCATTTGCCGACGTGACAAATGCTGCCGCCGTCCACCCAGACCTCGCCGTCATTTACGGTGACGGCGCCGTCGGAAAAACACAGTATTCTGCCGTTAAAAAATCTTATCATTTGTATGACCTCTCTTTTTATTTAAATTTTGTTATTGCCAAAACTCCTTGCCGCCGAATCTACGGACTATCTCGCCCCTCAGCTGAAGCATAGCCGTGTAGCTCGGCAGAAGATAAATTTTTCGCTCCTCGTCGGAGAGTATATCCGGCAGCAGCTCGGCGGGCGCCGTCTCGAATTTAAGTCCCGCCTTTTCGGCACGCATGACGAGTGCGTCCGCCGCCTCGCCGGAAAGAATGATGCGCTCGGCTTTCACCCGGCGCTCAAGCGACTCAAAGTCTGCGTCATCGAGCCACGAAAGATCCCTGCCGTCTCCGGCACGGGCGTTTTGGATGAAAACGACCGTTTTCGGGGATCGGTCGAGGGCAATCAAGCTCAGCGTTCTGTTGACGGCGGCGGCGTTTTTGACGAGTATCATCTCCGCCCCGGCGTTTCCCAGCGCAAGCTTTTCCATTCTTCCGAAGCCGCAGCCGAAGCTCTCCGCCCCGCTTTGCACCGCTTCCGCCGACACGCCGGCGCTCAGTGCGGCGGTCACCGCCCCCGCAGCGTTATATGCGTTGTGCAGGCCCGGCAGAGCGGGCTTTATCCAAAAGCTCCTGCCGCAAGCGCAAAGGCTCAGCCCTTCTCCTTCGATGTAATCGTCGGCGGTAAGCCACGGTGCGGGTCTTTTAAGACCGCAGCGCATACAGCGGTAATCGCCGAGATTTGCATAGCTCACAAAGCGGTAGGAAAGCCTTGCTCCGCAGCGGGGGCATTCGCCGCTCTCGCCGCTGTCGGCGCTTTTCTTCGTCCCGCTCCGAAAGCCGAAAAAGCGGCATTCGTTCGGTGTTTGCGCTGCAAACATCGCCGCAAAGGGCGAGTCGGCATTGGCGCAAAGCAGCGTTTTCGGGCTTTTTATAAGCCCCGCCTTTATCGCCTCAAACGGCGCTGCGACACTGCCGTAGCGGTCCATCTGATCCTTAAACAGATTCGTCACCAAAAGCACCTTGGGGCGTATCTCGCCGAGGACGGTCCTTGCCGCCGCTTCGTCGCACTCGATGACCGCCGTGCGCTTTTTCGGCCGCCCGAACAGGCTCAGATTCAGTATAAGCTCCGTCGCTATGCCCTTTCGGAGATTTGCGCCCGAACGGTTCAAGAGAACGTCCTCCCCGTCGTCGGAGAGCATTTTCTCAAGCATACGGCAGCTCGTCGTCTTGCCGTTTGTCCCCGTGACGGCGATAATGCGCACGCCCTCGGCGGCAAGGCTCAGTATGCCCGGATAAATTTTAAGCGCCAGCGCACCGGGCAGTGCAGTGGCTCCCCTTTTTATCAGCCGTAAAATTCCGTGCGTGGTCCGACAGACCACGCACGCAATAAACGCCCGAAGCTTCAATGATACCTTTCACCTCAGTCTGCGGATTTGCGGGCGTGCCTGCCCAATTTACTCTACCGTAACGGACTTTGCGAGGTTTCTGGGTTTGTCAATATCGCAGCCTCGGAGCAGTGCCACATAGTAAGCGAAAAGCTGAAGCGGCACAACGCCCAGCGAGGGCTGGAATATCGTATGTGTATTGGGAACGGCAATGACGTTCTCCACGGTCTTGCGCATTTCGGCGGCATGGCTCTCGGTCGTGACCGCAAGCACGTCGGCTCCTCTCGCCTGCACCTCGACGACGTTGCTCATCGCCTTGTCGAACAGTGCGGAGTAGGTGCCGAGAGCGACGACGAGGGTGCCGTCCTCGATAAGTGAGATGGTGCCGTGCTTGAGTTCGCCGGAAGCATATGCCTCGGAGTGTATGTAGCTTATCTCCTTGAGCTTCAGGGAACCCTCAAGCCCCATGGCGTAGTCCAGATTCCTGCCTATGAAGAACACGGAATCGTGGTTAAAGTAGTTGGACGCAAAGTGCTTTATGTCCTCGGTGTTTTCAAGCATCTGCTCCATCTTTGCGGGCAGGCGCAGCAGCTCGTTCATGATGCAGGCGTACTCCTCCTGCGACACGGTGCCGAGTATGTCGCCGAAGTACAGGCCCAGCATATTGAGCAGCACGAGCTGAGTGCTGTAAGCCTTCGTGGTCGCAACGGCGATCTCCGGTCCCGCCCATGTGTACAGCACGTCGTCGGACTCTCTTGCGATGGAGCTGCCGACCACGTTCACGATAGACAGGATGTGAGCGCCGAGCGCCTTCGCCTCACGCAGAGCCGCCATTGTGTCGAGCGTCTCACCCGACTGGCTTATCACGATGACAAGGGAGCGGGGATCGACGAGCGGGTCGCAGTAGCGGAATTCCGACGCAAGGCAGACCTCGACCGGCTTTCTGAGCATACGCTCAAGGTTGTACTTGCCCACCACACCGACATGATATGAGGAGCCGCACGCCACTATGTATATTTTATTGATGGAGCTTATATAATCTGCGTCGATCTTGAGGTCCTCGAAGAACACCCTATTGTCCTTTATGCGGCTGAACGCCGTTTTGCGGATGGCTTCGGGCTGCTCCATGATCTCCTTGAGCATGAAGTGGGCATAGCCGCCCTTCTCGGCTGCGGAAACGTCCCAGTCGATGGTGTGATGCTCCTTAGTGATGGGCTGCTCAAGTGAATTGTAAAACTCGACGCCGTCCTTGGACACGACGGCGACCTCACCGTCCTCCATGTAGGAAACATCCCTCGTGTGCTTGATGATCGCCGTAACGTCGCTCGCTATGAAGTTGCAGCCCTCGCCGTAGCCTATGAGCAGGGGCGCATCCTTTCTTGCGGCGATGAAATGCTCCGGCTCGTCGGCGCAGAGGATGCCGAGAGCGTAAGCGCCCTCGATGCGGCGCAGGACTCTGAACACCGCCTCAAGGCAGCTTCCGCACTCCTCGTAGTAGTAGGCGATAAGCTGCGTCACGACCTCGGTGTCCGTCTCGGAGCGGAACTCATAGCCCTTGGAGCGCAGGAAGTCCCGCAGCTCGACATAGTTTTCGATTATTCCGTTATGCACGACGGCGATCTTGCCGTTGCCGCTCAGATGCGGGTGAGCGTTTATATCGTTCGGCTCGCCGTGGGTCGCCCAGCGGGTGTGCCCGATGCCGATCGTACCCTCGACGCTTTTGCCGCCGTTTATAATGTCGCTCAGGACCTTGAGCCTGCCCTTGGATTTTTTGACCTGAAGCTCTTTTTCCCCGGACAGCACGGCGATGCCGGCAGAGTCGTAGCCTCTGTATTCAAGCCGCTGAAGCCCGTCGAGCAATATGGGAGCCGCCTGCTCCGTGCCTATAAAGCCAACTATTCCGCACATAATTGCAATTCCTTTCGGATCAAATATCGTTTTTGTGCTATGGGTGCAAAGAGTATATTCCTACCCATATTAAAATGATTATATCACCTTTTGCCGATTAAGCAACAAATTTTCCGTTTTTTCTCTACCGCAATAAGAACAGTGGATTTTTCGGCGGCGTTATAGTATAATTTCAACATATTACTGCGGAGGTGCGCCGTGTACAAGCTTATGATAGTAGAGGACGACCGAGGCATTGCGGAGGCCGTCAAGAAGCAGGCGGAGAGCTGGGGTCTTGAGGCTCTTGCGGTGAGCGACTTTTCGGGCGTTATGGACGAGTTTGCCCGCTTTGAGCCGCACATCGTCCTGCTCGACATTTCCCTGCCCTTTTATAACGGCTACCACTGGTGCGGTGAGATACGCAAGGTGTCGAAGGTCCCGGTCATATTCATATCCTCCGCCTCGGACAACATGAACATCATCATGGCGATGAACATGGGCGCCGACGATTTTATAGCAAAGCCCTTTGACCAAAGCGTACTTATCGCAAAGATCATGGCGCTGCTCCGCCGAAGCTACGACTTTGCGCCGTCGAAGAATATACTTACGCACAAGGGCGCTGTCTTAGACCCCGGCGCAGGCGTTTTGAATTACGACGGCGAGCGCATCGAGCTAACGAAAAACGAGTCCCGCATTCTGCTCTGCCTTATGGAGAGTAAGGGACAGGCGGTGAGCCGTGAGCGGCTCATGGAGCGCCTGTGGGATACCGACTCCTTCGTTGACGAGAACACCCTGACCGTGAACGTGAACCGTCTGCGCAAAAAGCTTGACAAGGCGGGGCTTTCCGGCTTTATCACCACAAAGTTCGGCGTCGGCTATATGATCGAGTGAGAGGAGCCCGCAATGAAGCTATTCCTTAAATATCTGCGACAGCACCGCTTGGGCTTAGCCGCATATTTCGCATTCTCGGCGATCTTCGCCTTTTCGTTTTATCTGTATGCGCTGCCGCTTGCCGCCGTTTTGTACCCTGCGGCGCTGTGCCTGCTTTTGGGCGTCGGCGTCGTTATCGCCGATTTTCTGCGTATGCGCAAAAGGCACCTTCAGCTTGCGGGACTTGCAAATGCGGGAGCGGAGCTTTTAAGCTCGCTGCCGGAGCCTGTGAGTGTCGAGAGCTCCGACTATCAAAACATCATCGCCGCACTTCGCAGCGAATGTGCCTCCCTGCGCTCGGATTACGACGGCCGTGTTCGTGACATGAACGAATACTACACCCTGTGGGTGCATCAGATAAAGACGCCCATCGCCTCGATGCGTCTGGCGCTCAGGAGCGAGGACAGCCCGCTTTCACGCAGACTGTTTTCCGACCTCCTGCGCATTGAGCAGTACGTTGAGATGGTCATGGTCTACCTGCGTCTCGACGCCGACGCCGGAGACTATGTGTTCCGTGAGTGCGAGCTTGACGACATTGTAAAGCGCTCGCTGCGCCGCTTCTCGTCCGAGTTTATCGACCGTAGGCTGTTGCTGAGCTTTGAGCCGTCCATGCTCAAGATCGTCACCGACGAAAAGTGGCTCGGCTTCGTTTTGGACCAGCTTCTGTCGAACGCACTCAAGTACACGCAGAGCGGCGGCATCGCCGTGTATCTTTCGGAGGGGCATATCCTCTGCATAAAGGACAGCGGCATCGGCATTGCGCCGGAGGATCTGCCGCTTGTGTTCCAAAAGGGCTACACGGGCTGCAACGGCAGAACGGATATGCGTGCAAGCGGCATCGGGCTTTACCTTTGCGGCAAGGTGTGCAAAAACCTCGGCATCGGTATAAGCGCCGAGTCCGAGGTCGGAAGCGGAACGGTTTTAAAGCTCGACATGAGCCAGCACAGGGTAGCTTGATTTTAAATCTTAAGCTGACGGAAGCCGAACCCCTGCCGCCTGTCGGCGTGCCCTTTCGGTTATTTCCGACTTTTTTGCCTTGATGGGCGTCAGCCCATCTTCATCAAAGAAAGCCGAAAATTCCTCGAAAAGCACTGCCGACAGGTGCTTTGCAGTTTTGCCGGAGCGGATTTTTGTCCGGGCAAGGCAAAGCCCGCAGAGAATACTTGACGTATTGTCAAGGGATTTAACGCAGCACGGGCAGAAATCCGCCCGTCAAAACCGACAGGGGTCTGGCTCCCGTCAGCTTACAACAATGTTAGATTTGACGGGAGAAATGTAAGCCGATTCGATGGAACACATTTCTCCCTCGTCGTATAATGAGGGCGAAATCCAAAGGAGGAAGCAAAATGAGTATTCTTGAAGTTAACGGACTTAAAAAGGTTTATTCCACCCGTCTGGGCGGAAACAAGGTCGAAGCCCTCAAAAATGTCAATTTCAGCGTCGAAGAAGGCGAATACGTCGCCATAATGGGTGAATCAGGCTCCGGCAAGACCACTCTTCTCAACATACTTGCGGCCTTGGACAAGCCCACCGCAGGCAGCGTAAAGCTCGACGGCATGGAGCTTTTCGACATACGGGAAAGCGACGTTGCGCAGTTTCGCCGTGACAAGCTCGGCTTTGTGTTTCAGGAGTTCAATCTCCTTGACACCTTCACGGTCGAGGACAACATCTTTCTGCCCCTCGTTCTTGCGGGCAAGAGCTACGACGAGATGCGCACCCGTATGATCCCCGTCGCAAAGCGCCTCGGCATCGGCGAGATACTCAAGAAGTACCCCTACGAGATCTCCGGCGGTCAGAAGCAGCGTGCTGCGGTCGCAAGAGCGATCATAACAAACCCCCGCATCGTGCTTGCGGACGAGCCTACGGGTGCGCTCGACTCAAGATCGACCGACGAGCTGCTCAAGCTCTTTGACGAGCTGAACCGTTCGGGTCAGACCGTTTTGATGGTCACTCACTCCGTCAAGGCGGCAAGCACCGCAAGCCGGGTGCTGTTTATAAAAGACGGCGAGGTGTACCATCAGATCTACCGTGGCGAAAGCAGCAGCCAGCAGCTTTATCAGAAGATCTCCGACACTCTCACCATGCTTGCGACAGGCGGTGACCGCAAATGAAAAAGCTCCTGTACCCCCGTCTTGCGTGGCAGAGTATGCGCAAGAACGGTCGGCTTTATAAGCCCTACATCCTGACCTGCATCGGCATGGTCGCCGTGTTCTTCATTCTTTTTTCGCTCTCCGAGTCCAAGGTCATCGCCTCCATGCCGAGAGGCAGCGGGGCGGCGATGGAAGTGATGAGTCTGGGCTCATGGGTCCTCGGCATCTTCTCTCTCATATTCCTGTTTTACACCAACTCCTTTCTTATCCGCCGTAGGAACCGTGAGTTCGGACTCTATAACGTCCTCGGCATGGGCAAGCGCAACATCGCAAGGATCCTGCTGTGGGAAAACCTCATCATTGCGGCTCTCTCCCTCGCTGCCGGACTTTTCCTCGGCATTGCGCTTTCAAAGCTCTCCGAACTCGGTCTTTTAAAGCTCATATACGCAGATGCGACCTTAGGCTTTTCCGTCTCCCTGCACTCGGTCGCGGTCACCGCCGCCCTCTTTGCGGTGATCTTCGCATTGCAGTATATAAGCTCGCTGTTTAAGATCAGCATCTCAAAGCCCGTCGAGCTGCTGCGCAGTGAAAACGCCGGCGAAAAGCCCCCCAAGGGAAACGTCCTTTTGGGCGTTTTAGGCATCGCTCTTTTGGGCGGAGCCTACTACCTCTCCGTCTCTATAGAGCAGCCCCTCACGGCGCTTTCCCTGTTCTTTGTCGCCGTCATCATGGTCATTGTCGGCAGCTACCTTGTGTTCATCTCCGGCTCCGTGCTGCTCTGCCGTCTGCTGCAGAAGAACAAGCGCTACTATTATAACAAGCGCCACTTCGTCTCGGTCTCCGGCATGGCGTACCGCATGAAGCGCAACGGTGCGGGACTTGCGTCCATATGCATCCTCGTCACCATGGTGCTTGTCATGATCTCCTCCACCTCCTGCCTGTACTTCGGTGCGGACGACTCCCTCAATGCGCTCTACCCCAGAGACGTGAACCTGAGCTTCCTATTTGACGAGAAGACCTCCTCCGTCGGCGACGAGGAGATCGCAAATATTCGCCGGAGCATCGACGAAATATGCGCCGACGCCGGAATGTCTAACCCCATCAGCATACGCACCGCAAGCGCCTCCGGGCTTCTCCGTGACGGCAACATCACGACCGACCCCACCAATGTCGATAACCTCGACCTCACCGTCGACTACGACGACGTCGTGAACGTCGAATTCATACCGCTGTCCGACTACAACGAGGCGACGGGTGAAAACCGCAAGCTGAGTTCCGGCGAAGCGCTCGTGTACGGTATGCGCATCGACTACGATTTCGACACCCTCTCCATCGACGGCAGCCGCCCTCTGCGTGTTGTCGATACGCTCGACGACTTCCCGCAGTACGGCGGTCAAAACGTCACCTACGTCGTTCCGACCGTGTTCGTCGTCATCCCCGACTTCCTCGACTACTGCACCGAGGTGCTGCCCGATATAAACGACGCCGACGGCAAGCTCTATGTGCGTTGGTACTACAGCTTCGACACGGAGCTTTCCGGTGACGAGGAGGATGCTCTCTTTGAGGAGCTTTGTGACGGTCTCTCCCTTGATCTCTCAAGCGCAGTCAATATTGACTACGACTGCATATCCTTCAACATTGCGTTGAGGGATTCCAACAGGCGGGACTTCTTTGAGGCCTTCGGCAGCCTGCTGTTCCTCGGAATAATGCTCAGCCTCGTGTTCACGCTTGCGGCGGTGCTTATCATCTACTACAAGCAGATCTGCGAGGGCTATGAGGACAGACGCCGCTACGAGATCATGCAGAGCGTCGGCATGACGAAGCAGGAGATACGAAAGAGCATAAACTCTCAGCTTCTCACGGTGTTCTTCCTCCCGCTCCTTTTTGCGGGGCTGCACCTCAGCTTCGCCTTCCCGTTTATACACAAGATACTGCTCATGTTCAACTTCAATAACCTCGGTCTTCTCATCGGGGTGACCGCACTGAGCTTTGTCCTGTTCGCCCTGTTGTACACCGTCGTGTACCGCATGACCGGCAACGCATATTACAAGATCGTCAGCGAAAAGGACGACCGCAATTAAGCGCAAAAAGCTCCCGCAAAGCGGGAGCTTTTCGTTTGACAGTTAAGGCTTTGCATGATAAGCTGTACTTGCCTAACAAAAACAGACGGGAGTGACAATCATGGATTACAATGAAATTTTAACCGCCGCACGGGGATTGGTCGGACCCTACTGCAAAGCCTGTCCCGTGTGCAACGGCAGAGCCTGCGGCAATACGATGCCCGGTCCCGGCAGCAAGCTGCCCGGCAACACCGCCGCAAGGAACTTCGACAAGTGGCAGGACATTTTTGTAAACATGGACACGCTCTGCCCCGTTTCCGAGCCGAACACCGATTTTGAGCTTTTCGGAAAGCACTTCAAAGCGCCCGTGTTCGTAGCTCCGCTCGGCGCCGTGAATATGCACTACGGTGACAAGCACAACGACATAAGCTACAACCGCATACTCATCAAGGCTGCGGCGGAGTACGGCATCTGCGCCCTCACGGGAGACGGCGTCGATCCCACCGTCATGGAAAACGCAGCCGTCGATATCGACGCCGCCGGCGGTATCGGCATCCCGACCATAAAGCCGTGGAACCGTGAGTTTGTGTTTGAGAAGCTCACAAAGCTCAAGGAGAAAAACGTCTTTGCCGCAGCAATGGACGTTGACGGCGCAGGGCTGCCCTTCTTAAAGGCCATGAACCCGAACGCCGGTTCAAAGTCCGTTGCCGAGCTTTCCGAGATAATTGCATTTGCAGAAAAGCCCTTCATCGTCAAGGGCATAATGACCCCGAAGGGCGCACTCAAGGCCGTGGAAGCGGGCGCTTCGGCGATCGTCGTATCGAACCACGGCGGCAGAGTTCAGGGCTGCACCCCCGCAACGGCGGAGGTCCTGCCGCAGATAGCCGACGCCGTCGGCGGCAAGGTGAAGATATTCGTTGACGGCGGCATACGCAGCGGCGTCGACGTGTTCAAGGCGCTCGCACTCGGAGCCGACGCCGTGCTTATCGGGCGCCCCGTCGTTCCGTTTATCTACGCCGCCGGAGCCGAGGGCCTCAAGGTCTACATGGACAGGATAGTTTCCCAGCTCCGTGATACCATGACCATGTGCGGCACCCCCACCCTCTCCGACATCGGCAGAGACAACGTTTTCATCGCAAAATAAGTAAAGCCAAAACACCGTGTCTCACCGAGACGCGGTGTTTTATCGTATCAGACTCATTGCGCCGAGCAGCAGCGCAAGCAGCGCAAAGCCGACGGCGGAGAAAAGTGCAAAGAAGCGTCCCGCCTTTTCAGGCTCATGGCGAGTGTATTCACGGAAGGTGATAAGCCCCGCAAGCGAGGCTATGAGCGTACCCGCTCCGCCGATGTTCACGCCGACGAGCAGCGAGGCGTAGTCCTCGGTAAAGCGGCTCAGAAGAATGGCTGCCGGCAAGTTGCTTATAAGCTGGCTCGTCAGCGCCGAAACCGCCATGACCCCGTGCGAGAGGAGAGACGCAAACAGCGTATGCACCGCCTCGATGCGGGCAAGGTTTCCCGAGAACACGAAGAACGCCGCAAAAGTACCCAAAAGCCCCCAGTCAAGCCCCGCTATTGCACGGCGGTCAAGGACGAGCAGCACCGCAATCGTCACCGCAGCGCCGATCGCATACGGTACGGCACGCAGCACCATTGCGACCGCAAGGCAGAAAAGCGCCGCATACACCGCCGTGCGGAGCGGCTCTATGCGCACCGTTGTATCGGGAACGCTAAGCTTCGTTTTCGGAAACAGCAGGCAACCTGCGAGTATGAGCGCCGTCGAGATCAGAAACGGCGGCAGCATTATCGAAACGAAATCCCCTGTCCCTATGCCGTAATAGCTGTACAGATAAAGGTTTTGCGGGTTGCCGAAGGGCGTTATCATGCCGCTCAGATTAGCGCCGTAGTTTTGCAGCACAAAAAGCAGCGGGACGTGCTTTCTCTGCCCCGTGCAGTCAAGCACGAACCAGCCGAGCGGCAGAAAGGTCAGCAGCGCCGTGTCGTTTGTGAGCAGCATGGAAGCCGCCATCGTTATGATAACGAGCGCCGTGCAGACGCTTCTCACGCTGCCGAAGCTGCGCACGAGACGCTGCGACAGCGCCGCAAATATGTTCATGTCACGCAGTGCGCCGACTACCGCAAGCACGCAGAACAGGCAGCACAGCGTTTTCATGTCGAAGTAGCCGAGGTATTCACCGTCCGGGGGAACGAAGAATGCGGTCACGCCTGCCGCCAAAACCGCCGCAGCAAGCATTGCGTTTGACCTGCACCACGACAAAATACGCATCCTTCTCCCTCCTTTCCGAACGACTGCAACGATACCACAAAGTTTCCCTCCCCGCAAGCTCTTTTTTGCGGCAAAAACGGCTCTCAGCCAAATGCGGAGAGCCGTTTTTCCGTTTACCGTCAGCTTATGGGGAACACCTCAAGCTCAATGTCGCCGAGAGCAGGTTTGCGTTGAACACCGACTGCGGTATCGTTGCCGGAGCCGCCTCTATCGCCTTCAGGCGAGTCTTGACTTCACCGAGAAACGGGAACGGGGTAAGTCCTTTAAGACCTTTTCTGGAATACTTGTATTTGCCCATCTTACTTGCCCTCCTTCATATCAGGAAGCATATATCTCGCCTGCTCCGCACCGGAAAGGTATCTGCGAAACAGAGAAGCATAACAGAATACACAAAGACGAAGAAGCACCGCTTGGGTGCTTCTTCGTCTTTGAAGAAAGGAAAAACATTGTGCGGACGGGACAGTGGGCGCTGCCCCGTCCATTAGGGGGAAGTATGGGGGATGGGATAATAAAGCGGTATATCAGATAAGAGATTTCTCTCTCAGCTCTGCGATCTTAGCGTCGTCGTAGCCGAGAATGGTCTTGAGGATCTCGTCGGTATCCTGACCGAGCCTCGGAGCGCCTCTCCAAACCTTGCCGGGGGTGCCGGACAGCTTGGGAACGATGCCGAATGCGGTGATGTCCTTGTCGAGGGTCTGATCCCTGTACTCGATGAAGTCGTTGCGGCTTCTGTAATGCTCGTTTTCGAGGCAGTCCTTTGCACCCATGACACGGCTGCAAGGCACCTTGTACTTTGCCATTGCGTCCTCGATCTCCTGAGCGGTATGCTCCTTGCACCACTCGATGACCTTTGCGTCAAGCTCTCTGCCCTTTTCGGAGGCGACGGCCTCAAGGCCGGAGGAGCAGTCCTTGTAGTTGAAGTAGTCGAGATCGAAGCCGAGCGCCTGGATGGCTCTCTTGTAGACGCCGGGTCCGAATGCACCGAGGGCGACGTCGTAGCCGTCCTTGGACTTAAACAGTCCGTAGGGCTGGAACGCTGCCGACTTGTTGCCGGAGCGGGTGTTCTGACGTCCCGCCATGGTGTAGGAGGTGTACAGGTCGCAGCAGTAGCTTGCCTGTACCTCGAACTGTGCGACGTCGACGACCTGACCCTTGCCGGTCTTGAGGACGTTTATATACGCCGCAAGGATGCCGAACACGGCTGCATATGCGGAGGTGAAGTCGTTGAGCCACGGCTTGCCGACGACGGGTTCGCCGCCTCTTTCGCCGTTTAAGCCCATCCAGCCGGAGAACGCCTGACCGATCATGTCGTAGGACGCTCTGTCGCAGTATTCGGGCAGGCCGCCGAAGGCGGGGTTGCCGTAGCCGCTGATGTGGGCGATGATGAGGCGGGGGTTGACCTCCAGAAGATCCTCGTCACGGATGCCGAGCTTTTCGAGCCATACCATGTTCTCCATGAACACGTCAGCTTCCTTTATAAGTCCGTAGAACAGTTCCTTGACTTCGGGGTGCTTGAGGTTCAGCTCAAGGGAGAGGGACAGCTTGTTGCGTCCGTCCTGTGCCCAGGAGGTGCTGACCACTTTGCCGTCCTCCTTGGCGAAGGGGGCAAGCACTCTCAGAGTATCGCCCACGCCGGGACGCTCTATGTGAATGACCTCTGCACCGAAGTCGGCAAGCAGCGTTGCAGCAAACGGCATTGCGATAAGGGAGCCTGTGTCGATGATGCGCATTCCCGCAAAGGGACCGTATTCGGGTACTATGTGTTTACGTTCGCTCATTTTAATAACTCCTTTCGATTTGTGATATATCTTCCGTTCTGTTTACTTTCTTTTCTTTATCTCTTCGATTATAGCCGGGATGAGGCTTCTGTAGTCAGCCACGGCGCCGTAGTGTGAAATGTCGAAGATGGGAGCGCCCGCAGTGTGGTTCACGCTGACGATGCACTTCGAGTTCTGCATACCGACCTGATACTGCACGGAGCCGGAGATGGCGACGTTTATTATCATGTCGGGCTTTACCGTTGCGCCGGACTGGCCGATCTGCTCGTCGTGAGACAGCCAGCCGTTGTCGACCACGGGTCTGGACGCCGCAAGCTGACCGCCGAGCAGCTCCGCAAGCTCGCCCAGCATCTTGAGATCGTCCTCGGACTTGATGCCTCTGCCGCCGCAAACGAGGACCTTCGCCTTGTCGATCGGGGTACCCTCGACTTTCTTCTCCTCGGTGCTTATAACGCAGTAGCTTTCTTCCTTCGTCACATCGACGCTCTCGCTCACTATCTCGCCGCTGCGGTTGGGGTCTGCCTCAAGGGGAACGAAGATGCGGGGTCTGACGGTCGCCATCTGCGGACGGCATTCGAGTATGACGATGTGCGCCAGTATGCTGCCGCCGTAGGCGGGGGTGGTCTGATAGAAAACGCCGTCCTCGTCGAAGCCGAGGTCTATTGCGTCTGCGGTGAGTCCCGTTCTGAGGGACACCATCACACGGGGTGCAAAGTCACGTCCGAGGCTGGTCGCACCGTAGAGTATAATCGACGGCTTGTACTTCTCGGCAAGCTGTGCCATAGCCTGCTGATAGGGTCTTGCGCTGTACTGCGCCAGAGCCTCGTTCTCCGCAACGATGACCTTGTCGGCGCCGTGTGCGATGAGGGTCTGGGCAAGTCCGCTCACCTTGTCGCCGAGGAGGACTGCGCTAATGCACTCACCGTTGTGCGCTTTAAGCTCCTGCGCCTTGGCGAGCAGCTCCAGCGTTACGGGATTGAGTACACCGTTCTGCTGTTCGGCAAATATCCATATGCCCTTGTAATCTTCCTTTGCCATATGAACACCTCCTCAAACAAGATGCTCGCTTGCGAGCATATCGACAAAGCCTGCCGCCATTTCCTCGGCGGAACCCGTAAAGTATTCGGTATCGGTATTGCGCTTGGGCGGCGCAAAGACCTTCTTGGTAGACGACGGCGATCCGGGGATGCCGGTCATCGAGGTATCTGCTCCGAGTTCCTCTGCGTTCCACACATATCTCGGCTTTTTAAGCGCCTTCATAATGTTTATCGGAGTTGCATAGCGGGGCTTATTAAGCTCCGCACAAACGGTCACGAGGGCGGGGAGCTTTGCTTTTACAAGCTCGGTGCGGTCCTCAAGCGTTCTGCCGCAGACGACCCAACCGTCCTGAACATCAAGGCTGTTTGCGAGCGTGATCTGCGGGATGTCGAGGTACGCCGCAGTTGCGGGACCGGTCTGCGCCGTGTCGCCGTCGACCGCATGGCGTCCGAACAGGAGCAGGTCGTAGTCGCCGATCTTCTCAGCAGCCTTTGCGAGCGTGTAAGCGGTAGCCAAAGTGTCCGCTCCGCCGAAGGCACGGTCCGACAGCAGGTACGCCTCGTCGCAGCCCAGCGCAAGTGCCTTCTTGAGCGCCTCCTCGGCCTGAGGAGGTCCCATGCTCACCGCCGCAACGGTCGCACCGTATTTCTCTTTAAGCTGTATCGCAGCTTCGATTGCGTTTGCGTCGAGCGGATTTATCATGCTCTTGACACCTTCACGCCTGAGGTTTCCGGTCACGGGATCGAGCTTAACGTCGTCCGTGTCCGGCACCTGCTTTACAAAAACAAGTATTTTCATGGCCGTTCTCCAATTCGGTCGATATTACTTTGCCAGAACAGCGCCGCTTATGACCATGCGCTGGATCTCGCTGGTGCCTTCGCCGATCTCAAGCAGCTTTGCGTCACGGTACAGACGCTCGACGTGGAACTCTCTGCTGTAGCCGTTGCCGCCGAGTACCTGAATGCACTCGTCGCAGATCTCCTTGCACCACTTGCCGCTCATGAGCTTGAGCATGGATGCCTCAACGGTGTGACGCTTTCCCTCTGCCTTCATCTGTGCGGTATCCCAGACCATGAGGTCTATCGCATGGATCTTAGCCGCCATGTCGGCAAACTTGAACGCAATGCCCTGGTACTTTGCGATGGGCTTGCCGAACGCCGTGCGCTCGTTTGCGTAGTTCTTTGCGATCTCCATTGCGTGCTGTGCAAGACCGGAGGCAATTGCGCCGATGGAGATGCGGGCGCCGTCGAGTGCCATCATTGCGATCTTGAAGCCTGTACCCTCTTTGCCGACGAGAGCGTCAGCGGGGAGCTTGATGTTGTCAAAGCTCAGCTCGCAGGTTGCGCTGCCCCGGATGCCCATCTTGGACTCGAACTTGCCGACGGTAAGTCCCTCTGCGTCCTTGGGAACGATGAATACGGAGATGCCCTTTGCGCCCGCTTCGGGGTCGGTCTTTGCCATGATGAGGTAGTAGTCCGCAACGCCGGAGTTGGTTATCCATGCCTTGCCGCCGTTTAAGACGTAGCTGCCGTCAGGCTGCTTAACCGCCGTGGACTTGATCGCCGCTGCGTCGGAGCCTGCGTTGGACTCGGTGAGACCGAACGCAAAGATCTTGCCTTCGGCTGCCAGAGGCAGGTACTTTTCCTTCTGAGCCTCGCTGCCGTGTACATAGATCATGTCGGCTGCGAGCCAGTCTGCATCGAGGAATATCGCAACGGAAGCGCTGCCCTTTGCGATCTCGTTAATGACGATCTCACTGGTGACCGCATCGCCGCCGCCACCGCCGTACTGTTCGGGGAGATGGATGCCCATAAGTCCGGCTTCGCAGAGCTTCTTGTGTACATCCCAGTCAAAGCCGTTTTCGTCCATCCACTTGTCCTTAGGCTCGACCTCGTTCTTGGTGAACTCTCTTACCATGTCACGGATCATGATCTGCTCTTCTGTGAATTTGAACATCTTGATTACTCCTTTTTAATAGCATTTTGTTGTATAACAGTTTCGCAAAATTCTTTCGTTTCTGTTGTAACTGTTATGTATCTGTACTTTTGTGTTTGCTTTCTTTGCGTTTGCCCGATCGCTTTTTCTGTTAAAAGAATAACTTGAGTGTAACAGAATGTCAAGTGAATTTGCATGAACATTGCCATTTTCGGCTTTTTGCTGTAATTGTTGCTAAATCGTTTCGGCGTTTGGCGCATTCTTCTGCAACAGTTTGCCTACATATCGCCCTGCTTTGTAAAAAGTGTGCTTTTCTGTTATAATTGCTGTGTGAAAATTCTGCGGCAGGGTGCAAAATCGCTTGCGGTTTTTGCAATATGCATATATAATGCTCAATAACACATTTAACAATACAGCGGGAGCTTAATAATCGTATGTCTATAAAAAACGAACTGATACTCTCATACATCAAGGAGCTTGAGCCGGGGACAAAGCTGTCGGTGCGCAGACTGTCCGAGCTTTTGGGCGTCAGCGAAGGCACCGTCTACAAGGCGATAAAAACGGCGGAGGCTCAGGGGCTTGTCGTCACCAAGCCCAAGTCCGGCACCTTCCGTGTCGATTCCGGACTTCCGGGAACGCAGGAGCCGCTCACCCTCGGCAGGATCGCAAAGCTTTTGGGTCTTGCGACGCTCGTGCATCCCAAGGACTCCGGCAAAAAAATCGACCGCTTCCTCGTCTGTGACGGCAGCCCGCAGCAGATATCCGAGGTGCTTTGCTCAAAGGACTGCGGCAATGCGCTCTGCCTCGTGGGGCGGCGTCCCGACATCCACGAGCTGTGCATCGAAAACGGAGCGGACATCCTCCTCACCGGCGGTGCGAGCGCCGACGCCGTGACCCTCATAAGAGCCGAGCGGCACGGGCTGTGCGTTATGACTGCGCTTCAGGACTCCTGCACGGTGCTGCATCTGCTTCAATCGCAGCTCGGCGAAAGGAGCCGTGACTGCGACAGCGTAAAGGACTGGATGCGTGCGCCCTCCTACCTATATACAAACGACGTGGTCGCCGACTGGCACAAGCTGTCCGAAAGCGGCGAGGATGCCATGCCGGTCTACCCGATAGTCGACGAGAACCACGCCATCTGCGGTGTGCTTGACATCCCCCGTGCCTTTGCCGCAAACCACTCGCAGCGCATTTCGGGCATCATGCGCCCGGCGTCCGAGTGTATGCGCTTTAGTGAGGACGCCTCCATGCACCGCATCGCCGAGGAGATGATACTCTCCGGCAGCCACTGTGCCGCAGTCACCGACGGCGGCAGGATGAGCGGTGCCATTGACTCGCTCGACCTGCTGCGCTACTTCGTGTACTCCGGCTCCGAGGGTCATGCGCCGATGTTCGAGTCCTTCCTCGAAAGCACCGACGTTTCGGGAAGCGAAAGCGAGCGCTTTTTCAGCATCCGCTTCCCGCAGAACGGCAAGGAGGACCCCGCCGAGTTCACGCTTCCCGTCGTGCTTGCCGCAGCGCACAGGCACGCAAGGGAGCTTTTGGGCGCAGGCTGCGTCGTCGAAAGCGGCACCTTCTTCTCCTCAAAGCCCATCGACTACCGCGAGAGCCTCATGCTCTCAAGCCGTGTCACCCGCAGCGCCGAGGGAAGCTGCACGCTCGAAACGGAGATATTCGACAGCTCCTGCTCATACACCAAGGCAATTCTGATGTTTACAAAGGAGAACCGCAATGTACTGCTTTAACGAAAGACAGCTTGAGCTTAAAAAACGGGTGCGTGAATTTGTCGAGCAGGAGGTCATCCCGGTAAGCTCGGAGCTTGACCGCAGTGCGGTCTTCCCCTCCCGGCTTGTCGCACGCTGCGGCGAGCTGGGCTTTGTGGACAAGGAGCTTATGCAAAACGGCAGATACTCCGCCTCGGAGGTCTGCGTCATACTTGAGGAGCTTGCACGGGGCAGCGCCTCGCTTGCCTTGGCGCTCATCCCGCACTACCTTGCCTGCGACATCATGCAGTCGGCGGCGAACCCTGAAATGCGGCGGCGTGAGCTTGAGCCGGGCTTTCGGCTTGAGCGCCTGTTTGCCTACGCCATAAGCGAGGCAAGCGGCGGCTCGGACGTTCTCGGCATCGACACGACGGCGATAGCGCTCGACAAGGAATGGATACTAAACGGCTCAAAGTCGTGGATAACGAGCATGGGCGCAGCCGACGCATATCTTATTGCCGCACGCACGTCTCTAAACGGCAGGAGCCGCAACGTGAGCCTCTTCTGCGTGGATGCCTCCGCCCCCGGTCTTATCCTCGGTGAAAGCGAGAGCATGATAGGTCTAAGCGGCAGTCCCATCGGCACCGTGCGCTTTGAAAACTGCCGCATTCCGCTTGACTGCATCGTCGGTACGGAAAACGACGGCTACCGGCTCTTAAAGCCCACATTAAACCTCGGCAGACTTGCCGTCGCCGCCGTCGCATCCGGCATATCCTCAAGGGCGCTGGAGCTTGCGACCGGCTATGCCGGCGTCACGGGAAAGTACGGCAGGAGCCTGTCCTCGTATCAGGGCATATCCTTCATGCTTGCGGAGATGTACGCAAAGCTTGCCGCCTCGCGGAGCATGGTCTACTGCGCCGCCGGGCGCTACGACTCCGGCGACCGCCACACGGCGGCGGACGTTGCGGCGGCAAAGCTGATGAGTACGGAGTTTGCCTGCGAGGTCTCCCGCTGCGCACGGCAGATACACGGCGCCTACGGGCTTTCCCGTGCCTCCGAGGTCGACCGCTGCTTCCGTGACGCACAGATGCTCACCATCGCCGAGGGTACCTCGGAGATATGCAAGATAATCATTTCAAGCTCCGTCATAGCGGAAGGCGGAGCCATGACCTGAAGCGATGCCGTCACGCAGCGTATGATATAAAACGGCAAAAGCCGGAAGCCAAAAGGCTTCCGGCTTTTGCCGTTTATTTTTCAGGGCCGTTAAAGAAAGTAAAACTCAGCCGTTTTCCCCCGATAGTTTTCGGGAATATCGCCGATATTCCAGCCCTTTGCGGTACACTCGATAAACAGATAGCGATGCCCGTTCAGCTCATAATAGCTGCCTACGTTATAGTCGTCCGTGGTCTTGACCGCCACGGCAACATGCTGCGGAAGATGCATCAGTGCCACCTCATAGCCCAGCTCCTTTAAGATCGCCGCCAGCAGGATACTGCTGTCCTCGCAATCGCCCTGACGCTCATAGATCGTCTCGATAGGATACTTGGGGTAGTCCTCCTCCCCGGTCGACTCGATGTCGTACTTGTACTCGATGACGCTCTGAACGAAGTTTACCGCTTCCCTTGCGACCTCGGCGTCTGAATAGGAGAGGCTGTCGCCTATCTCCCGAAGGCAGTCGGCGATCTGCGCTGCAAGTGCCTCGTTGTTCGGGTCATTTGCGTATTTGACGAAATCTTTGACCTCATAGTAGCGGTCAAGCTTTTTGTAATAGCCGTACATATTGCTGTCGACCGTCAGATTGATCCACAGCGTATTACGGCTGTCCTGAGATTCCCACTCAAAACGCAGGGTCTCATAATTGGGATCCGTACCCGTATAGTTCGGTATTCGGCTGTCGGTGTATGTACGCCCGCCCTCTGTATCGTCGGGCAATGGAGTCTCCCGGACATCGCTTTCGTTCGGGTCCGACAAAATATACTGTGTGCTTTTGGAGTTGTCACCCGACGCCGAACGACGTGAGGGCTTATCGTCGCCATTAAATATGCATATCAAAACTGCCGCTATGACGAGAAAAACAAGCCAACCGGATTTTGATCCCTTGGGTTTGCCGCCGTCTGTGTTTGTGCTCATACGATCTCCCCTTCCATAAATTATAATATACCGCCGAAACGGAAAAATGTAAAGAACGAAGATTTTTGTCAAGCCTCCCCACACCAGGCAAACCCGGCCGTTCCGCAAAATGCAGCACCGGCGCCTTGAAACAGTCTATGTACAGCAAAAAGGCAAGCATCGGTTTTTCCCGATGCTTGCCTTTTTTATTCGCTATATCAACTTATTACGCCCTGCTTTTCATCACGGCACGCATACGCAGGCTGTGGTCGAGTATGCTCTTGCGCAGGCGCAGATTCTTGGGCGTGACCTCAAGAAGCTCGTCGTCGGCGAGGAACTCAAGGCACTGCTCAAGGCTCATCTGCTTGGGCGGGACAAGGCGCAGCGCCTCGTCGGAGCCGGAGGCTCTCGTATTCGTGAGGTGCTTCGTGCGGCACACGTTCACCGCAATGTCCTCGTTCTTCGGACACTCGCCCACGACCATGCCGCCGTAGACCTTGGTGCCGGGGCTTATGAACATGGAGCCTCGCTCCTGTGCGTTCCAAATGCCGTATGCGACCGCTTCGCCGGTCTCAAACGCTACGAGCGAGCCCGTGCTGCGGCGGCTGACGTTGCCCTTGTACGGCTCGTACTTCTCAAACACGGACGCCATGATGCCCTCGCCCTTGGTGTCGGTCAAAAACTCGTTGCGGTAGCCGAACAGACCTCTCGACGGAACGAGATAGGTCAGCTTCACACGGTTGCCGACGGGCAGCATCTCAAGGAACTCGCCCTTGCGGGAGCCGAGCTTTTCCATGACGGAACCCATGTAGTCGGAGGGGACGTCGGCGACCACTCGCTCGATAGGCTCGCACTTTACGCCGTCGATCTCCTGATACAGCACACGGGGAGGCGAGACCTGGAACTCATAGCCCTCACGGCGCATCGTCTCGATGAGAATGGACAGGCTCATTTCGCCTCTGCCGGCGACGTTGAAGGAGTCGGTGGAGCCTTCGACGTCGGTCACACGCAGTGACACGTCCTTGAGCGTCTCACGCATGAGGCGGTCACGGATCTGCCTTGAGGTGACGAACTTGCCCTCACGCCCGGCAAATGGGCTGTCGTTTACGGAGAAGGTCATTTCAAGGGTGGGGGCGGAGATCTTGACGAAGCTCAGCGGCTCCGCAAAGCCCTTTGCGCAGATGGTGTCGCCGATGGTCACATCGCCGATGCCGCTCATGGCGATGATGTTGCCGGCGCTCGCCTCCGTTACCGGGACCTTGTTCAGCCCGTCAAACTCGTAGAGCGACACAGCCTTCGCCTTCATCGGGGTGGCGTCGGGGTGATGGTAGTTTACGACCTCGATCTCCTGATTCTGACGGATGATGCCCCGTTCGATGCGTCCGATGGCGATACGTCCGACATACTCGTTGTAGTCGATGCTGGAGACGAGCATCTGGAAGGGAGAGTCAAAGTCCTGTGCGGGTGCGGGAATGTATTCGAGGATCGTCTCGAAAAGCGGCTTGAGGTCGGTGCCCGGCACTTCGGGGCTGTAGCTTGCGGTGCCCTGTCTACCGGAGCAGAAAAGCATGGGGGAGTCAAGCTGCTCGTCGGTCGCATCGAGGTCCATCAGAAGCTCAAGCACCTCGTCCACGACCTCGTGTATACGCTGGTCGGGGCGGTCGATCTTGTTCACGACGACGATGACACGGTGACCCAGCTCAAGCGCCCTCGACAGGACGAAGCGGGTCTGCGGCATGGGACCCTCCGCCGCATCGACGAGAAGGATGACGCCGTTTACCATCTTGAGAATACGCTCGACCTCGCCGCCGAAGTCGGCGTGTCCCGGCGTATCGACGATGTTTATTTTGGTATCGCCGTACTGCACGGCGGTGTTCTTTGCCATGATGGTTATGCCGCGCTCACGCTCAAGGTCGTTCGAGTCCATGACTCTTTCGACGACCTCCTGATTTTCCCTGTAAACGCCGCTCTGCTTGAGCATTTGGTCAACGAGAGTGGTCTTGCCGTGGTCAACGTGAGCGATGATTGCTACGTTTCTGAGCTTGTTCATAAATACAACTCCCTTTAAGGTTGTGTGGTTATGTAAGGATGCCTGCGAGCCTTCGCAGTGCAGATTCAACACGAAAATTTATTTTAACACCGCTTTCCCGAAATTACAACACTTTTTATAAGATTATAGATTATAATGTAAAAGCATTGACCGAGCCTTAGGTTCGGTCAATGCTGCTTTTTTCGGGTTCAGCTTTCCATCTGCTTGCCCAAAAACGATGCGACTGTCTGCGCAAGCTTGTACTCCACGTCGGAGGCGGGAGGGCTGCTGCGGGGGCTGACAAACAGAACGCAGCCCATGATGTCGCCCTCGGATATGACCGGAGCTGCGACGGAAATGCAGTAGCGCTCATCGGAGTCGGACAAGGCGATGCAGCTTCCCCCGTCCTGACGGAAGGTGCTGCGGTTTTCCATTATGCGCTCAAGCTCCGGGCTTATGCGCTTGTCGAGAAGCTCACGCTTTGCCCCGCCCGACACGGCGATGACGGCGTCACGGTCGCAGACGGCGGCGATGGCGTTGGTGGACTTGTGCAGACTGTCGCATATCTGAGCGGCGAAATCGCCCAGCTCGCCGATGGGGGAGTATTTTTTGAAGATGACTTCCCCGTCCTTGTCGGTGAAGATCTCCAGCGGGTCGCCTTCACGGATACGCATGGTGCGGCGGATCTCTTTGGGAATGACGACTCTGCCGAGGTCGTCTGCTTGTGTCAAGCAGAATCCAAAAATTTTTTAAAACCCTTATATATCAAGGGTTTCCGGACTTTCGACGAAATTAACCCTTGCGTTATTATAACACAAAAACAGCATAAAAGCCAGCAAAAAGCCGGCTTTTACATGGTCATGAAAGTTGAAAGGCAGCATCAAACTTCCATTTGATTTTCAGATTTTCGTTATCAAAAACAATGACGCGGTCTATGTCATCGTACATTCTTTCCCGGAGTTTATCGTCCGGCTCATCTGCTGCTGCAGCGATATTTTTAATCGCATTCATTGCCGTGTTGCTTTCTTTCTGCTTTTGCAACAGGCTTTCGATTTCATCCTCGATTCGTGATAACTCCGTTTGGAGTCTGTCCCTATCCTCTGAAAGAGCGCTTTTCTTTTCGAGAAAAGCATTTCGGGATATTTCATCGGAACGGAATTGCTCATACAGTGACGCAACCTTCCCACCGATCCCTCCGAGCTGAGTGCGGAGGGATTTTTGCTGTGCCCGAAGAGGGGCAAGCTTATCCGGCTGCTTTTCATTTACTGTCCTGCGATATTCTTCGCTGACGATTTGCAGCTGCCGTTTATATGTGGTGAAAACAACATCCTCTATATTTGTCCGGCTCCAATGAATGCCTGCACACGGAGCGTCCCTTATATATAACGGCGTAGTGCAGGAGTAATATTCGTCCAAACCAAAGGTCTTGCGAAGTCTGCGGCCGCAGTGCCCGCAATAGTAAACACGGTCACGTCGGTCGGTTCTGACAACATCGTACTTTTTCACCTTCCGCAG